>Ga0209515_10000235_pt1 | contig 105251 bp, 103 predicted proteins | sample Subgroupgradi54m_FD_187454 | JGI IMG/M metagenome (GOLD analysis project Ga0209515, IMG submission 187454) | Subsurface groundwater microbial communities from S. Glens Falls, New York, USA - GMW60B uncontaminated upgradient, 5.4 m (SPAdes)... ... | reverse complement strand
CATGTCTGTTGGCATCATTGTGTTTGAGTCCATTTTACAGGGAAGAGCCTGAGTTGGCTGTACACCTGGAGCACATGGTTTCATGTCTGTTGGCATCATTGAGCTCGGGTCCATCTTACAGGGAAGAGCCGGAGTTGGTTGTACACCTGGAGCACATGGTTTCATGTCTGGTGCTGCTACTGGTGCTGCTACTGGTGCTGCTACTGGTGCTGGAGGTGGTGTCGTAGTTCCTCCTAGAGGTGGTGTGAAGGTTCCACCTGCTGGAGGTGGTGTCGTAGTTCCTCCTGGAGGTGGTGTGAAGGTTCCACCTGCTGGAGGTGTCTGCGCAAACGCTGGGCTCGCTACTGTGAGCAGCAATCCAATAAAAAAACCGTATATGTATTTTTTGCTTTGTTTCATAGAGCAACAATACTAAGAGTTAGTTATTAATATAAAGCGAATTGAGTATACCATTTTTTATTTTTCTTAAGGAGTGGATAAGTTATTTAATACTCCACCGTCCCTTTTTTGCTGCCAAAAATCCCCCTTCTTCCATCTCTTTTAGCAGGTGTTGCACAATACTGGATTGAGTATACCCTGCTAACGACGGCTTTGCCTTGAGCCAAACCTGTATATCTTTGAGAGAGGCGCTTCCTTGAGTGAGAATATGTTTCAATATAGTCGCCCGCGCCTGCCTACGTGATCCCTCAAATTTTGTCTGTCGCGCATAGTGTTTACTTTTTTTATTTGGATTTGGCATCTTCTTAAATTCAGACGAGCCATAATCCATAAGCGCGCTATACCACTCACGAGGACTCTTTTTCCAAAGAGTTTTTTCTATAATGGGCAAAAGATCCTTATCTAAAACGTCCTCCTTGTCTGAAAAGAAAAAATGGATATATATCCGCCGTATATTCGTCTCAATACATACTTCGGGCTTATCAAACGCAAACGCTCGCACCGCGCGCGCGGTATACGGACCAACTCCGGGAAGCCTCTCAATATCGCCTACCTCTTGAGGAAATATGCCCTTATATTCTTTTATAATGGTTTGCGCCGCTTTTTGTAAAAAAAGAGCTCGGCGATTGTAGCCGAGTCCGGACCAAACTTGCAAAACATCATGTGATGACGCATCCGCCAATATCTGAATAGTGGGAAATTTTTGTATGAATTCGTTATATTTATCTATCGCCCTATCCACCTGCGTCTGCTGGAGCATGATTTCTGAAACTAACGTATAATACGGATTATGCGTTTTTCTCCATGGCAAATGATGCCGTCCATTTTTTTTGTACCAACTAAGTATCTTATTTTGGAAGGTTTGTGTCCGGATTGTCATACAAAAAGAGTCCGTTATCAGATATGGTCGCTTTCCATTTTGGGAATTCAAAGGCGGATGAGATGATACGCGCGCCCGGTTTGAGCTCTTTTGCCAGTTTTCCCTCAAGTTTTTTCATGATATATCCAATACCATAAATCACAATTACATCATAGGAAGAAAAATCCTGCTTCCAAAAGTTTTTGTAGTGTACAAATGCCTTATCTTGGAGCTCACGCGCGCGAATATTTCTTCGCGAATGCCACACAAGAAGGGGATTAATCTCATATCCATGCGCCTCAACGCCTCTTTTTGCGAACTCAATGAGGATCCTCCCGTCTCCAGATCCAAGATCGGCAACTTTTTCTGCGGGCTGGACAGCTGAAAACTCGCCTATCCTTTCAACGGTTTTTTGCTTTGTTGGTACGTAGGGAAGTCCCGCAAGAAATCCAAAAAACATAAAAATAGACAGGATGCCCCCCACAACAAGAGCAATGGAAAGTGCGAGAATAAGAAATGATACAGCCATACCGATAAAATTTATGTTATAAAATGTTCAAAATTTTCCTTTTACTCGCATGCCCAGAAACAAGCTCTATGCGCGACTGCGCGATATCAAGATGTTTTGCCAGTGCGCGGATGATCGCCTTATTTGCTTTTCCCTCATCCGGCGGTTCAGATACGTGTACAGTATAACTCTCATCGCTATTTTTTACTACCTTTCTCTCCCGTGAACGAGGTTTCGCAAGAACGGTAATTTTCATAATGAGACGGCTAAAAATGTCCCAACAATAGCCGCCGTCTCCGCGCGAAGGGTGCGCGAACCAAGTGAAAGGATGTGAAATCCGCTTTCTTGGGCCGCTTTCAGCTCATCCACGTCCCATCCACCCTCCGGACCAACAAATATATTGATTCGCGCATCATTCTTATTTTTTTGAAAAAAATGCATGGCATCTTCGCCACTGCTGTCAAAGAGAATATTCAAATGTATTTCTGGATTCCGCATCACGTGCGGAATGACATCAAAAAATACCATCGGCTCGTGAATGAGAGGAATTCTCGCCCTACCGCACTGCTCCACCGCCTCTTTTGCTATTTTTTCAAGCCGCACCTTTGATAGTCCGGTTTTAACCGTTCTTTTTGTTTTTAAGGGAAAAATTTCACTCACGCCAGCTTCAACCGCCTTTTGAACAACCATCTCAAAATTTTCTTTTTTCAGTATACCGCAATACAGCGTAACATATCTCTCTGGCTCGGCGATATTCTTCTTAAAAGAGACGATCTCGCCCTCTATACTCTTTTTTGATACCGCCATCATCCGCACCTGTACATCATATCCCTTTGTATCGCACAATATGATCTCATCTCCTTTTGTAAGCCGTAATACATGCATTATCTGGTGAATAGTATCTTTTTCTGTAAGAAGAACTGTCTTTTTTGAAATATCCACGTCCGTAAAAAATCTGTGCAACCGCATACATCATTTAACTCTTAAAAAGAAAATAGATCTCACTCAATAAAAACATTCCATACATTGAAAAAAGCGCCACTCCCTCAAGACGCGTAAACACCTTACCAGTTTTGTAAAAATACACAAACGCGGAAAGAAGCAGTGCGGTGAATATCATCCCATTAAAATATCCGGGGCCGGGCATGAAGGTAATAGGACGCAAAAAAGCAAATACACCAATAAAAAGAAAGTCCACAATCACCGATCCGATAAGATGATTTATTGAGAGCTCTTTTATTCCCTGTTTCCATGAATGAATCATGACAAAAATCTCTGGAAGATTTGTCCCTATCGCAAAAAGAACAATTCCTAAAAGAAATCCCTCGAGATGAAACTCTTTGAGCATATTCTCTGCAAATCCAACGATAAGATTGGAAAGCATCAAGATAAAAATAACGGCAATCGCAATCCGAAAAATCTCTTTCAAAAGAACCCGCTCCCGAAAAGAAACTGTCTTTTTTTTCAAAGAATGTTTATTTTGCTGTGTATATATGAGATACACAAGCACAAAATACCCAAGAATCAATACCACGCCATCCAACCGAGTGATCACGCCATCCATTCCTAAAAGAAACGGTAAAAATATATATACGGTAATTGGAATAATACTACTGAATTTTCCATCTGTACGAACGCGTTTATTGAGTATGGCGCTCACGCCAAAAATGAGCCCCAAAAGTACGAGCGGTCCGCCAAGTAAATTTCCTAAAGATATCTCCTGCACATTGTTCACAAATGCATTGATAGCAATGGCAAGCTCCGGAATAGAGGTAAAAAATCCTAAGATGAGTCCAAAAATCGTGATGGGAATTCCAATTTTTTTACTCACGATACTAATATCAGAAACCAAAATTTCCGCCGCCTTTCCGAGGAGATAAAACAAAAGAAAGATAATAATAAGTTGTGAAAGCGCGTCCATAGCGGTATGTCATCCCAGACCTCAATTGGGAATATAGAAAATTATTTTATAATACTGGACAAATCCACATTGTCCCCTATTTTAATGCCATGCATTTGCGCAAAAAACGTATTTACCTCCAATACATACTGCGCAGGTTGACTTGGATTGAATGTCTTAGGGTACGTTGCAGGATCAAGATTTTCGGTAATATCCATCACTCTCTTGTCTGCCCCGATCCAAATAATGTCAATGGGAAATTTCATCTCCTTCATCCAGAATTGATACTGCAACGGCGCATCAAAAAGAAAGAGAAGTCCTTGGCTTTGTGGCAGACTTTCACGCAGGCTCAATCCTTTTTCTTTTTCAGCTGGTGTCTCCGCTACCTCCACGGGGATATCCGTATTCCCAACACGGATTTGATAGAGCGACGGTTTTTGCGGTAGGGAAAGCGGTACTTGATCCTTTTTTATCCCACTATCACCTACTTCTTTCATACCTTTAGTAATTTCTATCTGTTTTTTATCAAACGAACGAACGAGATCCGGAAACCTCGCGAAAGAAAGCCATACGGCAAAGACGCACACGACCATGAGTCCACTCACAATGAAATTTCGCGCCTGTTTGTCTATGTGCATACTACAAAAAATTAGTTATTTAAATGACAGAACTTTCCGAGAGTATGCATCTGTCGGACCCTTCGGAGCGCGACTGGCGCGAGACGGAGGAAATTTTCAGAAGAAAATTATCCGTGTCCGACAGACGTATACTCGAAGGAAAAAGTTTTGTCATTTAAAGTAAGGTAGATAAAAACTCGCGCGCCTGTGCAAACGCCCGCCCGCGATGACTCATACTATTTTTTTCCGCGTCAGTCATCTCCGCGAATGTCCGCGTCTCCCCTTCTGGAATAAATATCGTATCATAAGGCAAATTTGGACGAGGCATACCGCGTTCTTCCAGTGCCACGCTTCCGCGTACCATGCCATGGAATACCCACTCCCCACCTTCCGGAGATACTATCGCAAGCGCGGACTCAAACTGACACGCACGTTTTTCTTCAGGAATATCTCGCATTTTTTCAAGCGTATACTCAGAAAGCTTTTCTCGCGACGCGTCTTCACCCGCCCACCGCGCGCTGTGCACACCCGGCGCTCCGTCTAATGCCTGTATACAGATACCTGAATCATCCGCTATCGCCCATTTTTTTGTTTTTTCCACAACGTACCGCGCCTTCTTAAGCGCGTTTCCCTCAAATGTGGGCATATCTTCTTCTATATCCTCTGGTACGCCCGCATCCGTAGCACTAACAACCTCAAACGACAGACCCTCTAAGAGTGCGGTCATTTCTTTTACCTTACCATCATTGTGCGTAGCAAAAATAAGTTTCATATACAATGTCATCCCCGACTCGATCGGGGATCCATCTTAATCTTCTTAATAGTATACCAAAAAAAAGAAACCCCTTCAACACGTATACTTTTTCAGTATGCGAAGGGGTTTTGAAGTTTGGCGTTCATTGACTCAGTAGTCCTTAGCTGACAGTAGAAAGAGAGAACACCAAAGGGGTTAGCGGACACCCACCGGGTAGACATTTCTGTCACGGGCTGCCGAGTCCGCCAAAGAGGTGAGGGCGCAAAGTGGTACTATGATTTGATAGTCCACGTCTTGTCTAGTGCCCTCATAAAGAAAAGGTAGCTATGTACTGTGCTATGCCGTTATAAAGGCGCTCCAGCTATTTAAGAGTAAAGCATAAAATCACGATTTTGTCAAGAGCCAAGGATCCAAAGCAAAAACCCGTAGTATACCTACGGATTTTTATTACATCAGATCTATCTCTTTTTGAATACTCACCACTTCTTTAGTATTATAAAAATCTAGGAAGAAGTAAGCTTAGGATTTTCTACAGGTTTTACCGGCTCACAAGTACACTCTTCCTCCACCTGTCCGCATCCTACGCACTTCGCCAAACATCTTTCAGCGTCATGCATATGTGATAAGTCTTCAATCTCTTCATTTTCACCACGCATGGTACATTTGAATCCATACAGTTTCCCTCCGCATATTTTACATATCTTGATATCCGTACTTTCCATATATACACACTAAAATATAAAATCTTACGATAGTATTGTACACTTTCTCGAAACAATCGCAAGGTATGCGTAGATGGCAAACTCTACCGTATCAAATAAAACGCCAAAATGCCAAATGCGACAGATACATTGAGTGACTCTTTTTTTCCGTGCATAGGAATAGAAAGAATCGTATCCGCAACCGTTAAAATATTTTTTGAAAGTCCATCAACTTCACTCCCCATGACGAGTGCGATCTTCTCCTTCCTGCCTTTTGGTATCTTAAAATTTATATATGGAATCGGAGTATCACATATCTCTGCACAGATGATAAAAAATCCTTGCTTTTTGAGATTTTGCAAAAGTCTGACTATTGATTTTCTTTGCTCCCACGCTACGGATGTTTCCGCACCCAGCGCTACCTTTGCAATTTTTTTGCATGCCCTACCAAACGCATCCACAGGCGTAGGCGTGACGCCACACAGATATATTTTTTCAATCCCCGCCGCATCAGCAGTACGAAACATGGATCCTACATTGTATCTACTCCGAATATTACCAAAGATTGCGATCATAGCCTACTATCAATACGTATATTTGTAAGCTCATTTTTTTCAAATTCATCCACATATCGCTTTACGTGCTCGCTGAACTTCTCTTTTTGCTCGCGCTCTTTCATAGTTTTAATCGCCTCCATACCATACTGTGCCATAAAATCCCGTTGTGCTAAACGCTCAACAAGCTCCGCCCAAAATATTTCGGTATTATATTCTTTTTGCGTGCCAATAATTTCTGTATCTTCTTCGAGCGCCTGTGTGGGAAAATATTTTTTAAGAGGTTCATCATATTCTGACAGACTGCCACAACCAGCATCCTCTGCGTCTTGAAATATTCTCTGTTCAATGGCATCAAATTTTTTAGTACGCTCATCTGAAGTTTTGATACCATTTACCATCCAATTTCCAAGATATACGAGTTTCATAAGAGCTTCGTATTGTTCTGGCGTATACATGACTTGCATAAAGCCTTCCTTTGATACATAATTAAAAAAGTTTTTTCAGTATATCAACGTTCTTTTTATCCGGACCTTTGTCATCAAAGCCAGGAACTTCTAAGATCCAATCCATGTGCTGGACAAGTGACTCGCGAGCGAGATTCTTAAAACCCTCCAGCCCAATATACCCCTCTCCAATATTCTCATGGCGATCATGGTGAGAATTGCATACGGTCTTTGAGTCATTCACGTGCAAAGCAACGACACGATCTATTCCTATCTCCTTATCAAACTCACCAAACAGTGTACGTATTTTTTGAGAAGAATATTCATCAATAATCCCCGCCTCAAATGCATGTGCTGTATCTATACACACATTGACGCGAGGCGATTTTATTTTCTGTATCATACTGGATATTTCTTCTACTGTCACGCCAATTCTATCACCACCACCCGCGCAATTTTCAATAATCAACTGTGCAGTACCAGGAACGGTATGTAGAACTTCTTTCACCGCTTCCACGACTTGTTTAGCCACAATATCCTTCTGTGTACCTTTTCCTGATCCAATATGAAAAATGACTCCACGCGCGCCGATACACTCCGCTATTTTTAGATGAGATGCGAGCAATGTCACGGACTTTTTGAGCATCTCCGTATCTGGAGTTCCAAGATTCACTAAATACGGCGCATGAAGATACACCGCCTCAATACTACTTTTCTTGAGCGCTTCATGATATGCTCGTATATCTTCTTCGGATGGTACGGACACATGCCACTGTCGTGGAGATGCACCGAATATCTGAATACACCTCGCACCAATATTTTCCGCGTTTGCGATGCAGTTTTTCAATCCACCGGCCGCAGACACATGCGCGCCAATACGAGGAGATGTTTTTTTTATAGATACGGCCATACGTATTTTTAAAGAAGTTCCTTCAATTTTATTCTAACATTTTCCGGATACAAATTTATCTTCTGTACCGCCTCACTCAATGGAATCCACACGGGTTCATATTGATTATCCTCGTTCATCCACTCCTTTTCTTCTCCACCAAGCGCAAGTGTTCCAGAATAATTCCGTATAAGAAAATACGTGCACGGCCGTCCCCCGTTATCTTCACACTCATACCATACGCCTTCCGGAATCGCCGTAAGACTACACTCTTCTTGTATCTCGCGAATCACCGCTTGCAGAGAGGTCTCACCTTCATCAATTCCTCCACCCGGAATCACAAAATATTCGCCACTGACCGGCCGATATCTCCTCATAAGAAGTATATTCCCTTTTGTATCAAGTACAATCCCGCCGGCACGTGGAGGAATATGTCTAAAACGAGCTACCTGCTCTCCATGGAATTCAACTTTTCCAAAAAACATCTCATACGGTCGTACCCAAATCTTCCCCCCAATTTTTCCCGCATCTTCTCCAAAAATCTTTTTGTACGCTACTAATCGCTCTCCCGTCTCCGTGTGAAGCGCCTCGCCGATATACTCATATCTGCCTCCTTTTTTATAATGCGTATAGAATATTTTTTCTGTGTTCATAAGAAAATTTATTTTTTAATCTCATCTTTTTTTAAAAATACACTATACGCCTTACCATCTGTAAAAAATTGATCGCCTCCAAGATTTTTTCCTAAAATCGGCTCAACAATCTGAAAATCTTGTATTTTCTCTACAAAACCAGTAGCGAGTAAGTCTTTTTTTATCTGTTCGCGTTCTTTATCTATCGCCGGATCAATTTTATGAATAGGAATAATAAACCATGATCGAAATTTAATACCCACATCAAAATGCGCGGTTGCCACAAAGAGATGTTTTCCCGTATCCGTGCTGTATGGCGTTACCCAGATATGGATATGATGACGTTCTCTGATAGAGTTTGCCTCCGTTGGTTTTCCGTATGAAAAATCATTAGGTTGGGTATTCCAAAATGTGGGCGTACCGGGCGCCTGCAGATAGGGCGTATCAAAGAGTGCCGCATAGACAAGCTTTTGAAAACTGCCAAAAGAAATCGTCTCGGAAAGTGTCCATCCTGCTTTTTTCATCATGCGCGAGATATCTTCTTGCTCACCAATAAACAAAAAGTTTATCGGCTCAGTCTTGGTGCCAAATACCGTCTCGCTATACCGAGACTCTGTACTAAAAAATTCATCTGAAATTTTTTGTTCATGAAGAACAGGGGGCGTTTCTGCGGATACTGGTGAGTCTGGAAAAACCGTGTATGCTTTAAAAAAATAAACCGTTGACAATAGCCAGATTAAAAATAATCCGGCTATTGTCAATCGCACAATAAGCGGACGGAATTTTGTCATGGGCGGAAAGGTTCTCGTTTTTCTTCGTATCTCGAGAACGGTAATAAGTATAGTAAGCCACGCACATCCGGAAAACATACTCGCCACCACGTCTGATGGCCAATGCACGCCAAGATATACCCGAGAAAATCCAATGAGCCCGATAAGAATACATGCGCTTAAAAAAATAATCACTCGAAGCCATATTTTTTTTACCGCATAAAAAAAGAAATACGCCAAAAGTCCATAAAAAGAGAACGCAACAAACGCATGTCCACTGGGAAAACTAAATCCCACTTCCGGTGTAAGTGCGTTCACGAGTGACGGCCGCGGGCGCTCAATGCTATTTTTTATTACCCATACAAAAAGTTCTCCAACAATCACAGACACCAAGAGCGTAGTGAGATTATACCAACGCTGGCGCATAATAAAAATGACACTCGCCGCCGCCGTTCCCAGAAAAATCACCTGCCACTTTCCTAAAGTGGTAAAAAATAACATCGCCGTAGTAAAAGAAGGCGTACGAAAAATCTGTATGAAGTTTAATATACGAATATCAGACTCCGTCACAGACGCCTCCCCTATCGCCTGCTTGAATATGCCGAAAAAGAAAAATACGAAAAAAAGAGTCAATAAAGACCCGACAGTAAGATGAAGACCAAACGCCTCATCCGGCGTAAGTCTCCGTTTTATAAACCCGGAAACGATGGGATGTCGCTCGATAAGTCTTTTAATCTCAGGATCATGCCTAATTCCCCTGCCTATAGAGCGAATAACGGAAGTGATGATTTTACGCATAAATATATACTAAATAATACACGAAATCCACTATTTTGTCAATAATCCTCGTCGCACACCTACACATCCCCCTTCTTGTCATCCTCGGGCTTGACCCGAGGATCCAGTTCCTTATATTTAAAACGAATACTGGATCCCCGATCGGGTCGGGGATGACACACATAATCCTACCTCTTGACAAAAACATCACTTTGTGCTTAAATAGGAATCGTTTGGAGGACTATGAACCCAATGTTCTTTTTGAACTAACGAAGCTGTGTTCTCCATCCCTTTTGTTCTTATGTATAAGGACTACGCTTCCGAAAGGAGCACACAATGGCACAACGGTTTATTGGAGTCCGGCATCGCCGAAAGCAAACCAAGGCGGGCGAGGCACGACCCACACAGGTGTACCTACTGGATCCAAGTCAGAAAAAGCCCCTCGTCCTCAATCTGGAAAACGAGGATGCGGAGTTGGATTTCATTCGACATCGTCTTCCAGTGGAGTGGAGAAAGATAGATCAGAAGTCAGAGATGGATCTCAAAGAGGTCAGGCGTCTTCGCGGGCAATCCTCGCGGGAGGAACTTCGGGAGCTGATGAGTGAGGCGGAGTTTGAACTCTGGGCGAAAAAGAAACAGTCCCAACCCGACCGCTCCCACCACCTTAAGTGGCGGAAGCTGAAGAAGGGTCAGGATCACACGAACTTTGCAAAGGAACTTATCCGGCAAGACGAGAAAGACTCCTATTTCTTGGCGGTCAAGGTTCCATCTGCGTATGAAGGCATGCGCGATGGCGATCTCGTGGGTATGACCCTCGGTGGTTCTGGAGACTACTTCGCTTTCGCGGCGTCCAATGTGGGCGAACGGATTAGCGCGGAAGTTTTCCGACTTCCACCGTCTGCACTCAAGAAGATCCGTGAGGATCACGGTATCTTTGAAGATAAGAAGACTTCACTTTCGGAAGAAATCGAAGAGGATGGAGACGATGATGACTCCGATCTCGACGACGACCTCGAAGACGAAGATCCTGGCGAAGGAGTAGCCAAGGCGTCAAAGAAGGCGAATGATCCCAAGGATCAGGATGCCCGTCTCATCGCCGAAGAACTCCAGGCGCATGAGACGACGAATGACCGCCGTGGTCCATTCTATATCATCACTGCGGATGACCGAGATATGATCGCGATGCGTGTGGCGCTCCGCGATCGTATAGAAGTCATGAAGGAGTGCGTCAAAGCGGAGCAACGGCTCCAACAATACGTGATCGGCCGCATCTTCTTTGGACCAGAGGGAGACTATCCCCAAGGTTCCATTGAGCAAGAGATGAAGGACCGAAAATCCAATGACGTGATCTGCCAGGCGCTTCGTCAGGAAGAGGCAGACCGGCTCGCGCTTCTGGGAAAGCGTCTACGGAAAATCCCCTTCTTCCCGGTACTGAACTCCGTGAAGGGCGTGGCGGATGCCATCGCCTCCCGGCTGATCGCCGCGATCGGCGACATCAACCGCTTTCCTTCTGCGGAGAAAGAAGAGTGCATGACTGCGGAGCTTGAGGCTAAACTTCGCGTGCGTGACAATCTCATGCAGGAGGGAAGATTCCAAGAGGGTCTGATTCTCATCAAGGATCTGATCACCTCGGAAACATCCGAGTATCAGAAGCTCCAAATGGTGCGCGACAGGGTACGGGAGTCCGGCGATGAAGAACGAGCAAAAAAATTAGAACAGGCACTTTATCTCTGGCATCGTGTCCACACCAAGATCTATCAGCGTAGTCGCAACAAGGGTATGAATCGCCTGAAGGCGTTCTGCGGAGTGCACGTTCTCAACGGCGGACGGCATGGAGATCGCTCGGTAGAGATCCAATTTCCCAAGCGCCGGCATGGCGAGGAGGCAAACTGGCATCCCGACGCCCGCCAAGCGATGTTCCTCTTCGCAGATCAGTGCAAACGCAGTAAGACGAGCGAGTGGGGCATCAAATATCGCGAGTACAAAGCGAAACTCAAGGAAAAGTACCCGGAACCCATCATGGTTCAGTCATGCGATATCAAGGGAAAGCCAAAGCTGAACAAAGACGGCTCTCCCAAGATGGTCAAGCGCTACACCAACGGCCATCTGGACAAGATGGCTCTGCGGTGGGTACAAACCAAGTTCATCGAGTGGGTCTGGAGAGAGTGGTGGCGTCTGGAGAACGCACACCACGCAGATCCCACGCCACCGACACCGCGTCCGTTGGCGACGGTGTAAGAAATTTGGTGTTCTAGGACAAAATTGTCCATAAAGGACTATCAGGCTCTTGAACACCAAACCTTCGTGAATGTTCTTTTTACTCTCTGTGTGTCATCCTCGGGCTCGACCCGAGGATCCAGAAAAAACAAGCACTGGATCCCAGATCAAGTCTGGGATGACATCTCTCTCTTCCGGCGAAACGGAAATTCGTTTCGCCCCTTTATTAGGAAATAGAATTTTACGAGTTTAAAAAAATACTATTTCGCAATGAGGGTACTATACGGATGCTGATTATTATTCTAGATTCAGGATGTACCCTCACCTCTTTGGCGGACTATCGATTGGCTGATAGTAATATCTAGACGAGATGTGTCCATCAACCCCTTTGGTGTTCTATGGCGTCTATGTCCATAAGGACTAACGACCTTGTGAACACCAAACCCTCGTGAATGTTCTTTTACTTTGGTGAACTAGGAGGCGGATGATACATATATCTACCATTCCATTTGTTCACTAATCCATTTGGCGGACTACGAGGTTATTGACAGTTATTGTCTTGCCATAGTCTGTCCGCCAGCCCCTTTGGTGTTCTAGAGGACCAGTGTCTGTAAAGACTGCAGAGCGAATGAGCACCAAACCCTCCGCCCCTTGACAAGAAAAAGGTCATCTGATACGGTTTTCATAGCACATGGAAATCCCGTGGTACATGGAGGTTCACGCTCGTGGAATCAGTTCCATATTGCAGACTCATTGACCGAGAAAGGAGGAGTGAGGCGGTCCAAACGCCTATCGGACTTCTGTCACTTTCTGTGAGTGGCAAGCGAATGACAGCACACATTCGTCTTACAGAGGAGATTCAAAAAATGGATGATACGGCACGCGAAGAAAAAGTAGGCAAACTTCTGCAAGAATGCCCACCTGAAATTTCCGAGCGTATACGTGTCATGTTCACGGACCATCAACTCATGGGAGCGGAGCTTGCGCGAAAAGCAGAATTCTTCGCATACCTTTGCAGAGAAACTGTGCGCATTCCAGAAGAAAAAAGAGGGTCATCGGAAAAGTTTAAGGAGCTTGCGACAGAAAAATCAAAAGTTCTTAAATTCCTTTCTTCCGCTATCCCTATTCTGGATACCGATCCACTCACATACGCGTTCTTTCGGGCACTCATACTTCAGGCGTTTAGATCATCTGAATCATGTCTATCGCAAAAAACATAAAGATCCCCCAACGTGGAGGATCTCTTTTTATTATAGAATATATTATTTCTTCTCCGCTTTTTCCTGTTCCGATTGGACAAATGAGTCAGACGCTCTGCACATATCCAATGCTTTCTTTTTTACCGCCTGTACGCGTTCTACCAAACCATCTTTTTCTTCTTTCGGCATCTTCTTTAGCTCTCTACCCTCCAACATCTCTTGGACAAGAAACACCTTTCGTTCTATAAAATCACTCAAACGCTCTCCCAACTGTCCTTGTTCCCTTTGCGCATCAAGTGCCGTAATTTTATTTTTTAATAATTTTTCCTCAATGGCACCAAACGCATCCGAGTATTCGGGAAGCATTTTTTCCAAAAAATACACATACGCGTCAATAGGCTGGCTTCCAAGTTTTTCTGCGATTTCATTGAGCCGTTCAGCGTTCTTTCCCACCTCCTGCGGAGTATCACCAAGTCGTACACGCGACGCCTGCGCGATACGTATATTGAGCCAAAGTCCTGCGGCATGCATCTCCAGATCTTTTTGCTGTGCCGCGGATTTTTCTGGATTTGTTTTTGCGAGCTCTTCTGTTTCTGTAATTGCACGCTCCAATACGAGCGCCTGATGTTCAAATCCTGCTACCGCGTCAGACGCGCTCTTGATTTCTTTTTTTTCACCAACCCGCTCTTGAGTCGGTGCTATTTTTTTTTCACCAGCTATCATATAGTTAAAAAACTATGAATTACTCTTATTTATGAAAATAATCAGATATTCTATCTTCGCTGGAGATTCCTTCTCTTTGTGTCTTATTTCGTAACTCTTGCATGGTCTTTTGCATAGCACTCAACATCTCGTAGTATGTCTTTTGATCCTGCACATATGTCTTTGGAAGCTTTCCAATCATCGTCTCTATATATCTGATATCTCTCTCAATATCCGGATACAGTCGTGCTGCAACTTCATTTTGTATCATCCATGTTCTCTGCATTTTTTCTTTCATTTTTTCTTTCATTTTTTCTGCTTTTCCATCTGCCACCTCCATAAGTTTTGCCGCCTTTACTGGATTTTTTTCTTGATCAGCCTCACTCAAGAACGTATCATGTTCTTGCTTTAGTTGATCATGTTCTTGTTTATACTGATCATGTTCTTGTTTCAGTTGATCATACCGCGCGCGAATATTCTCCAATTCTTTTTGGAGATATAAAATATAGGCGCCTATTGGCACGTCAATAATATATGTATCTATCTTTTTTTTGTTTTCCTCAACCTCCAAAGGTGTATCTCCAAGATACAGATTCGCGTCGCGCTGAATTTTTCGTATACGAAGGTTATATGCCGCAATCCACGTCTCAAATTCTTTTTTTAAGGGTAACTCCTGTACCTCCCTCTCTATCTTTTTAAATTCTTCCGCTTCCTGAAAAAGACCACGAACAATTTCTGATTCTTTTTTATGTTCAGGAGATTTGCCTATAATTCCTTCAATTGGATTTGACATAGCGCAAGAAATTAAAAGTAAAATACTCTATTCTTCAGATAGTATACCACCAAATCTTTATTGCATGCAAGAAATGTGGTATATATGGAGTATATGAGTACTATTTTAACTATCTTAATTATTTTCTCTCTTTTTTCCGTCACTCCTTTTTTTGTATACGCAAAAGAATTTCTTGACGTTCCCTTTACCTCACAGGCTCCTACCGGTAACTGGAAAGATGAGAGATTCCAAAACGGATGTGAAGAAGCATCGGTACTTATGGCAATGCGATGGGTACAGGGTAAAAAAATAATATCCAAAAAACAGGCGAAAAAAGAAATTCTCGCATTGGCGGATTATCAAAAAAAGATCTATGGTTCATCGGTGGACACCTCTGCGCAAGATACTATAGATCGTTTATTCAAAGGATATTATAGCTATACCGGCGTGGAGGTAAGATATGATATTACAAAAAATGATATCCGTACCGAGCTTCAAAGTGGAAATATCATTATCACACCTATGAACGGAAAAAATCTTAAAAATCCACATTTCAAAAGACCGGGGCCGACTACACACATGCTCCTTATTTTAGGATATGACACAAAGAAAAAAGAATTTATTACCAATGATCCGGGAACACAATATGGTAAAAATTATCACTATAAAGAATCAACACTTGAATCGGCTCTCCGTGACTATCCTACCGGAGATCATCTACCAATTACTACCACAAAAAAAGCTATGATTATTATTTATCCACAGAAAAATCTTTGACAGTAGCCGTGTATACTCTATGATACTTTCTATCAACGAGATTTTTTCGTTCTTTTAGAGAGAGGGCTTTGAATAATGCCACCGTGGCGAGTAGTTCTTGGCGGACCGCAAGGTTCTGGAAAATCAACGGTGAGTGCGTCAGTATATCTTGCGCTCAAAGAAAAGGGGGTCTCAATCGGCATCCATGAAATTGATGTCTATTCCGATTCTCTCAACTGTATCCTTGGCAAAAAACCGTGGACAGAGAGAAAAAAAAGGAAGTGGGCGTGGTTTGATCCGACCATCAAAAGACGTATTGCGGAATATGTAAACGATCGACACGATATCGTACTTGGAGATCTACCGGGAAAAATAACCAATCCATTTCTTCCACATATGGTGGCGCCAGCAGATGCGGCCATCATCGTATCACGCACCGTTGAGGGCGTTGTGCAATGGGAGACATTCTTTCAAAAACATGGTATTCCAGTCGTCTTGCGAGTGTTTTCTGTCAAGGATGACATCCCGCAAGAGCTCCGTGGAAGTGACATGGTTCTTATTGACGGTCTTGACCGGCTTTTGATCCCCCGTGAAAGTCAGAAGCTTCAAGATATTGTGGCGGAGATACTCAACGCATATCCTGCAAGAAAGCTTGCCGTCCCTACCGCCTCATAAGCGAAGCCACAACGCCTCGCTTAAAACCTGTCAAAAAATAACGACAGGTTTTTTATTTAAAATCATTCTTAATACTTGGATTCATTTTAATCAAAGAATCTCGCGCAAGAAGTGCCGATCCAAGCGCGGTTCCGTCATAGATTTTTTGCATACGAACAGAAAGATTTGAGATGGCGCCTTGTAATCCACCAACAACACCGTCTCTACTTACGCCCCCGTCAATAATAAGTTCCTTGGGGCGTTCAGGAAGATACCGAATATATATTTCCGTCTTTCTGGCAATACTTCGTAATATTTGATGAAGTTTTTTTGGTTTTCCCAAAACCGGCTCTACCTGCTTTGCGCCGCACTGCACCTTTGCCTCAAGTGCGTATTGCGGATCATCGAGCGAGGGAATAAGCGTGGTAAAAAAATGCCGTTCCAATTCGAATTTCTTTCCAAGAGACTGCATGACAAATGTACCAGTCCCATATGTAACCTTCGTAACCGCGCTTCCGCGCTTTTTATGCGCTGCAAGCGCCGCATACATACTCGCCTGTTGATCACCGCATACGGAAAATACCGGCACAGATACTCCCAAAATATTTTCATGAATCCTTCCAAAAAAAGACAGTGATGGAAAAACTTCAGGCAAGATAGATTGTGGTATGGAAAAAAGTTCTAAGAGTTTCTCGTCCCACTCGAGATTTTTTATGTTGTATAAAAGAGTTCTTGAGGCATTGGTATAATCTGTACAATGCCGTTGGCTCTGTAAAAAATTCCAAAGCACCCATGAGTCCACCGTCCCAAATGCAAGTTTTTTTTCTTGCGCAAGCTGATATGCGTGCGATTGTGACGCAAGTATCCACTGGATTTTTGACGCTGAAAAATATGGGTCGGCGGCGAGACCAGTCCGTTTTCTGATAAGATCTTTATCGTCACGGCTGAACGCACCACATATCTCCTTTGTTCGCGTATCTTCCCAAACAATCGCTGGATACACCGGTTTGCTGTTTTTCTTATTCCAAAGAATCGTCGTCTCCCGTTGATTTGTAATGCCAAGCGCCGCGATAGTCCTACGCTCTATACAGCTAGATCGCACCGCCTCACGTAAGACGGTTTTTGCCGCTACCAGATATTCAAGAGGATCTTGCTCCACCCAGCCGGGACGTGGAAAGGATTTTTCAAGCGCGTATGATGCTCGTGCAATCGCGTTCATGCGATGATCAAAAATAATCGCCTTCACTGCGGTAGTCCCCATATCCAGCACTGCGATATTTCGTTCTTTGTGTTTCATCTCTTTAGCAGTTAAAAATTATTTTCTTAAAAGAGAAAGCATGCTTGTTTTTACGTCTTCGTGGCTAAAAAAAATGCGCTCAAGTGTTTTCAACAAAGGGAAATCATCTGTATTTTTAAGAAGTGCAATAAGTGAAGGGAGCGAGACACATCCCTCACTCGTTGCGCTACACACTCCCGTCTGCGCAATTTTTTTTCCTTCTTCGCGGTTACGGGAAAAATCACTGCATCCGGTAGCGATAAGGTCCCCAAGGCCTGCCGGACTATAGACGGTTTCCCGTAAGCCTCCCAGATGATAGACAATGTCTCCTGCTTCTCGTAATGCCTTTGTGATGATCCACCCGCGCGCGTTATCTCCCAAAGAAAGTCCGTCACTTATACCTATCGCGAGTGCATAGACGTTCTTCAAAACACCCGCGTACACCACTCCAAGCACGTCCGGTGAATATTCAATACGAAGCACGGTCCCAGAAAAAAGTTCTTCAATGATTTGATGGGTATCTTCGTATACTGTTGTATACACGCCGCATCCAAATTGATCAGCATCCATCTCTTCCGCAAGCATAGGGCCGCTCAATATACCAAATGGCTGACTTATTGGTAATGATTCTCCCATCACGCTTGCAATAGTCTTTTTTGTTTCTCTTTCCAGACCCTTCGAAACAGTGAGTACAATTGTTTTCTGAAAAAAATATGGCGCGCATGCCGCAAGCGCAGAGCGATGCGCCCATGAGGGAATACAGAGAAACAACACATCCGCGGACGGAACGATGTCTGCAAGCTCTTTTTGATTTGGTACACGAGATGTATCCGCATCCCACCACTCCACCGCATAGCCTTTTTTCTTCAATAATCCGCCGAGTGAACTCCCTATCTCCCCCGCTCCGATAAAGACAATGTTTGTGTCCATAGAAAAATTTTATCCAGCACAATATGCCAGTTCTTTTACGATAGAAAAAAAATATTCATCTGTCAAACAAATGCGGCTAACATTTCTCTATCATACAAAATGCGGAGTATCCATGTATAGTGTATACACCGTATTAGGCGATATTGCCATGTAAGCTATCTTCGCTCTTTGTTTTTTTCGTCCACTCGGACGAAATTTATCAATTCACAATGTATGAGGTAGATTTTCCTTTTCCGATTGACTTAATTATTTTTATTTTCTTCAATTTTTGTAATTGCAATTGCGCGGTTCTGCGCGGACACGACAAAATGTCTTCTACATCTTTTACGGTGATGCGACTAACCTGATCTAACCAGTCAATAATTTTTAGCTGTTCCGGGGTAAGATATATTTGCGATTTTATTTTACCATCAACAACATGAGTGGATAAAGATAGTATCTTATCTTTTACACTATCAATCTCATTTTTAAATCCTTTTATAAAATACTCCAGCCACGGTGTAATATCGGCTCGTCGTTTGTCATAATTTTCCCCAACATTGATTGCTTTATAATAATCTTGTCGCTTGGTATTATAGTAGTCTTCCAACGCGAACAAACGGCGAAAATCATAACCGCGCAGATAAAGAACTAACGTAGCCAGTGCTCTGGCAGTACGGCCATTACCGTCGTTAAATGGGTGGATAGCAGCAATTTCCAAATGCGCTATGCCAGCTACCAAGACAGGGCTTATTTCATTTTCCTCGCTTTCTTGTAACCAGCGTACAAAATCCGACATTAGTTTTGGCACTTGTTTAGCTTCGGGTCCGGTATACAAAATTTCCTGTGGCGTACCAAAACGGTGGCGTACCACATAAATCGGACCAGGACGATAATGACCGGAAAATTGTGGTTCCAAGGTTTTATATGTGACCAAACTGTGAATTTTTAGGATTATTTTTTCAGTTATTGGTTTGTGTTCAGCCACTACTTTTTCAATGTATTTTAAAGCGGATAGATAATTTTTAACCTCATAAATATCTCTATCTGGTGCGTCAACTTTTCTCTTAGCATACAGCGCCTCCACCTGTCCTATATTTAGTTGGTTACCCTCAATCTCCGTGGAGTGGTGGGTCATGCGAATAACAGCTTGTCGGCGCAAGCGTATTTCTTGCTGTGGTAAAATTTTTGCACGATCAATAATGCCTTTGGTTTCGGCAATGGCAGTGAGGTTTGCTATGATCCTGTCGGTGAGCTTATATTTTGGATTAAACATAATTTTCAGGCTATACAGACACTCTACCACACCATTACTATTCGCGCAAGATTCGCGCAAGATTCGCGCAAGAAATTTGCTAAACCATATTAAGAAGTTAGCCCTATACAAACAGACAAAAAGAAAAGGAATATTTCAGCTAACGCTTAAGAATATCTGACGTCTCAATTATTCCACTAAAATACTATACAGTCGGAGCATGCATAATATAAACCCATGCGAAAAGCACCAGTATACCCAGCGTAACAACCAGTATTAGATAGCCGATTTGAGTGTGTTTGTAGTTTATAATATGTTTAGGGTCGGAAATCAATTGATAATATTTTCTTGATGTCGAGCCACATAATACGCAGTAGTAAATTTTTTAAAGTCACTTGTCGCTTCGTTCCAGGCTTGAAGAAATATTCTACTCGTCTCTTCAGGATCGACTTTCCCCTCCAAGTCCAACCCTTGAAGACAGAGTTTAACGATAGTGTTGTTTGGGTTGAATTCCATAGTATTACAATATCAATATGCTCTTGAGCGTTACTTACGTATTAATTCATCTCGTTTATTAAAGTTTTTACCATGCTTTTTATTTGATCTCTAACAGCTCTATGTAATTCAATATCCCCAGTATCGGGATCGATAATATCCCAGTAGGTAACTTTTTCTGAATTTTTCAAAAAAATAGGCCAATTATCTTTTTCACCAATAACAACGATTCGATCAGCATCAGACACCATAGTCTCAGTCAGCTTTTTTGATACTTTATTGTTTACATCTAACCCAATTTCTGTCATGCAAGATGCAACATATTTTGTTTTTGATAACAATTTACCCTCCCATTCTTTTGGAGGATTCAAGCCTGCGCTTACCGCAAGATTGCCTTCGGAAAACTTATTGAAAATTGCTTCAGCCATTTGACTTCGACCAACATTAGCACGACAAATAAAAAGTACCTTCATAGAATTAATCTATATTTTATAGATAGCTCAATAGTTGATTCTACTTTTAATTCAATCGGTGGAAGATTTAGATTAAGTAGAATGACATTAATCAGCAATCTGCCAATACGACCATTGTAATCATGAAATGGATGAATCCAGAGAAATTTATGATGTGCCCATGCCAAAAGAGAGATTAATTTATTAAGAAATTTTTCGTCGTCTATCTTTGGTAAATGCTTTGTCCTAATTTGTAAGTCCTTGGTAAAATTATCCATTTCCTGCGACACAAGATAAAATTTTGGCGGAATATGTTCGGAAACTGTAACGTCAATTTTCCTAAATTTTCCGGAAAACTCTGGAAAAATCCAACCAAAACCGACCTCATGAATCTTTTTAAAAAATCTTGAAGTGAAAGGAAGTTTTCTTTTAGCACTCTTCTTTAAAACAAAATCCCACGCTCTTGTTATCCCTTCAATTTCTAGAGGAATAAGTTTTGATCGTGGGATAATGCCAAAAGCTGTCTCTTTATAGCTTGTTTCGCCCATGCGTTTGGCCATAGTGCTTAAGATTTCATTTTAAGAAAAACTCTATCTACCATCCCTTTTGTTACTTCTGGATTTTCACCCTTAGTCGTGCGATAGGCCATTCTTTTTTCAAACATACTAAAATAATCTCGACGTAATTTGCTTTTTGCCGAAGCTTTTTGAAAAGCCTTTAAAATTTTAATTATCTTTTGTTTAGACATAAACGAATTGTATCATAACTATATGGTTTTGCCTAACAGCGGAGGTAGCCGCGAACGTTAATCGACAGAGCGAAGCGCTGTCGATTAACGTTCGCGTGTATGCGATGTCGCGATAGCGATATGGGTGGAGCAAAAGCGGAAACGCATACACGCTGTTGTGTGATGGCGCGGAAATTTTTATCCATTTTTTTCGTATTTTATTTTTGCTACCAACTGAGCAAGTGTAACTAAAAAGTTAAATCCATCCCCAAGTAGCACTGGGAGACTATTTATCATATACCCGTAAATTGCCCAAAGGCCGGTAGCAAAAAAATAGATAACAATCATGAAGAACGAAACATCCTTTACGCTTTTTGTGGTAATGGATTTGATAAATTGAGGAACCATGTGAATGGCTCCAAGTAGTGCTGCCGAGAATCCTACAATTTCTATTGTTGACATAGTTTTAGATGAGAAAAAATTTCCGCGCTTTCACATAACTCGTTTATATCACAAGTGTTTTTTGATATGATACGAAATATGGTATCATATCAATAGAACACATATCAGACTGGATTCCCGATCGAGTCGGGAATGACAAGAAAATATATGCCAAACCTATTAGAAATTATACGCCAAGAGATGCGTCTGCGCAATTATAGCAGGAAAACCGTAGAGGCATATAGCCGCATCATAAAGGATTTATATATAAAGACGAAAAAGCCGCCACGCGAAATATCGGAAGAAGAAATAAAGAAATACTTACTTGATCTTTCGGATCGCGGGCTTTCCAGCCAGTCCATAGCCCTTGCCGCAAATGCTATAAACTTTCTCTACACTGCTATCTATAAACAGCCATGTTTTCAAAAGCTCCGCCATCCAAAACGATCACAAAAACTTCCCGTTGTTCTTACGCGAAAAGAAATTGAATTACTTATCGCCCAACCAAGTAATACAAAACATCAACTTATACTCTCGCTTGGCTATGCTGCAGGATTGCGAGTGAGTGAAACACTATCACTTAAAATACGGGATATTGATTTTGATGAAATGACCATAACGGTTCGCCAAGGAAAAGGGGGTAAAGATCGCCTGACAGTACTATCGCCAAAACTCCTTGACGGACTACGCGCACTCTCCGCAGGAAAAGACAGTATGGCCTATCTTTTTGAAAGCGAGCGCGGAGGGAAACTCACTACATCCACCGCACAGATCATTTTTCGCAATGCTCTAAAAAAAGCCGGCATACAAAAGCTTGCAAGTTTTCACTCACTCCGACACAGCTTTGCCACTCACCTATTAGAAAACGGCGTTGATGTACGCTATGTGCAAGAGCTTCTTGGTCATGCGAATATCCGCACAACGCAAATCTATACCCATCTCACAAATCCTGCGTTGAAAAATATCAAAAGCCCGCTTTAGTTCAAAAACCAATATGCGTATTATTTTACGACAAAAAAAGATACTGTTCGGCGGTATATTTCTTGCTGTCCTTTTTTTGTCTTCATTATTTTTTGCACGACATTTTTCCGCTCTCACCGTGCCGGAAAAAAATCAGACTGCGTCTGTTTTAGACGAACAAACAAAGATTATTGAAGAAGCAACTGCCAATACAAATAATATCGACGATTCCGAATATTCTCCCCTTCCGCCTTCTAACACGCAAAATGAAAAATACACATCCTCAGATATTGTCCAGCGCGTGCCAATAAAGAAAAAAGGTTCAATACCCTCTCCTGTGGTGCCGATACCTACCGAAAAATATCAAGAAGAAAAACCGTTCTTGCCTCTTCCTCAAGAAAAAAAAGAAGAAAGCCTTCCAATAATCACGCCAGAGAAAAATCAAGAAATACAACCTCCTGTACAACCGCAACTATACATACCGAAACCACCAGAGAAACTATCTACAGAAAATCTGATAGTCACCCGTATAGTTGATGGCGATACGCTCGTACTTTCAGATAAAAAAACTGTGCGTCTGATAGGTATTAATACACCAGAAAAAGAACAGCCGTATCACACACAAGCAAAATTAGCACTTACGGAACTTGTTTTAGGAAAAACCGTACGCCTTAAAAAAGACATATCAGATACAGACAAATACGGGCGGCTTCTTCGCTATGTATACGTTGACGACCTCTTTGTTAATCTTGAAATGGTTAAAAGCGGACTTGCAAACTCATACACGTATCCTCCAGACATCGCACACCAGCAGGATTTTCTTTCCGCGGAACGCACCGCGCGAGAAAAGGGCATAGGACTTTGGAAGAGATCAGACACACCACAAGCGATAGCTCTTGTCCAGCTTCATGCAGATGCAGAAGGAAGTGATGCAAAAAACTTAAACGGCGAATATGTCATAGTAAAAAATACTAGCAACTCCCCTATCTCGCTTACACACTGGAGTATCAAAGACGCAGGGACGCATATCTATACATTTCCAGATTTTACACTTACAGGTGGCGCAAGTTTTACGCTTTATTCCGGCAAAGGCACAAATACGCAAAACTCCCTCTATTGGAACAGCAAAGATCCCATTTGGAATAACGATAGTGACACCCTCTATTTACGCACAGCGTCTGGAGATTTGGCTTTAGAATACGCATATCCCTCCACCCCTTGAAACTTTTTTTCTCTTTTTGATAGTATATTCTGAGAGTGACAAAAAACGTTTTTCATCACTCTCAATACAGCGTCAAGTTGTATCACCTATTGTCTCCATCTCCATGAAGAACTCCGCGCTCTTTGCGAGAAAACAGCTTTTGTAGATTCTTCCATGCCGTATCCTCAAGAGAAATGTCAAATTCAGTCGCAAGTTGAGCTATATACCATAGTACATCACCGAGTTCTTTTTGTATTTCATCTCGTCTCTCATTGGACACTATTCCCGCATTATCTCGTAAAATCTTTTTTACCTTTTCTGCAACCTCTCCTACTTCTCCAGTAAGACCAAGGGTAGGATATACAAAATTCCTTCCTATATCTGGATATATTGCCGTCTTCCGTGATTCTTTTTGATATTCCTCAAAGGTCATAGGCCACTACCATTTTGCCGCAAACTTACTATACGAAATATTCTTTCGGTTGATAATACGAGAAATTTCTCCGCGAACATCACTCCGATACAGATTTGCTCCTGTATCTATACCTTTCAGTCTATCCTGTAGGCCCTGCATCTGAAATGATTTTACCTTCTCCAGATTGAGGCTCATTGTATCAAGTGCCTTACTCAATGAAGAGGTCTTTTTAAGATCGAGTAATTCATCTATTCTATCTGTCCTTTCCGTTACTTGATTGAGTACAGGTAGTATCTTCTCTTCAAACTGACTACTATTTTCTCTCTTTAACTTGTTTAAGTCTGCAAGAAGCGGAACTAACTCTTCCATAGCCTTTTTCACCTCATCCCGGATCGTCCCTTGCACTTTCAATGTCCTTGTTTTTCTATCCACCTTACTTAACTCCTTATTGTATCTCTTTATCTTACTCTCTGTATTTTTTACAATATCCTTAAATGTCTGAATCTGTCGTACATCTCCCATAAGACTACTCGCCTCCTCCAGCTTTTGATTGATAGACTCTTCTATATACGCATCAATATCCTGGTCATTTACCTCTCCCTTATAAAAATTTTCAAAATTATCCTTCACCTCTGTAAGCATACCTTCTATCTCCTGAAGTGTATCATTCAGCTCTTTTTTCTCGTCTTTCTTGAGGTCTTTCTTCAATGAGGTAAGCTCGTCATTTTCTATAGTAATAACTTTTTGAATATCATTTACTGTCCGTACAAACTGGGAGGGAGTATTAATAAGACCAAGATACTTATCATACGATTCTATATCTTTACTCCCTTGAATAAGTTTTTTGATCGCATTTTCCCCATCATCATAGGTTTTTGCGGTCTCAATCGTATCCATGGAATCCTTTATAGAACCTACGATATCCTTTAAAGATGCGGGAATAATAATATCTATTTTCCCAATCTTAGGAACTACTACCTGTTGCGCCTCTACTTTCTTTATGTTATTGAGTATATTTTGAATTTCTGCTTTTGGAAGTCCTGTGACAGCATTTTTTGCCTCCTGTAGTTGCTTCGCCCTATTTTTTTCATCACGAATCTTATCATCCTCAATGATTTTATTCTCCTTTTCTCCAGCAAGAAGATCAATGGCACTTTTTTTACCCTCAATAAGACTTTTTCCTGCTGACGTCAAGGGAGCCGCTATAAAAAACGTTTTCAAATCAGTCGCCTTATCCCGCAACGTTGTATCATTTCGATCATTGAAAAATGTATACAATCCATCGAGGGTTTTTATATAGCTATTCCGTAAATTCCCAAGATCCTCCGCCTGTTTTTTTGTAAGCGGACAATCTACTCCCTCTTTCTTCTCCATCACTCCATCATCACACATCTCTTTCTCCCCCTTTGGACACTGTAATCCCTTTAATACTTTTTTTCCACCAACGCATGTCTGAAAATCATCTGCTGGACACTCTGCCAATGCACTGACTTTCTTTCCGCCCGGACAGGTAAAGAGTGGGGAGCATACTGCATCCATGGCTACCATAGTACCGTCTGGACATTTTTTCTTTTCTTCGGGACATACAGAGGTAGCGGGTATTTTTGTCCCATCTGGACATGTTTTTTCCGTTTCTGTACTCTTTTTTGGACAGTCAATAAGTTTAGTTCTGAACGTGTCTCCATCAGGACAGACCATCTGTCCTGATGGTGCACATCTCATATCTGAACACCATCCGCTTGTACTACCAGTTGAGGCGGGCGTTGAGTAATCACACCAATATTTTCCGGCTACCGTACATTGCGTCTTATTACATGGCATCATACCACACCATCCATTTCCAGAATTTTCACACCAATATACCCCCTTACTCGCACTTGCTACACAGGTATCTTTTGTTGTTGGCATAGATGGACAAGATCCACTATTTGAAGAGCCATCCCAACACGACATCATCCCTTGTTGCATCTTCGCACAACTCTGTCCCGCAACCATACACATCTCCATCATGCATGACATTGCGCCTGATGCTGACTGTGTTTTTTGACACCATGTTCCTTTGTACAGGTCGCATTCTTCTTTATCATAGGGCATTCTCATTTCAGGGCATGTTGAGCCATTTTGCGCGCACCACGTTCCACACCATTGGCCACTTACTGCGGTGCATGACGCCTTATCATATGCGGGACAGACATCTGTCGCCGAAGAAGTACACCAGCCAGAGCTTGCCACAGCGCATGTCATACCTGAACTTTTACACCACTTTTTCCCAATGGCTATACATTGATCTTCCTTACACGGAGATGTACTACACCATCCACCGCTATTGTCTTGATATGAACAAAAATATTTTCCTGTGGTACAAGAATTTTCACAGGGCATCCACTCATCTACGCATGACTTCTTGGCTTCACACCATCGCTGTGATGATGATGAGCAAGTAGCGGAAGTTGTTGAGGTACAGTCTGCCATAGCCACTACGCATTTACCCGGCGTTGAATCTGGTGAGGGGCATCGTATCGGTGTTGCCGCTGGACATGCTGTGGTCGTCGTACTACCTGTTGTTGCTGTAGTAGAGGTACAGTCTGCCGCGGTAATAACGCACATATTTTTAACCGGACACCATATTGGCGTTGCTGTTGGACACGCTGACGAGGTTGTTGTTGTATTCGTAGTCGTTGTTGTTTGCGCGTTTGCAAAACCAACAGTCAAAAATCCAACAAAAAAAATTCCCAAAATAATTAAAGCTCTTTTAAAATTTTCCCTTTGCATAGACATAAAAAAAATTATGAGTAATGTCCATATATTTATTAGTATAGCACTATTTACTTTCTTGACGCAAATACCGTTCCGCCTGAAGTGTGTAAAGTCGCGCGTATGTGCCATTTTTTTGTATTAATTCACTATGCGCGCCGTCTTCACTGATTTTTCCCTTATCCAATACTACAATACGCTCCGCATCTTTGATTGTGGAAAACCTATGAGAGATAAAAACAAGCGTATGTTCCTTTAATTCATTATTTATCCTATCAAAAATTTCCATCTCACTTTTGGCATCTACATTTGATGTTGGCTCATCAAGAATAAGAATGGGCGCTTTTTTTGCATGCGTACGAGCAATGCCAAGTTTTTGCCATTCTCCGCCCGAAAGTTCTGTTCCGTCTTTATATTCTGGCCCAAGTTGTTGTTCAATACCGTTTTTTTTATTTTTTACAAATTCCCACGCCCCTGAAAATTTTAATAACTGTACAATCTCTTTTTCACTTAATTTCTTTCCTGCGGCAACCTCTAAATTTTCCCGAATCGTCAGGTAAAATTTTCCGTAATCCTGAAAAAGTGTGGAATACATACCAAAAAGAACATCCTCTGGTAACTCACGTATATCAATATTATTTATTAGTATCTTTCCTTCTTGAGGTTCATACACACGCATCAATAATTTTACCAATGTAGACTTGCCTGCGCCATTCTCCCCAACAATAGCAATTTTCTGACCAAAAGGAATGATTAACGAAATATTTTTCAGGGCACATTCTTTGGAATTTTGATAAGAAAAAGTGAGGTTCTGAATTTCAATTAATGGATATTGGAGCTTCTTTCGCATACTGACAAGAACTTTTTCTGATAGTTTTGGATATACAATACTTGGTTGCATATCAAAAAAATCAAGTACGTCCGTTGTATAGTTTGCCTCTACTTCCAATTGTTCCATATTAATAGCGAATCTATTCAATGCTCCAAAAAATAAAAATACATTGGTAAAATAAAAAGAAAACATACCCACGGACATCATTCCGTTTGTCACCTGTCCCGCGATAACGAAAAGAAAAAAGAAAATTGCTCCAATAGGAAGAAGATCCGCAAGAGACCCAAAAAATCCTGCTTGCTTTTCTTTTTTCAGTTGTTTGTCAGTAAATACTTCATAGATTTTTGTCATGCGTTCTTTAAAAAAATCAAATGCCTGAAATAATTTTATCTCCGAAAGCGTTGATCTTTGATGAAGCAGATTTGATGTATAGTTGAATCTTCTCCGCGTCTCATGATCTGCTCTGAATATGTGAAAAATACCATGTGACATCTTGCTTCTCACGATAATCGGAATCACGTTTGCAACCAGTATGCAAAGAGCAATAAGAGGTGAGGCAAAAATAAATACACACGTTGACAGCCCAACCTCGAGTAAAGATGTCAGAGTATTCGCCATAATAGATGTAAATCTCTGTTGATTCTGAAGTCTATTAAACGCCCTAGCGATCAATCCTACATCCATAGGATTTTCAAGTTTTGCCAAATCTAATGTCGCGATCTTATCAACAAATTTTTTACTAAGATGGATCATCTCTCTACTTGCGAGTATTGACCATGAACGACTCGTCAAAAATTCAAAAAACTTTCTTAAGATTTCATACACCAACCGTGCACCAAGGACTCCATATAGTGAAAGATGCAAAAATGTTTCTTTTCCTGTTGCCGCATCAATAAGCTCCTTAAATGTAAGCGCATTGACAATAACCGAAAATGAAAGAAAAACCCGCGATGATATAAATACTGAAAAGAAAAATGGCGCCGCCTTCCGTGACTCTTTTAACGTAAACGATATTGTTCTAAAATTCATAATGCAAGAAAAAATATATTAACGAAATCTATCAAACAGATACGGAGTGTAGAGTATCAGTGAGATTATCTCTCCACCAATCACGGAAAATACATTCAAGGCAATACTAAATAATAGAGATTTAGGAAATGAAAACTGTTTTTTTCCTATTACCCATATCCACCACGCTTCAAACAACACCGCGAAACATTCTGCAAGAGGAATGGCAAACGGTGCGGGGCGAATGAGCGGAAATGCAAACCAAACAAACGGAAGTGTAATGATATTTCCAGAAAAAACTGCGAAAAGTAGTCTTTTTTTCTTCGGTGTTTTGAAAAGGAGAAAAACAAGAAAAGCAAATGTAGACTCAACAACGATTGTAATAAGAGCAGCTCCAAAAAATGGCGTGAATATATCTTTGCCAGAGACCTCTGACTTTTTTTCTTCTATCAAAACCCCATCTCCTGAAATTTTAACAGAAAAAGACGCATCAAATGCGAGCGATTTAAAAATATTGCTTTCCCGCGTTTTATCTGAAAATCTCAAGAAAATCTTATGATATGGTGCATACCCATACGCGCGAGAAAAACACTGATTGTCCTTTGTAATACAAAAAAATCGTTGAGGACCCGCCTCGCCAAGTGGCTGACTATCTTTGCACTCCGCATCTTGACATTCGTATTGTTCGCCACCAACAAGAGAAACTCCTTCCGGTAATGAAAGATCAAACGTCATAGACGGCTTAGGTCCAAGATCCGCATGTACTGGAAACGGAAAAAAGAATGCAAACGCAAAAAATATAAAAAAATATCTCATATTTTGACAGTATACCATACAAAACTGCTATTTCTTGCATCTATACATCGCAAGACCAACATCGCCTTCGTCTGGGGTACGTGCAGAAAATGCTGCAACGCGCGTACAGTATTTTTTAAAAAGAGACGCATCAAAATATTCTTCGTATCCTTCATCCTTTTTTCCATCTTCTGACAAGACTGTCGCTCGCGTGAGAAGATACACGCCCTCTGACACCGCCTCATTACTTATTTTATTAATGTTTTGTATACCAGCACGAAATACCTGTACATTCGTATCAATATACACATGAAAAATCGGCCGTCCTGACGCAAGTGCGACAAGCGGAACATACTCATATGATCCGTATAGCGGAAATGAATCTGGAAGCGCCTTCACCGCACGTACAACCTCATCGCTATTTAAAAATCTGTTTTGTGAAAATACCTGTTTTTGATAGTGTACTACTCCAATAAGCGCAGAGAAAACATACACTCCAATGAGTACGTACAGTAAACCTTTCTTATGAAATTTCTCCCACACCCATTCTGTAAAAGAAAGCGTAGCGAAAATAAGATACGGCATGAGCGTATCTAAGTAGAGATAATAGATATCTTGAAAAAAAAGAAAAAATGTTGCGGAAAAAATGAACGGCAGAACAAAAAATCTTTTCCGTAAAACAACCATTCCAATCATTCCAACTCCAAGAAAAAACCATTCTCGTTGTAAAAAATACGTGAGAATATTTACTTTTGACAATCCCTCAAATCTTTGAAGATGAAATGATATGACATCATTAAATATCTGGGGCCATGCGAGAAAAATAAAAGGAAGAAGTACAATGCCCGTAGCAATAATCCCACCAAACATGGTTCTCCAAAGTTGTTTCCATCTTCTTTGAAAAAGAAGACATACCATCCACCCTATAAGCGCAGGCGCAATATACAGCTTTGTCAGTACCGCAAACGACCAAAAAAATCCGGATAGTACTGGTTTACCTTTTTGTGAAAAAAGAATTGCAAGCAAACTCAAAAAAATTGCCACCTGCATACCGGGAAAAAAATCTGACGTAGCTAATACCGTGAATGAAAAAAGATACAAAAATGGTGCAAGAAAATAAAATTGATTTTTTTCATGGCGCAAAATAAAAAATATAAGGAGCGCGGATGCGACCTCCAGAAAAATCGGAAGAAGATGAAATACCAATGAACTTGTCCCAAATAGAAATTGAAATGGTATAAAAAATAGTATAAGAAACGGCGGATCCGCAAGAAAAAAATCCCGATACGGCAGTGCGCCGCCAAGGAATGTATGAGTCATATACCAATACGTCCATCCATCTCCAAACCGAATAGAAAGTGTACAAAATTTCAATATCAAAAATAAAAAAACACTCCCAAACACGAAATATTCAGGAAGAGTGTTTTTTGTTTTTTTCAAATCCATATTATGCCTTATGCGGCGCATGTTCGCCGGCAATATACCGATAAAACAAAACTTTTGCGATCTGAACCATCACTAAATACACAAACACAAGCCCGACGATAGAGACAAGCATGAGAGGTGAAAGCGCGGAAAATACTAACATTTTCCCTAACGGAGTAAACGGAATGATCCAGCCAATCGCCACCACCGCGAGCGTACTTATGAGCAACCATTTACTCGGCATGCTCTGAAGAAATGGAATCTTACGTGTACGAATAACATAAATAACAAGCGTCTGTGTTGCGAGCGACTCTACAAACCACGCGGTCTGAAACTGTGCCACAGAAGGATGAAAGACAAACCACATCACACCAAATGTAAGGAAGTCAAACAATGAGCTTACCGGCCCAAGAGACATCATATATTTCCGAATAAAATGTATATTCCAGCGAAGCGGTTTTCGCACATCCTCTTCATCAACCGTATCGGTTGAAATAGTAAATTGAGAGATATCATACAAAAGATTATTGAGTAGAATTTGCGATGGCAACATAGGAAAAAATGGCAATATCATGGAAAGGCCGGTCATAGAAAACATATTTCCGAAATTTGAACTTAGTCCCATCATGATATATTTCATGGTATTCTGAAACGTTTTTCTCCCCTCAATAACACCATCACGAAGAACAATAAGATTTTTTTGCAACAAAATAATATCCGCAGTATGTTTTGCCACATCAACCGCGTTATTTACGGATATTCCCACATCGGCAGCTTTTAAAGCGGGAGCATCATTTACCCCATCACCAAGATATCCTACAGAACAATTCACAGCTTTCAAGGCGAGAATAATTCGTTCTTTTTGAGCTGGATTTGCTCGCGCAAAAATAGTTGTTTTGAGTGCGAGACGCTGAAGCGCCTCGTCACTTAATCCATCTAATGCGGATCCTTCAACAGTCCCTTTTACTAAAAGATTTATATCTTTACAAATCTTTTCCGTAAGCAATGCACTGTCACCAGTAATAATTTTCACCTCAATCCCTAATTCTTCCAAACCTTTTATCGCCTCTGCGGCCGTCTGTTTTGGTGGATCATAGAATGCCATGAAGCCAAGGAAAATCAACTCATGCTCGTCCTCTTTTTTATACGCTATTTCTTCCTTTGGCACCTCTCTATACGCCACCGCAAGTACACGGAATCCATCTCTGCTCAACGCATTAAATTCTTCATGCACCGCATTCTTAATATCAATCGTGAAGGGAATATTTTGATCACCTTTTTTACAAACAGTGCAAATTGAAAAAATTTCTTCAGGCGCGCCCTTCGCAATCAATATGCGTTCAGTATAATTTTCCGTAACAATAGACGCCCGACGACGAGTAAAATCAAAAGGAATCTCATCTATCTTTCTGTAATCAGTAACATCTATTTTCTTAAAATCTTTAATCGCCATATCCAACGGATTCTGCACGCCAGTATGAAATGTACTATTCAAAAATGAATAAAACAGTGTCTGCTCTGACTCATTTCCAAACCCATCTACATGTCGTACAAGTGTAATCTTATCTTCCGTAAGCGTCCCCGTCTTATCTGTACACAACACGTTCATACTGCCAAAATTTTCTATAGCGGAAAGTTTTTTTACGATCACATCTTTTTTTGCCATACGAAGCGACCCATAACTCAACCCGATAGAGATCACAATAGGAAGAAGTTCCGGAGTAAGACCAATAGCAACGGCAAGCGCAAAAATAAATGACTCAAAAATACCACGATGCAAAAACGCGTTAATGAAAAACACGAAGATGACAAGTACCATGGTAATCTGCAAGATAAAATAACTAAAGCTACGAATTCCTTTTTCAAAATCCGTTTCACTTGTGCTTGTATTCAATTGTTTTGCTATTTTTCCATACTGTGTCGCACTGCCAATTGCACTGATCTCAACAATCGCATATCCACTGATCACGCTACTTCCCATAAATACATAACACTCACTTTCAAGTGTTGGCTGTTTTGAATCTTCTGCGCGAATAACCCGTTTTTCTACTGGAAATGACTCTCCAGTAAGCGTGGATTGATTTACAAAAAAATCTTTTACCTCCAAAATTTTACAATCTGCCGGAATAATACTCCCCGCATTCAGAATAACAACATCTCCGGGGACTACACTTTTTACCGGTATCTCGCTCTGTGTTCCATCTCGTAATACGGTAACATTCACCGCGACCTTATCAATAAGCTCCTGCACGGCTTTTTCTGATTTTTGCGTATTGGTAAAATCTAAAATAACCGAGGCGAACACCATGATCAAAATAATAATCGCATCTGTATGCTGACCGAGAAAAATAGCAATAATAGAGGCGACGATAAGCATGATAAGTAACGGGCTGTTGAATTTCTTTGCAAAAATAAAAACGACACTTTCCTTTTTTTTCATGGAAAGCGTATTTTCTCCATATTGTACGCGCCGTTTTTCCACTTCATCAGACATCAGCCCTTTACGTAGAATAATGGATTGCGGTTCAGGCATAGAATCCTCGTAGATATTTTGGAATAAACTCTTGTTGCTTTTATTATATCACGCAAACATATTTCATGCACAAAATAAAAAACAGAACATACCCCTTTGCTCTGTTTTTTTTATTTCCTACAAAATCTTAAAATCGTTCGCTACAATCCCAAAATGATGATCAAGATACTCTGCCGCCTTTCTACAGTAGCTCATACGATCTATGAATATCTCGAAATACTCGAGTATCGGAACAAAGTCCGTATCAATGGAGAGGGTGAGTACAACTCTTTTTGCTTCCTGCTCTATATGCAGTCCCGACTCTAATACACCATAATTCACCCGATCATGAATATCTTTCAATGTTTCCACTAACGGCTGTTTGCGCACACGTGAGCGATGTACATCAGATTTATCCGCAAGTACCAGCGTAGCCGTAATTAGATTTGAAAATTTCATCTCTTCCTTATCATGATTCGCAATCGCCTGTGCGATCATAGTGACCTCATGTGGATCCATCTGCTCTCCAAATATCTGATGAAACAACAACCCACCCCAATAATGATGTTGACTTCTCCCCATAAAATTTCCCATATCATGACAAAATCCCGCAATGGCAGATAGCTCCTGATCCCGCTTACTCAACCCTACATCTTTTGCTACAGATTGAGCCCGAATAGAAACTAACTCCGAATGTCGTAATCCATGCTCCGTATACCCCAACATATCAAGCGCCCTATCACTTTCTTGTATAAACTCCAACACCTGTGGATTTTTTTTAACGTCTTCAAGCGTTATCATATATTCATTCATTTATGTATCCCATTCAAATCCATTACCAAAATGCCCCCATTGCGCGGTCTGCGCGAATAATACCTTATCAAGCTTGAGAAACATTTTTATACCATACGGAGTGATATCATATCCCTCAATATTCATTTCTTTTCCATCTACAACGACGATGTTCATTACCGGTTCTTTCTTTCCAATAGCATAGGCAAGTTTTACTCGCACCTCTTGCGCGTGATTTTTTTTCAGATAATCCACGGCAATTTTTCTCGCCATATACGCACCGCTTCTATCAACCTTCGTATAATCTTTTCCAGAAAAACTTCCCCCGCCAATACCTACCTCCGGACCGTAGTTATCTATCACGATTTTTCTACCGGAAAGCCCGGAATCCGCGTCAAATCCACCGCTCGTCCACTCCCCTGCTGGATTGATAAAATACTCGTCTGCGGCAATAAACGAACGAACTAATGTTTCTAATTCCTCACTTTTTGAATTCTGAAAACTAGCAACTACCGTCAAAACTTTTTCTCCGTCAATAGTCACTTGCGTTTTCCCATCATATGGATATGTCTCGTAAATTTTCTTACAGAGCATGCGCGCAAGTTCGTACTCGCGAGGCATATAATTTTTTGTCTCATTGCACGCATAGCCCATCATAATCCCCTGATCCCCTGCTCCGCCAATGTCTACACCCTGCGCAATGAACAAACTTTGTTTTACAATATTTACTTGCACGTTATAATCTTGTCCCACAATACCCTGTACAATTTTTTGTATATCAATATCTGCGTTGCTCGTCACCTCACCACTCACGTATATAGATTTATGTCCGCCCACCATCTCTACTGCAACACGGCTTGCACTGTCGCCCGCAAGATACGCATCTAACAGTGAATCTACAATAAAATCAGAGAGCTTATCCGGATGCTTTGGGGAGACACATTCACATGTTTTTACCATACTTTTTATTTTTAATGTGCAAACTATTTTTCTGAAATATCCACAGAGGTCAGAATTATAGACTTTATTGGTTTTGACGGCTCTCCGGAATCACTTACCGCCACCTCTGTCTGGGCAATAGTATCTAACACGTCAAGACCTTTCGTAATGCTTCCGAAAATAACATAGCTTTTCGGCAATGGTCGATCCTGATGCATGATAAAAAACTGGCTTCCGTTTGTGTTTGCGCCTGCATTTGCCATAGCTACCGTACCGCGAGTGTACTCTCCGGAAAATGGCTCATCATTAAACGAATATCCCGGACCGCCCGTGCCGTTTCCTACCGGATCCCCACCCTGAATCATAAAGTCTTTGATCACGCGATGGAATGTTGTATTTGCGTAGAATCCATTCTTTGCTAAAAACACAAAATTATTTACCGTAATCGGCGTTTGTTTTGCATTAAGTGCAATACTAATATCTCCCTCTGACGTATGCAGTGTTGCGATATATGTTTTCGCTTTATCAATACTCATTGCCGGCTGTTTGTCCCACTGTTTTTTTGGTTTTTCCATAGTATCTGTTGTTTTTATTTCTGATGGGTTAATGTCTTTTGTTTTCTCTGATGGTGCTATCCGACCTTCATCCTGAATCTGTGATAGCGATGCAGCTTGTTTTTGTTTGAGTACCATTGTTACCACAACCACGCCTCCGATAAAAATGACGAGCGAGATACAAATACCTATAATCACGTTTTTATTCATACGGTTACATGACGATTATTTTTTAGTTTTTATTATTTCTTCTTTGCCTGTCATCCGGCGCCATCCACAACTGTTTCGGATCATAGGACAGCACACGCACGCAAGATACGAAAACGCCACAATGATCACCGCACTCTGAAAAACATCCACGGGATTTTTTATGCTGTACAAAAAATAGTACATCACAAAAATCCATAAACACGCTTCAATGATACCGAGAAATATATCTTTTGGTTTCATATATGATCTATTACGAATAAAATAATATGTTAGACTCTTTTTTCAAGATGGATATGTTCTGGTGGCGGAAGTGATGTTTGAGATATCTGCGACCGTGACGATTTTTTCCATTTACTAAAAAAGAAAATATACAAAATATCTAAAATAGCAAGTGTATTCACCACGAGAATCGCCATAAACCACCATGGTTCATTTTTCCGTGCCGCAATCCAAAGAGCATATCCCTTCCATGGTACTATCCATAGCGATAGGAGAAGAATAGCTGTTTGATTTTGCACGATAAAATCCTGCATATACTACTTTTATCCGTATTCTTTCATTATATACATATTTTTGCAAGAATCAAGATGACGCCTCCTTCTCTTTTTTATCTTCTTGTATCTTTTGAAAATCCTCTGGATACATCACACGCAATTCAAGATTACTCAATATTAATGTAACAAGATTCCCTACATAATGCACAAAAGCCCTTCGCGATACATTACTTTTTGTAACATTATTCGAATATTTAAAATACCGTTCACGATATGCGTCAAAATTCTCTTGGGCATTATCAATTATATCTTCAGATCTTATATTTTTTAACGCCTGAATCCACTCATATACACGCATATCAGATGGAAGAAGCTCGTCTACATCAAGAGGATCATTAAAACTCTGCTCATATTCTTTTTTTAGTCTTTTTTTTCGTAATTCATCTTGAATAAGTTTTTTCATTTGTTCTTTAAATTTTGGAAGTTTCAGGATAGCATCCTCAATCTGCATACACATCGCATGTGCCCTATTTACTATCCACTGTATATACACATCTCGCGAATTATTTTTTGAAGTTTGTACTTCATTTTTATATCTGCGAATAAACGTCATTTCTTTTTTTAATTTTTCAACAGAGTCTATGTCAAAACCTTTTTCTTCAAGTTCTTGAATATGACGATACATACCCATATCTATTGGAGTCAGTTCATTCGTATCTATCTTGCCGTCAAAATCAGCCTGTTCCCCTTTTTCACGTTGAGTACGAATAATTTCTGTCATTTCTTTTTGAAATTCTTTCAACTCTATATCTCTATATAACGTCTCGCGATTGTTTTTCATATTTTCATCTATGAATATGTGATATCTCTCTATTCTATACCTCTTTTTTGGTGAGCACAAATCCTTGACACTATTCTTATTTCATGATATTTTTTTCATGTGTGATAGTTCTTTCACGTCATATACGGAAAGGAGGACAAAGATGCATCCTCACCCACTACCCGAAAAGATCCAATTCAAACTGTTCAAAATGATAAGTAGCGGCATCATTTTTTCGGCTCTCGTAGGTGGAGCGGCTGGTGCCTTCATCACCTATCTCCTTCTTCACCGATAAATATCGGTAATATAAAAAAACATTAGCTGATATATTCATCAGCTTTTTTTTATTCAATATGATCGAACGCACGTCGTCTATTAATCCCTGACTGTATAATCATATCAAGTAGCCTCGGAAAAGAAATTCCTGCCACGGCAGCCGCCTGCGGCAAAAGACTCGTCTCTGTCATGCCCGGAATCGTGTTCGTCTCTAACATATAAATACCGTCTTTGCCAACAATCATATCTGTTCGCGACAAACCAGAACATCCTAAGACGGTATGTGCTCGCAAGGCAAGCGATTGAATCTCTGTAATGATCTTTTGTGACGATCGTGCCGGTGTAATCTCTTCCGCCGCACCAGTTTCATACTTTGCCCGATGATCAAAAAAATCCGAACCCTTAGAAATGATTTCTGTAGGAGAAAGCGGAATAGCACCTTGCTCGGTACCCGTATCTAATACGGAACATGTTACCTCCATACCCTGAATACATTTTTGAATCATCACCTCGTCGCTATATGCAAATGCCTCCTTGAGCGCGATCCGTAAGTTTTTTATAAGTGACACTTTTGTAATTCCAATACTGGACCCGGCACTCACAGGCTTTACAATACACGGGAGTCGAATACTATACACTACTTCATGACGAATGTCTTTTCTATTTTTTTTCAAATCCGTATACGAATACATAACAAACCGAGGTACTTTCATACCATAATAGGAAAACAGCGCGGATGATTTTTGTTTATCCATAGCGAGCGAACTTGCTAAAATACCCGAGCCCGTATACGGAATGCCTGCAGACTCCAAAAGTCCCTGCACCGTACCATCTTCACCATATGCGCCATGCATAGCAATGAAGGCGACATCAGGATGAAGTTTATATTTTATAAAAAGAATTGCATTAGAAAAATTCAATGGAGCAGTTTGATGTGGTAAACGCCATGTTCTATCTTTTAAAATAACGATTGGCGTTACGCAATATTTTTTTACATCCAAAGAACGCAAAATGACCTCTCCTGATTTCAGAGATATGTCGTGCTCCGAAGATGGCCCGCCAATAAGCAATATGACATTGAGTTTTTTTGACTTCATATCATCATGATTCTTCAAGAATGATTCTTTTCTTAAATCCTCCCCGCTCTTCAAATTTCTTTTTCTGAACCTCACCGATGGCTTCTTTCAAAAAATTTTTATGTGTGTATATCGCATCAATCACCTCTAAAATATCAGCCATCTCCTCCTCATTTTCCGCCTCACAGAATTCTTTTACCTCTTCTAAAAGTTTTTCTTTTAGTTTCTCCCAATACTCTTTTTCATTTGCAATATGGATGTGTGCAACACCTCCTTTTTTCTGAATCACTTCTGGAATGTTGTCACGTACTAACTTGTTGTAGATCATAGATTTTACTTTAATAAAAACTCAATACTTTTTTCTATCCATTGCGCCATCATATCTGGACGCTCTAGTTCATGGTCTCCACCAGAGACAATAATACTGTTTTGAAATTTCACTGATATGCTTTGAACAGGAACTCTATCATCTCCATCGCCATGAATATGGAGAATGTCAGATGTATTCCCGCTAAAAAGATATGAGTAATCTTCGTCTTTATTTTCGGAAAAAAAATCAGTACCAAGAATATTTGCAGTAAGCACGATATCTGCCCGGCGACAGTGCACCTGAAACATTTCTTCAGTAAGATATTCTCGAAAATTCTGCCATGTAATGTTCTGCAAGACACCACTCTTGCGCGCTACTTGTTTTGCAAATTTTAAATACAGCACACCGTGCATATTTAGCGCCGGGCCCAAGAGTACTATCTTTGAAAGAAGCCCCTGATGCTGTGTTTGCACTATCCCAAGTACGCATCCAGAAATACTATGCCCCACCGCTACAATATCTGCAAGTCCTACTTCTTTTTTTAAAACTTCATACGCACGCAAAAAATCATCTGCCAGTCGTGCAACCGTGGTACGGCTAAAATCACCGTCAGATAAACCGGTGCCGGTATAATCAAACGCAAATGAAGAAACGCCGCGTTTCTCAAGCGCATCGGCGAGACGCTTGAATTTTTGTTCTGTGATAGACGTCCGTTCAAGACCATGAGAAAAAATAACCGCACGTGAAGAAGTTCCCTCTCTTAATATGCCACGCAATGTGGAGCCATCTTGACTCTTAAATTCAATAAGTCGCATAATGCGATTATATTTTAAAAAATAGTTTCCCGCCACTGACGAAGCAATTCCTTTTCAGATATTTCACATACGTTTTCAATTTCTGAAATATTCTCCCACGGATAATCAACCTCTCGCATACGAATATATATCTCCCGAAATGTATCCATACCAAATGTCTGAATGAGAAATTTCACAAACGATCCGGCAAACGACATAATCACTTCGTCTGGAAAGGTATTCATATCAGTAAAATTAATACACTGTGCAAGTGACTTAATCTCATCTATTTCTTTTGTATGTTCACGACATAATTCATCCACAAATTTTCCCTCTCTCCATGGCTTTTGAAAATGTAGTTCATCAACTGCGATCGCAAGCCCCTCTTGGAAAAAAGATGTTGAGATCATCATTGTCGCTCGCTGGTATTCTTTACCGGTTTCCGAATCTTTCAACTCCACCACCCAAGAATACGGCTCTCCCCACGTATGCGCGATCAAGTGTGTAAGCTCATGTGGAAAATGCGGATCTTCATCTTGCATCCAGACACGATAGAGCTCCATCTCGTTAAAACGGGCGCTTGCGCGACTCCCCGTGCGAAAAGGATCCGCAATTTTCTTTTTTTCTTGCGTATCAAACACAAGCACAAAAAGTTTTAAATCTTTTGGAGCGGTTTTTATAGTCACTCCCAAAAAATCACATACCTCCACCGCATCCGCGTATTGCGCATCAATAAATGTTTGTTGCGCCTCCGGACTATACACACCGCGGAAAATAAAAAGAATTTTGGGACAGTATTTTTTTGACATAGTAATACTTGGCGCGACTTTCGCAAAACTCGCCGCCGGTTCGCGCCTGTCAATACCACCGCCACCGTTTTCAACACCACCCCGTTTTTTCTTTTTCTCAAGAGACTCCCCACCTTTTTCAAATGTTTCCATGCGTTCAATATGAGGACCGAATTTTGTACCTTCTGCCATATGATTATTATTACGCTACGCGCAAATCTTCTTTTGTTACTTTGAAATTCCCATCTTTTCGTATTCTTTTGTGGACCAATTCTTCTACCTTACTTTTTGGAACAAGAGTTTCCGCAAAACGCTCTACCTCTTCTGCCGAAGTAATATCCCCTACCCGCCGCGCCTCTGCCGCATATCCGTACAGATGATATGCGAGTCGGATAAGAGTACTTGTACGAGTAATCTGCCATACGGCTCCTATGATAACAGGTCTATCTTCCCATTGATTTACCTTCTCAATGATCTGTTCTATAGCCGCAACATAATCATCGGTATTTTTGATTTCACCCGACGCAAGCCACGTATCTCCTCCCCCACTACGCATAGATATCTCCGTTTTATTATCTTGTTCGGTAATCTCGCTTATATGAGTCGAATCTTCATGTTCCAATTCATATCTGCCCCTGCTCCACCTATATATTTTTCCGTCAGCGAGAAACAATTTGATATGTTCATTATAGGGAGAATTGACGTTCGGCATATCCATAAGAACTCTTACAGGGGAGTCTGGGATCACGAAACCAGAATAGTGCCAATCGCTCGGTGATTCTTCATGAGATCCCTCTTGAAATAATTCCGGATGTGTCCGTGCGTGTGTTTGAACATAAAACAATCTTCCCGCATTTCTACTATCCAAAAAAACTCGCTCAATGGATTCAACCTTAAAAGGAGACTCTTCAAGAATCTCATCAAGAAGATCTGACTTTTCTTGCGCAGGTAGTATACGCCCCTCCTCAAACAGATCTTTTTTACTTACGGAATTGCCAAGCACAACTTTCTCTTGTTTTGTATCCCACTCCGCGCGATAAGGAATACCGTTTTTTATGACAAATACCGGAAGCTGTATTTCTTTCCCAAATAAGCACACCTCTCTCACCATATTTTGCTGGGCTGACGGCCGGTACATTGTCAAATTTTGACGCTCCTCGTCAATCGCAACGTACAATCCGGCGTATTTCGGATGACTTACAGAAAATTCATTATAATGTTCGCGCCTTTGTATTGAAAGTTCAATTCGCTCCTCTGAAGTCTCGCGAAAGTACTGTGATCCACCTGTAGTTCTTGATCCACCAATCTGTCCCATTGTTCTCGTATCTCTACTCGACATACTTTCAATGTGACCTCCCTTCAAAATAAATCCAATCTGATGCCACATATTTTCTTTTGTATCGCCTTCTTGTATCGTAGAGGTCGCAAGCGTTGGCTCCAAACTTAATGCGATCTTCATCTTCGTCTTCCATCCAACACCGCTTCGAAGAACAGAATTTTCAACTGGTGTATACTCCGGAGAAATCGCATGGATAAACAGCACGTCATGTTTTTGCATGACATTTTTCACGTCTCGTACCCTATGTTCTTTCTTCTGCCATTTTTCTAACTCTCCATGATAAAAATCATTGAGCGTATTTTTGACATTCTGAAATTGTTCTTTTTCTTTGGCGTGTAATGAAAGTTCTTCACGCAACACTTTCCGCATATCACTGAGCGTCTGTGTAAGATTCTCCCTCTTTTCTAATATCCCACTTTTCCTTATATACAAACTTTCAAGTTTTGCGGAATATCTCTGTATAAAAAATGAAAATAACTTTTCAGAAAGAGCAGAGTTTTGTGTCTCAATCTCTTTTCCAACGGCATCTATATCACGTGCCGCTTCTTCCACACCTTTCTCTTGCTCCAAAAATCTTGTTTCCAATTCTGAAACTCTTTTCTTCTTTTCAAAATAGGATTTCCGGATATTCTTTATCTCCTGTACCAATTCTTTCCGTTCTTCACCGGATTCCTTTTTTGAAAAATTTTGTATTTCACGAGATGGTTTTTCCATATATACTATACTGTCTATTTCTTATACCTCTATTGTATACGGAAATCATGAAAAAGAAAAAGACCCATGTCCGTGACATGAGTCGTATTGGTTTTTTGTGTTGAGTCCGACTACCCGCTAATTGGAGTGTGCGAGTACGCCGTCCTTGTCGTTCTTTTCTGACTTACCCTTGCCGCTCGGAATGAGCGCCTCGGGTTTGAGACCGAAATGACTTGCGACACCTCCCACAAGAGAGGTGAGCTGTGCCATGCCTTGGCCAAGGGATTCCATGGTTTCGTCAGACGCAGCTTCGCGGAATCCTTCCACTGACTGCGCCAGACCCATACCCGCAGACATGGCATTGATCATCTGGCCAACCGTTGCCGGCGTACCAAAAATCTTCGCCTCGATCTTGGAGACCATGTTGACCACGGCCTTCGCGGTCTCAATCTTGACTTGAGCCTCTTGCGTGATTCTGAGTTGCGCAAGCTCGAATTCCTGCGCCGAAGCACCGTTCTTCTCACGTGCCGTGAGTTCGGGTACGAGAACCTCTTCGATTCTCTGCTTGTCAACCGCAACTTCCCGTGCCTTTACTTCCACAGGAATGAGAGCGATCATCTTATCTGCTTCGGCATTGAGCGTCTTTGCCTGCGCCTCGGCCGTCGCTCGCTGAGTGATGGCACTTGCATCCGCCTCAGCCGCCTTCTGCCGTGCTTCCGCATCCTTAAGTATAGTGTATGCGGATGCGTCGGCAGACTTCTGTGCGCCGATCAGTTTGGTTTCCGCATCCGCCTCGGCCTTGATGACCTGCTGACGCTTATTACGATCCGCCTCGGCCGTAACCTCTACGGTCTTGACCGCCTGCCGAGCCGTCTCGCGTTCCGCTTCGGCATTGGCAAGCCTTCCCTCTGCCATCGTGCGCTGTGCCTCGGCAGTCGCAACTGCCTGTTGCTTTTGACGCTGTGCCACCTCCAACTCTTGATCGGCCTCCGTCATAGCCTGTTGTTTCTTGCGTTCGGCAACCTCAATCGCCTGTTCCTGTTCGCGCGTTGCTACTTGGGAGACTTGATCCTTTTGAATTTCAGCCAGGGCGAGTTGCTTGTCTCGTTCTATCTCGCTCTGACGCGCCTCCTGATCTTTCTGTGCTCGCGCCGTCGCAACCTGCGCCGCTTGATTGGCCTCCGCGATTTGTTGCTCTTGTTCGAGTCCAAGAATATTCTTCCTGTTCTCTACATCGCGCAACTTTCGCGCCTCCTCACCAATGCGCTTGAATCCGTTGGCTTGAGTCTTCATGAGTTCTGTCTTCTCTGCAATAGTCCGAAGACCCTCCGCGTCAAAGATGTTGTCTGAACGCAGACTCTCTGCCGGAGTTTGATCCAGCATTGAGATGGTCGCCGTTTCCAGAGTCAGACCATTTGGCTTGAGGTCGGTACTGACGATTTGGGTAACCGCAGCCAAAAAGGTCGCCCGATCACTATTGAGTTCCTCAAGTGTTTTCCCTGCGGCAACCGTCCGAAGCGCGGAAACCAATTTTGGCTCCACAATTTTCTTGATCGTATCTGGAGCTCTCATGTTTTCGCCAAACGCCCGAGCTGCCGCCTGGACATCATCCGTGTTCGCCTCCACGCGCAGAAAAAACTCCGCTTTGATATTGACACGAAGCTTGTCTATGGTGATAAGCGCATCTCTGTCAATCTTTTCCACCTCCAACTTTATCGTCTCCAGAGGAACACGAATCAGCTGGTGCACTACCCCCACGAAGTATGCGCCGCCGGATAGGATGACCTTGAGTCCTCCCATACCGGTACGCACAAATGCCTCGCTCGCTTTGGTCTTCACGTAGAGCTTGGTAATAGTGAGCAAGACGCTCGCCACCGTCACCAGAGCGACACCGAATGCCAGCAACACGGCAAAGCCGAGTGCCGGAATTTTCAGGCCGAAGGCGATTCCCATGATTGGCCCGATGATGAGAAACATCCCCAAGGCCAACAATCCTACGATTGTCATCTGTTATTTTCCTTTCTTCTTTCGTTTTTCTCACTGTGAATGAATGCGTTACGACTTGGTTCCCTCGTAGTTGTTCTGACGGCTCGTTATATCTTCTTTCTCCTTTTTATCAACTCCGTCTTCCTTCACTAATAGCGTTTGAGCTTCATTTTTGTTACGTGAAGTCTCTAGTCGCCACGCAGACATCGCCTCTACGTAGTACACTTTTTCGGATTCTTCATACTTGATGATGATGACCTCCGTACCTTCCGGAATTGTCCCTTTAAACGTTTTGCACTGAATGCGATGTAACTGGTGATACTCATCAACCACGTGAACGACTCCGAACTCAGTATTCGCCGCAAGAACAAGCGTTCCCACTCGTCCCTCTAATCCTGAATGAGAAATTCCATAGCTTTCTACCGATGGCAGTATCTTTGAAAGCCACCGCGAAAGAGCCCCCGTAATGAGGAACATGACGGTGAACGATCCAAGAACAGACACACCCGCGATGAGTGTTGGTATTTTCACGAGTGACAGGAGTAAAGAGTTCAAAAGAATTCCAGTGACACCGAACGTAAGACTTGAAACCGTAATGACGATTGAGAGTGGCACACGGCCGACACCTAAGAGTGAGAGAGCTCGCTCGAAAAGGTTGCCGTCCGAATGTACCTCAACCGCATGGTCCGGTGTATCTGTATCCGAGTCAGTGTCACATCCATGAGACGCTTCACTTTCTGTCTCAACTCCCGAACTGTCTGAATCTCCCGCCTCTATTCCAAGACCGGATGTCGCGGCAAGCGCCGCTACAATCCCCATGAGAATAGGTAAAAGAAAGATAAGGTTGTACCAGGCGAGCAAAAAATCCACTACCTTCCTCCTTTCTGAATTTTTGTTTTAATTGTCAAAGATCCTTATATTTACGGCAAAAAACCGTAATACACAAATACTACCTTAGCATACTTAGCCTATTTTGTCAAGAGGCGCGTTTGTCTTATAATTCTGGACAAAATAAAAGCTCCACACTATGCGTGCAGAGCTGGGTTAAAACGAACAAAAGGGAACATGATCCTAAACCGGTATCTTTTTTACGGCCTCGAGCCAGATATCCGGACGGATGTCTGATGGCATACGCCAATCACCACGAGGTGAGAGCGCAAGCAGTCCGACCTTGGGACTATCCGGCGCGCACGAGCGCTTGAACTGGTTGAGGAAGAACCTCTTGAGAAACGCACTCAGCCAGAAGACAATCTCAACAAGTGAATACTTGCCTTGATATGCCTCAAAACAGAGCCGCGCAATCTTCTCCGGCTTCATACCAAAGCGCACGAAGTAATCTCCGAAGAAGTCAACGAGCTCAACGGGGCCCATGGTATCTTCACTTCTCTGAATAACCTCGCCCGATGGCGATGGCGGAAGCAATTGAGGAGATATAGGTGCACTCAGAACGTTTCCGAGTACCTTTTGAACATCAGATTCATCTTTGAACATCACGTCGGATGTCCAACGGATCAAGTATGAGATGAGGGTTTTTGGTACGCCGATATTCACGGCATAGTGCGAGAAATGATCGGCGCCATAGGTACAGTATCCTACCAGTGCTTCACTGAGATTACCGGTACCCACAACAATCCCACCAACCCTTGAGTTGAGCGAGAACAGCATGTGCTTCCGAGACCATGCCTGGACGTTCTCGTACGTAAGGTCGTACTGACTCGGATCATGACCAATAGCCGCAAACGTTTGCATCGCGAAATCCTTGATTGGAATTTCATGAAATGTTGCGCCGGCTGCCTGAACAAGATTGCACGCATTTTCATACGATTGATCTGTTGTTCCAAATCCGGACATGGTCACACCATGGACATGTGTCCTTGGTAAACCGAGATAATCCATGGCATACGCCCCAACAAGAAGCGCATGTGTTGAGTCTTGTCCACCCGAAACACCAATCAAAACATTCTGACGTTCTTTTGGAAGCTCCGTAAGTCTCCGAGCCAAGCTCGTCGCCTGGATCATGAAGACTTCCTTGCATCGCTTATCGCGAGCAGAGGGATCACTGGGGACAAATGGATGCGGATTGATGGTGCGAATGAATGTGTGTCGCTTGACAGAAACCTTATCGCGCGATTCGGTGTCGAAATGAACCTTACGAACAGGAATCGCATGAGCGCGTGCATTTTGATGCCATGAGGTTTGCCGTACGCGCTCTCCAACGAGCATTCGTACGTCAACATCATGAACGAGAAGAGTACTTTCTTTCTCGAATCTCTTTTCCTGAGCAAGGATCTCTCCGCGTTCAGCGATGTATGCATCACCATCCCATGCATGGTCGGTCGTAGATTCACCAAAGCCGGCAGCGCTGTAGAGCTGCACGCCCTGGTTCTTCCCGGATGCGCATGCAATGAGCATCTCGCGATACTCCGCCTTCCCTATCGTAATGTTTGAGGCTGAAAGATTTGCAAGTACCGTGGCTCCGGAAAGCGCCGCGAGCGAACTTGGTGAAACCGGTACCCACATATCCTCGCACACTTCCGTGTGTATGATGAGATTAGGATTTTCGCGTGAGCAGATAAGAATGTCACTCCCAAGAGGAATCTCTTCAAATCCGCAAAACGAAACCGATCTCTCGAGACATTCAATGCCTGGAGCAAAGTGCCGACCCTCGTAAAACTCACGATACGTCGGCGGATACATCTTTGGAGCAATCGCAAGGATTTTGCCATTTCCAATTGTGACGGCGCAGTTATACATACTCCCGCACACTACAATCGGCAGGCCAACAGAAAACAAGATACTTTTGTTTTCACGCGAATATTCAACGAGCTTACAAACCGCAGTTTGCACCTCGTCAAGAATCGTTTCGTCGAAATGAAGATCGCCACAGCTATACCCAGCCATACTAAGCTCGGGAAATAACACGTACTGGACTCCTTGTGCCAGTGCTTTATCAAGCAACTTCACGTGGGTGTCTACGTTCTTTGGCGGATTCCCTAACACGACGCGCGGAATGGCCACAGCCACCCGCGCAAAGCCATGAGTATCTATGAGATTCCATCTATCTTTTTCTGCTTGTGAATGTTTCATGGTTTGCCTTTCTTATATGAGGAGCGATTCTGCAATCGCGGGTGCGAGAGAGATGATCTCAAATGGATGAGTTCCACGGAGTGATTGGGTAATTGAACATGAGTCTGTTGTCCAGAAAGACAAGAAATCCGGACTTACAGAGAATACTTTCCATGATTCCTTGGGGAAAACACCATGTGTAACATACGCGCTGACACTTCTCGCTCCCATGGAACGCATGAGCTTTGCGCTCGCAATCAACGTACCTCCCGACATGACAAGATCATCAACCAAGATGATGCTTCTATCTTGAGGATCACCCTCTTTGATAGTAACAACACGCTCATCTCCCTTTCTAATCTTATCCAGAATAACATGTCCTCCGTCTTTCGGAAAGTACATGCCAAATCGCTTCCACGCTCCTTCATCAGGAAACGCGAAAGAAACATTGGCAAGATATTCTTCAGTACATGTCTTTGAGAGATGATCCAGAAAAAGCGGTATCGCAGTTTCCAGACGCGGCGTGATCTTGTCATCAAAGTACATCTGCTCACCCAGCGCATGAATGTCATACGTGATAAGCCGAGGTACTCCTCCGAGATGCGACTGAGGAATGGAGCCCAGTAAACGAGCGAGACTTTTCGCCGTTGCCACGCGTCCGGGCACCTCTTGTCTATCACTCACACCCACAGGAAAATATGGCAAGATGATTTTGAGAGGTCCGTCACAGATGCGCGCGATTGCGCACATTGCCGCGTAGTTCTCAAAAACGTCTGTCGGACTTTCCAGAGAGGCAAGGAAGGCGATGTTTTTGCTTTTTCGTATTCTGTGTTCATCTTTGATGATGATATCCGGCCACCCATCCGCGTAATCATTCCACCGAATCTTCTCCAGTGAAATTTCATCTGGATATTGATCTACTATATCTCGCGCAAGAAATTCAGACTTACGCGAAGCAAAGAGCGTAACGCTCATTTTTTTTCTCCTTTCTATTTCTAATACACACATTCTTGTTGGAATGCGGTTGTATATCCAGTGATACGCTTGATGCGCTCAATTTCTTCTTTGGGTCCGATCGCCTTTGCGACGTTATCGCTCAACTTCACTAGCTCCTTACCGTTTGCACGGATCAGCTTGATGACGATTGAGAGTGTTTTGAGTCCCAGATCGTTTGTGAGGTTCGTACCCCACCCAAAGGTGAAGCGGATACGACCGCGGAAATGTTCGGCAATTTTTACGATCTCCTGAATAGTAAGTCCGTCACTAAACACGATAAGCTTCTCTTGCGGATCAATGCCAAGACTCTTGTAGAAGGTGATCATCATCTCTCCATAGAGAATGGGGTCACCGGAATCTTGCCGCGTTCCACGCCACAGCCGAGCGTGATCTGGCGTGAACACCTCTCTCAAGAAATATGGTGATCCGTATGTATCGCCCAAGGCGACAGATAGAGGTTCGCCATAGAGACTCCACCACATGTTCAAGACTTCCTTTTGAGATGAATCAAAATCTTGTTCAATGGCGCTGTACCCCATGGTGAGCTCATGCGCCGATGTGCCCATGGGCGTCAGTCCATACTTTTGAGCAAGATACACGTTGGATGTTCCGCGAAATTGTTCTTCGGACAGCTCTTCTGCGAGTGTCCGCACAACATAGTCATGCCACTCACTGTCTGCTCCGCGTCGAAGTCCAAAGTCACAAATAGAGATATCCGGATACTGACGAATGATACGAATCTTTTCACGGAGTCGCATCTTGCCGTCCGCAATGAGACAATCCCGCTCAAACCGAGAGAGCTCCTTCACCTGACTACGCGCATACAATTGCGCGATAATCATGAGTGCGGGAATCTCCCAATAGGTCTTGCGACACCAGTCTCCGGAAAATTCCAGGTGATACTGATCACCTCTCTTTTCAAGGTCGTACTCACTAAGCTGTAAGTTTGCGAAGAACTGCAGATAGTCTTCGTCGAATATGTTTTGTCCGTATGCGTTCATGCCGCGCAAGTATCCGATTTCTGTCCGATTCATGCGAAGTGTGCGCACGTGGTCCAGCTGTTCCCGAAGATCTTCTTCGCGAATCACGTTCGCGAGTGGGACACTGACAGTCCTGTTCGTCAATCCAAATGTGGAAGCCACATCAGAATGAAACTTGTGAATCGCCTGCCCCATGGAGAACTTGTAGAAGTCCGTCTCCAGAAGCGAGTTAACGATGTACTCGTCCTTCTTCAGCTGAAACATCTTTATCCTTCCTTTCTTTTTCTTTGTATTCAAATTGTCAAAGTGCGTAACCTCACCCTCGCTTGAGAGTGAAGATGGAAAAACTATTTTTAGCATTTCCGTCTTCCCGCTCAAATCACTGTCCGTGTGTCATTCCATATGTCATTCCCCTGAAAACGGGAATCCAGTATCTATAAATTCTTTCTGGATTCTCGGGTCAAGCCCGAGAATGACAAAGGGTTAAATGTGTTCAAAAAAGTTACTTCCTATAAAGATCATGTTTGCGAATATATGCCTCCACGTTTATAGAAACAACATCATCCACAGACGCTCCCTCACATATGCGTTTTCGAATCTCTGTACTTGAACCACTTTTACATGTGCCAAGAATCATAGTATGTGGCGGCAGATTTTTTTCTGTGATCGAATATCCCTCCCGAAACAACACCGCAAAATGTCCGTTCTGAAAAAACTCTTCTCCTCCCACCCAATCTTTTATTAAACAACGCCCGTCTTCTCCGTGTATCAAAAGATCACTTCCTGCTACGTGCCATACCTCTCCGTCTGATGCGTATTTTTTATCAAGTGAAATTGTTGGAGTAAAAGTTTGTGACTCCAAATCTGAAAAATCAAAAGATACAGAAAGTCCTTCAAATGCAAGTCTTACCATTTCTGTACGATGACGAGCATCTTCTTGAACAGTGTCTTTATCTTTACGCGGACCGCAGGGAATAATAAAAACCTCGTCAAATTTCTTCACGAGTTCCTCTGCAATTTTTCTATGATGAATGCCCGGCGGATTAAAGCTCCCGCCAAACAGCGCTATTTTTTTCATATCATTGTGTCCAGACTGTCCAAAAACTGTCATTCCAGACTGGATCTGGAATCCAGCTTTTCAAGAAAACTCGTATATACTGGATTCCCGCACCACGGGCATTGCGATTTCTCTGAACTCAAGGTCTCGTTCAGAAATCGGGAACTTTCGCGGGAATGACACATAGGAGAGCTTCCGCAGTTTTTTGACAGTCTGCCAGTTTAATTTGTAATAAAAGTTATGGGAGAAGTCGCACGTTTCGCGACCTCTCCCAATGTTCCTCGTTAAGGCCACATATTCTGCATTGACAAAGAGAAGAAATGGAGCTCTCTAGCCTGACGAAGTGGCACTTGGTACGCCTCCTGAAACGTCCGCCACTCCTCTGGAATTCCCTCTACACCCACGTTGGTGCCAATGATTGCGCCTACGATTGAGGCGTTGGTATCCGTATCTCCTCCTGCGTTCACCGCCTCCAATACTCCGGCACGAAAATCTGTGAGATTTCGTAGGGCCGTCGCAATGGCGAACGGTACGGACTGCATGGAAAAACACCCAGTGCCAATCCTTTGCCGAAGCGCCTCGGGATCTTTGAGAAGTCCCTCTTCCAGAATGACACACAACTGCGTCGTCATAGTTTCCGGATACGCAGAAAGAATGCCTATATTTCTCTCCACTGACTCACAAACATGTATCACTTCAGCAAGAATAAGATTCGGAGGAAGACTTTGGAGATCGTGTACTCGAATTATGTCGATGACCGCCGCAACCGCAAACGCCGCGCTGGATGCGCGTGGATCCGGATGTGTCATCATGCCATTTTGAAAGATTATCTCTCTCAAACTCTTGTCCCCGGGCAGATACGCCCACACATGAGGAATCGCCGCAATGCGCATGGCAACACCATTGCCACATCCATTCCCTTCCGGTTTTGGAAGCTCCTCTGCGGTCGCATCTGGATGCGCAGAGAGATAATCCGCAATCGTTTGCAGACTATTCTTCGTAGTCTTTCCCCAACCAAACGGAGACTCCTCCATTGCGCGAATCATTTCGCGTGCGCACAGTACGTGATCATACCCTCTGCATGTAATGAGCGTCTTTGTGATAGCGCGCGTTGCCGCAGTGTCATCCGTGGTGTCTCCCGCTTGCAGATTTCTGACTCCTGCGATTCGTGCCTTTGAGGGCTCATGAAATGTGGTAACGCCGCGACCATCAGTTGCTGTACTGATCTCTTCGGCCGTCATCATCTCCCATGGCATACCCAGTGCATCACCGATCTCCACACCAAGCAAAGATCCCTGAAGACGGGATAGCATGTCGGGCATGAGTATCTCCTTTCTCTTGAGTCAAACATTGATTCAAGGAACAATTGATCTCACCATAGAGACCAAAAACGAATTTAGATTTTCCGAGAACTGTCATTCCAGACTTGATCTGGAATCCAGTTTTTAGATAATCCATGCTCATTTTTTATCTCTAAAAAATAAAATGGGTGGGACGGAAAAGTGCTTTCACTTTCCCGTCCCAAAAAAGAACAAAAAGAAATAATTAGGAACTAGACTATAACTTACGCTCCGAAGCCGCCTACCTTCACGCTGGAGAAGTTGGCGGCGGACTGGCTCGCCCGGACTGCGGACTGCGAGACGAACTGGAACGCCTTGCGGACCTCCGAGTTCGTGTTCTTCGGCGTGAGAATGCAGTTGTCTGGAATTCCCATGTCTCCGAACACCTTCTTGAATTCCGTACGACCGTTGGAGATGCCCACCCCGAAAATCAGATGATCTTCCTGATTGAGCATGTCTTCCACCAGTCGCCGGACAGATCGCGCGTCATGAGAGCGAGAGTGCAGATCTTCACCATCCGTGACGATGACCGTGTAGGTGCGTGCCGGCACCGCGTTGTCCGAAAACTCCTTCTTCTTTGCGAGGGAGCGAGACAGCGCCTCTACCGTCTTGTCGTAAAGCGGAGTGCCTCCCATGACTCGCTCATACGTCGCCCTGTCCAGAAGCGGTGCGTTCTTGATAAGTGTGTAGGGTGAGAGCATTCCTGCGTTGAACAAGTCAACGAGCAGAAGAATGCCATTCCCCTGTTTGGAATCCAGAAGCGCCTGACGAAGGCTGTTGACACCATCAACAACCTCGTTGACCATGGGACTCATAGACCCGGAGTCATCCAGCTCCATGGTGACGATTGTCGTCTCCGTCGCCTGAACATCGTCTACGCTAATCCCCATAGCGTCCTTGATCTGGGCGCCGTAGTCCACGATCTGGAGAGTCTGCAGAGCGACCTGCGAGAGCTCTCCTTGATCTGCCATGGCCTGAAAGATGGAATTCGTCGTACCCGTACTCATCGTACGTTCTCCTTCTGCCCAATGGGCTATCTTGTGAGGGAGAGCGACTTTGTCACCCTCCCTCGAATGTTCCGTTTTGACTGGATTGACTACGCGATCTGCGCGCCGGGCCAGCTTTCGATGGGGTCGGTGGACTTCACCACGTGCATGCCTTCGGCCGCGTACTTCTTGAGAGCCGCCTCTGCCTGTGGCGTGTAATCCACGAGTCCGGGAACCACGACTGCGGATGTGCAGTCCTCAAGGATATAGATCTTCTCCGCGAGGGAACGATCCCTCTGGAGAACATCATCCAGAAGATCGTCGATGGAGCTCTTCACGCAGTGGCTTGCCGCCTGTCCCGCGATGATGAGCATATCGGCGCTGGTGAGCTTGTGCATGAGTTCGGTGTTCACGCCCTGCGTCAGCGGTTTGCCGTCGTAGCGCGTGGTCACCTCCGGCTTGAAGACCGAGTAATTTTCCGTAAGTGGATGTCCTCCCTTAATCTCCAGAAGGGACTGCCTGCCCCGTGCGAAGGCGTGGAAAAGGCGTGCCTCATCCACAACACCCGCGAGCGCGTGACCGGCACTGCCGAGCAGGCAGTGGAATGGCCACATGTACAGCTCGTACTTACCGTTTGCCGCGAGTGTCTCCGTGTAGTGGAGAAGCTGGTTTTCCAGAAAGGTCATGACCTGTCCCGGATCCGTGTTTCCCGAGGCGACCCACTGCGCGACCGCCGGATTCGGATGGTATCGTCCCGCCTTCACGTCGGCAACCGAGACCACCGTGTGTGCCGCCGGATGATTTCCATTCTCGTCCAGCAAGAACGAGGAAAAGAAAATCTGGTATGGGTAGTGGGTGTCCAGCGTGAGTGTGATATCATCCACGAGTCCAAGGTTGCGATAGATGAACTCCGCAATGCGGACATTGTCATCAATCGCGCCCTTGCCACTCTGGCCACCCACGTAGAGACTTCCCTGTGGAAAGCAGAAGTCCTTCTGCAGATCGATGCCGAGGAGGTGAATCCGCGACTTCTTGACCGGCGCGAGACTGTGCTGTTTGCGCCACTTCTCCGCTTCCGCGAGAAGGGCTCCTTGATTGGGGCCGTAGTTCCACTCCTCGGCGTTCTTCTTGTCGAAGAATGTCGGGTTTGGAAGCATGACCGCCGCATGCAATTTTGCCATGGTATTGCTCCTTTCATGAGCTCCGTGTATGCGTTTTGTTTACGCGAATTTCAGTGTGGTGATGTGATGAGCAGAGACTACCGCAAGCCCTTCTTTCACTACGAAGAGGTGATCACCCTCCTGAACAAATTTTTCTGTATCAGGAAATTCTTTCACCACCGCGAGTGTATGACCGACTTGCTCCACGCGAGAGATCCCATCATCAGTAGCCGAGAAGAGAAGCGCGCCAGCCGCCGCCTTACCTCTGATTGAGGAAAGCCACGAACCGTCACCCTGCTCTCCATCGGCAATCGCCTCTACCAATCCGTTCGCACGAATGAGTATACAGCGATTGATGGTCTTTCCCTGTTCTTGCGTAGAGAGAAAAAAGTAACACCTATCATCCGTGAATGTTGCCGAAGCGTCAATGACCTGACCCCGAATGTGTGGAATTTTCACTCCGTCATTCAGCGTGTGTCCACTCGTCGAAAAGACAAACGCAACGCTCATCTCTCCTGCGCGATAGAAACCAAACCCGAAGGCCGGCCCTACCCAGAAAAGTGTCTGTCCGGCAAGAACGCTTCCTACATGTTCCGGTCCAAACTGACCATCTCGCAAGAGACGACCTGTTTGAAGCCAGTACAGTTGATCTCCATTCGTGCTATACACTGAAGTGTTTCGGCAGGTGTCAATTGCCATCTGCTCCGTCTTTTGCGTGGGATGCAGAATGGCGAGATTCCCCTGCTTGGCGATCATGGTTTGAAGTCCGCGAATGCCAAACCTGAATTCTGATTCGTGTTTTCCCTTCAGAACCTCCGTTCTGTCTTCCCGTAAGTACGCACCCTTCTCGTGATAAAGCCACCGCAACATACCATGATGACATACCGCGTGGACGATGACGCCCTGCGTCTCAAATATTTTACTTGCTATCACCTTACCACGCACCTCTACCTTCTGCAGAACCGAACCCGGTGCCGCCTTAAAGCATTGTGGACAGGTCTGGCGTGCATGCTCTTTGCCGCACGTAGTACATGTCGTCCAACGAACAGCATCAAGTAGTTGCGCCGGAAACTCGCTCCGCTTATCCTTACAAAAGATTTCTTGGAATTCGTGGAGAAGCTCATCCGGTAAAACTCCATAAGGAATCGCAGGCTTGGGATACATCACATCTGGATGAAACACCGTGACACGAGCATTCACTCGCTCACTGAACTTCATCTTATCCGCAATATTCTTTGGCCTGTGAATCCCTCCGTATGGCCCTACGTACAACAAGAGTTGCATGAGCATCACCGTGTACGCGTACCAGTCCGACACCTCCGTGTGCGGCTTGGCGAGCATGAGCCCGCCCTTGGTTGTACACAAGATCGGATCAACGAATCGCTCCGTGAACATGGCGCACAGAAAACTTCCAAACTGAAAACTGTCTGCATCAATCATCCAAGGCTCTCGATCTTTCACGAGAACGTTCAGATCATTGAAATCTCCAATCACCGCTCCGGCATGATGAATACCGACAACGGCTTGATGAAGTCGCCGCATGATCATCAAGATATCGTTTGGGTCAACGCCTTGGCGAAAAACCTTATCCGTATATCTCAACAATTCCTCTGCGCCGCGGACGATAGACATGGTATACCCGACTACGGTCTTCCCATCACGCGAAGTAGCAATATCTTTTGGCGCAACAACATGTGCCGGCATCCCTTGTGGAAACGCCTGCAACTTTTTTTGATGCTGTGCCAAACGATCTTTTACCGCTCGCTGGATATCGGGTTGCCCCGTAAAGTCTGGATGATTCGGTTGTTTGTAGACTTTCAGCGCTACACCGCTACCAATATCATAGACTGTTGCTTCGCCACCTTGGCCAAGCATTTTCTTGGGGTCAAGCGTGATCGCTTTTCCTCCAATGAATACCTCGGCCATTATGTCTCCCCTTTCACGAGGATCCTTCGTCCCACGATAAGCGTGGTGTCATCAAAAAGCAATCCTGCTTTTCTTTTGATACACATCGCCTGACGATCCAGCGTCACGAAATCCGTGTTGATCATGGAAAGGCGTCGCCTTACCATGTCCGGATTTGCGAAGAAGCGATCTTCTTCCCAAAACTGAGAGAGCGGACCAACTTGTTCACTTTTACCGGGAAGATTTTCTTCAGAAGCCGCGGCGAGGTAATCCAAGCCATCGGTTCCGATGAGAAAATTCTCCAGCTCTTCCGTGGGAAGAATTCGATTGATCGTAAAGTTCAGCGCGTCAGGATCAGGATTTGTCTCCTTCAGCGCCGTCTTCACAAACTCCGATCCGTACATAAGGTACGGCGGAGCATTATCCTGAAACGGACCCAACGAAATCTTTTCGCCATTCACGATCATGGTGCCATCTCCCAGTGAGAAAAAAACACTCACTTCGGGCAAGATAATTGCACCAACGATCGTGAAGAGAAAAAAGTCATTCGCAACGCTTGTGAAACTTTTTCTTCCCACCATTCGAGACATGATGTTATTTAATGTCTTTAAGACATCTTTTCGTACGTGCCTCAAGAGAAGTTCAAAGTCTCCTTTACCTAACATCTTATTCATTCGCAGACACTGACCAGTTCCGTCATAGAATGAGCTGATAATCGCCTCGCCAAGCATTTGCACGCCCAGCTTTGCGCCAACTTCACTGTGTAGGCCGCTTCCGCAACCATCGGCAACAAGCGCGACAAAATCACCCTTGAAGCCCCCTTGCACAAACCACGCGTCGTGATTGTTTTTTCCCGTCCGAACGTGGTCATGGCCAATGACAGAGCCAGCGGCTGTCTGGAACACTCTATTCATCCCCTTTTTCCTTTCATTTAACCTAGTTTCTAATTGTCAAATAACATGCGAATAGTATCATATTTCCCAAATTTTGTCAAGTCCATGGGGAGTCTGATATATCCGCTCCCTCTTAGAGTCAAAAGAGAGGAAATGCCAATGGGCTATTCGGGAATCGTGATCACCCTACTATATGTCATTCCCGCGAAAGCGGGAATCCAGTATTTCATATCTTTCCCGCTAAGCTGGATTCCCGATCAAGTCGGGAATGACACCTAAAAATAACCTACCCGGCATCTCATCTCATTTGTTTGTGTATATGTTACACTAACTAATGAGAAAAAAAATATAAAGAACAAAGGAATATTACAGTAAATCAATAAGTTGGGAAATTCGCTTTTTAAATGCGAACAATGCCGCTGGACGGGACGCCTCTCCTCTCCGTATCGCGCCTGTCGCCTGCACCAGTCCGCGTGCCAAAATTTTCTTCCGAAAATTTCGCTTATCCATATCTTTTCCCAAAATAATCTCATAGACACTTTGCAATTCGCTGAACGAAAATTCTTTGGACAGCAAACTATAGCTGATAGTAGTGTATCCCAGTTTTGCCTTCAGTCTATTTACCGCCACACGAATAATCTCTTTATGGTCATACGCGAGCGCGGGAAGTTTTTTCACTGGTATCCACATAACGTCACTATATTTTTCCGTGGTCTTCAGCGTCAGGCCTGAACTGGGAATAAGAGCGAAATATGCCACAGCAACCACACGACCATACGGATCACGCTTCACATCTCCAAACGTATAGAGCTGTTCCAGATACACATCATGCACGCCGGTCTTTGCAGAAAGATGCCGCTTCGCCGCCTGATCCACAGACTCATCTGGATTTACTAGTCCCCCCGGAACTGCCCACATACCAAGATATGGCTCCTTTTTCATTTTAATGAGAAGTACTTTTAGTTGATTACCTTGTACGGTAAAAATTACGACATCTGTCGCAAGTGCTGTCATGGACCATTTCTTCTGTGCTTTTGCCATATGTTAGTGTCTTACATACACAAACTATCATACCCTAAAAACCTGTCAAGGGGATAAGTCATTTACTCACAAATTCCCTTTATCTGCTCTCTATTTTTTTGTGGTAACATATCTCGTTTTTTTTCTCGCATATATTGGAGGGTTGCCCGCACAAGTGTTGCATGGCTTGCATAGAGAGAGCCCACCGCCTCGCGTGTCAACAAAAGCCACTGCACCGCTTGCGCGTCATCACCGGCAACAAGATGCATTTTTGACGCCTCGTCATCTGCTACGTGAATATGTTTTGCACTCGTCTCCATCCATGCATTATCGGTGTTTCGTGGATCATCTATGTACCCTTGATACACAAGCTCTGCATGCGTCATATCTATTGATACACCAGTTTCTTCTTCAAGCTCGCGCTGTAATGTTTGTGCAATATCTTCACCGTAATCCACCATCCCACCGGGAATTGCCAGCTGTCCCGTATCTTTCCTCTGAATCGCGATCATCTCGAGCATACCAGTATTTGGATTGATACGCGTAATGATCGGATCAGCCGCAAAGTTCGCCCCCCATTTTCCCAAGAGTCCCCTGTCCTCAATACCGGTACGCCCTTTGGGATTTTGTGGTCGCCCTGTTTTTTTATCAATGCGAACCGCCCCCTCATAACTTTTTAATTCTCTTCCTATGTTTTCCAATCTTTCTGGATCCGCCCATCCGCCCTCTTTTTTTGTTCGGTCTTCTTCCAATACCTTTGGCGCGACGAAATAGTGCGGCGCATATCCGGGCAACAACACCTCCCATGCCACTGCGCTATCCGACACGTTTACCCGTTCAGGATATATTTTTGGCTTTTCCATACGTGCCTTACGATGCAGAGTACCATCTGGCATGAGATACTTTCTATTTTCAAATGCTTCAGTATGATCCATATAAAAATCTTATAATTTATCTATTACCTCCCTATCATACCAGTCACCTTGACAAAATGGAATATAAGATATAAAATAACTTGCAATAAGGAGGGCGTTCCTGTGAGCAATAAAGAAAATAATTCTCCTGAAACCACCAAAAGGGTTGATCTCTTTGATCCTAACTGCGACAGGCAATTAGCAGAAGCGCTCGCGACAAAAAGTACGATAGAAATAGAAATTTCCTCTGATCACGGAGAAAAGCTCGTCAGAGAATCCGAGGATCAGATGATCAAAGGCGATCTCATGATTTCAGGATACGTCGTAATCCGCATCAAGGTGAAGCCGGCACGACTCGCTACGTATCGTGATCCAATTACGCGAAGAAAGGCTGGACATACTTCAGAAAGCGGAGGACGCAAAAAGTCATTCCCCTATCCGAATATTTCCAGTGAAGATGATGCGCTTTCTACTCTTCAATGGAGATTCACAAGCTGTAATCCCGCCACGCTTAGAATGATCGCTCTCTTGGCGGAGCCGGGAAGTATTCAGGCGGGAGGAGATCGAATACTTCTCACGGTGCTTATTCGTCAAGCAAAGTTCGCACTGCTCGCCTTCAAAATCAAGCGCATCCGCGAGCCACTCGAGCGCTTCATCGCCGCGCTTCAAGAAGAAATAAGGCGACTATCGTTCCTTCTCAACGGGCTATAACGCTCACATACCGTCAAAGCTTTCGCGCTAAGACGGTTTTTTATTTGATAAAAAAATAAAAATATCGTACTATCAATAGAAAGAAAAGCCTAACTATATTTATAATTCTTACACCTGTTATGCCTCCAAGAAAAGAATCCACAGTCGCGGAACTATCAGAGGGGCGATCCTTGCAAAGTGCGGAAACATTTTTTCAAAAGGCACAAAAAAGGCGTCAGATGGACCTTTCACAATTTTCAAAAGACGAACAGAAAAAGCTATACGACTGGTACGAAAAAAACTCTGGCACACTCTCACATGATGATCGAATGCAATTTTTGGAACAGTGCATCACAAATAGAATAATAGATGATACACAACTCCTTAGTCACATAGAGCCGCTAAAAAATACCCTAAACGAGCCAGAAAACGATGACGCATACAAGAACGCGAAACTATCATTACGCACGATTGGAGAATATTTGGCATTCATAAAAAACCCAGCGTATCTCCAATCATTGTGGGCGTGCTGGGATGAAATTCCATATCAAATAGAACACGATCTAAAAAATTACTGCACAAGAGAACATCCAGAACTTGCTATACTTGTCACACCGTTTATGGATATGAGCAAGCTCTATATTTTTACATCAAAAACTGGAGAAAAAAAGGTAGTATACAAATCTCGCATTATTGATGGACGCAGTAGATATACAGAAAAGAAAAAAGACGAGCAAGAAAAAAAATTCATAGAGGCACATATTGAAAACTTTGAAGATGCAAAACCATATATTGAAAATATTCTTGCTTATTGTGAAAAGCATAAAAAGGAGATATATTCTGATACACCGATTATTGAGAATCTCCGAGCAATAAATAAACTATTTTTATTTCCCTATCTCGCTCAGATTGAAAATCTTGGTATATATTTTTCCAAGGAACAAAAATGGCAAGAAAAAAAAGAGGGAGAAAAAGAAAAAACAGGTATACAAAATTTTCTTAAAAAAGAAAATATCCCGTATTACAAGCCAGAAATTTTCTTTACAAGAAAAGAACGAGAAGAACTCACACGACTTCGTAAAGAATTTATCAAACACAATCCAAAAATGGCAGAGCGCCTTGCATCTGATGAATCTGGATTGTTAGCTGTTCAAGAAGCTCTCCCTCCAGAACATAGCCGAAGAAGTCTTATGACTATTATTGACACAGGAAGAATTCGCGCCACACAGACACTTCTGGGTACATTCAAAAATTATAAACACCATTTATCAGAGACAGAACAACAAGAGTTTCTTCTTGAATGTATTGAAAAAAGTTATCCAATTTTTACAATTATTAGTGAGCTTAATACGTCAAAAGAAACTATTGCCGATCTTTTTAAAAAAGCTGCGCGAGAAAAATTTGGATTTCCCTTAAACGATCTCTATACAAATATTGATATTCAGACGCTACTCACCTTTAATACGTCGCATCATGGAGAACCAGATATTGAGAAACTTATCACAACCTCAATAGAAAAAAATCTGTCATCATCCGAACAGACTTATGGAATAGAGTGGCTTATCAGATACAATACCAATACAATATTTTCTAAATTTTCACCGGAAAATCAAAAAAAGATTATTCAGGCGATTGACACGAATCTTCCAAGTCTCTGGATGAACAATATTCCATTTGCACTTGAACATTCAAAGACACCATTTCATACCATCCTAAACTCAATAGACGGATATGATTTTTTAAAAAATTATACTCATATTCTCTACCATACACAGCGACTTGAGAAAGATGGGGTTCAGACTGGCGTAACCGTGCAGAATATTCACAAAAATGCGCATGCACTTGTTTTCTCAAACCCATGGGCGTTTTTTGTATATCCCCAAATTGTAAAAGAGAATTTTACTGATACGGAGCAAAAGGAGTATATAGAGTCTCATCTTTCTCCACCGGTTCAATCTGTTTTTTTTCTTCAACTTCTTGAGTCTTCCCTAAAAGATACATACAAGGAACAGTGCAAAAAAATCATAGAGAAAGATCAGGCACTCTTTGATATTTGTATGCAATCACACTCCGGCAGAGAACGTATCAAAGAATTCTTTGGGCAAAAAAAGATGTTAGCATACGCTATGGAAAAAATTGGAATAGACTCAAATATTGTAAAGGATACCCTGTTCCATCATGAAGATATTTATTGCGAATTTCTTCAATCTCAAAAAAATATCACTGAATTTCTAAAAAAGGTTCAAGAGACAGGATCGCATGATCTAACCATCCTTCTTCTTGAAAAAATAAACTTTCTTTTATCAAATATTGAGTATTACAAAAAAATAAAAAGCAAAGTAATGCTAAGGATCTCAGAGAGTCGCCTCAAAGAGCTAAAAGCCCTGTTTCTTGAGGCTACGCGCGAGGCTTGTGATGAAGATCCTTTTCTTATTTTTGATAAAAAAATTAGAAGTATTTCAGAACTCAATCCTAAAGAACGCATGTCAAGTCACATGGATGAATACTTTACAGAGTATCCTGAAGAACTTCTTGAACGAGGATACAGAGATAACAAATTTACCTATGAAGAACTTCTTGGAGAGGATACGTTTCTTCGCCTTGTTTCTGGTCACGCGCGGATACTTGCGTTTTCAGATAAACTTACCTCTAAAAAAATTTCTTTTTTAAAAACTGCCACACAGGAACAACTCATTACCATAAACCCTTCTCTTAGACTACTCTCCAAAGAACGCCTTGATACTGACTTTTATGAAGCTATTCTTTCTGAAATACGGCACAGCACTTTTTTCCAGCTCTACGAAAAACGTCTACGAGAAATTGGAGATAAAGAATACGAGGTCTATGGTAAACAAGATGTTCAAGAAAACATAACGATCCCTGATGAATTTTCTGAGCTCGTTAAACGTATCACACTTCTTGAGAATAATGAATGCGCACGTACAAATGCAAAATTCTTTTTACAATTACCAGAAAAAAAACGCGACCGCATATTGAATATGCTTGAGTTTCTTTCCACAAATAATCTTGATACAGCCATACCTTTTGATTCAAAAACAGAACTCATTGACACACTCCAATCCCACATACAAAGTCGCATTCATGAATTTTTTGAACAGACTTTTGATATCAAACTTACCGATTCTGCGCTTCAAAAATTAGATACTCTTTCTGTTGAAGGTCTTGGTGCGCTTATCATTTATTACAAAAAAATATGCAACAAAAACTCAAGAATGAAAATAGTACTTCAAGAGTGCGTTTCTCATGTTATTGATGGCACCTACAAACTATGGAAGCTTCCAAATATTGATATACTCCAGAAACTTCAAGAAGAAAAACTTCTCCCAAAAAAACTTTCACGCGAACAATATGAGATATGGAAAAAAGAAGACACCCTAAATTTTGAAGATGTTATTCAGTATGATATTGCGAGTATTCATTTTGGCATTAGAGAGGTCTTGGAACAGGCGGTAATTGATAGACACATTGAGGAGGGTCTTCTTTTAGAACCTATGCACGAACTGCAAAAAAGATACTCTATGATTGCGGAACCACTCAAAGAGTTAGTGTACAAACAAAAAGAACAGCAGGAATATTTTAAGGCAAACAAAGGGACAATAACTAACGAGCAACAAGAGGAGTATAACGCTCTTAAGCAAAATATTTCCGATTATACGAGAGAAAATAAAATAGAACTGGCACGTATTAAAGCGCTCCAATATCTCAACGGCTTGAAAAAAATATCCACGCATGATTTGGAAGAAAAAATACTTACTATCGAAGAAAAAAAACGTATCCCTTTTTCTGAAATTTTAAAAACTGTGCACATTGCGTTTCAAGAGGACTTTCCATATTTCGTAAGTGATGTCACACGTATACAATCTATATTGTCTGAAGGGCGGCAAAATATATTTTCAGACAATCGTGTTTCGAAAACAAAACTTTTTATTACAGATAGAGTTGACTTTGAGACCTATATACGCATTGGAGAAAAACCAGTTTCTTCTTGTCAACATTATGACAGTGGGAGTTACAACAGAGGGCTTCTCTCGTACCTCATTGATCCCAATCTAAAAATAATACAAGTATACGACGTAAACGAAAAAATTATTGCCCGCGCAATTCTTCGACTTGTAAATACACGGGAAGGAAATCCTTCTCTTTTTGCAGAGCGTATCTACAGCGCAAATAGCCATCCAAAAATATATGAGGCGATTGCGAATTATGTTGAAAAAAAATCTCAAGCTATGGGCATCCCCTACGCACTATCAGAAAAGTCACCCGTCTCTGAACAACTTTTTCAAACCGGAAGCAGGAGTCCATTTGTGTATACCGATGCCGGAGGAGGACTTATGCCAAACGGCATATTTCAGATAGAACCTGCCATGGCAACACCTTTTAAATTCAAGGGGCCAGAAGAGGTTGACAAAATGTAACAATACGAATACCATTCCTCTGAAGCGTTCTGAAAGGAGAAAAAACGTGCACAAATTTGGTGAACAACTCATCAAGGGTGTAAAGCAGGTTATTGCACCCATCTACATCTATCGTGGACGTATCACGTTCCTTAAACCAAGTGGTATTGGACACATCGGCATTGAAACGGTAACTCGTTCTGGTGATGGCGCACCTCATGATATCAACACTAAGGAATATATTGAGATAAACCAAAACAGAGTAAACGGCTTGAATCTTCAAGAAGGCATGGAGGTTGTTTTTGGGATTGAGGCAGACCCAAATCCATCACGCGGGAAGAATACGTATCGCGCGTATGACATAAAAGAATATACTCCCGCGAGCATTGAAGAAGAAGTTCCTGAAGAATCTCTTGACCAGAATTCTTCTGAAATTATTTCTCAATCAAGAGAATCGTCAGATTTTCTTCGCCTCATAGACGGCACAGTCTGGACAGTACCCAGCGACACGCTTGCAGATGTAGCGGCAAATGGACTTCTGAATGGAATCTCACGTGATATCTATAGACGAGATGACATCAAAGATCCAAATGTTCTCAAGCTCACGCATGAGGCACTTTCACACATTCTTCGTCAAGAATTTGCCCTGCGCTTAGGCAGACTTGAGCCAAGCTACGACATCCATTCAGCAGATGCTGACTTTCACAAGCGAGTAAACAGCGACCTTGCCGGAATGCGCGGCCATGACATGGACGATCAAATCAGAGAGACAACACAGATCGTTGTTCGGTATACCAAGATGCGAAACTTCCTCAAGAAGCTTTACGTTGAGGGCATGGTACGGCCAAACTCCGTCCTTCCCGTTAAGTATCTTCCGGATATTCTTCTCGCATTTCCCGTCTGGTTCTTTGTCTTCAAGGAGCGAGATGAGAAAGAGGCGGAGGTCGCCTATCACGTTCTCAACGCGCCGCCACATTCAGCCGTTCATTATATCTGTAGCCTCCTCCTCCCCCAACAGTTCAAAGACTTCTTCCAAATGTTCAACATGCGGACACGAAGTGCAAAGATCTATCAGGGAGATACGGTGCCTGCGGAAGTATCTGTACTCATGGAGAGGGCACAAAAGTTCTTTGACTACGTCGTCATCGTCACGCCATACCATGACTTTGCAGGCAAAGACTGGGGAGAGTTCCAAGGCACCTCACCCATGGATCCGCTCGTTCTTGGATTCAATAAAGAACTGCCGTCAGTGTTCTTCCTCTTAGACAGATTCAGCGACAGCGGTCTCTATCCTTCGTATGATGAACTTGTTGCGGCAACAATTGAGTTTATCAAAACCTACAAAGAACTTCTGCGGTCTGTCTGCGGAAGGAGCTGGATCAAAAAAGACGGAGAGGAAAAAAACTATCACGGCGCGCATCTTGGAGAACATCTCGCGCGCGTGGCAGACCATCTTCTCACCGCCTTCAAGCTCAAAAAACTCTCCGCATGGTTGCGCGGAGAGACAGACGTCCGATCACGACAAGTGTCGTAACACTCACCTCTTCACCAAAGAAGAGGTTTTTTATTTCACCCCCATTGTCATCCTCGTCCGCCAGCTGACGGATGACCCGAGGATCCAACTTGACAATATAAGCTCCTTAATGTATAAATTTATTACCGTCGTTCCTTCCACAATACAAGGAGAAAAACCGCACATGGAAGCGATCGCCACTGCCAATGCCGGACTCCGTTTGGGAGCAATTCAAAAACAGCAAAAAACCGGACTCTGTGTAGGACTGGACCCGCACTACGATCGGGGAGACGTACTAAACGCAGAATTCTACTCGCAGTTTGCAAAAGAACGACCGGAACTCGAGGAGCTCTTTACACGTCTTTTTGTAGCTTCCGATCGATATCTGCGGACATACCTCATAGAGGAAAGAAAAAAGATCACTGCGAAATTCCTTGCAGGACTGACCTCCTATTTCATCGAACTCATTGAAATCTACTGGGATGCCGGCCTGCGCGTCTTCAAACCGCAAGCCGCGTTCTATGAGCGTCTGCCGTGGGGCATGCTCGTTCTGGAAATCCTGAATACACATATCCGCTCCCTTGCAATGGAGGACATGGAACACGCGTTTGTCATATTAGATGCGAAGCGTGGAGATATCGATAGCACCCAAGCGCCATACTACGAGGCGTACCTCTCAGAGATGACTGATCAAGACGTCCCAGGTGTCGACGGCAGATTCGGGTTTGATACTATGACCGTCACCACATGGATGGGCGAAGACGTACTCACACCCGGTCTTCCCTACTTCAAGAATGGCAAGGGTGCGATCGTGGTCACGCGAAGCTCAAATCCGTCAGGAACTACACTTCAGGATGCGCATCTTACAATAAATCGTGAGGTGATTCTTTCCGAGAAACAAGAACTATTCCAACTTTCCGTAGGCGACTATGAAGGGGTCGCGGCAATCCTTGAAGAAAAAGAGGAAAGACCAACCGCCCATGAGGTCATGCTCTATCTCACGGAAAAATTCAGTGAAAAACACGGGCTCAATGAAGAGGGAGTTAGCCCCATCTTCTCTGTCATGGGTTCTACGATCAAGATGACTGACAGTTTCAGACTCTTACGGCCATACGCAATCCCGCTCATTCCGGGATTCGGCGCGCAGGGCGGAAAGTTCGAAAACGTCATGCCACTCGCCATCAAAGATGGGCCGCTCGCAGGCCACATCGGCATCCTCGCCTCATCACGAGATCTCAACTATGCATGGACGAAAAAAGCCGGCGGAAGCGGAGACGTCAAAAATCTCGCGACCGACACGTTCACCGCCATAGAAAACTTCCGAAAGACGGAAAAGGAAGCATACCAAACGGCAGATGTACACTACCCGTTCTCCTAAGAAACACCAAACCCGACCAATAGTGGCCGGGTATTTTATTATAAATACAGCCTTGACATGTTTTCTGCCCTGTAGTATACTTCTATCCGGAACGTACTTTACAGTAAGGAGCGAAAAAAGCATGTCAACACTGGTAACGGAAGCGGGTAGCGCCCTCTCCTGGCTCACCAAGCTTCTCGCGGAGGCAGAAGAGGTATCCGACGAACAGTTCAAGAAATTCGTAGGGCGTCTGGAACCAGCCGAACATGGCGAACAAACCTTCGATGTCCCACGAGAGATCGCGAACCTACTCGTCTTTGGGGGTGACCTTACAGTAGAGACAGAAAGAGCGGCACGGAGACATATTGCCGATCACATCGCAGGACTCGGAGAGGAAGACGAGAGTCACACCCAAGAACAATGCAAGCGCATCCAAGTAGATGCCAGCTTCATATCTCACAAGGTGCTGATGCTCAAATCTCTGTTCTGGGTGACAATCTGGGAACACATGGAACAGCCGGCAAAAAACTTTTCCATCAGAAAATGCGAAGATACACTAGTCTTGGTGGAGATCAATCGCGAGGAACCCAACATGGACGATCTCCCCGGCATTCTCCTCGGCACCGTAGAGGGCGGACTGGGTCTTCTCGCAAAACTCTTCCGGTAACGCGCAAACGGCGCTTAAAACACACAACTGAGAATAAACGTATTCTCAGTTTTTTATTATAAAAATAAAAAAGCTCCACGTTTTGTAGAACAAGCTGATATTTCAACTATTCGGAAGATACTCTCCCCATCTTTCAAGACGAAGCGGACTGGAGGAGGCACCGTCATAAAATACGACGAGCTTTTTTCCAAGAAGTTGTGCGAGTGCTGTCCAACTACCTCCTGCATCTATGACAATATCTTGGAGTTTCTCAAATGGATCAGACGAAGAATATTCATCTTCTCCCTTTGGCTCTTTCCCTGTTCCGAAAATATTCTCAAGAGCGTGGATATCACTATTCAACGCCTTAAGAATTTCATTCGCCCGAACGAGGATATCGCCTCCACGATGAAGGATCACCTCAGGTGATTGAGGTGCCATGAGAAATGCATGTACCGGCCGCGTCGAAGTTTTCCTATCGCACACATACCACCACTCTTGTGCTTTTTCTGCGGCGGAGATCGTCTCACGAATCATTTTCGCACTACGATATTCATATGCAGCCTCTGTTCCTCGCTCTGTGATGATAAGCCGATTGTTGTCGGTATATCCCATCTCGGGTGTCCCTTGTACGTATCTGAGTGAAATGAGCTCCCTGACAACATCATCCGTAACGAGCCACTCATCCGCGTAAGAGAACTCCTCCTTGGTATATCCGCTTCCGTAAATCTCAATCCGCACATAGGGCCTTTTGTCTCTGAACAACGCCTCTCCCGTGAGAAGTTTTCGCACGCTGTTGCTTCTCCACGGACGCACCAAAAGCCACAGTGCCTCCATTGGCTCCTCAATAGGAGTCTTATTCTTGAACGTATCCTCTGAAGACAATGACCTACCTGATTGAAGCATACCCTTTCCTCGCTTTCTCTGTATACTATCCAAAGAACTATTCCATCACTATCGTATCTTTTTTTCTAAAAATTGTCAAGACCATTATCTTAAATTCTTTTTTTTAAAAACCTCTATTTCTTCGTAAATTTCTTTGCGTACCCCATCCCAAAATACGCGGTCACTGGAATATCATATTTTTGTGCCGCACGCTCAATATCTCCCCGTGCACGATGATAGAATTGAGAGAAACTTGTTTTATTAAAAAATAGTGTATGCATCATCTCAAATATATCAGAATAATGTTCCTTAAGAATATTTTCTATTCCTGCCCAATTTCCACTAACAACATTAAGGCTTTCAGACATGACCTCTCCTATTCCTGCTTCTTTAAACGCACAAAATAACGCATCTGGATCTGTAAATACCGGCCAGTACGGACTGACGACCGCAATAACAGGTATTCCTTCCCGTGATAATATATTCATCGCTTCTATACGTTTCGCAATAGATGGAGAATTTGGTTCAACGTGTTTTTTCCATTTTTCATCAAGTGTCGTAACCGTAATATTCACATGTACTCGTTTCATTTTTTTTAATATATCACAATCTCTAATAATACTATCTGATTTTGTAAAAATACTCACTGGATTATCATATGTAGAAAGTATGGTAAGAATTTTTCGAGTCAAACTATATGTTAATTCAAGCGGCTGATAGGGATCCGTAACCGTACCAATATATATATGCTCTCCTTTCCATATAGAGGACTTCATCTGTTTTATAAGTACCTCCACGATATTTTTTTGGATGTCAACAAATGTCCCCCATTCTTTTTTATGTCCAGAAAAACGCTTCACGGATCGCGCAAAACAATACACGCACGCATGACTGCATCCAGCATAGGGATTGATCGCGAGACCTCCTCCGGGAAATCCGCAACGCGAAAGTGCGGATGTACAGGTAATTTCTTGTATGATCATCTTTTTGGATGTATACTTTTAGTCCCCTTTATCTTAGCAGATGCCAAAAAATAAAAAACCGCCTGATTCTTTCCAAGCGGTTGAGAGAGGTATACTCTATACGGTTATGACGCGACCAAGAAGTTCTTTTCGCGAAATACCGAACTCCTCAAGAAACTGCGAATCCGTAGTCACCCAACGAATTTCGTCCTGAAGCATCTTGATGCCGTGGATCCCAAGCTCGTTTCCATTGGAAAATGGAACATAAAAGGAAACTCCTTGAATGTTTCCGCCTTGTTCCCGTATGTGATCCTTCAGCGCCTCTAGAAGCTCCACGTCACCAGTGAACCAGGGAGACTGTTGAGCCCGTTCTGTGCGTACAAATGTGAATACTGGCTTTTTGAGCACCGTATTCAAGACCGCACCCACCAGATCAGCTTGTTCTACAGAACTTAGATGCCCCCTCTCATAGTAGCCGCAAAGACGGTCCACAAGTTGAGAGGTCTCTTCGGTATAGTCTTGTGGTGTCAGGGCTATAACACCGTTGTTTCTGTAGATATGAAATGCCCTCCCCTCGAGTCTTCGTGTCATCTTTTCCTCCTTTTATTTTTGACACACGACCGGACTTTCACATATTAACCACGGTCCGCATCGGAATGTTCTTTTACTGTCATTCCTCGTTTTCGCAATGCATCTCTCCCTGCACCGTCCAACATGATCGGTTCGCCGTGACTATCTACGAAATTTTTGAATGTTTTGAATATTTTATCAACATATCGCATATGACGGCGATACGCTACATCATTTTCGAATGCTTCGCGAGGCCATCTATTACACCAGCGATAAAAAGCCTCTACTACTGAAATAATATGTTTTTTTGTAAGCATCCGCCCATCAAATGGGTCTACCATAAGATGCTCTGGCGCTTCTCCCGCATCTTCCGTTGGAAGTCCTGACTTTTCATCAAAATCAAGAGCTGCCTGTATATAGGGAACCTCGCTGTATACCTTTTTTTCTTTTGTCCCCTGTTCTTGGTATACTCGCTTCCAACCGATACGATTCCAAAATATTTCAGAGGTATATGTGCATTCTCCGGCAGACATGATAAGTTTTTTTTCTTTCCCGCGCGCATCTGCCACAGTATTTTGAAGAGCAGATATGTACGCCTCTCGCGCAAGTCCTGATTTCTTTACAACAGGAGATGTAACGGCATACGCTACCATAAACATTGTTTCTTCGCTTGATTTTCCATCTGCATCTTTAAGGTCAAGATGCCCTCCGGCAACAGTAGAAACAACTTCGCCATCTGAGTTTGTAACTGCGAACACTTTGTATTTTAGATCTTCCTGCGTACCCCATGGTGTCTTTCCTTCAACTGCGGAACGTAATATTTCTTCTGGATCAACCTCCTCTTCACCAAATGTTTTTTCGAATAATGTCTGGACACCAGACAAAAGTGGATCATCGCCATTTTCTATGGAGTGGATGGTAAATGTCTCACCATCACGTTGAATAATTGATTGAGCGGAATGTATTTCTTTTCGTTCGAATTTACTTCCTCGAGATAATTCTCCTATCCTCTTCCATGCGGGCTGTTTTTCGTAAGAACCTTTAGAATTCACGTTTCCCTCTCTTTCATAAACAAGCTGATTGTCAAAGACCACAAAAGCAACAATAGCATATTTCTGCTTTTTTGTCAAGCCCCCTGTACTGCGGATATTCTAAAGAAAAAAATCTCCCCATGGCGTAGGAGACTTGACTTTTTTCATCTTTCAGTATACACTAACTTTCACGAAAATGAAAGGAGCGAAACCAATGAATCCAAGCGTACTTGCCATATTATCCATGGCGCTCTCTGCCGCTGGAAACGTGATCATTGCACGTAAACTTACAGCGGTACCTCCCATGGTTAGTACCGTCATTTTCTCAATAGTAGTTGCTCTCGCGGCGATTGTTGCTTGTTTTTTTCATAAGGACTTGAACATACGTCTTACGGTTCCAAGTTTGCAAGAATTATCTTTTATTATTCTCTGCGGAGTATTTTACTTTTTTGCGGACTATCTGTTTTTTCTTGCATACCACAAAGGAGGTACGCTTGGAGTCGTTACTACGGTTGTCGCAATATTTCCTGTATGCGCTGCTGTCATCAATGTCGCAACCGGCGGTGAACTCCCAAAACTTACACAGCTTGGAGGAGCAGTACTCGGCATCGTGGCCGTGTATCTCGCAACCCTTTGAATACTTTGCCCGTCTCAACGAAGACGGGCTATTTTATTTTACGCCAAATCTCGTTTTTTTTCTTCAAACTCTTTTCTGTTTATCTCTCCGCGCGCATACCGATCTTTAACAATATCCAATGGTGTCTGCGTATTTTTTTCACCTCCGCTATTTTGCATAAGCACCCATTTTATAAAAACAGCAATCGCCACGATAACCGCAAGCCAAAATAGCATCATAAAAAAGAAGCTAAAACCATACCCCATGGGATTAAAATTATTGTCCCACATCATATATTTTTATATACTATTGTTCTCTTGGGCGATATACTTTTTTTTCAATAGTCAACTTGCCTTTTTTATTTTTCGCATCCGAACTAGTAGCATCAAGCGTTGTATAATAATCGTCTTCTTGTTTTCGCGCTAATGCTCCGGCTCCACTTTCAGGTTTCTTTGATGGTTTTATAAAACTTAATTTTTCATCATCAGATTTTGTATCTTTTTCTTTTTTATACTCATATTTTTTGTCCATTTTTTCTCTCATCTCCTTGGGAATTTTCTTTATCATCTTTTCCTTATCAAATTTTTCATCTTTGTTTAAAAACTCCTCGGGACTTCTCATATTTTTTTACACTATGAATAAGTATTTAAAAATCTCTCTTATTATTATACACATTCCTCTATAAAAAGTAAAAAGCTCTTTCCCTCAAAATGAAGAAAGCCCGCATACTTCCATAAAGGTTGTACGCGGGCTACTAGAGGTTGTTTTGGCTTAACTTTGCTCGTTTGAGCTAAGGCGGGAGGTAACATGTCATCCGGAAGGGAAACTCTCTTGTGAAGAGTCGGAAGATCTTTGATCTCGTTGCCTTGTGAGCATTAAAATCTTGATCGCTCCATTCTCATCCCTATTCTTTCCGTAAAACCAGCGGTATCCTCTTTTTGCTGGTCCATGTGTCTATCCCTTGGCCCAGAGTTGCTTGTGCATGATTCTTTTGGAACACACGCGAGGCATCTCTGTTGGCAGTTCGCAAACGATCTGTTCTGATGACGTACGAAGTTCTGGGATTGCTCACAGGGTCTCGCACGTTGCGCATCTGTAAGAAGAAGGATATCTATCTTTGTTAAGATAGCGTCTCCGTCCTCGCAAGAGTCTTTGGATTCTCTCGGCTTATCAAGGCCTCCAAAATCTTAGTACTCTGCCAAATGCACATGAGTCAGAACAAACGGTTCCATCCTTTTTCAAGTCTTTGAGATGTCTCTGGCGAATCAGATATGGTCACCCATCTCTGTCTCACCACAGTCTCTGCATGTTATGCCTAGGGTTGGTTGTACAATCTTTCGCGTTATTCACACTCTGGAATTGCACATGCACCGTCCCCTGTCTCGCAAGTGGGCCTCATCTGTCTTTCAACAGAGTGAGGTCTCGCAACTGGCTCCACGCACAGAAATCTCTTAGAATTGAAATGCCTGATGAGTTCTCTTCTTCTTGCGTGAGTTCTCTGTGAGGTTAGTCACATGAGTGCTCGCGTGTATCTGTGTATGTTCTGGTAAGAGGTTTTTGCTCGCAACAAACCAGAAGGTCGTGTCAGCGAGTGTCTTTTACTCTAGTCCAAATGAAAGACTCGGTGCGTGCGTATCGTTGCTTGCACAACTCTAACACCCGTTCGTGGTCTCTCCATATACAGATGAAAAGAAGTTTTCAGGTTGAGGTAAGGACAATCCCCTACCTCTTCCAGTGTCTCGAGGAGTTTCTTGGATATTATGTGATTTCTCACATCTCTCCTTGATTCCTCAAAGAGTGTCGGATATACACCGAGATGTATCTCTCTCACTCCCTTTGCCTCTTAGAAACTCGTAGAATCACATACTGCAGAGCGCGAAGCTCTCATGTATCACATCCGGTGACTCACGCTTTCTCACATTCTTTCGAACATGATGGTTCGTATATCACTTACAAGATTTCAGAGTGGTAAGAACTGGCGATGGCGTTTGGGTGGGTCGGGGTGGTTGACTCAGATGGAGAAGCTTTCACCTCTCTGCTGTCTCATCACCCTGTACTGCCGCCCCAGTCTCTTCTTTTTGAGAAGAGTCTGTGTGGCTTTACCGTAGGGATTACTCCCTTAGAGAGAAGACTCTCTACTCCCAGAAATCCCGAGGGATCTCCAGAACCGGCTCTGCCGATGTTTCCTAATGCAGTTTGGTGCGATGCGTCTGACTCACAAGTTATTCACAAGAAGTCTTTTTCATCGCCTACGTTAAGTAACATGAATACTATTCTACTCTCTCTACGAAATGCGTCAATGGGTAGACGATGAATAATGTTAAAAAAGATAAACTATTTTATTTCGTTGTAGCTAAAAAGAAAAAAGACCTTTTAATTTTTTTTCTTCTTACGAAAAAAAAAATCCCTGCGGAGATACCCACAGGGAGAAAATATTTTAGGAAAAAAATATGTGGGGGGTTGGGGAAGTTGTACACAGATGTGGGGATAAGATGAGTCTAACTCGAAGAGAGGGATTCGAACCGCTGCAATCTTGCGTTCAGAGCACAGCGTCTTGCCATTAGACGACCCTCGAAACAAAGAAATCTCATTCACCACTCAAAAAATTATTTTTCCGAAACCGGATGTTTACCAAACTGTCCACGCAGGGCGGAGAGTATCTTCCCCGCGTATGAGGGATTTTTTTCAGATTCATATCTAAACTGAAGCGCGCCCTCAATAATCTTTACCGGAATTCCCAATTCTTGAGCAGTCTGCACCGTCCACGCCCCCTCTCCGGTATGAGAGACCGATCCAGAAATACCTTTAAGATCTATCCCATTTTCTAAAAATGCCGCAGTGAGCCACTCAATTAAACGAGACTCAACAACACTTCCATGATTATATATATCGGCAACACAAAGGAGATCAAGGTGATACTGTCCATGTTTCATAATATCAAACCCCTCTGCAATCGCCTGCATCATGCCATATTCAATCCCGTTATGAATCATCTTCACAAAATGCCCCGCCCCTGCTCCCTGAAAAAATTGATACCCATCACTTCGCGCAAGTTCAAGAAATAATGGCTCTACCTTCCGAAAAATATTTTCATCTCCACCAATCATCAGACACGGTCCAAAACGCGCGCCATCCGGACCACCAGAGGTCCCCACATCAAGAAAATGAATACCCCGTTCGGCAAGCTTCTTCGCATGGTCAATGCTTTCTTTGTAAAAAGAATTTCCTCCATCAATAATAATATCCCCAGATGAAAGATGTTGTACAACGCCGTTTTCTCCAAAGAGCATATCATCAAGCGCCTTTCCGGCGGGAACCATAAGCCATACCACTCGTGGCGCGGCAAGATTACCAATAAGTTCTTTGACTCCTTCATACGGGATAATCCCCTCTTTCTCCAAGGCACGAGTGACCTCACTCGTCCGATTCCATCCATGTACGCGCCATCCTTTTTCTGCCAAACGTCGCGCAAGATTTCCTCCCATTTTTCCAAGTCCAATGATACCAATATCTTTTCTCTCATGAAACACAGAATTACTCCAAAAAGGATGAGACTGCGCCGAACCATCTATCACGTAAGATTTCTCCACCACCTCAGTGGAATCTGGTGCGTACATATCAAGTGGGACCTTTCCATCTTTCCATGCGAATACCAATGGATCTGTATACCGCCACATCGCCCGTACCTCATTGGTACTAATAAAAAGCGTCTGATCACCACTGATGCAGTCAAGAATAAGTTTTTCATACTCCTCGGTATATTGTCTCCTATCAGCACTATCTCTAAGGGAAAAATGAAGCATACGCTCCTCAAGATCATAGGAAAATCCAGGCTTTTTTGCCCAAAAATGGATGACAATCTCCTCCATAGGTTCAAAACGAAAAACTATCTTATTTTGATAATGTGATCCATCGGGCGGACAAAGACACGGTGTGGAATGTTTGAATGTAACTGTCACCTCTTTTCTCTGCTCTCCCATACGCTTACCACTCTCAATAAAAATAGGAACCCCCTTCCAGCGTGATGTATCAAGAAATGCTCGTATTTTGAAATACGTCTCTGTCATAGACTGGGGATCAACATTTTTTATAGATCTATAATCATGATATTGCGCCCGATAGGTGTGATGAATAATCTCTTCGTTTGATGGTACTATAAGATGCTCCAAAATTTTTGTCCGTTCAGCACGAATAGACTCCGCGCTATAGGTATGAGGATGTTCCATGGTTATCAACGCGAGAAGCTGTAATAAATGATTCTGACCAACATCTCGCAACGCGCCCACCTTGTCATAAAATGCTCCCCGTCCTTCTACGCCAATAGACTCCCATATTTTGATATGAATAGAGTCAACATACTCCCTGTTCCACATATACTCAAAAAGAGCGTTGGAGAAACGAAAGGTGAGAATATTTTGTAGCATCTCTTTGGCAAGATAGTGATCAATGCGATAGATCTGCTCTTCTTTAAAGAGTGTGCCCATAAGCTCATCAAGTGCTTCAGCGGTAGCAAGATTATCACCAAAGGGTTTTTCAACAATGACACGCATCCATCCCTCTCCAGCACCACATCCACGGGTGAGTCCTGATACTGAAAGCTGTTCGAATATATTACGAAAATAGTGTGGAGGAACTGCGAGATAAAAAAGCTTGTTTGTACACATCTTCCACGTATCATCAATACTCTGGATGGTATCAGCGAGCGCCTTATAATCATCAGTATTCTCAAACACACCTTGCTGAAAAAGAAAAAGATTCAAAAATGATTGTATATCATCAGAAGATACACGCGATATATCCGTATGTTTTTCAAGAAGAGACATGATATACGCATGAAAATCTTGGTGTGTCCATGCTCGTCGAGAAAATCCAACAATTTTGAAATGGATCGGAAACTCTCCTTTTTGAAAGAGATGAAAGAGTGACGGTACAATTTTTTTCTCCATCAAATCTCCAGTCGCGCCAAGGATGATGAGTATAGTAGGAATATCAATATTCTGTTTTTTCATAGATCGGTAGGATATAATATTAGGGTATACTCTCTTGAGCATACCGCATGTCCGAATGAAAGACAACGAAGACATTTTTTAAAAATGGATTGACAGACTCAACGCGCACGATATGCTTAATAGATGTTAACAAAATAAAAATGGTATGCAAAAACATGTTGTTCTCATTGGTGGAGGCGTGGGCTCATCTACATTTACACAGGCATTAAAAAAATTACCTATTCGCCTCTCTACTATTGTGAGTACCTTTGATGATGGTGGATCTACCGGTGCCATTCGTAGAGATTATCGCGGTATCGCGCTTGGTGACTTTCGGCAATGTCTCTTTGCAAGTACCACTATTGATGATGCTCTCAAAAAAGTTATTGACTATCGTTTTGGGCGTGGAAGTTTTTTTGGTATCAATGTGGGGAATTTACTTATAAAAGCATTCTTACAGTGCGCAAAGACTCAACGCCATGGGGTGCTCCAACTTCATAAAATACTCGGTCTTACAAATATGGTTATCCCGGTTTCTTATGATTATGCCCAGCTCTGTGCACATCTTACAAACAAGATGATACTCACAAGCCAAGATCAGATTCAATCATATTACAGTTTTTCTCAAGCGGCGATAAAATCACTCCATCTAAGTAAGGTCGCACGCCTAAGCCCCGAGGCGCGAACAGCCATTCGTACCGCGGATTATCTTGTATTTGCGCCCGGAAACTTTTTCAGCAGTATCTTGCCGCATATCTTTGTGAAAGATTTTGCTGAAGAATGGAAAAAAAGTAAGGCACAAAAAATATTGTTTTTCAATCTTTTAGCACATCGTGGACAAGATAGTTTTTATACACTCAAAGACTATCTCACATGGTTTTCCCAAAAGCTTGGTAAAAAACCATTTGACACTATTATCACAAATAAAAAAATATCTGCCCGTATTATCAAGAAGTTACAAGACCGGTTTGAACTTACAAAAATTACCGAAGAAGATATGCGTATTCTTAAGAATCTTGGTATATCACTCACATCGGCAGATCTCGTATCTGAAGTTATCCACGGACAAAACGAACATGATACCGTCCCGCGCGCGCCACTTCGTCATGACAGTAAAAAAATACAGGCATTTTTTAAAAACCTGCTTTCAGAGTGACAACTATTTACCCTCTCCATCCCATACAATCGGACGATTAAATTCAAATTTGACATTTGATCGTTTTAATTTCCCACGAGAATAGGCATAAATAACCGGCTGACCATACGGAAGTTCAAGATGACCAATTTTTTCGTCTGGAATATGCTCAATGTACTTAATAAGCATACGGAGCGCATTCCCATGCCCGGAGATAATAATATTATTCCGTGAAATTTTTGAGGCGATATGTTTTTGAAAATAGGGTACTATTCGCTCATATACATCTTTCAGACTTTCTCCACCCGGTGGACGAAGTGAAAAACTCCGTCTCCATAAAAATACCTTTTCATGTCCATATTTTTTTCGCGCCGCCTGCTTATTCATACCCTGTAATTTTCCATAATATCGTTCGTTCAACATGCTACTGGAAAAAACAGGTATATCCTCGGTGCTAAACTTATCCAATACCTGATATTTTTTTTCATCTGGCTCGTGCGTATGACAAAAGATACCGGTTAGATACTGTTTTGCAAGAATAAGAAGAAGCGTCTGCTGGGTACGCTCAAGATGTGAGGTAAATGCTATGTTTATTTTTAAATCTTGAAGTTCATTTGCACAGGCGAGCGCCTCCTTGATCCCCTCCTCACTCAACGAAACATCCACCCAACCGGTGAATTTTTTTGACTTATTCCATCTGGATTCTCCATGTCTGACAAGAATGAGATATTTCATAAAAATATAGCTATGTATGTCATTACCATACTAATAGTATACCAAAAAACTATGAAAGATCATATATTCTGTAAATAAAAAAGTCCGTTGAAGTTATTCCAATCGGACTTATGTGTTTTTAGAGCCGTTTGAGTTTTTCATCAATCTGCTCTTTTTCTTTTTCTAGAGCGATGCGCTGACGCTCACGCCGTTCTTCGTCTTGCTTATTTTGTTCGCGACGTTTCTCTGCGAGTCTGCGCGCCTCTTCCTTTTTGCGAGCAACCAAGATCGTATAAATTTCCGACCCTACCGCTCTGTCATAGAGTGCTTGATTTATCGTAGAGTACCTTGCAACTTGAGTATATGGAGGAGAGTCTTTTGAAAACGTACCACCTCCCCATAAAACCAACTCCTTGAGCTGTTTCATGGACGCCTCGTCAAGTTTCGCGTGATTTCCGTGCGACAGAAACCAGTCGAGGTTTTCTGAATAGTAGAATATTCTCAAGAGGTGAGGCCGTGATGTAAAAAGCATGTTTTTCACATCCTCCTCTACGTGAAAATAATCCCTATTATTCCATGCGAATATGAGGAACTCTTGCAGAAATTTTACAGTCACTTGGGTAGGATGTTCGTTCTCCCCCTCTCGTAAGTGAAATCTGGTATTGCTCCATCCGCCCCTCTTGCGATCGGAATCATCAAAGAACCAGAGAAGTTTCTCGTAGATTTCCGGAATGAGGACTATGTGCATCCACGGCTTATTATCACGAGATGCCTTTTTGTCATCTTTGAATAGGCTCTGAGTAAGAGCCCAAAGTGCCTTTCTTGCTACTTCTTGTCTATTGTCCGATACGGCCTCTCTCCAATCTACGCCGAACTTCCGTTCATCTTCATTAAGAAAAATATCTTGCACAATCGCACTATACCCGTCCGCGAGTTCAAGAAGATCGGAATACTTAGCGATTACCTCTTCTTTTTTACTCCATCTAATACTTGGTGCCTCGTGGAGAAGCCCCAGAAGCATTGAAAGTTCGTCTGTATCTCTGAAATATTCCTGCCACTCCGTCCACGTGTTGATCTTACCGCATATCTTTCGCGTGAGTCTGTGTGTCTCTGGTTTTGTGGTTTCGATTGTTTCTGTTTTTTGAGTTGTCAAGGTGCTTTCTCCTTTTCACTATGCCGAGCTATTTACGGCAAAAGCATCTTATCCAAGATACGAAATTTTGTCAAGACTCATTCTCTTGAAAAATAAAAAACTCCAGTTAAGGAGTTTTTTGTATATACTATTTTTATTCTTCTTTCGCTTTTTTTCGTCCAAGCCGGATTCTGTCTTGTTCCGTCAAAAACTGTTTACGCAAACGAATACTTTGTGGGGTAATTTCCAGATATTCATCTTCCGCAATCACCTCAAGCCCTCGTTCAAGCGTGAGCTCCATAGGTGGTGTCAGCTGAATAGCAATATCCGCACCTGATGCGCGCATATTCGTAAGTTTTTTCCCTTTAATTGGGTTTACTACCATATCGTATCCTTTTGCCGCACTCCCTATCACCTGCCCCGCATACACCTCAACATTTGGTCCTACAAACAGTATCCCCCGTTCTTGCAAACTCGCAAGAGAATACCCAAGTACCTTGCCAGTCTCTCCAGATATCATAGACCCTGTATCATGTTTTTCTATCTCACCCACATCTGGCTTGAATCCCGCTCCCTCACTACATAAAATTCCCTCACCGCGCGTATCTATCACAAATTCGTTTCTATATCCCAAAAGACCCCGGGTAGGAATTTCATATATCAATCTCGTATGGTTCTGCTCCGGCCGCATCTCTCGCATCTGTCCCTTTCGTTTCGCCATTTTTTCAATCACCGACCCGCAATACTCTTGTGGTACATCAATAGTCACCTCCTCAAATGGCTCACACCTGACTCCATCAATTTTTTTAATAATAACCTGCGGTTGGGATACCTGTAGCTCAAATCCCTCTCTACGCATGATTTCCAATAAAATTGCAATATGCAGCTCCCCTCGCCCGTTTACTTTATAATACTCAACAGGAGAAAAATCTATTTTCAGTCCCACATTTACCTCCAATTCTTTTTCAAGCCGTTCTTTTATCTGCCTATTGGTAACAAATTTCCCCTCACGTCCGGCAAATGGAGAATTATTTACCAAAAAATTCAGACAAATAGTAGGTTCGTCTATCCTGATCGCTGGCAATAATTCTTGGTCTTCTTTTGCGCAAATAGTATCTCCAATATAAATCTGGGGTAACCCCGCTATCATCACAATATCTCCGGCAAAAGCCTGTTTTGTCTCCGTACGCTGTGTACCTTCAAAGGTATAGATACGCGCAACTTTCCCAGATGAAATTTCACCCGAATGCTTTTTTATAAACACCGTCTCACCCTCACTCAAAGTCCCCTGATACATTCTACCAATACCAAGACGACCAAGATAATTATCGTATGCCAAGTTAAAAGGCTGAAATAAAAATGGAAGGTAAATATCACCTTTTGCTGGCGGTACGTGCTCCAAAATTGTATCCAACAGCGGGGTAAGGTCTGCTGACTCATCTGCCAAATGTTTTTTTGCAATCCCATCTTTTGCGATTGAATACACGGTAGTAAAATTGAGTTGCTCGTCATTTGCCCCAAGATCCATAAAAAGCTCCAAAACTTTTTCATGTGTCCATTCTGGCCGAGCCGCCGGCTTATCTATTTTATTTATGACGACAATGGGTTTGAGCCCAAGCTCCAAAGACTTTTTAAGTACAAATTTTGTCTGTGGCATAGGACCTTCTTGTGCGTCTACTATCAAAAGAACACAGTCAATAGACCGCAACACCCGCTCTACTTCAGAGCCAAAGTCCGCATGTCCCGGCGTATCTACAATGTTTATTTTTGTATCTTTATAAAAAACAGAGGTATTTTTTGAGTAAATAGTAATACCCCGCTCTTTTTCAAGCGCGTTTGAGTCCATAGTAACACTATCATCTTTCACCATGCCGGTCTGACGCATAAGCGCGTCCGTCAGACGTGTCTTTCCATGATCCACGTGTGCAATAATTGCAATATTTCGTATTTCCATACTATCTGTCATTTTTGTTATATTTTCTAAATGAAAAACCCCTTGTATAGGGTTTTTACTATGCAGATAGTCTACATAATCGCGCCACACTTGTCAAGGACTTGAGTTCACTGCTATCACCGTTGCAAGATCAAGATGTAGATTGAGAGTGTAGAAAAATAACGTTTTTAGTGTCATTCCCGCGAAAGCGGGAATCCAGTTCTTCTTGCATTGCTTTTATCCACTGGATCCCCGCTTTCGCGGGGATGACAAAAAAGAGAGTGAAAATAGTTTTTCTACACTCTCAGATTAGGTCTGAACTATGAGTATTAGGCTCCCCCATTGACAAGCCCCAAACCCTCTGTCATACTCACTCTTGTCCAAGCCTCGTAAGAGTCTGGGATGGAGCGACCCGGAGAACATCCGGGGATTCGTGACTCGCTCGCCCTCGCAGGTGTGATGGATGTATTCCCTCGGGAATAGATACATCTGGCACCAGTCCCGGGGGAAAACCCATTATTTCATGGCTGAGCCATGAGCCTCCAGAAAAATGCCCTCCATACGCACGTTGGAAAAGAAAAGGCGTTTTTAAGGGGTCGCCAGTTCTTTTCCAATTTTAAAGGGGTGTACAGACGTTTTTACTCATGAATATGAACAAAAATGTCTTGTCATTCAACCCCAACCTCTGGAGGGGGTAGTCACAATATAGGACACACTACCCCACTTCACCTAGTCATTCAACCCCAACCTCTGGAGGGGGTAGTCACATCCGAAGAGCCAATAAACGAGCATGAAGTTCGTCGTTCAACCCCACACTCCCATGCCTCAGAAAAATCTCGTTCTCACCTCGTCACAATGATGAGGTTTTTTATTTTTTGACCCAATGAAGATAATACGTTTTTAGCCTGCCCACTCTGTATTCAAATAACGAACAAAGTCTTTTTTAAACTCTTTTATAGATACCCGCTCAACAACATCAATGATATTTTTGTGTTCAGGATTGCCATCGCGTCATCAATACCGGGATCCGTATCAATAATGTATTTCATACTTTAAATTTTCGCATTGCTTCAGAAATTTTTTGAACAACATTTTTATCAAACACACTCGGAATGAACTCCTCTGACGTAGGGTCAGAAACACAAGTGGCAATGGCGTGTGCGGCGGCGAGCTTCATATCATCAGTGATCTCACACAACCGCGCGTCCAATACTCCGCGGAATATACCGGGAAACGCAAGTGCGTTATTCACTTGATTTGGCGCATCACTCCTGCCAGTTGCCATGAGCCGTACTCCCGCCTCGCGCGCATCTTCTAGTGATACTTCCGGCACTGGATTTGCGAGCGCAAAAATAATAGGATCTTTCGCCATAGCACGAATCATGTCTTTTGTCAATACCCCCGGTTTGCTCACCCCAATAAACACATCACTATCCTTTACCGCATCGCTCAATATTCCTGATATATTTCTCACATTCGTCTTTTCACATAACGCCCGCTTTGCCTCCCCAAGACCCTCGCGCTCACGCGAAAGTATCCCCTTTGAGTCAAGGACGATAATATCTCGTACTCCCGCCCGCAAAAGCAGATATGCGACCGCGGTTCCTGCCGCTCCTGCGCCGTTTATCACGATTCGCACATCAGAAAGATTCTTTTTTGCAACGCGTACCGCGTTCAAAAGTCCTGCAAGTACCACAACCGCCGTACCATGCTGATCATCGTGCATCACGGGAATATCCAATATCTTTTTGAGTCGCTCCTCCACCTCAAAACAGCGCGGCGCGCTAATATCTTCCAAATTTATCGCGGCAAATGATGGCGCGATAGCGGAGACAATTGTAACAATCTCATCAACATTTTGTGTATTCAGACAAAGTGGAAAGGCATCAATCCCTGCAAATTCTTTGAAAAGTACCGCCTTACCCTCCATCACAGGAAGCGCCGCCTCTGGCCCTATATTTCCCAGTCCCAATACGGCAGACCCGTCACTCACAACCGCGATCCAATTCCCCCGCGAGGTATACTCCCACACCCTATTCACATCCTGCGCAATCGCACTACTCACTGCGGCAACACCGGGCGTATACGCGAGAGAGAGCTCTTCGCGCGTTGATACGGAGACTTTTGGTAACAACGCAATCTTCCCTTTATTTTTTTTATGCAGTTCAAGCGCTTTTTCTGATATATCCATAAAAAGTTTAGTTACGTAAGATTAAAGCAACAAACCATCAGATAACATACTGTCTAATTTTTCATCGCTCTCGCTCTTCTCTTTTTTTGCTTTTTCTATCGCACTCTGGGGATCCGCGATAAAATTCCTCTGTATATTTTTTGGTGAAAGGTCACTTACTATGATCTCATCATCAATAACGATCGAGTTGGTACGTTTGCACCTTCCACAACAGGTACGCGCGACAATCTCAACATCATCATCACCGTACGTCTGTTCAAGAATTTTTTGTATTTTTTGGGCGCCGGTAGTGGTACATGATGGTCCATAGCACACGCCTATTTTTTTGAATATCATATTTTTTTATACACGAGATCGCAGGGTATAGAGCGCGATCGCTAGAGCATGTCCTACATTCAGTGACTCAAGCGCCGTATGATGTTTAATAGTCAGGGATGTTCCAATGATATCTTCCTGTATTCCCCTACCTTCAGAACCGACGACAAGAACAATGGAGGGATGTATGTGCGCTTGAGAGATATCTATCGCCCCTTCTTTTTTTTCTAAACGAAATATCGGACGAGATACCGTACGCAACATATCAGAAACATTCTTTCTTTCAACGTGAATCCACGGAATTTGAAACACCGCCCCTACAGAAGATCGTATGACCTTTGGACTTGCAGGATCGGCAGATTCAATAAGTACAAGACTCGCTCCAAAACCAAGACAGAGGCGAAGTATCGCGCCAACATTTCCCGGATCTTGTACACCATCAAGTAACACAACAATATCACGTCCTGTAATGTCTTGTATGCCCCAAACAGGAATCCGTGCAACTGCCGCACGAGACTGCGGTGTCTCTGTAGTCACAAGACTACTAAACCGCACCGAATCCTCTGGACCAAATGAATATTCACTATAATCCCCTGCCAAATCAATCACTTTTTGCCCCTCAACTAAACAAAGTCCATGTTTTTCACGACCTTTTTTTGTTGATAATGACTTAATAATCTTTTCTTGATTTTTTGTGAGCATAGTATATTTTACTTATCTTTCGTATATATCATATCAGAAAACACTCTTTTTCCCAAAAAAAGAAGAAAGCCCGCGTACTCTCATTGAGATTTCTGCGGGCTTCTAGAGGTTTTGTTCGCTTGACTCGCGAGGCTTGTGGGCTTTGCGAGGGGGAAGGTGGCATGTCGTCCGGAGGGGAAACCTTTGGGAAGCTTGTGGCTCCTTACCGGGTCGGAAGATCTTTTTATCTTTTGTCTTGCGACTAAGATTTTCTGATCACTCCATTACGTCCCTGTTCTTCTGAAAAGTCAGCGGTATCCTCTTTTTGCTGACCCATGCGTCTCTTCCTTGGCCTTAGAGATGTTTCTGATACGACCCTTTCGAGTCATGTCTGAGTATCTCCGGGACAATTCGATTGGGTGTCAATCTTTTCTCGACTCTACGTGATTCCGGAAGCGCGTTTTTGGCAACGGCACTTGGTTCCGGTCTCCAGAAACGTGTCTCTTGTGAGAAACAGGCCTCCTTTATGCGAAGGTCAGATTGAACTTCCATCTTCTTCCACTCGTCAGACATTGCCAGTAAACCTCCTGATGAGTCTCCTCATCGTTTGGTCTGCCAGTCTGTGCGTGGGACGCCTAGGGTGGCTCGCAGTTCCAAGACTACGACGCACTATCCCCTGTTTCGCAAGTGATCCTCATCTGCCTTTTGGACAGATGAGTAGTCTCGCAATTGGCTTCACGCCCAGAGTTCTTTCAAATGAAATGCCTGATGACTTCTTTCTTTTACGTTTGAGTTTGTTTATACGATGTTACTCGTACAAACATACTCTCGGTATGCCTGTCCATTTCGGAAGAGTGAGGTTTTTGCTCGCGACAAACCTTGGAAGGTCGTGTATGCGAGTTGCTTTCCCCAGTCTCTCGGACAAGAGTGTACATTACACAGATTGCTTTCACAACCTATGCCACGCGCGCGCTCTCGGCGGACAGATACAAAAGAAGTTTTCAGGGTGAAGTAGGGACGATCCCCTACTTCTTCCAGTTTCCCGAGAAGACGAGAGCGTGGCGGCAGTGCGGGAGTTGCCTCCTGCATGCTGACCTCGTTCTGTCTCTCAAAGAGCGATGAGATTGATACAACAGTATCTCTCCCTCTTACTCTTTTGCCTTTCAGATAGCCGATGGGATCACGCACTGCAGAGATCAAGTCTCTCATGTGTCACATCCGGAGACCGCGTCTGCTCACGTCCTTTCGAACAGAGGTTTTTCGATCACAATCGGTTTTCTTATGGTAGGAACATGGCGATGGCATCCACGTGGACCGAGATCCGAGGGGAAAAAGCTCTCGCCTCTTCTTACCTCTTTTCTCTGAATTGCCTGGTCCACCTTGCGGCGTTACCAACGGGATTACTCCCTCAGAGAGAAGTCTCTCTGTCTCTAGAAATCTTGAAGGATCTCCAGAATCGGCTCTGCCTAGCTTCCTAAAACAGTGTTTGTGCAATGTGTCCGACTCACGAGTTATTCACAAGGAGTTTTCTTCATCGCCTGCTTTAAGTAACATGAATACTATTCTACTCTCTCTACGAAATGCGTCAAGGGATAGGCGATGAATAATTAAAAAAAAATGAAAGTATTTTATTTCGTTATATTTAAAAAGAAAAATACCCTTCTCATTTTTTTTCTTCTCACAAAGAAAAAAATCCCTGTGGGGATATCCACAGGGAGGAGAAAGTTTTATGAAAAATATTCGTGGGGGTGGGGAAAGTTATGCACAGTTGGGGGGATAAACTGTCATTCCCGACCCCTGATCGGGAATCCAGCTCATACTTCATACTTCTTTTTAAACATCTCCCCTGGTTTCCACGGCGTTCCTATCCAAGAAAGAAGAAATCTATCCAACCCATACCATCCCGCAACGCGCCAGGCCAGTACAAGGAATATTTGCAAAAGCAATAAAACCGGATTCATACTTATCGTACCCGCAAAAAGATAGTTTGCATTCATAAATATGCCAAAGAATGCGGCGACCCCTACAAACGCACCCAGAATCAGTCCAAGCCCAACGAGTAACTCCCCATACGCAACAACAAAAGAAAAAATCTGACTCTGGGGAGATACGACGTTTGATAAAAAACTCGCATACCAACTGGATACATCCGGATGCGCGCCGCCCGTCTCTTGCAGTGCGCCGCTCACAAATCCACGAATGACACTTCCGGCACTATCACCCGTCCATGCAGGGCTTATGACCTTTGCCCACCCAGCAAAAAGCCATTGCCAACCAACATACACTCAAATAATCAGCCAAAACCATGCGAACCCCGTGTTGGAAAATACAAACCGAGAAATTGATGGCTCGGATATCTCAATTTGATGCGACATAGATACTATTGTTTATTTGATAATTTAAGAGCTGTCATCCCCGAGAAATCGGGGATCTATTTATCATAACAAAATACAGCAAATAAAAAAGCCACAAGCACGTTGCTCGCGGCAAAAAAATCTACAGCGCTCCCATGAGAGGCGGATTGATTCGCATCATGGTGCGATAGATGTCTGACTTATTCTTGTCGACCCCTTCGAGAAAGTATTCTGTACTCCCATTGTGACGGTCAACGAAAAAAAGTTTTGTTCCCTCGGGGAATTCCATGAGAGGCTTTGGCATACGACGACTCTTCCGAGAGCCGCCAGCTTTTCTCACCACCTCCATTATAGTTGCCAAAAAAGGGTCTTTGTCTAAAAGCTCCTTCGCTTCCCACCCACGAAGATATTCACGTGACATCAGTTTCCTCCTTCTTTCATGGAAAATACGGCAAAACTCTATAAACGCCAGTGTACCACACTTTGACGATTTTGTCAAGGAGTCTGTGCCACATTCGCCTTCTGCGCGGGAAATTTTTCGAGCAGTGGAATAAGATCGCCCCGTATAACAATATCCGATGCTTGGGCATTTGAAACCTCTCTGATATAGAGCTCACGACACTCCTCAACCAAAATAACCTTTCTACCTGGCATTTCTTCACACGTGCCATGCTCAAACACCGCATCCGAAGACCCGATATACGCCATGCGCGATCCCAAAATAGCGCCTACGGTTCCTGTGGCTATTTTTCGCTTGATCATTACCGGATCTTTTGTGTTCAAAATATCCTCCCCAAACAAATTGTGCGGCGCCGCAATTCCCAAAAGATTTATAACGGTTGGATATACATCTATATGGCTGGCGGGCGAAGAAATAACACCTCCCGTTTTTGTTTTTGGCGCGACAATAATCAACGGTACGTGATGGTCCCGTAGCGGTTCCGGAGTATTTTTCCCATCACCAAGCTTATCGGCAACATGAGAGAAACTTCCATGATCTCCAAAAATTACAATAAGCGAGCGGTCATATAGTTTCATCTCTTTTAGCCTCTCAATAAAAACACCTATGGCATGATCCGTGTAATGAGCGCTCTGGATATAATCCTTTTGTAGTTGATCAAGTGAGGAATCTTTTGGAATGGAAATTTTTTGTAAATCCTGCGGTATGACAAATGGTACATGGGAAGTGAGCGTGATAAGTGTCGTCATGAACGGCTGTTTGAAAGATTTTATTTTCTGTGCGGATTGAAGGAAAAAATCCTCATCTCCAAGATCTTGAAATCCTATCGGACGAGGAACAACATAATCACTCTTTGTAAACCACTTTTGATACCCGAGTTTGGGATACATATTTGCACGATTCCAAAATGAGAGTACGTCGCCATGAAACGCATACGTATCATATCCATACCCCGTAAGGAGAGCGGGTAAGGCTACATAATGGTTGTTCGCATAATCAATAAATGCCACACCTCCGGGGGGCGCATAGAGTGAATTAAGCGTAATAAACTCGGCATCGGCGGTATTTCCCTGATTGATGTGTGCAAAATATTCTGAAAAGTAAAATCCTTCTTTCGCGAGTGCATTTAAGTTTGGTGTTATCTCCTGACTGCCCATTTTCTTTCCAATCACGGCATTTTCCAATGACTCTATCTGAAGAAAGATAAGATTTCTTCCACGTGCAATACCAAAATATTGTTTTGGATATGGATACTGTTGCTCACTCGCACGTTTCCAGCGAAGTGCAAATTCTTTTTCTTCCGATGTAATCCCATTTTTTCTTAGTAAAAGTCGAACGCCATCTTCAATAAAGTAATTCACAACACCTATTTTTGCCACAAGTGAACCAAGGTCATACGGTCTGCTATACAAACGCTCAAGATGTCCCCAATCACGTTTCTCCGCATATATGAGATATCCGTATCCGGAAATAACGATAGTAAAAATAAGACACGCCATGACTATTTTTTTTCTCCATGGCATACTAATCCTCACGGGTTTCTTTATATATACGTATATCATCACGCACACCACAAAAAACACATGCACCATAAAAATCAAAAGGGCCGGTGAAAGAAGCATACCAATAGCTCCCGTAATCTCCATGGTTTGATTTGCATATTTAAGGGCGGCTACCTGAAAAAATCCATTAAAATACGCATAATAGAGATATTGAGAAATAAAAATCAGGGACGTAATCACCGACATACACAGCAAATACCAATAACGCAAGCGGGAGGTAAAAAAGACCACCGGCCCATACAAAAGCATCCCAAGCGCAAATGTCACCACGCTCGCGCGAAGATAGAGCTCTGGCACAATATGCAAAAGTACGATAAACGCCTGATTTTGGATAACAAAAAGAACTGCCAATATAATCGGCAGGCGTAATATGCGTATATATTCAAGCACTCTTGACCTTTTTATCAACATATAAAAAGTGTATCAAAAAATAGCATAATACGCCAGCTCTCCCTCTAAAGTTTTCCTCTTGACAAACTGTCAACTCTATGGTTTACTAAACGACATCGTTCTTTCGCAATTTTATGCGCGCAATGCGCAGGAGGTATCCTATTCGTGAGTGGGACAGATCCATTTTACCAGATAAAACCCAGCACCGACCAAATCAGCTACGCAGATATGATTTACCTTGACTTTGGCATTCCCCTTCTGCAAAGACTCAAAGAATCACTTGATGAAAAGATCGTATTTCAGTCTGTCCTGCATGGAATAACGCGCGGACACTCCCATACTCCGTACCACGCAGGGGTACTCTGTGGCACGGCAATCGTCCTCGCCTATACACGCGGGGTTCTCACACACAAAGACCTTCCCTATCCAGAAGGAGAACTGGATGAGTTCAAGCGTGAGCTTGAGAACCATAAACAAGAGTTCATCTCGCGTGTGGCAATAGAACTTTGTCGTCTTCTCACCCCATTCACTCTTTTGGAGCATCTCCTCATGAGAATTAGGATAGTACAAGCATGGCGAAAAGAGGAGATCAACACCCTGTCGCAAGATATCAATAATCTTCTTGTCAACTGGGGATAGAAAAGCGGCACCACGCAAAAGGCGGAACCACAATGGTCCCGCCTCTTTTTATATCTCACTTCACCTCAAAAATTATCGATACAATATAGACGTATCAGACTTTTTAACAGTCTGCGATACATGACTTCTCTTCGCCCACCCTCCCTGCTTTGATCTACGATCTGATTGAGGAAAGTTTCTTCGCCCGCCTCTTCCATTATGAAAACTTGCGGATGAATGTCGTGATGGTTGCTTTGTGAATTCTTTTTTGCGCTCATGCACGACATAGCCACCTACAGGCTGATCCCCTACCACACGAATTGATGTCTCAATAAGTTTCTCAATGCGCCGAACGAGTTGTTTTTGGCTATGTGCCGCAAGAGATATGGCACGACCGGATTTACCGGCACGACCTGTACGTCCAATACGATGTACATAATCTTCGGGATTTTCTGGAAGGTCGTAGTTGATAATAAGACCAACGCCAGAGACATCAATACCGCGAGCCGCGATATCTGTGGCAACAAGAATACGATTTCTCCCAAGTTTAAATCCATCAAGAGCCGCTCGACGTTGCATAAGTGAGCGATTTGAATGAATTTCAACGGCGCTTTCTTTTTGTTCTCTCAATTCGTAACACACTCTTTTTGCGCTATGTTTTGTACGAATAAAGACAATAGCCGTCCCCTCATGCTCTTTAAGAAGATGAAAAAGCGCGCCCATTTTTGTATTTGGTAAAACATACCGAATCTCTTGCTCAATATTATCAGCAACAGTTCCAGACCGTGAAACTTCTACACGAACTGGCACAGACATATATGCTCCGGCGAGTTTCAAGATTTCCTGTGGCATCGTTGCGGAAAAAAGCATCGTCTGACGATTTTTAGGTACACACTGAATAATACGAGAAATCTGCGGCGCAAAACCCATATCAAGCATGAGATCCGCCTCATCAAGAACAAGAATTTTTATATCATTAAGCTCGAGAGTTTTTCTCTCAATATGATCAATAATACGCCCCGGTGTCCCCACAATAACATGTGGACAATTTTTGAGCATTCGTATCTGACGAGTGATATCCGCGCCACCAATGAGAACGGCTGTTTTTAATCCAATTTTTTTTCCAATTTTTTCAAAACTTTCATTTACCTGAAGCGCCAATTCACGAGTGGGAACAAGAATAAGACTCCGCCCTTTTTCAAGTGCGAGCCGTTGAATGATTGGAATAGCGTATGCGAGTGTTTTTCCGGTACCTGTTTGAGCAATACCCATGACGTCTTTTCCCTCAATAAGTAAGGGAATTGCACGTTCTTGGATAGGTGTAGGGATTTTGTACCCCATGCCTTGAATAATTTCAAGGAGTTTAGGGGAAATAGTAAGATTTTGGAAACCTTTATCGGTTTCTTTGATAGTTTGCTGCATAAAAAAATATATGGCCCGAGTCTTCTCGGCCATATATATCCCATATCTGATATTTGACGAAAGATTCGAGCAATCGGTATAAGACCGATGCTTTAAGTAATAATACTTATACTACACCTAAATACACCTTTTGTCAAGGGGAGGTCGTTTTTGCGTCATTAACCGTCAAGACCCCCTGCAATCCGTAACAAAACCTACGAAAGATTAAAAACCCCTATATGAATCTTTTTTGCCTCCTGATCAGAAAGCTCTTTATACACCGCCCTCACGGTATACCGCACTTTCTCTCCTATCGGATAGACATCCGTCACGCTCAAGCTCCAAAGCTTATTCTTATCTATTTTTTTCTCCAAACCATGTATATATTTTAAAATTGACTCCCCTGTTTCCAGAAGAATATTTGCATCTAAGCAAATCAATTTCTGTGTAATTTCAACCACAGGATTATTTTTTACATTCTCAAGTAGAGCGGTAATCTGTGTGATATTTATTTCAAAAGTATAGAGATGCAATGATGTCTCTTGTGATGCGAGTTTATACATGATACCCACGCATACTTCATGAGTAATAATATCCCAACAAGAATGAGGATTTGCCAATACGGGCTTTGACACCGCATCAGTATACAAAACATTTTCACTTCCAAGTGATCGCAAAAGAATCTCCACGATATTTTTACATTCGAAAAGTGAATTCTTTTTATTTGAAATCATTCCTCCCAGCGCCTCGTACTCCATATACTCCCCACCTTTTTCTCCAAAAACTTTCCCTATCTCAAATATCTTTATGTACTCAACATTTTTTTTGTCATATTCATTAAACTGGATCAGCAGTCCAGCACTCATTGACTGCCGTAAATCCGGATACACGTCGTTTACTGAATTTTGTGTTGAGATCACCTTCCAGTCATAGTAATTCGCCTCTGCGTTATCTTTACTTTTTGTCAGTGGCCAAGACAAGACCTCATCATACCCGTTTGCGCAAAGAATATCACGCATCTTTTCTGCTACTACAATATTGGGGGGGGTAATATCTTGCACTATCTGCGCACTGGGAATTTCATTTGTGGGAATTTTGTCGTATCCAACCATGCGAATAACTTCTTCCACAAGATCTTCTGGAAGCCAGAGATCTTGGCGGTATGTTGGCGGCGTAACAAGCGCGCCAATACCTGACCTTTGCACCTTGAAATTAAGGCTATCAAAAATTTTCAGAGATTGTTCTTGAGAAATTTCTATTCCTGCAACCGTACTCGGCAAATCAAAATTGAATTCAATAGTGGGCGAAATATACTTTTTTGGATAATAATCAAAAAGCTCGCTGGAGATTTTTCCACCGGCATACTTTTGTATCTCTGAAATCAAAAGCTTAAAAGCGGCCAAGGCTCCGTTTGGATCAAGCTCTTTTTCTAAACGATGACTCGCCTCGGTAACTACGTTTAAACTTCGTGAATTTCTCCGTATGATTGACCTGTCATAGACCGCAACCTCCACAATCATATCGTCGGTGTACATGTCTATCTCCGCGCTCTTTCCGCCAACAATTCCCGCCAACGCGATAATATTTCCCTCATCACATATGATAAGCTCATCTCCTTTTTTATCTAAATGGACATCTGTTCCCATGAGTGTCGTCATCGTGTCAAAATCTTTATTGAGAGACCACCGGATCTGACCAGCTACTTTTTTTGCATCAATGAGATGCGACGCATATCCGGTAAGTACCATGACATAGTTTGACAAGTCTACAAGAACGTTGATGCTATTAAATCCATAATGCGTGACGAATTCTTTAAGCCAGCTTGGCGACTCGCCATTTGTGACTCCCTCTATCCGTATCGCCGACACTCTTTTCACATATTGAGTAGCCTCTATTTTTATATCAAGCTTTCGGTTGTTTTTTAAAAGCTCATGAACAACCGGCTCTTCCACGCGCAAACCATACCACGCGGCAACCTCACGCGCTACGCCGATAACAGAAAGACAATCTGCTCTGTTTTGCCGCACCTCAAGACCTATCAGATGATCCGCATGACCATCATACGATATCTCCGTACACTCATCCATCATAAAGCCGGCAAGCGTCAACGCCTCGCCTACTTCTTTTGGACCGGCTTTCAGCCCGGGAACCAATGCCTGTATCTGGTTATACAATACTTTCATTTTCGTAATACTTATATCCTAAATTGCCGCCCAACAATGTTCGTATGTCATTGATATTGTACCGAGCCATCACCCACCTATCAAGTCCCAGTCCAAAGGCAAAACCCATCCATTTATTCGTATCAATGCCCGCCATCTTCATGACATTCGGATGAATAATGCCAGCTCCACCCATCTCAATCCATCCCACCCCTTTGCATGTAGAACATCCATCTCCCTTGCAATTAAAACATTGCATATCCGGACCCACGCCCGGCTCAACTTCTGGATAATACTTATTTCTATAACGAACTACTACATCTGGTCCATACATCTTTTTGAATAGCATACTAAATGTGCCAAATAAATCTTTGAGGCTTACTTTTTCTAACACAACAACACCCTGATAGTGGTGAAAAATGAAATGATTACTTTTATTCACGCTCTCATTCCTGTACACTCGTCCGGGAGAGACAATCTTAAATGGCGGTGTATAGTGCGCCAATACCCGCGACTCTATGGAAGATGTTTGTGTCCGTAATAAAAAGTTTGGCTCTTTGATATAAAGCGTATCCTGCATATCTCGCGCCGGATGATCCATGGGCACATTGAGTCGCTGAAAGCAGTATTCATCTTGCTCTATTTCCGGTCCATCCATGATACTAAAACCCATACTCACAAATAACTGGTTCATCTCTCGTATGGTTTTTGTTATGGGGTGAAGATGACCGATTTTTGGAATATCATAATTTAGTTGTTCCGCTTGAGATTTTAATTTTTCTTTTAGCTCACCACCCTTTAATGAATCCTCTTTTTCTTGAAATACAGAAAGAGCCGCCTTGTACAACTCCTGCATCAGGGGTGCGACAGTCTTTTTTCCTTCAGCCGATAAATCCTTTATCTCCTTTACCGCAAGTTTTATGGATCCCGATGATCCAAGATAAGTACGCCGAATTTTTTCCATATCATCCATGGATTTTGCCAATACCAGATCTTTCTTCATCAACTCAATAAGTTTTTTTAATTCTTCCAACATACGACAAAAAAAATCAGTAACACGTTTCCTTTAGTATGACATTTACCACAATAAAATCAATCGTACTTCTACCTTCAACTATCGTCTCTTAGAGAATCTACTTCTTTTTTTGTAAGATATCTCCAGCTTCCTTTTTTTAATCCTTTTGCGGTAAGACCTGCATATTGAATGCGATCAAGTTTTTGTACGCTATATCCAAGTAGATTAAACATCCGATGAACTTGTCTATTCCGTCCCTCATGAATAGTAACGTTCACATCTTGTTTATCGTCTCCCATGAAAGATATGTTACAGGGAGCAGTTCTTTTGTGATCGAGCGTAACACCCGCCTCCAAAATATGTTTATCTTTATCTATGAGTGGTTTGCCAAGATATGCGCGATATACTTTTTCCACCGTATACCGCGGATGCATGAGTTGATTCGTAAGCTCTCCGTCGTTTGTAAAAATTAATACGCCGGTTGTATTTTTATCTAATCTTCCAATAGGAAAAACACGGACGTCGGTGTCAATATAATCAAAAACCGTCTCGCGATCATGCGTATCTTGGGCTGTTGTGATACAATTCTCTGGTTTATTAAAAAGAATGTACACAAACGGATGTGACTTCATCGGAATCTTTTTCCCATCTAATAAAATGACGTCGGCCTCCCGTACGAGATAGCCGGGTTTCTGAAGAATATCGCCATTCACGGTAATGCGTTTTTTCTTGATGTACTCGTCTATCGCTCGACGAGATGCGATACCACGATCTGCGAGAAATTTATTGATGCGTGTGAGCATACCAGACTATTTAATACATCCAACTTGAGAATAATCTGGAATTAACGAATCACATTTTTGCCCTTTGGATGATTGAAGTTCTGACTCCTTGCGTACTGGTGAAATACATCCGGGCTGAAATGTAATTGCCTTTGAGATATCGCATATCTTTCCTTCATATTCACCCTTTACTTCTTGCCGTGGTTGTTGGATACACCCCTCCTGCCATACTAAAGGAATGTCATTTGAACATGATTTACTTGCAAAAAGTTTTCTCTGTGTTTCTGGCTGTTGTCCAATACATCCTGGCTGAAATGTAATGGCCGTATCGGCACTACACGGTCTACCCTCATACGGACTTTTTGTTATTTCTTTCTTTAGCTGGATACAGTCAGGCTGAAATGTGAGCGGAAGCTCTGCGTCACAAAACTTCGTCTTAATCTTTTCTTCCTTTTTATTGAGCAGTTCTTGTTTTTTATCAATGTCAGAAAGTTTTTTATCTTGTTCTTTTCTTATTTTTTCTTGTTTGTCCAATTTTTTTTGAAGCAGTTTCTGATCGCGCTTGAGTTTCTTCTGCTCATCAATCTTTTTTTGAAGATCTGTCTTTTCTTTTTCATTGGTTATTTTTTCCTCTTCTATTTTCTTCTGATCCTTTTTGAGTTTTTCTTGTTCTTTATCAATCTGTTCTTGCAATTTCCTATCTTTTTCTATCTGTTCAAACTCTTTTTTGTTTTGTTTTTTTGTCTCATATTCAACCTTTTCTTGAACAACAAATGTTGCCGTAGCAGATACAGGATGTGCGGGATTATCATTTGATATGCTTATCGTATGTTCCCCGGGTAAAACTGGAATTATTTTATTATCCTTTACAAGTGTTGAAGGAACAGTGATACCAACATTTTCAAATGTTCCGTCATTTTGTGGAGAAAAATATCCTCCGACCGAAATCTTCACTCCGTCAAAACGCACATTCAGCCCCTCCTTTGAAAATCCCGCGCCAAAAAGCATGGCATACGTTTTCACGGGTCCTTTCATGGGTGCGATGGCAAGTGTTGGAGCTATGATATCTTTTGACAATGGATTATCTATAATTGTGAATTGACCCAAAGCGCTTATTAAATTTTCTGTTACAATATACAATCCGTACGTTTTCGCTGTAAGCTTACTTTTTGTATCTTCTGGAATTTCAAGACGCAAAAATATCTGATCATTAGAACACTCATCTCTCACTACCAATGCAAGACTGCAGTCATTATAATTTCTCGAAACTGTAAGTGGATACAACGCATCGCTAACGGGATCAACAAGCCACGCTTGAGGATTTTGACGTTCTTTATACGGCCCCCAATCTAATCCTCGCACGGCAATAGAAATCACGTTCATAGTAGCAACGGGCGGATCTATCAACATGATAGAGGCGCTTTGTTTTGCGACTACAGTAGTATCGTGAGTAGTAGATGCATTCACGCTTGATGAGAGTAACGGCGAAACGGCAAAATTCAGGCTTAGTACCGTTGCAAAAAATATTTTGAATATTGTCATACAGCTATTGTATCTCCTCAATAATTTCTTTCTTAGAAAATCGTACCTTTGATAATTGCGCCGTCTGATCTTTTTCAGAACGGAATCCAACGGTAGCAACTACACACGCGGTAAGACCCTTTTCTTTAAGACCCAATATTTCATCAAACGCACTTGGATCAAAGCCCTCCATAGGACACGCGTCAATTTCTTCATGCGCAGCGGTAGCAAGTAATACCCCAAGCCCAAGATACGCCTGACGAGATGCCCACTCAATACGTTTTTCACCAGACAGTCCCGAAAGAAATTGTTTCATCATACCCGCATACTCTCCAAGCTCTGACGTGGGTATACCTCTCTCACGCGCGGTCAATCCAATAAACTCATCCACATCTAAATCACTAAGTTCTCGCTTACTGGCAAAAATTATCACGTGTGAGGCGTCAGTAAACTGTGCCTGCCCATATCCCGCCTGACGAAGTTTTTCTCTGACTTCAGAATTTGTAACGACAATTATTTTCCATGGCTGCAGGCCAAATGACGATGGAGAAAGACGAACAGCCTCAAGTAAAAGATCTATCTGCTCTGTTGTCAGCTTTTTACTCGCATCGAAAGCTTTTGTCGCGTATCTCCACTGCAAGGCATCAATCATACTTTTCATACTATCTATCGTTAATACTTATCTCTTTAGGGTATCAAAAAATCCCTGTGCACACAAGGATTGCTAAGCGCCTCAACTATCTTCCCCTTGACAATAGAGCAAAAATATGCTACTATCATATGGATACATCATGCCAGTGAGATGGTGCACTCGTTCTTTGAAGGGAGCAGAAATGGAACAAATAAGCGGATACTTGGGATTATACGAGATGGAAGACAGTATGCCCTGCGCGCCAAATGATCTTAGGCTCGTTGGCAAGTACCACATCAGGGAATCTCTTCAGAAAGGCGAATTGGAAGAGACGGCTGCTCGGGTCATCTGGCACTCCAAGGAGCTCTCACGCTGGGTTGGCGTTAGTTATCAGAAGCTCGGCCTTGACTTCATTGACGATATCAAGGCGGAGAAAGAGAACATGGATGCTCGGAATAAACATACTCGCCTCGTGTGGAGTACGAAAAAACCTCTACTTCACGGACTTCTTAGTAAAGGCACTCTTGGTCTCTACGACCGTCTCGTTCCGAAACCACCAGAGACGCCCGAGTTCCAACCTCCTCACAAGGATACTCCGTTCTCTATCTTTGTGACGCAAGCGATCTTCGCCGGTAGTATAGACGGACTGGGGCATTACATCAGGGTACTCGTAGAGAAAGGACTTCTTCGGCTAGAGTCACACGGCGAAAACAAAGATGGGCACATAGATGTCCTCTATCCAACACCCGAACTGATCGAAAAGATCTTGATTGTAGAGCGGCGCTACGCTACCGTTCAAAACTAAACGTTCCAAAAGTATACTCCACATAGATTTGTGGAGTTTTTTATTGATTATTTTTAGATACTATCATCCGCATCTTTAAAACTTGAGCGAAACTTTGATTCTAACATGCGCTTTCGAAGAATAAGCACATCAAGCAATTCTTCATCCGCTCCTTCTTTCTTTTTTTTCTCAATAACCTCTTCAAGTTTTAAAATCTCATTCAACATTTTACTTCGTTCATCATCTGGCATGATGACTTCAAATCCTTCATGTGTCATAATTTTTATGTATATATATTATGGGAAATATGGTCATACCCCTCAAAGCCGTCAGTACCAAAAACTACTCGCCAACTTTCTCCTTTTTTAAGATATTTCTCTGTCCATTTGGCGCGCAATGGCATGACTGATTCTTTAGGATTGAGTAACTTCCAAAAAAGCAACGATAGCGGATCACCATGACTCACAAGGAAAAAAACTTCGAAATTATTTTTTATGCGAAAACTATCAAGTGTGCGCATCATCCTCTCCGCAACGGATGAAAAATCTTCAAATCCATATTTCTTCTGAAGAAGTGCCTCATCTTTTCTGTAAAGATCCGCCAAAAAACTCAAGGGTTTCCCGTCTATCTCTGAACTTGCAATTTCAATCAGACCATCATCTTTTACAACAGGTACACCACCGAATTCTTTTGACAATATTTCAGAGGTCTGGATTGTTCTACGTAATGGACTTGAATAAATAGAGATGGGAGCTTCATCTCGTTCCTTTATTTTATTCGCGAGTGAATATATTTTTTGCATCCCCTCTTGACTAAGCGATAAATCTATCGTACGTCCATACACCACCTGATTTGGGTTATCAAGATCTCCATGGCGAATGAGATATACTATGGTTTTTTTCACACGTATCTATTTATGGTTTTTTACTTTCAGAGACACTATCACTATACCAAGCTAACCATAAAAACACAAAAGACCTCCGAGGAGGCCTATTGTAGTGAGTGTATTGTTTACTTCATAAAAGTTTATGCCTTTTTTGAAGCAGATTTTTTCTTGGCTTTTTCTTTTTTCTCTTTCACGACTTCTTTGACTACTGCCACTTCTTCTTTTACCTCTTGTTTTTTTATTTTTTCCACTGGAGCGCTTGGAGCTAACGTCCGTATAAGAGTATCCATCTTTGCGTTCAACATCTTGAGCTGATCCATGACCTCTCTGGAATCCTTAGTTTCTTTTTCTTTCTTTTCAAAAAAATCAGCACTTGGTCGTCCATGTCGCTCATTTCTCTCTCCGCCAAATTTATTTGATCTACCATCACCGTCTCCTTGTTTTCCAAAACAATTACTACAGTAGACAGGTCTATCTCCCTTTGGTCTGAAAGGAAGCTCACAGCTCGCATTGCACTGACTACAGGTAGCTTTGTGCATTGGTCTATCGCCGCCCCTTCCACCATCTCTATCGCCACCGTCTCTTCCACCGAATCTGTTTCCACCGCCAAATCCGCCACCACCGCCAAATGATCTACCACCGCCAGATCCACGGTTAAAACCGCCACCAGATCTATTATCGTCTCTATTAAAATTTCCCATATAGTATCTTTTTGAATGAGTTAAAATGCAACTTTTCCCAATTTAGCACGTTTTTAAATAAAAGTCAAGTGCACCGACGATTTATCACTTTTAAAACTTCCCTAAGTCGAGAACCTCGTTATATTTGATTCCTTTAACAAAATCAGGCATGTGGCTGATGAGTATAATCGTCCCCTCATAACTATTTATCGCCTTCGCTATAACAGGGATATGGCGAAAGTTGATGTGATTTGTAGGCTCATCTAAGACCAAAAGACCGGGTTTCATCACCACTAATCGTGCAAAAGACAGCAATCCTTTTTGGCCTTCAGACAAATGAGAAATTTTTAATCCCATAAGTTCACCAGTTATTAAAAGACCCGCGGCAACAGAACGCATCTCTTGGATACTGGTTCCCTCAACGACCGCACTCTTTAAAGAATCAAAAACCGTTTGTTCATAATCTAATGTGGAAAAATCCTGACCATAATAGCCAACGCGAGTATCTTCCAAGATAGCTGCACCCTCGCTGGTACCGCTCACCAAAGAACGCAACAGTGTACTTTTCCCAATACCGTTCGGTCCAGAGATAAGAAGTCTATCTCGTTGCCGTAATACAATATCCACCTCCTTCATGACCGGCTCATGATTTTTTATAATCTTTACGGATTTTATGGTTACTATATCGCCGATAATTCCTTGAGCTGGAATAGTAAATTCTCTGATAGTTTTATCTTCACGCCGTACATCTACTTTATTTTCTTCCAAATCTTCAATCTCTTCCCTAAGCTTACTCGCCAATTTACGCATCTTACCACCCTTGTGAGCAAAGAAGTTTACCTTATCTTTATTGTCTTGTATCTCTTTTTCAAGTTGAGCATTTTTCTTTATCTCCCGTTCAATTCTACTATTTATTTCCTCCACCACGGAATAATAGTCGCCTACATAGACCTCCGTCTTTTTTGTAAACACATCCAGATACACCACCCCCTCGGTAAAGCAATTCAAAAAGTCCGCATCATGGGAAATGACTATCACCGTCTTATCATACATCACCAAAAATTCTATGAGATGATCTATACCCGCCGCATCCAAGTTATTTGTTGGCTCATCCAAAAGTAAAATATCCGGATTTTGTATCAGTCCAAAAGCTAACAAGATACGTGCCTGCTGACCACCGGACAAATCTCCTACTTTTCTATCAAGAGGAACTATCAGATTCACCGCATCCATGACTTTATTTATCTGACCCTTAATATTACCAGGAACACTATCAAATGCTTTTTCGAAATATTCCTCAATAGTTAATTGAAAATCCTGCTTATCAATCATCTGCGACGCCGTACCTATGGACGCACTGTTTGTGATAAAAACATTACCTTTTGTAGGTTTTAACTCTCCTTGTATGAGTTTAAATATGGTACTTTTTCCTGCGCCGTTTTGCCCCATAAGTGTTATCTTCGCCCCCTTGCGTACACTAAAAGAAACCTCGTCAAGAACTGGCTTTCTTTCTTCGTATTCAAATACTACGTTATCAAATCTCAAAATTACCTCTTCTGCCATAGTACATATTTATTATATATGAAAACGAGCCTATAAGTAGGTTCGTTATAAAAAGAATGATCTCATACTTTCAGCTTCTTGTCAATTTTGCCTGCCTGAATTCTCTATTTTCCCTTAACACTGCTATACTAACCACATCATTTCTTTATTCATTTATGGAATCATTGAATAGAATTCGTAGCTTCCTTAAAAATAATTTTGGATATACCGAATTTAGACCACTCCAAGAGGATATTATTCAGACTATTTTACAAAAAAAGGACTGTCTTGTGCTTATGCCAACGGGCGGAGGTAAGTCGCTTTGTTTTCAGCTGCCTTCTTTGGTCATGGGTGGTATGACTCTTGTGGTCTCTCCGCTCATTGCGCTTATGAAAGACCAAGTAGACGCCCTCACGGCAAACGGTATCAGCGCCGCATATCTCAATAGCTCACTCTCTCAACGAGAACAACGAGATGTACACGACAAGATAGAACGCCGTCAGATAAAGCTTCTCTATATCGCGCCTGAACGATTCGCCCTACAAGAATTTCGCCTTCTTCTCCAAGAAATACCCATTCAACTTATCGCCATTGATGAGGCGCACTGCATTTCCGAGTGGGGACATGATTTTCGTCCTGAGTATCGCAATCTCAAACAGATACGACGGCTTCTTCCCGGCGTACCAGTCATGGCGCTCACCGCCACTGCCACAGAACGAGTACGCGAAGATATTGTCATACAACTCGCATTACAAAAAGCGCCGCAGTTTGTCGCAAGTTTCAATCGGCCAAATCTCCGGTATACTATTCTTCCAAAAACAAAGGGACTGGAGCGTATATCCGCACTCCTCAAAAAATGCGCTGGTGCGCCTGCCATTATTTACTGCTTTTCTCGCAAGGGCACTGAAACTATTGCCACTCATTTAACATCTAAAGGATTTAACGCACTTCCCTATCATGCCGGCCTAAGTACGAGCACGCGAATAAAAACGCAAGAAAAATTCATTCGCGATAAAGTGCCTATTATTGTAGCAACCATCGCCTTTGGTATGGGCATAGATAAGCCGGACATTCGCCTTGTCATTCACGCAGATCTTCCCAAAACACTTGAGGGGTATTATCAGGAGACGGGTCGTGCCGGACGGGATGGACTTCCCAGTGAGTGCGTACTCCTTTTTTCTCGTGGCGACCAACGAAAACACATGTTTTTTATTGATCAAATTGATGACGAAAAAGAACGCGCGCTTGCCAAACAAAAGCTTGACACTATGATCGCATACTGTGAATCACTTACCTGCCGCCGCTCTTTTGTGATGCAATACTTTGGAGAGTCATGGAAAAAGAATAATTGCAATAGTTGCGACAGGTGCCTCTCGCAAGAAGAAACATTTGATGCCACGGAAATTTCACAAAAAATACTCTCGGCAATTATGCGAACAGGCGAACGCTTTGGCATGATGTACGTGATTGATGTACTCAAAGGAGCACGTACAGCAAGTGTTCTTGAGCGGAAACATCACATACTTTCTGTCTTCGCTATTGTGAAAGAGGAATATCGCAAAGATGATCTACGAAGTATTGCACAACAACTGTTCGCAAAGGGATTGATAGAAAAAACTGAAGGTGAATATCCTACTATATCTGTCAGCGAAAGTGGAAAAAAATGGCTTTATGCCCGTGAACATATCAGCCTCCTTCGGCTAGAAAAATTACAGACATCAGCTAAAGAAAAAAATACGCCCACAGCGCCTCATGATGAAAAACTTTTTGAGATACTGCGCGAGCTAAGAAAAGATATAGCGAGTGAAAGAAATGTACCACCGTTTATCATCTTTGGAGATCGCACACTTATTGAGATGGCGACATCTCTTCCACAATCTCCCGAATCGCTTTCAGCACTATTCGGCGTAGGCGCGCAAAAACTCACCGCATTCGGTCCGAAGTTTTTGGCATGCATCAAGACGTACGCGCGCGAGCAGAAAAAATAAAGTGAGCGATCCATGCGAAGCAGGTGAGAACTATTTCTTACAGGCTATAATATTATATATATGCCAATGTTTTTCCTCTCCTGAAACTGTTCTACCATTCCTTTCTTCTTCACGAAACTTAATAAGTTTCATGTCCAAAAAAAGTTCCTGCACTTGCTTGAGAGTATGAAATGACATGTCTTTGCGCATTTCATACCAACTATCTTTGGTTCCGAATAAAGTACCCGTAAAAATCCCCTGGGGCTTTAAAGATTTTTTTACTCTCTCAAAAACAACATCAAATGTTTCAGAAGAATTAAAGGGAAGTGAATATTGCGCATTAATCAAATCATATTTATGTTCAGGAAAATCAAAATTCTCAAAGGATGAAATAATATATTCAAATCTATCACTTGGCAACTCACTCGCGATAGTATGAGCATTGTCGGAAATATCTACCGCAGTGACATGCAAAAAATTTTGAGATAATAAGTATTTTGTGTCGCTAAGCGCGCCCGGACCAAGATCAAGCGCCTCATCTTTTGGGTCTACAAAAGCAAGTGCCTCAACCAAAAGAGGGCGTGGAGGTATTCCTTCTAATTTTTCCGCATGTCTTTTCCACCGATCACTCTCTTCTTTACCCTCTAAGTTCATATATTTTATTTAAACAAGCTCATGCTATGTGGTGCTACAATGCTTATGATGTGGAATTTTTTTCATACCAATGAATTAATCTATATTTTTATTATTAAATCGCGAACGAGTTGGTGCATCCATCTGTACCTGATATCCCTTTTCCTTAAGAAACGCACGAATAGAAAAAATACCACGTTTTACCAATCCAGAAGCACTCGCATCTGATATCCCCATGATTGAAGCAATTCTATCGAATGTTTTACTCTGAAAAAAATAGTATAAAATTGCTGTTTTCTGTTTTAGTGAAAGAGACTCTATGGCCTCTCGTATGATATCTTCCATCTCTTGTTCCAATATATGCTCCTCGAGTGATGCCCGCTGATCAATAATTCGTTCTACAAGAGCTGATATTCCATTTTTCATATCATCAAGAGAAAGAAGCGACATTTCATGCGGTATATCATTATTCGCCTCTCTGTCATTTTCTGTGATAGGTAACTGCTTATTTTTATCTTCGTTTTGTCTTGGAATAATTTTTGCCAAACGAAGTTCATCAATAGTCCTATTATAGAGCATACCTCTTACATACGTTTTTAGGGTTGCGTCTTTTGAAGAATTATATTTACGTAATACCTTCATAAAGGCTACAAGTATATGCTGATATAATTCATTATAATCTTTTGTCATCTGAGCAACACCTCGTAATTTAAAAAGAACAAAAGATATTTCTTCATCAAAAGTCTTCACAAGGATTGCAAAGGTTTTACTGTCTCCACTATCTACATATTTTTCCCATAGCAAAGATATATCTTTGGGTAATAAAGTCATCGACGTTTTATCTTTCTTCAAAAAATCACTGTCAAAATTTTTCATATGACCCTTCAATATATCTGATTTTCTTACATATTAAAAGTATATCAGAAAATGAAGGCTAATACTATTTTTACTATTTTTATATTCAAACCCTAGTGTATATAGGATTCCTTACCTCGCCCCCCCGTGTCAAGCAATTAACACGTGGGGACGAAACCTCGTCGGCTCTGCAATTAAGAATAGCGACGAGCGAGGTGTCAGTTTTTTGAAGTGATCGACCTTT
>Ga0209515_10000234_pt1 | contig 105787 bp, 124 predicted proteins | sample Subgroupgradi54m_FD_187454 | JGI IMG/M metagenome (GOLD analysis project Ga0209515, IMG submission 187454) | Subsurface groundwater microbial communities from S. Glens Falls, New York, USA - GMW60B uncontaminated upgradient, 5.4 m (SPAdes)... ... | reverse complement strand
TCGGCCGTAAGATCTCCGACGAAGAGTGGGCGAAGATCAACCTGCTGCGTGATGCTTTCCACGGCGATTGGAACTATACCATTCGACCACATCGTCACCCCTAACTTGATACACTTATTTCATCGCAAACACTAACCGTCGTCAAGGCCTCCTTAAGCCAACGATATAGATCCTTGCCAAGCTCAGTTGCTGCCGCCTCGAGCACTTTACCGAGTGCCCCGCCTACGGACACGCCAGCGGCAGTCGCTGCCGCCAGGAGCAGATACCTGAGCAGCGAAGGATCGGCGATGATAACATCCAGGACCTCATGGCCGTAGGAAAAGGTGACGGTGCCGCGGATGTGTTCAGAATGGGAAGTCGCTGTGAATTTGACCTGATGCCGATCAAGCCGCTGGTGCAGGAGATCGACGATCTCATCGCTCGCCAACGAGCAGGTCACTTTTAGCTGCGTCGCGCCTCTTTTCATGGCGGGGAATGCACTGGCACCTAATGTCTTGATGAACGGCGAGCCACTACAGATTTCTGAACTGGCACGGCGCGGGCGGCCCGTCTTTTCGACCTGGGGTTGGACGTCAGTTTTTTTGTACCGTAACCCCGAGGGGTCTCGAGCAGGCGCAGTTGAGGGTTCACATGGCCTTTACGGCGCGCCACTCCGTAGTATGAGTTCTCCTCCACGTCTTCATTACCCCACTGACCCCAGCCCGGGCGGCGAAAGCGTGCAAAAACCTCCAGATAGGGACCGGGAGAGCACGACTCGATCAGGTCGTAAATTTCGTCCGGTTTGCGCGAGTGTTCCCTCTTCCGGGTGGAAAGCAGGTTGACCTGTGTACGGCCAGGGGCGAGGGTACGCATGCTCCCACGGACGCCAAACAGCACTACCTCGGTGACATTTCGAAAATAGAAGCCTACACCACGGCCATCTGGTCCACCGTCTTTCCGCACCTTGTACCAAACCAGGTTTGACTTATAGGTAAAACCCCACGCCTCCATCACTCTCAGGCCCTCTTGGAGCAGGGCGTTGGGTACCCACAGATATAAATGTGACTTCGCAGCAGCTAGTCGGGAGACAGGAAGTTCCAGTATTTCTTTCAACTCCATTGTTGGATATCTAAGCAGACGCCTGTGCTCGGGCGCCATCTTACCGGTCCGATTCTGAAACTGCCAAGGCGGGTCAGCCAATATCGTCGAGTACTGCCCGGCCATCTTGGCCAAGAGGTCCTCTGATGGGTTCGGCTCCACGATGTTGTAGACTTTCGTCGTCATGGCTGCCTCCTACGCTTCTATACGACTATGACCTGTTTGGGAATCCCCACCAACAGAAGAGGACATGGATTGCCGACTCCGCGCCGAACACGATCCTCAAGCTTTCGCCAGTGCGTTGTTGCCTCGCCAAATTTGTCCGACACAAATGCATGCGCCCAACCCTCCTCGAAGGATCCCTTGGCCTGAGACGTGCGCTTTATTATCTCGATCTGACGTGCCGTCGGCGAGTAGTATTTTGAAAGCGCTGCAGTTCCATTCACGCCGTTTTTCCGTGCGAACTGCGCCACGATGTCCCGAAGGGACTCCTGGAGCGTCGAACCTCGGGTTATGATGGCACCGATCGATATTACGCCGTCGGCGTGAAGTCGCTTAAAGTTCTCTAAGTCCCGATCGAAAAATGGATCCTTGTTGTTCCATTCAATCTCAAGAGCGAAGGTACCGGTGGAGAAGCGCTTGACGTGATCAATTTCGTGTGAGATGGACTCCTTCTCTTCTCCATCGACGATCTTCTTGATCTCGAAGCTATGCTTTTTCCAACCGCAATCATCCGCTAGCATCCGGCGCATGCGTTGGGTAAGTTCGCCCTCCCCGCCACCGCCCCGAATTAGTTCCACAACTGGAATTTGAACGGAAAGGAGAACCTGCTCCAACTCCGTTACGGCGTCAGCCATATCGTGCTTTAGAATGGCTTCTGCGTGGTGCAGCGCCAGCACCTGAAACCCTTTTTTCTTTAGCTTCTCAAACATTGCAGGTCTTCCAACTTGTAGGTTCGGAACTGCGGAGTGTTTGACGCCCAACGTCTGAATTCACCGGCCTGCGCGGCTTTTCGCACAGGTCCGGTGGAATGATTGGGTTGGGTAGCAAGGCGTCACGTACTTGAGCTACCACTCGTTTGGCACCTTCTCTCGAATCCATTGCCACGCATCTTGCGGAAGCCACCCTTCGGCTGGCCCCTTAGCCGGCATAATCAGGAGACGGTCAGATTGGAAGATTGATGACCGAAGCTTAGAACCAAGTTCAACAAGAGTGTCATACCGTAAGACGATCCAGGTGTTCTTGATGTAATGGCTCCACTTATAAGAACGCCTCAGTTCTTCGAAGAATGGTGCGTACTTCTCGACGGGCTGCTCGAGGTCGTAAGTAACGATGTATGCAAATGGGGTCGGGAGCGGCATTATTGATTGCCCTCCGTGCTATTCGGCAACTGGCCAAGTGGCGGCTCTGGAGCCGCCACCGGTGGTAAAGCATTCAGATCGCTTCCAGTAATAAGGTGGCTCTCCGTTCCAAACATCTTCATAGTGGCAAGCTGGACGTGTGACTCCTCACCAAACACAAGATTTTGGGGATACGCAATTACGAGCCAGACGACCGTGCCAAACACAACAAGAAACAGGAACACGCCGATACAAATAGCTGCGATCTTCCAACCCTCCGACAACCCGAACCAGGTTCCCGAACCCAAGAGAAACGTCTCCACAATGAGCAAGGCGAGCACAAAAAATCCGAGCGGAGAATGCGCCGCCCTTACGATGCGAGAGCGCGATGAAATCATCGACTTCGCAGAGCCTCGCGGGCTCTCTTGGTCTTGTGGTTGCCCTAGCATTTATGTCGCCTCAGTTTGGTTCAGTTCGCACCGGTAGTTTGCTGCCTATTAAGTGAGCCGCTTTAGTCGGCTGCAAACGTCGGCAGTCTATCCCCTGAGACTGCCAGGCTACTCACAACTGAATTGGCCGCAATATCCAACACTTAGCTGGACGTGTCAAGAATTTTGTGGTCGCCAAACGCTGCCATGATCGGGGGCCTATCTCCCTAACAACCTGCGGCCTATCTCGGCCGCCGCCTGGGAGCATCATCTGAGGGGCAATGCCGAAGCGGCCAAGGGCCAATATGAGGGCTTGAGCGGTAGCTCGGACCTCGCGCCGCGCGCGGCCTTCATCGGAACCTGGGACCCGGCACTTGGCACCAGGAACCTTGGCGGTGACGTTCGAGTTTCTGAAGGGTCAGTTTGGCCATTTTGAGGTTAGGGGCAGGATGTGTCGCGGGACTCCAGGGCGGCTCGGGATTGCTATACCCGCTAAAGATTTTCCCATTCCGCCACGGAAATGCCCGCCTCTCTGAGAATGGCTCGCAGAAGATGGCCTCCGATGTCGCCTCGATGGGGATTCGGAATCCGAACGCGGAGATAGCCTTTGGTTATGAACTGATGTCTCCCGCCAGAAGATGGACCACGAAATCCAAGCTGGTGGAGACCGTGAATCAAGGCCGCTCAGGTTATGGGTCCCAGGCGCGCCATCAGGCAACTTCTTGGATGGTCAGCGTGATGCCGTCGATGGGTGGGAGCGGATGGCCCATTCTGAGCCCCAAGACAATCCACTCTCCCAAGACTTCTCGCAACTCCTCACGGCAGGCTTCCAGCGTAGAAGCCTGCGCCCACACCCCTTGAAAGCCTTCGATGCTGGCAACATATCCTTCTCCATCCGGCAGCATCTCACGGTGGGCTTTCCGTAGCGCGGCATTGATGTAAGTCGTCAGCATGTGCACCTCTTTTCTCGGAGACTCGTGTTCCCTCTATTGAGGGAACACCAACACGTCCCACCCCGGAAACCTGCGACGATTGCGGCGATTGTCCTGCCTTTCCAAGGGTTTGTCAAGTTCCTACAGTACCGCCCGTTGCCGACAAACGCTGATCGCATTATCCCATTATGGCTGCAACGGATTGAGCGCCTGGGTCAGAGCGTCTGCTGGAGCGCGAATCCCTCTCGCGCCTCCATGGAACACATGGTATAGATTATTGTGGAGCGAGCATACTGACCCCTTGAAAAGTAGGTAGAGGCTGTGACACACTGGGGTAGCTCAACGAAGGGGAATGGTGGTTTGTCCTAGGGAGTGAGCGCGATGGAAAAGAAGCAACGGCAGTTTGCTCTCTGGTACTTCATAGCCGCCTTTTGGCTCGTGCTGGGGATTCACGAATTCCTGATAGCCCGCCACACGGAGACCCTCTTGTACAGCGATTTCAAGGTGCTCCTGAAAGCCGGCAAGGTGGAAGACCTGGCCCTTGGTGAGCGTATCATCTCCGGGCGACTGAAGCGGGAGGGGCTGGAAGGGCTCCTCCCCAAAGAGAAGGTGGAGGAGATTCAACGGGTGGCCAGTGGGGAGCATCGCTTCGTGACTATCCGGGTCAGCGATCCGACCCTGATCCAGGACCTGGAGGCTTCGAAGGTGCGTTTCGCCGGCGAGGTGGAGAGCACGTGGTTTATCACCCTGCTCTCCTGGGTGCTCCCTGCCCTGGTCTTCGTTGGCGTGTGGATGTTTCTCATGAAGCGAGTTGGTGGGCCGGCGAGCGGTCTGATGGCGATCGGCAAGAGCAAGGCCAAGGTATATATGGAGAAAGAGACCGGCGTGACCTTCGCAGATGTGGCGGGGATCGACGAGGCGCGTACTGAGCTGATGGAGATTGTCGAATTCCTGAAGACGCCCGAGCGGTACCGCCGGCTTGGGGGGAAGATCCCCAAAGGGGTCCTGATCGTCGGGGCCCCAGGGACCGGGAAGACGCTGCTGGCCAAGGCGGTGGCTGGAGAGGCAGGGGTCCCATTCTTTAGCATGAGCGGGTCGGAATTCGTCGAGATGTTCGTGGGGGTCGGGGCGGCTCGGGTGCGGGACCTCTTTGCCCAGGCTCAAGAAAAGGCCCCCTGCATCATCTTTATCGATGAGCTGGATGCCCTCGGAAAGGCTCGCGGGCTCAATCCGATGGGCGGACACGATGAACGTGAGCAGACCCTCAACCAACTTCTGGTGGAGATGGACGGCTTCGACACGAACAAGGGCGTGATCATCATGGCCGCGACGAACCGCCCGGAGATCCTCGATCCAGCCTTGCTCCGCCCCGGGCGCTTCGACCGACACGTGGCCCTCGATCGCCCCGATATCAGGGGCCGGGAGAAGATTCTCCAGGTGCATGCCAAGCCGGTCAAGCTCTCGCCAGAGGTTGACCTCTCGGCGATCGCCGCGAGGACCCCGGGGTTCGTGGGCGCCGATCTGGCCAACCTGGTGAACGAGGCGGCGCTTCTTGCTGCGCGGAAGGGCAAGGATGCGGTGGAGATGGCGGATTTCGATGAGGCGATCGATCGGATCGTGGGCGGTCTCGAAAAGAAGACCCGGGTGATGAATCACGCGGAGAAGGAAACGGTCGCTTACCACGAGGCCGGCCATGCCCTGGTGGCGGAGTCTCGCCCTCGCGCCGACCGTGTCTCGAAGATCTCCATCATCCCTCGCGGCGTGGCCGCGCTCGGCTACACGCAGCAGTTGCCCACGGAGGATCGGTACCTTCTCAAAAGGGCCGACCTCCTTGATCGACTCGACGTGCTCCTGGGGGGTCGGGTGGCCGAAGAACTCGTCTTTGGGGACGTCTCCACCGGGGCTCAGGATGATCTCCAGCGGGCCACCGATATGGCCCGCCTCATGGTGACCCAGTACGGGATGAGCGAACATCTAGGTTTGGCGACGTTCGAAGAGCCGCGTACCTCCGCCTTCCTCAATATCTCGAAGCCTCAGGGGGTACGGGAGTATAGCGAGCAGACCGCTCAGGCGATCGATGAGGAGATCCGGAAGCTTCTGGCCGATGCCCACACCCGAGTCGAGCAGACGCTTGCCGCCAGACGCGGCGAATTGGACGCGCTGGGCAAGCTGCTGCTGGAAAAGGAGGTGGTTGATCGGGAGGCCCTGACGCAGTTGCTGGCGCCCCAGAAGTCCTAGGGGCCCAGATCCCGCCTAAGAGCTGACCCCCACCTCATGCGGGAAATGAACTACCCCGCAGCAAGCTGCGGGGAATGAACCCCCAGTGGATTCACATTCAGAGAGCGGATGTGATGTCGGTTTTGTCGAAATCCTCGCCCTTAAAGAGGAGCGACTCACCGGTGACCTTGGCGAGCGCGTAGGCGAAGCAATCGCCGAAGTTCAGGCCGGCCGGATGCCGGCCTTTCCCGAAATCCGTATAGGCCTGCCGCGCCACGTGCGCCTGTTCCTCAGTCACGGCTTCGATGACGATGCCGGCGCGCCGGAAGAAGGCGTCGAATTGCCGGCTGCCGCTCTCCGTAGTTTGCGCTTCGACGACGATCGCCACTTCGACGAAGTTGGCGGCGGACATCCGGCAGGCATCGGCCTGGGTGAGCGCGCGGGCGTAGATTTCGGCGTCGCGTTCGTCAAACAGGATTACGAGCACCGCCGAGCTGTCTACGATCATCGCGGCAACCCGCGCTCATCATAGAGTAGGGCGCCATGGTCCACGGGTCTGCCTTTGAGCGTGCTGGCGCAGCGGCGGCCAATGGCGAGGAGGTCGGCGACGGTGGCGTCGGGTTTGCGCTGCCGGCGGATGCGTTCCAGGCGTTCGCGGATCGCTTCCGTGACCGCGTGGGTCATCGTCTCGCCTGTTTCCTTGGCCAGGATTTGCGCGAGGGTGTGGGCCGCGGGGTCCTTGATGTTTAGGGTCATTGTATCCTCCTTAGCAGATTATTTTCTACCCGTCTTTATTATGGCTCAGAATCCGACTGTGGGCAAGCCCGAAGTTGTGAACTGAGAATGGATGGCCCCCTGATCGTGTTCTATCAGAGGCTGAACAGATACCGCTGCTGGGGCATCAAAGCCTAACGTGTGGTATCCGTGTCCCACATACCTTTCCTTTAGTTTTCAAGTAGTTACCTTGCTTCTCTGGCTTCATACTGGGGCAGTTCGTCCCAGCCTGGTCTAGGGGTGCCAGGGCATGCCTCCAGACGTCGGCGACTTTCGTGAAGAAGTGCTCATTGTTTCATGGAGTTAGTCGAAATGCTGGAACGGCAAGGATCGTGGGGTCGTTGGCACCGGAATTGCTCCTATACATAGCATCGTAAGTCGTAACAATGGACGTCATTCCCGCGAAAGCGGGAACTCAGCAAGGCCCTGGATTCCGGGTCAGGCCCGGAATGACAAACTGTTAGACCATTATGAGTGATCATCGGAAGGTTTTGATCGTCACGCCAGAGTCATCGATCCGGCAGCAGATCCTCAGTCGCGTATCGGCGAATGGGTATCAGGCCGTTGCTGCCGAGAGAGGTTATGATGCGTTACTGACCGTTGTCGAGCAGAACGTCGGGCTGGTGATTATCGACCTTTCGATCGAGGAGTCCGCCGGTGTGAAGACCGTTGAGATCCTCCGAAAGATTCGGCCTCGCTTGCCCTTGGTGGTCTTGTCCAGTGACCGGTCGCTCGAAGCGGGTCGCCAGGTCCTTCAGCATGGCGTCTTCTATTACCTGCTCAAACCTTTTGACATTGAGGAGTTCGACCAGGTTGTCCAGATCGCCCTGACCTCCAACAAGCAACGAGCCGCAGGAATGGAGCAGGGGACTCAAGAAGTGAGGCCGGTAGACGAGAGGGGAGGGGTGACATGACGGCAGTCCGGCGTGCCGTGAACATCGGCATCTTGGCGATGGCGTCGCTGCTGATCGTTCGCTCGGTTGCGCTCGCGCACGGGGCAGGTGTGCGCGGCACGCAGACGCTCTATGTCGCGAGTGAGGGCTCGGATACGGTCTCGGTTATGGATGTCGGGTCAATGAAGGTGACCGGCACCATTGCGGTGGGCTCTGGCCCGCAGCATGTCGCAATCAGCCCGGATCGGCGTTATGCCTTTGTCACGTGTAGCCGTTCGGCTGAGGTCTGGATTCTGGACTTGCCCACGCACGCTGTCGCCGCTGCGGTGCCCAATGCTACCGGCCCAGGGGGCCAGACTGTTTTTGGAGCCGGCGCGACCTATGCCTATGTCACCAACAGTCTGTACAGCCGAGTCACGGTGATTGAGACTACCACCGGAAAGAAGGTTGCGATGATCCCGGTGGGAGAAGCGCCGACTAAGATCAGCATCTCGCCGGATGGTGGCCACGCCTATGTGCCTAGCGAGCGATCCCATACCGTCGCTGCGCTGAATCTTTCGCTGAATGTCGTCGCGGCGGAGCTCCCGGTCGCCGTGAGGCCCTATGCCGTCGAGATCTCTCCTGATGGCAAGTACCTGCTGGTCTCCGGTACGGATTCAAACACCGTCACCGTCATCGAGGCGGCCACTCAGCAGTCGTTGCGCAGAATCCCCGTCGGTGATGACCCCCATCACATTCTGTTCGGCCCCGGTGGGGCCTTCGCGTACGTTCTTAATAGGGGCTCGGGCAACCTGAGCGTCATCCAGATGGCGAATCATCAGGTGGTGGCGACAATCCCCGTGGGGAAGGAACCAAGCGACGCCGACATCACCCCATCCGGTCACTACATCTATGTGACCAACATGGGCAGTGGCGACGTGTCGGTCATCTCAACGCGAACCAGCACCGTGGTAGGGACGATTCCTGTAGGGACCCATCCCCACGACATCGTCATCTCGGGCGACGGGCGGTACGCCTTTGTGGCTAACACCGGATCGGATGATATCTCCGTGATCAACCTGCTGTCCCAGGCAACGGTAGGGCGAGTGCCTGTCGGCAAGCGCCCCCGTGGGATGGCCTTATGGTGAGGAGAAACAGATGACGCAGCTTTCAGAGATCATGAATCGGACGCTGATCACTGTGGACACGCACGCCTCTCTGCGTCAGGCTCAGCGAATCCTCGATCGGCATAACATCCGCCATCTGTTTGTGATGGATGGCAAGCGTTTGGTTGGGATTGTCACCGATCGCGATCTTCGAAAGGCTGCTCCCTCCTCCAAGTCGCCTTTGACGACCAGTGAGCGCGAGGAGTTCATGGACGAGTTGAAGGTCGTGGAGGTCATGTTGCGCAAGCTGATCACGGCCTCCTCTTCAACCACTGTGCGGGAGGCAGCGAAGGTGATGGTCCGGGAAAAGATCGGCTGCCTGCCGGTGGTGGATGGCAAGACACTGGTTGGAATCGTGACCGAGACCGATCTCCTCGAGATACTGGTCCGGGGAGAGGGGACGTCATGACCAGCGAGTGATTTCCTTTTCCCGGCATCCCGGCCATAGCGGACGGCTCGACGGCAGTAGTCTGGGTAGACTCGCATATTACGCAGGGCGCCTGCGCCTATCCGATTACCCCATCCACCAACATGGGGAGCGGGTACCAGACGGAGGTCGCGAATGGCACACGTAACCTCTGGGGCGAGCCACTCTTCTTCATCGAGCCCGAGTCAGAGCATAGCTCCGCTTCCTCATGCGAGGGTTTTGCTCTGGCCGGTGGGCGAGTCTCGAACTTTACCTCCGGTCAGGGGCTGGTCCTGATGAAGGAGGTCCTCTACACCATCGCCGGGAAGCGGCTCCCGGCGGTCTTCCACATCGGCGCCCGCGCCCTCACCTCTCAGGCTTTGAACGTCCACGCGGGTCACGATGACGTGATGGCCGTGGCGGATGTGGGCTGGGGCATCCTCTTTGCGAAGAATGCCCAGGATGTGGCCGATCTGGCGCTCATCGCCCGCCGCACCGCCGAGGAGGGGGAGACCCCTTTCATGACTGTGCAGGACGGCTTCCTCACCACTCACACGATTGAGAATCTCCTGCTTCCGGAACCGGAGCTGATGAAGGAGTTCATCGGGGACCCGCATGCCGGCGTGCGCCTGCGCAACCTCATGAACCCTTCGAAGCCGATCATGATCGGGGTCGTGCAGAATCAGGACAGCTACATGAAGGGAAAGATCGCCCAGCGGTTCTTCTACGATCGTCTTCCGGCGATTGTCGAGCGGGTGATGGAGCAGTTTTACTCCCTGACAGGCCGCCGGTATGGCCTGGTAGAGGCGTACCGGCTGGAGGATGCCGACTACGCCATCGTAGGGATGGGTGGGATGGTCGAGACCGCCATGGCCACCGTCGATTATCTCCGGGCTCGTTACGCAGTTCGGGCCGGCGCCCTCCACGTGACCTGCTTTCGCCCATTTCCGGGCCCACAGATCGTCGAGGCGACGAAGCATCTGAAGGCGATGGCCGTTATCGAGCGGATGGACAACCCCGCCGCCCAATCGAACCCGCTTACCGCCGAGATCAAGGCGGCGTTCGCCGATGCGCTGACGGGCGCGCCAGGGTACCCGGCAATCGAACGCATCCCGGTCATCTATTCGGGGTCTGCCGGCCTTGGGAGCAGGGACATCCGTCCCGGGGACCTCGTAGCCGCTATAGAGAATATGCGGCGCAACGATGGCGGGCTTCGCTATTTTGTCCTGGGGATCAAGCACGACTTGGCGCTCCTCCCTTCCGAAGATCCGGACGTCCAGCCTGCCGGCACGTTCTCGATGCGCGGCCATTCGGTCGGTGGATTCGGATCGGTGACGACCAACAAGGTGATCGCCACGATCGTCGGCGATCTTTTCGGCTTGAAGGTCCAGGCCTACCCAAAGTATGGCTCCGAGAAAAAGGGGCTGCCCACCTCTTACTATCTGACCGTGGCCAAGGAGCGGATCCGTACCCATTGCGAGCTCAGGCAGGTCGATTTTGTTCTGCTCAACGACATCAATGCCTTCAATCTTGGTAACCCGCTGGCCGGCTTAGCGGCAGGGGGCATGGTCTTCATCCAGACCGACAAGACGACGCCGGAGGAGGTCTGGGCGCGGATCCCTGACTATGCGAAGAGGATCATCCGGGAGCGGCGCATCCGGGTCCTCGCCCTGGACACCGTGAAGATCGCGCGCGAGGTCGCCAGCTCTCCTGACCTGGAGCAACGAATGCAGGGGATTGTCCTGCTGGGGATTTTCCTCCGCTGTACGCCGTTTCTCCGCGAGCAGCGTCTGACCGAGGAGCAGGTCTTCTCGGCGGTAGAGCGGTCGCTGCGCAAGTACTTTGGCAGGCGGGGTGAGCAGGTGATTCGGGATAACCTGGTGGCGGTGAGGCGAGGCTATACCGAGGTCTTCGAGGTTCCGGCAGAGATGATGGCAGGGGCGGAGCTGGTCGCATAGAGTTCTCGTTCTGAGTCGTTCGTCTGTGTAGGTCGGGTTAGCGAAGCGTAACCCGACATCCTCCTGTGAGCCGTCGGGTTACGGCCTTGACGGCCTAACCCGACCTACTGTACGAAGGAAAGGTTTAGCCATGGCAGATCAAGAGCGGGCATACAACCCTCTGGATGAAGAGCACGTCGAACAGGTCCACGGAACCAAGGCTCGCGGGCTTGAGAAGGAGATCCACGAGAACTCCTTGTTGTCGACCGGGCTCCTGGAACTGGACATTGAGCGGTACGTGGGCGACTTCAACGAGCGGATCATCGGGGCGTATGCGGCCGGGACAGGCGAGCAGAGCCTGCCGGCTGATGTTGGGGTGGCCCGCAGTTTGATCCCGCCCGGGACCGCCGCCCTGCGCGACTTCAGTTACATTGCTCAGGAGATTCCTCAGTTCGACCGAGAGCGGTGTGTCGGTTGTATGGCCTGTGTCACGGAGTGCCCCGACACCGCCATCCTGGGTAAGGCGATCCCGAGGTCGCACCTGGAGACCGAACTGAACGCCATCACCGAGGATCAGGAGCGCGAGGGGATCCGGGCCCAGTGGGCCGAGACGAAAAAGTATGGTGATGTCTACCAGAAGAAGGGCGAGGAGGGAGCCCTTTTTGGCATCTTCGTCGATCCGACCAAGTGCAAGGGGTGCGCCGAGTGCGTCGAGGTCTGCGCCGCCCTCGGCTATCATGCCCTCACGATGGTGAAGAAGGACGAGAAGACGCTCCCCCGTTATCGAAGCTATTTTAACTTCTTTCGGCAGGTCGGCCCGACCCCGCGCAAGTATATCAACGAGCGGGCGCTGGCGGACATGATGCTCCACGAGGAGGCGGCGCTCCTCTACGTCGGCGGCGCCGGCTCGTGCATGGGGTGTGGTGAGGCGACGGCGATCCGGATGATGCTGGCCGCGACCGGATTCGTCCACGGCGCGGAGGCGGTTGGGATCGTGGCGGCGACAGGGTGCAACACGGTGTATGGCTCGACCTATCCGTACAACCCGTTCCTGGTTCCCTGGACCAACTCCCTGTTCGAGAACGCGCCGGCCGTGGCGATGGGGGTTCGCGCCAAGTGGGATCAGCGCGGATGGCAGGACAAGAAGCTCTGGGTCATCGGTGGGGACGGGGCGATGTACGACATCGGCTTCCAGTCGCTGTCGCGGATGCTGGCCTCTGGAATGGACATCAACGTGCTGATCCTGGATACGCAGGTCTACTCCAACACCGGTGGCCAGGCCTCCTCGGCGACCTATACCGGCCAGGATGCAAAGATGGCCAGCTTTGGCAAGGCGGTGCCAGGCAAGCAGGAGCGGCGGAAAGAGCTGGCGCTCATCGCCATGATGCACCCGGATACCTTTGTCGCGCAGACCACGGCGGCTCACATCAACCATTTTTACCGGGCAATCATGGCGGCCAATGAGTACCCGGGTCCGGCCGTGGTCAGTGTCTATACCACCTGCCAGCCCGAGCACGGCGTGGCGGACGACTGCTCCTCGCATCAGGCGAAGCTGGCGGTCGATTCTCGAGCTTTCCCCCTCTTTATTTTCGATCCACGAAAGGGAGAGAGGATCAGAGAGCGACTCAGCCTGGTGGGTAATCCGGCGGTGGGCGAAGACTGGTACAGGGTGCCTCATACAGGAGAGGTCATCGACTTTCTTGCTTTCGCCAGGACAGAGGGCCGGTTCGCGAAACAGTTCGATGCGGAGGGCCATCCGTCTGAAACCCTGCGCTACGCCCAAGCCGAGCGGCTTGCCAACTGGCGGCGCCTGCAAGAGTTGGCCGGGGTGCGATAGAAGTGGTTGTCGGATGGTAACTACTCAGGTGTTTAGGCTGAAGGCTGTTAGTCGTTGCGTACGGACCGAATCAAGGCGCACTTCGTCAGCCAGTTCAGACGCTCTGAGCTTGGTATGGTTTCGCATGGCGTGTTCCTACAGTCTAAAAGACTACAGTCTATCTACCTAAGTAGTTACGTCGGATGTAAGCCCAGGGACGCATCGACAAGACCATAGGTCCGTACCGTTCTGGTGTCTCGTAACAGGCGTGATCCCGTGGCATCCATCGCGTTGATATGTTATGCTTATCGGGGTGATGCTGCCCTGCTGTGATTTATCCTGGCGGTACCGCGGGGCTTGGTTCACTGCGAGAAAGGGGTCAGGCATCAATTTGCCGAGGGAGGGTTATGTATCCTGTTATTACTGCATTTGATCACTTGGTCTTTGCCGAGGCTCCCAAGCTGATCTATTGGGAGCTTACGCGGGCCTGCGACCTGGCATGTAAGCATTGTCGCGCTGAAGCCATCGCGGAGCGCGATCCCTTGGAGCTCAGCACGGAGGAGGCGAAGGCGCTGCTGGCGGAGCTGCGGGCGTTCGGGGATCCGCCCCCGCAACTGGTCATGACCGGAGGCGACCCACTGAAGCGTCCGGATTTTTTTGAGCTGATACGGCACGGCAGAAGCGTTGGGTTGCCGATATCCGTGGCTCCCAGCGGCACCCCACTGCTCACGTCAGACGCGATCTCGGCTCTGGCGGATAACGGGGTCGTAAGCATGTCGCTCAGCATCGACGGCTCGACGGCCGAGAGCCACGATCGGTTCCGCGGAGTCGCGGGTTGCTTCGATACCACCATGCGTGCTATCCATGCTGTCCGGGCAGCGGCCATCCCACTTCAGATCAACACCTTGGTCACCCCCGAAACCATGACGGAGCTGCCTGGTGTGTTCCGGTTGCTCCGGGACCTGGGGATTATGCGGTGGAGTCTCTTTTATCTGATCGCCACGGGGCGCGGTCGGGCCCTCCGCGAGATCAGACCCAGCGAGGCCGAGGCGCTTCATAACTGGATCTACGATATTGTCAAGACTGCCCCATTCGCGATCAAGGCAACGGAGGCCCCGCACTTTCGTCGCGTTGCCTATATGCGAATGCGGCTGGAAGGCCTGGATGACGCCGCGATCCGGCAGACGCCCGTCGGGCGGGGGTTTGGGATCCGCGACGGGAACGGTATCATGTTTATCTCGCATACCGGGGATGTCTATCCATCCGGGTTCTTACCGGTAGTTGCCGGGAACGTGCGTCAGCAGAGCCCTGTATCGATATATCGTCATAGTGAGATATTTACCCGAATTCGCAACGCCGATCAATATGCCGGTAAGTGCGGCCTCTGCGAGTTTCGCTGGATCTGCGGCGGGTCGCGAGCCCGTGCTTTTGCCGAGACCGACGATGCCATGGGAAGCGATCCGCTGTGTGCCTATAGGCCGGAGGCCGCGCTGGTAGGGGCGACGGAAGGCGATCGAGGATGTGCGCCGGGCGAATAGCAGGGCAGGAGGGCGGGGGATCCGGGGGAGGGTTCCAGGGGCTCGGCGAGCCGATCTGCCCCTTCTTCAAGAAGGCCGGCGCCGACTGGCTCTATCCGGTCACAGGCTATTGTCGAGGCCGGCTGAATGGGAAACTCATGATCCCAAGTGTCGCCGAGTATCGCGAGTTCTGCACAACCGAGCTCTATCGATCCTGTCGATACTGCAGTAAGGGACAAATAATTGAGGTCAAAGAACCGGACGCCTGAGGCGGCCTCCAGCAGCTCTCTTCCGTTCTGAATGGATGTTAAGACATCTGCTGAGCTGTGTGGGACACGCCGGCCTATCAGCACCAACGCTGCAGTTCTCACACGTTAAGCGCATCGACCTCTGAGAGGTGAGGTGCCTGTGCTTCACCAACGTGGCCTTCAACAGTGGTCGGCTATGACGGCTGACCGAAAACCCCATTTATTTAATCGACCCATTTTGGCATTCAGATGCTCTAGCCGATTGGTGGTATCCGGTATAGATTGTGTATAGAAGACGCAGCGCTATAAGCATCGGGCCGATAGTCTGTGAGGAGCTTATGGCGCATTAGCAGGGGCGGAAGGTCAGTTATTGCAGCCGACAGGAGGGACGAATGCAGATCTCACGGATCCTTTTTCCGACCGACTTCTCCCATGATGCCGAACACGCATTCCAGTATGCGCTCACCCTCGCCCGCCAGTTTGGCGCCGAACTCTACTTTCTTCATGTCATCTACTTTCCCCCGCAGACGCCGGAGTACGACATCGGACAGATCATCGACGGCCTGGTCAAGAATGCTGAGGATAGCTTGAGAAAGCTGGTCGAGAGCGCCAAGGAGCCGAACCTGGTCTTTCACCTTGACGTGCAGGTCGGGGTGGAGCACGCCGAGATCACGAGGTTTGCTGAGAAGGAAAAGATCGATCTCATCGTGATGGGGACCCGCGGACGAACCGGGCTGGCTCATGTCTTTCTGGGAAGTGTCGCCGAGCGGGTGGTTCGCCACGCCTCCTGCCCCGTCCTGACCGTGAAGCTCCCGGCGACGAAAGGCGCAGAGGCGGCAAAGAGGGGGTGAGTGAGGTGACGGTGCAGCACGAGGCGCTGGCCCAGTATCTCAAAGTCGCCCTCGGTGGCTTCGTACAGATACAGACCCTTCGGCCGCTTACGGGCGATGAGCCCACCTTTGTTGTGAAGGAGCCCGGAGTGTTACGGGGTCACGACCTGAAGGCGTTTGGCTATGGCCAGCCGATCCAGATCGATCTGCTCCTGAACGGGATTCCCCGTTCGTACGTCCTCTCCACGATGCGGAGCGGCCCGGGCTTTGGCCACGATCACATGGCCGACAGGGCGGGCGCCTTGATCTGGGCGCATGACGCCTACGGTAAGCTCGCGCGCCACGTGGGGAGCCTTGACGTCGGCTTCTTCACCGGCGAAGGACAGTTGCAATCGGCCGGGCGCGCAGAGGAGTACTTCCTTCTTGTGGAGAAGGTCGAGGGGGCTGCGTATCGGGTCGACCTTGAACGGATTCGGACCGAGGGGAAGGCGACCGCTTCCGACTTCGACCGCGCCAGGGCACTCTCGGGGTATCTGGCGAAGATTCACGCAGAGAAAGGTCGGGATGTCCAGTTGTACTTCCGTCGGATCCGGGATCTGATCGGCCACGGTGAGGGGATCATGGGGATCCTTGATGGGTACCCGGCCGGTTATTCCCTCCTTCCTTCCAAACAGCAGTACCTCATCGAGAGCGGATGCATGGCCTGGCGACACTACCTGAAAGAAAAGGCCGAGCGCCTGAGTATCGTTCACGGCGATTTTCACCCCTGGAACATCCTCTTTCGAGAGGGGACCGATTTCACGCTGCTCGACCGGAGTCGTGGGGAGTGGGGGGAGCCGGCCGATGACATCGCGGCCCTGAGCATCAATTACCTTTTCTTCTCGCTCTTGCGGTCGGGGCAAATGGAGGGGCCATTCCGGGAGCTGTTCGATCTCTTCTACGGCGAGTACCTTGAGCGGACCCACGATCTGGAGCTGAACTCCGTGATCCCGCCCTTCTACGTCTTTCGGGCTTTAGTGATCGCGAGCCCGCGCTGGTATCCTGACCTTCCGGAGCAGGTGCGCGTAAAGCTATTCCGGTTCGCCCAGGCGATGCTCCGAGTCGAGCAGTTCGATCACAAGGATCTCAATCGATACCTGATGTGAGGAGACTGCGGTGGCGTGGGTGGCGTGGCTCACAGGACTTCCCGGAAGCGGCAAGAGTAGCGTGGGGCGTGAGGTCGCTCGGCGCCTGGAGGAGCGCGGAATTCGGGTGCGGGTATTGGAGCTCGATGAGATCCGCAGGGTGGTGACCCCCTCACCAAGCTATACAGCCGAGGAACGCGAGGTCCTCTATCGCGCCCTCGCCTACATGGCTTGGCTTCTCTACAACGAGGGGGTGAGCGTGATCATCGATGCGACCGCCCACAGACGACGGTTCCGCGATGTCGCGCGGGCGCTGATCCCGGGCTTTGCTGAGATATTTCTCCGCGCGTCGCTCCCGGCTTGTCGGGCGCGGGCGGAGGATCGGCGATGTGGCTACGCCCCTGCGGATGTGTATGGGCAAGCGGGCCGCAAGGGATCGACTGTTCCGGGCGTCGATGAGATGTACGAGCCGCCGCTTCACCCTGAGCTCGTGCTTGATACCGAGGAGCTTCAAGTGACGCAAGCTGCAGATCGGGTGGTGAGGTTTCTTGAAATCTTTCAGGTCGGCCTGGCGACAGCTTCGTTGAACAGAGATCGTGAGGACAGGCTGACCGCGGAGGAAGCGTGATGAATGTGCTGTCGGACCTACAGGCGCCGGATAGTACAGGTGAGCAGGGTGAGCGAAGTGATGCGTGCCCCTACCTGCGACGAACCACCCCCCACTCCTGGTACCGCATCGAAGGATACTGCTTGGCGCACCCTTACGGGGGGGGCTTCAAGTTGTTACCGTTGCCGAGTTTCGCGAGATGTGCACACAGGCCGAGCACGTTCGGTGCCAACTGTACCGCAGACGGCACGAACAAGCCCTGGTCGAGGGGGATCCGGGACGCGCAGCAGCCTGAAACCAGTCTCCTTCCGAACTGGCACCAGGGCGCCGGCGAGTGAGTGAATTCAAGGGGAGGATGAGGCCTCCACGAGTCTGGCTGTGAGGAAAGAAGGAGGAACGACGATGGCTCTCGTAAAGTGGACACCTTTCGGGGACTTGAGTACGTTCAGACGAGAGATGGACCGGCTGTTCGATCGGTTCTTGGGTGAGCTGCCTCGGCTGGACCTGTCCGCGATGGGGTGGACTCCGCATCTGGACATGACTGAAACCAAAGAATGCCTGATTGTCAAGGCCGAGCTTCCCGGTCTGGATACCAAAGACCTGGACATCACCATCTCTGGGAATACGCTGACCCTGAAGGGAGAGAAGAGGCAGGTCAAAGAGGAGAAGGACGAGCACCACCACCTGCTTGAGCGCTCCTACGGCGCCTTTACCAGGACGGTCGAGCTTCCTACGACGGTAGCCGCCGATAAGGTCAAGGCTGCCTTTAAAAATGGGGTGTTGACCATTACCATCCCGAAGACGGAGGAGGCAAAGCGGAAGGCGATCTCGATCGAGGTTGAGTAAGGCATAGTTCCGGGTTCCGGGTCTTTATCTGAACATGAAACGTGGCATTTGGAACCTGGCATCTCGCACTTGGAACCTGGAGCATGGGGGAAGATCGATGAAGACACCAGTAATCGCACGCAAGCGGACCGCGTCGTTCAGGAAGAAGGTGGATACCGAGACCGATCCCTACCTGGCCAAGGGAGCCCCTGGCAAGATGGTGGTGTGTCACGAGTGCCATGCCCTCTCGACGGGGAAGCGATGGTATCAGGATGAGGCGGTTTATACCAAGCTCCTCAAAGCAGGAACGGCAAGAGAGGTATTCTGTCCGGCGTGTGAAAAGATTCGCGACAGCTACCCGAACGGGCAGGTGACGCTCAAGGGACCATTTCTGGCTGAGCATCATGATGAGATCCTGCACATCATTACCAACGAGGAGAAACGGGCCAGGAAGCTCAACCCGCTTCATCGGATCATGAGCCTCCGTGAGGAGAACGGGCAGCTAGAGATCACGACAACCGACGAGAAGCTGGCCCAGCGGATCGGACGGGAGCTTCGCAAGGCCTGCGGGGGGACCGTCGCGTACGGCTGGTCGCATAACGATAAGTTTCTACGGGTGCAGTGGGAGCGCTGAAGGGAAGACCGATGCCGCAGGTTCTTGTTCAGCGGTTGGCGCAGCCGCCCATCGGCGAGCAGCGGATAGAGATTGTCGAGCGGAAAGGGTTGGGTCATCCGGACTCGATCTGCGATGCGATGATGGAGGAGGTGGCACGGGCCATCAATGCCGAATATCAACAACGCTTTGGCCAGATTCTCCACAACAATATCGACAAGGGGCTCCTGGTGGCCGGGAGGGTGCGCCGGCGGCTCGGAGGGGGGCGTGTGCTTCGACCGATGGAGCTGGTGATAGGCGATCGTGCTACCTTCCGCGTCGGCAAGGTGAGAGTTCCGATCAAGGAGATTGCGGTGGAGGCGGCCAAGGAGTGGTTCCGCAAGTCGCTGCGTCACGTGGACCCGAACCGGCACCTGCGCTACCGGGTTGTCCTCTCGGAGGGCTCAGACGAGTTGGCCGATATCTTCCGGCGGGAGGGAGTGCGAGAAGCTAATGACACCTCAGCGGCCGTCGGCTACGCCCCCCTGAGCGAGACTGAGCAGATGGTCCTCTGGGTGGAGCGATACCTGAACTCCCCTGGCTTCAAGGCGGCATTTCCTGAAACGGGGGAGGATGTGAAGGTCATGGGGGTTCGCGCGGACCGGGAGCTGAGCCTCACGGTCGCCATGCCGCTCCTGTGCGAGGCGATCGCGTCTGAAGGGGCCTATTTCCGCAAGAAGGCGGAGATCGCGCAGGTCTTGCGCCAAGCGCTGCCGTCCTCGCCAGGCCTGGACAGCGTCAACTTGGTCTTGAACGCGCTTGATCGAGAGGGTCGCGGGCTGGGTGGCATGTACCTCTCGCTGCTCGGGACATCAGCAGAGGACGCCGATTCGGGGCAGGTGGGAAGGGGCAATCGAGTCAATGGGCTGATCCCGCTGAACCGTCCAGTGAGCGGAGAGGCGGCGGCCGGGAAGAACCCGGTCAGCCACATCGGCAAGATCTACAATGTCCTGTCGCATCGGATGGCCGATCAGATCTACCAGCGGGTCGGCGGGGTGCGCGAGATCTACGTCTGGCTTGTGGGTCAGATCGGCCGACCGATCGATCAGCCCTGGGTGGCGGTCCAACTGATCCAGGCGTCTGATACGGAGCATGAGCGGATCAGGCAAGAGTCCGAGCTGGTGATCGATCAAGAGCTGAACCGCTTGGCTGATTTCTGCATTGAGTTAACCGAGGGGAAGTATCCGGTTTGCTGAGGCGAAGGAAAGGAGCGTGACGATGCGAGTCAAGGATCGAATGAGGCGTTCGCTGGTCAGTCTTGCCCAGTCTGACACGCTGGATCATGCGCTGATGACGTTGAGGCGGTTCAATATCCGCCACCTCCCGGTGGTCGAAGGAGACCGTGTGGTGGGGATCGTCTCGGACCGGGACGTGAAGAAGGCGACTCCCTCTCCCTTTGACTATCCAACCGTGGAGGAGTTTCGGGCCTTCACGTCTGCAGTGACCGTCAAAGAGATTATGACAAAGGATGTGGTCACGGTCTCTCCTCTTACCCCCATCGAGGAGGCAGCCTGCCTGATGAACCAGAAGCGGATCGGCGCGCTCCCGGTGGTCCAGGATAGGAGGCTGGTCGGGATCCTCACCGAGACCGATGTCCTTGGTGTCATGACTGAGATGATGGGGGCCACACAGACCGCGTCTCGCATCGAGATCGAGATCCCGGCAAGCCCAGGCGTGCTCACCGAGGTCATCGGGATCGTCGAGGGGCAGAAGGTGGAGATTGCCAGCCTCGTGACCCTGCCGGCTCGTGAAGGGGCGAGGCGTCTCCTGATCTTGAGACTTCGGACCATCAATCCAGACCCCATCGTCAAGGCTCTGACGGAGCGCGGTTATCCGCAGGTTGTCGGTGAGTTTATGCGCTAGGGCGGTGATGCAGAAGATCCTGATGATGGTGGACGGCTCTTTCGCCGCGGAAGCCGGAGCGCGCTACGCTCTTGCTTTGGCCAAGGCCTGCGGGGCGGAGCTCGAGTTGCTCTTTGTCGCGGAGGATCAATCTGGTGGGGCGATGAGACGCGCCGAGGAGTCGCTGCTGTATCTTTTTCGACAGGCGCATGCCCTTGGCCTGAAGGTGCGGAGCGTGACAGAGATCGGCGATCCGGTCCGGGTCATGCGGGAATATGTGGTGCGCGAGGAGATTACGCTGGCCATGGCGTCCGTGACAGGACCCGAGGTTGTGCGTCGCCTCCTCCGTGAGATCCCATGTGCGATATTGCTGGTCCGGGTCGTCCATCCTGGAAGGATGGCTTCACCACACGAGATCCTGGTCCCGGTCTATTCCGGTGAGTTTGAAGGCGGTGGCCTCGAGGCGGCGGCCGACCTCCTGGCCAACCTTGGAGGGTACTGGCAAGCCCGAATCGTCCTCTTCCAGCTGAGGCAACCGTTGACGCGGCTGTTCGATCACCAGCGCGTTGGAGAGGAGACACCGGAACAAGCGGAACGTAAGTTGCGCCCGTTCATCGTGGCGCTCTCCCGCCGGGGCCTCGCTCCTGGGACGCGGGTCTCGTGGGGCCATCGCCACGGCCCTGGGATCACGGCTGAGGCGGCGGCCAGGCGGCACGATCTCATCTTTTTGGGTACCAAGGGGCCGAAGAGCTTCCTGCGGTGGTTACGTACTGGTACCGTGGACTATTTGGTACGGAAGAGCCCTTGCGATCTGATGCTCTTCCGGCCGGCAGCCGCCTGAGATCAGCGGGCGATGAGCGAAGATGCAGATTCACCGTCTGTCACCTGAAGAGGCGCTGAAGGCCCTTGGAACCACTGACCAAGGGTTGAGCGAGGACGAGGCAGAGAGGCGTCTCAGCGAATTCGGTCCCAACGAACTTCAGGCCGCAGAAAGGATACCGGTCCTTGCCATGCTGGGGAGGCAGTGTACCCATTTCCTGGCCATTCTCCTCTGGACTGCGGCGGCGCTGGCGTTCGTGGCGGATTGGATGAAGCCCGGGCAGGGAATGAATCTGCTCGGCTGGGCCATTATCGGAGTGGTCGGCGTGAACGCCATCTTCTCCTTCGTGCAAGAATACAAAGCAGAGCGGGCAATCATCGCCTTGAGGCGCCTCCTGCCTATGCGCGTAAAGGTCCTTCGTGCCGGCGAGGTCAGGGAGACCTCAGCGTCCATGCTGACGCCGGGTGATGTTGCGATTCTGGCTGAGGGAGATCGAGTGCCTGCCGATGGGCGGGTGATCGCTACAGTCCAGTTCCGGGTCAACAACGCTCCACTGACGGGCGAATCGGTCCCCAAGACACGCACGGCCGAGGCCGCTACGGAGGGACCCCTCGTCGAGAGCGCCAACGTCGTTTTTGCCGGCACTACCGTCCTTTCAGGGACGGCGAGGGTGGTTGTCTTCGCGACGGGGATGAGTACGGAGTTCGGCAAGATCGCCCACCTGACCTCGGGGGTCGAGGCCGAGATGAGCCCTCTTCAGCAAGAAATCCGAAAGGTTACTCGACTGATCGCTGCGATCTCCATCGGTATCGGCCTCGCGTTCTTTGGGCTCGGGGTCCTGATGGGTCGGAGCTTCTGGGAGAATTTTGTCTTTGCGGTAGGACTCCTGGTGGCTAACGTTCCGGAAGGCCTCCTGCCGACGGTAACCCTCGCATTGGCTGTGAGTGGGCAGCGCATGGCCAAACGGAAGGCGCTCATAAAGAACCTGGTATCGGTGGAGACGCTGGGATGCGCTACGGTGATCTGCACGGATAAGACCGGGACCCTCACGGAGAATCGGATGGCTGTCACACGCATGTACATCGACGGCCGCGAGATTCGGATTTCGGGTGGTTCAGTGACCACGGAGGCCGGAGGACCAGTGACCCCAGATCTTCTGAGACAGTGGGCGCCACTCTTTGCGATAGCGGTCGGGTGCAATAACGCCAGTCACCACCACGACCGGGATGGAGCAGCAGCCTCAACGTTCGTCGGTGACCCGACGGAAATCGCCATGCTGGAGTGTGCAGCCGTTGTGCTGCCCAACGGGCCTGGCGTATCGCCTCGAGTTGGGGAATTCCCGTTCGATGCCGACCGGAAGCGGATGACCACGATTCACGCGACGGCGTCTGCGAGCAGAGTGGCCTACGTGAAAGGCGCTCCCGAATCGGTGTTGCCGATCTGCCGCTGTGTCCTTCGTGATGGGCACGCGATCGGTCTGGGGGAGGCCGAGCGTGAGGCGATCGTTGACCGGCTGAATGCGTTTGCCGGATCGGCCCTGCGGGTATTGGCCCTGGCGTACCGGGAGTTGCCTGATGCCGCCCAGCTCCCGTTGATGGAAGAGACGGAGGAGGATCTGACCTTCGTCGGCCTGATCGCCATGTACGATCCGCCAAGACCTGAGGTCCCCGATGCGGTAGCCCGCTGCAGGAGGGCTGGGATCAAGCCGGTCATGATTACCGGGGATAACAGTCGCACGGCGCTGGCCATCGCACGGGCTATCGGGATGGTCCACGGGGATGAAGCGCTGGTTCTTGAGGGTAGCCAGGTCGAACGGATGCGGGACGAGGAGCTCAAGGCCGCCCTCGCCAGTCCGGAGATTCTCTTTGCCAGGATGACCCCCACCCAGAAGATGAGGGTCGTTACCGTCCTGAAGGAGATGGGAGAGGTGGTCGCTGTCACGGGCGACGGGGTCAATGACGCCCCGGCCTTGAAGAAGGCCGACATCGGGGTGGCCATGGGGATCGCCGGGACCGATGTCGCCAAGGAGGCTGCCGACATCGTTCTGCTCGATGACAACTTCGCCACCATCGTCGGCGCCGTCGAAGAGGGGCGGGCGGTCTATGAGAACATCCGGAAGTTTGTCACCTACATCCTTGCGAGCAACATTCCGGAGATCGTCCCCTATCTGGCCTCGGTGGTGTTTCAGATCCCCCTCCTGCTCACGGTGGTTCAGATCCTGGGCGTCGACTTGGGCACTGATATGCTTCCGGCCCTGGGCCTCGGGGCCGAGCCGCCGGATGCGAACACGATGGATCGCCCGCCGAGGTCCAGAGAGGAGCGCCTTTTGAATTTCCCGTTGCTGGCTAGATCGTACCTTTTTCTCGGACCGATCGAAGCGGCTGCGGCCATGAGCGCCGGGCTCTGGTATCTCACTACCGGTGGATGGGAGTTGGGCAGCGACCTGTCGGCGGCGAGCCCGCTCTACAGGCAGGCGACGACGGTGGCGTTCGCCGCGATCGTCATCTGCCAGGTGGCGAACGTTTACGTGTGCCGGAGCCCGAGGGCATCGATCCTCTCCATGGGCCTCTTCAGGAACCGACTCATCGTCTGGGGTATCGCGGCCGAGATCTCGATTCTCGGCCTGATCGTCTACAGCCAGATCGGGAACCGGATCTTCGGGACCGCCGCCTTCGAGGGAAGGTTCTGGTGGTCTCTGCTTGTCTTTGCGGCGCTGTTGCTCCTTGCGGAAGAGGCGAGGAAGGGCATCGTTCGCCGCCTCGATCCAGGGAGAGGACTGCGTTATCAGGAGGGGACCGCATGAGACCAAAGGCTGCGCCATCACAGAAGCGACGGACGAAATCGACAGAGGCTGAACCTTCGAGGGATCTCGGGACAGAGACCGAGAGGCCGCTCGATGCCGAGGATGTGGCCCTGTCCTTGCTCGATGCAAAGGTACGGGCAGAAGAGGCGCGGGCAGATCTCAGTTCGACAGAGCCACACGCGGGCTTGAGCGTGCGCCTCCCGCGCGCTGTGATCTCGCGCCTCTCGGAAGAGGCTGCCAATCGTAACATCACCCCGTCAGAGCTTATCAAGCGGGCCCTCATGCAGTACCTGCCCCCGCAGAAGGCCGGGCCCCGCAGGTGATGACGGACGGGAAAGGCATGGACCACGACAGAAGATCGGCCCTCACGATAAAGGAGGCTCTCTCATGCTAGCCGGATTTCCAAAGCAGGTCACACTTCAGACCGGAACGAGCGTCACGATTCGCCCTATGGTCAAAGAGGATGCGGAGAAGCTCCATGCCTTCTTCTGCAGGATGCCGCGCGAGGATCGTCTCTTTCTGCGGGACGATGTGTCCCTCCGGGAGGTGATCGATTCGTGGGCGGATGAGCTTGATTACGAGAAGGTCCTTCCGCTCGTGGCTGAGGTGGACGACACCATCGTGGCTGATGCCACCTTGCATTGCCGAAAATTCGGCTGGACCAGCCATGTGGGAAAGGTGCGCCTGGTCGTCGATGTAGACTACCGGGGGAAGGGCCTCGGGACGCTCATGATCAAGGAGCTGATCGACACCGCCAAGAAGGCAGGCCTTGAAATTCTCGTCGCCGAGATCATGGGGGGTCAGGCGAGTAGTCTGAGCGTCCTCAAGAGATTAGGATTTGAAAAGGAGGCGGTCTTCTACAACTATGTCAAAGATCAAACAGGAGAGGAACACGACCTCGTGGTCATGATGAAGAACCTGCAGATTGAGCCGGCCATGGTTCCCTTTTAATGCCGAAGGTTGATCGCCCCGCGCTGCAGGGCGACGGCGAAGATTCTGGACTGTGAGGCATGACCTATGAAGCTGGTGATCAGGCTAAAGCCACCCAAGAGACGGGCCCCACATCGGCCTACAAAGGTAGAGCCGCAGCGGGTTCGCTATGATCGGAAGAGGGCCAAGCGGTCGGTTCGGGAGGAGTTGAAGGGGGGTGGGTGAGACGATGGCCAGTCCATTGAAACCTGATACGCTCCGTAAGATCTGCCCGCCGGAGAGCCTCCCCTTCGAAGGGACTGACGAGCTCAAACCGCTGGAGGAGGTTGTGGCCCAGGATCGCGCTGTCCAGGCCATCACCTTCGGTGTCGGTATTCGCAGCGAAGGGTTCAATCTCTTTGTTCTTGGGCCTGCCGGAACGGGCAAGACCACAGCGATCAAACGCTTCCTGGCCAGCGAGGCGGCTAAGCTCCCTACCCCCCCTGATTGGTGTTATGTCAATAACTTCGCTGATCCTCAACGTCCCCGCGCGCTATGCCTTCCGCCAGGCCAAGCCCACCTCTTCCAGGCCGACTGCGAGCGGCTCCTGGAGGAGCTGAAGACCGGCGTCCCCAGAGCCTTCGAGTCCGAAGCCTATGAGCAGAACCGTCACACAATCCTGGAGGAGCTGCAGAAACAGACGAGCGACGAGTTGGAGGCCTTGCGGAAGCGTGCGGAGGCGCTTGGGTTTGGGCTTGCCAAGACGGCCAGCGGCTTCATGATCATCCCCATGTTTCGAGGGAAGCCACTGAAGCCGGAAGGGTTTGAGGGCCTCGATGAGGAGACCAAGCGACAGGTCAACCTTAGAAGCGAGGAGGTGCAGAAGGATCTGGCCGCGACGCGCCGCCGAATCCGCGACCTGGAGCGGGAGGCGAAGAATCGCCTCGACGGGATAGACCGCGAGGTCGCGACCTTTGCAGTTGATCACCTGGTCGAGGAGGTCAAAGAGTGTTACGTAGATCACGCAACGGTACAGGCGTACCTCGAGGCGATACGTGAGGACGTCATCGCCAATGTGGATCTGTTTCGTCGAGATCAAAGCGGGGCACAAGGGCTACCGGAACTGACTGCCATGCTGCGGCAAGGGTTGGACCCCTTCGACCGGTATCGGGTCAATGTCTTGATCGAACATGGGGAAGATGGCGGCGCGCCGGTCGTGGTCGAACCTCACCCTACCTGTCAGAGCCTGGTTGGACGAATCGAACATCAGGTCCACATGGGCGCCCTCTACACCAACTTCCTGATGGCCAAGGGGGGCGCCTTGCACCGGGCCAATGGGGGCTTCTTGGTCTTGGAGGCCATGGAGCTGTTAAAGCAATTCTTTGCGTGGGACCAACTGAAGCGGACGCTTAAGAATCGTCGGATCAAGATCGAAGAGCCAGGGGAGCAGTTCCACCTCTACAGCACGGTAACGCTCGAGCCCGAGCCGATCCCGCTCAACGTGAAGGTGGTCCTCATCGGCAGTCCCTGGCTCTACTATCTGTTGCACGCCCTCGACCCGGAGTTTCTGGAGCTGTTTAAGGTCCAGGCAGAGTTCAGCGATCGCGTTGTCCGGACCCCTGAAACGATCCTGGCCTTCGCCCGCCTCCTGTCCACCTGTTGTGAGACCGAGGGGCTCAAGGCGTTCGACCGGGGCGCCGTTGCGAAGCTGGTGGAGCACAGCTCTCGCCTGGTGGAGGATCAGGAACGACTCGCCACGACGTTCAGTCATCTCCTGGATGTGGCCCGCGAGGCCAGCTTCTTGGCCGAGCAGGATGGGCGCCACCGGGTCATGGCGGAAGACGTGCGGCGGGCTATCGACGCCAAGATTAAGCGATCCAATCGACTGGAGGAACGGCTACAGGAATTGATCACTGAGCGGACTATCCTTGTCGATACCGATGGCGCCGTGGTTGGTCAAGTGAATGGGATTGCCATTATCCCGCTGGGGGAGTATCACTTCGGCAAGCCGAGTCGAATCACGGCGCGAACCTTCCTCGGGCGCGGCGGCATCATCGACATCGAGCGCGAAGCCCGGATGGGTGGCCGCATTCACAGCAAAGGTGTGCTTCTCCTTTCAGGCTATCTCGGTGGCCGCTACGTACAGCAGGTACCCCTTGCCCTGTCGGCGAGTCTCGCCTTCGAACAACTCTATGAAGAGGTGGAAGGCGACAGCGCCTCCTCAGCGGAGCTGTATGCGATCCTCTCAAGCCTGTCAGGGCTACCGATTAAGCAGGGATTTGCGGTTACGGGGTCGGTCAATCAGCAAGGAGAGGTCCAGGCTATCGGGGCCGTCAACGCCAAGATCGAGGGGTTTTTTGATGTCTGCCGTGCGAGGGGGCTGACGGGAGAACAGGGGGTCCTGATCCCGGCGAGCAATATCCGGCACCTCATGCTTAGGGAGGATGTCGTAGAGGCGGTCGCTGCGGGGCAATTTCAGATCATTCCCGTTCACACCATCGATGAAGGGATTGCCTTGCTTACCGGGCGGGAAGCGGGTGAGCGCGATCCGGATGGGACCTTTCCCGAAGGAAGCGTGAATGCGCTGGTGCAGGGGCGGCTGCGCGAGATGGCGGAGCAGGCGCGAGCCTACGGCGCTGAGAGCCAGGTGTCGTCCCGCTCAGACCGCCATGACGAGCTGCCGTAGCACTTGCGCAGAGAAGGGCTTGCATGATCTCTGACCCGCGCCAAATGGAACGATTCCACGATGGTGAGGTCCTGATGACCGATAAGACCGACCGGGATTTAGAGCCGATCATGAAGATGACGACGAAGGTGTTGGAGATTGAGCAACGGGCGGCGGTCAAACAGATGGGGTCATCAACTATCCGGTGACGGCTTGGCGATACAGGTTCCCGCAGTCGATGTAGGCGACGGGAAATGGTTCATGAGGGAGGGAGACATGGCAGATCGTAAGATTTCGGTTAAGTCGGTCAAGAAGGTTGGTTCGCTACTCAGCGAGTTGTTAGAGATTGAGCGACAGGTGTCTGAACGTGCCCATGAGCTTTTCAGGGATCATGGTTGGCAAGCCGGCCGCGAGTCTGAGAATTGGCTTCAGGCTGAAAAGGAGCTTCTATGGCGGCCCTGTGCGGAGCTGGTTGAGACTGATGGAGAGCTTCGAGCAAGCTTTGCCATGGCTGGCCTCACCGCCAAGGATATTGAGGTGTTGGTCGAACCCAACCACCTGACGGTGCGAGCGGTCACAACACACGAAGACAGGAAGGAGGAGGGGGCCTGCCACTTCTGCGAGTTTCATCGGGGAGAGCTCTACCGGTCAATGGCCCTGCCGAGTACCGTCATTCCGGGGAAGGCTCAGGCAGAGATGAAAGAGGGCATGCTCACGGTCATCCTTCCCAAGGGGAAAGAGCCTGCCCGCAAGAAGATCCCGATTAAGAAATAGTGAGTGAGGTCTTATGGTTGGTCTTGGAGCGAGCGGGACAACTACTCCAGTGGGCGAATGGAGCGGTGATGGGAGGAGAAGCTGAAGGCGCGCAGGGGCCTTGGCTAAGGGCTAACACCTGCGGGGAGGTGCGATCATGACAGTGCCAGCGCGTGTACGTGAGTGGTTGGACCAGCAAAAGGTACAGTACGAGGTTATCCCTCATCGAGAGGCCTACACAGCTCAGGAGGTAGCTGGGGCCGCCCATGTTCCAGGTCGGGCCTTCGCCAAGGTGGTCATTCTGAAAGGGCAGCAAGGCCTGACCATGGCGGTCTTGCCGGCCAAGTGTCGATTGGACGTCACTCGGATGCAGCAACTTTTGAACGACAGCACGGCGACCCTGGACCCGGAGGCCGATTTCGCGAAGACATTCATCGGCTGCGAGCCAGGGGCCATGCCGGCCTTCGGTAACCTTTACGGGGTCCCGATCTACTTTGATCAGCACTTGATGAAGGAGGCGACGATCACCTTTCCCGCGGGAAGCCACCACGAGGTGATCCGAATTGCTTCCAACGACTTCCTCCGGTTGACAGGCGCTCAAGTGCAGGATATATGCGAAACCCCGCGCGAAGAAGTCGCTTGAATGTGAGTTCAAAAAGGCTCAGGCAGCAGGCTCTTTGAAGACGTGATTAGTAGGCGGCGCATTCCAGCGTCAAGCCGAGGGAGCATGTTTAGTCTTGGGGGCAGAGTGTCCTGAAGGACCATTCTGCCCTCAGGGGGCAGTATTATTTCACCCGGTTACAGCTTGTAACCAAATTGGCGGAGCAGCGCCTTTCGCTCGGCGATGTCGGATTCCCGCTCGATCCCCTTCGGTGGATGTCCATCCACGACCCCCATGATACCCCGCCCGTGAGGCGTCTCAGCCACAATTACCTCCACTGGGTTGGCGGTCGCGCAATAGATGCCACAGACCTCCGGCACCTGACGAATGGCCGGAAGGACATTGATCGGATAGCTGTTCCGCAAGAAGATCAGGAAACTGTGGCCGGCCCCGATAGCCTGGGCATTGTTCCGAGCCAACTCCACCAGTTCCTGGTCGGTCCCACTCCAGCGCACCAGGCACGGCCCTGAGGACTCACAGAATGCGAGTCCAAAGGCAATACCGGGCACGGCCGTCACAAGGGCCTCGTGCAGGTCCTCGACGGTCTTGATGAAGTGCGCTTGCCCCAAGATCAGGTTGACCGGGTCAGGTTTGTGGATGGTCACTGAAACGAAATTTACCGCCATGGTTCCTCCCTCCTTACGCGCTCCCAGTTGTTGAAAGGAACAGCAAGGGGCTGGGAGAGCCACCGCTCTCGCCAGCCCCACATCAGCTTCTCAAGCACCAATATCATACCACGAAGTCGTTTTCAATTGAGGCCACTAGCGCCTGATGTGGCCCGGTATCGGTTGCCCGTCTCTTCCACCTAAAGTTACCGGGTACGCGTACGAGACCGCCAGTAGAAGGGGCGCCGGGCATGATGCGCTACCGCAAAGATGACAATACCGTCTGGTTCCGGGCGATAGAAGATCGAGAAGCAGAATCCCTTCACGATGATCCGACGCGTATTGGAGCGGGAAGGGGAGCCCGAGAGAGGGAAGGCGAGACCGCGGGCCGCGGCCTCTTCTACTGCCGCGGTAAAACGCTCGCCCAAGCCGGGTTGCACTTTATTGTAGTAAATGACCTCGGCCAGAAATTCCAGGCGTGCCGCGGCGATGAACCGCGCGCGCTTCACCGGGTGAGGCGCCTCGCCTCGGCAAACACGTCCTCGGCTGAAATCGTTGGTAGCTCTCCGCGATCGTACGCAGCAGTGCGCTCTTCGATTTCACGGTCCCATGCCGCCTCGATTTCCGCGAGTGGTGCATCTTGGAGTGATTCGAGGAGCACCTCTGCGAGCTGGGCACGTTCCTCCGCCGTAAGCGATTTGGCCTGTTTCTCGAGATCTTTAAGCGTATGCGACATAGCGGCGCCCTCCAAATAAGGTTGCAGCAATTTCTGGGGGGATGTTCAGAGCGTGACAGCCAGTCAGCTCGGTCTCAAATTCTATCGTTTTAGTCATGAGTTCATCGTATCCGGTGGGGATAGCGCTGTCAAGGCAGAGATTCTTTGAAGAGAACAGAGATACCACCGGGGTATTCTCACCTAAGTAGCCGGAAATGACTTTGAGGAGATTGAGGAAGTGGCACGGAATTGTAGGAAAGGTGAAAGAGAGTTACAGGGAAAGCCGCCGCGTGCGAGTGCGAAGTGGTCGGAGAGGTTCACAGTCAGAAAGCGGAAGCGTCTTTCGAAATTGGGCTCGCAGCGTTTGCCCCTTCCCCAGCGTGACACCATCATTATAGATAGGCCGTTCACTAGTTTCGGCCAAGGTAACCCAATCACAACTCGCGGGCGCTACCAAGATTAACTAGAACCCTTAAACCGACCTACGACGAATACCGCGACCAGACCAACGACCGTTGTTCCTCCGATCACCACGGCTGCTTGCTCGTACCCTAACACGAGGGCCAACGCGCTGGTCGCTAGAGCGGTCAATCCAATGCACAGTCCATAAATCTGGCCATGACGGGCTTCGATGTGCCTGCGACGGGCTTCTTCTTGGGAAGCGGCTAGGCTCGCCAATTCAAGCGCCTGCAGGTGTTTCGCATCAGCTTCCGCCATTGCCAGGATGCGCTCGGCGGCGCCAGGCACAATCCGGTTATAGCGTTCCAGCGTCTCGGGCAGTGGGAGGGGACCGGAGAAGGTGGCGGTGACCTGCGAGTGGGTGGCGGCCAGAGGAGCCGAGGGGTTGGGTTTACGGGGTGGCTTGCTCACGCTTTACGCGGTCCATCGCCCGCTGGATCGCTTGGCCGGTCCGTTCCCAGGGCCGACGCATTCGCTCCACCGGGTTCTTGGGGATAGAGAATGGCACCGAATCGGCCGTTGGCCAGACATCAAATACAGAGCCCGCGCCGCGCAGGATATTTTTTAATCGCTTACCCATCACCCACCCCCTGGAACCCTTACTATACCTGGAAGGCTCACGATGCGCAAGTCAGTTTAACAATAAGGAAGAATTTCAAGGATGCCGTCAGGGCGCCGGCGCGCGCTTCGAAGCGTGACGGAACTCCCATGGCGGCGTCGGGTTGGGATCCGACCAAAGACCGCGTTTGGCAATCCGCGCCTCGTTTTCAAGGTCGCCAAGCGTCGCATCATTAGAATAACGCTTGTACCACCAAGCCAGTCCGGCCCTCACCAGCTCCTCACCCAGACTGCGCCCATCATCCAAAATCACTTCAGCCACTGTCCTGCCGTACCTATCCTTAGTAACTGGCCGCACCGTGACGTCCTTACCGAAAACCAAGTCGGAGACGAACTGCTTCGCGCGCTGGCCAAAAGGCTGGCCCTTCTCTGGGGCATCTATGCCGTGGATGCGCACCCTCACGCCGCGCCCATCATACATGACGGTGATGGTGTCCCCGTCAGCCACGCCAACCACCCTATCGGTAAACGTGCCCCCACGACTCGGCGCGGCATCATCAGAAGTCGCAGCCTGGCGTGGTGGTGTGACCGGGTCGCCTACGCTGTACGTGCCATGATCCGACGGGCAGGTATGCCAGCGATGGCACCCGGAGCGGTGGGCTGAGGCTGAGGCAGCGGAAAACGAAAGGATAATTAATAACGATAAGACGAGCCTCCTCACGAATCCCCTCCTTCAGATCAAGCCCCATCCCTATCAAAAACGAGGCGTAACTTAGTCATATTTTTCACTCTTAACCGGTGGCCTTGCGCTGAGTAGGGTGCAGGGGCTCGGACGCCATCTCCCGGCTCTTGTAGAACGCCTTAATATTGCTCTTGATCGCCTCCACGTTCTCACGGTTGCGGCCGCGAAGGATGGCCCGCAGCATGTCTACGAGCTCCCTTTCTTCCTTGGTGGCATCCTGGAGGCGGGGCGAACCAGGTAGGTATTCCGCTGGGGCCCCCTGAACGCGCAGCAGTTCAGCCGGTTTACAGCCGGGCTCCTCCCCAGATACCAGCCATTCCACAGATTTTCCGGTTGCCGCCGCGATCTGCGTCAGAACCTTCACGCGAGGTACTTGGCCCCGCAGGTATTTCGATAGCTGGTGAGGACGTACGCCGATCGCCAGCGCAAATTCCTTTTTCTTTCTGCCGCCGATTAAGCCAGCCAGCCGTTTCGCAAATGCTGGGTTTTGTAACATTCCTTAAAATAACATCACTGACGTTACGATTTTGCTTGACACGCTAACATCAGAGAAGTTAGTCTCCCGATATGTCGTACTCAAACGAGCAGATAGATATCAAAAAACGGCGCAGGCGCAAGATCCGGGCGATGCTGGTCGAGGAGGGTATCACGCTCGCCTCTATCGCCAGGCAGATGGGCCTAACGAAGTCCACGGTCTGCGACGTGGTCACGGGCGGCCGACAGTCCCGCCGCGTCAAGCGCGCCGTGGCTGAGGCGCTCAAGGTGAACCCAAAAACCCTCTGGCCCGAGGACTTCCAGAACAACCAGCGCGCGGCCTGAGGGCTGCGGAGGAGGTGACGATGATCATAACCCGCACCGATCTTCGGCTCTACCGTATCGGGGCGCGCTGCGCCGGGCTGTCCCCTACCCTACGTCGCCGCCAGATTGCTCAACAGGTCGCTGTCCAATCCGTTCCATTCCCCCATCACATCACCCCGTTCGAGCACCGGGTGAGCCGCTTCCTGATGCGGTTCGAATCGTGGTGGAGTGGGATGCAGCGCACCACGCCACGCCGACAGCGCCGGCGCTGGACTGAGGCCGACCTGCGGACGTGGCTTAAAGCGTTACTGGCTGAGGCTCAGCCCCGATCGGCGCAGCCGTCACCTCCGACTCGACCAGGTCAAGCCATCGCTGGTTGTACCTGTGGATGCCACCAATAAGGCCCGGCAGCGCATGCAAATCACACTGTTCCGTCCCATCGCTGAAAAGCACCGCGCGCCGGCGCAGCACATCCCGAAAGGTCTGCGCCGTGACGCCCGGCGCGACCTCATCACGAGCGAGCCAAAACGCCTCATGCCACAGATGGGCCTTCCGTGCGCTGTCGTCCGTGGGGGCGATCCAGATCGAGGCAATCTGCAGGTTCCAGAGACCCCAGTCGTCCTGTTCCCGAGCCGCTATCGGCACGATGCTGGGTCCGTCCTCGTCAACGTCGCACCCCAATTCGTAGACGGTCAGATCAAGTCCTTCATCCAGCAGGGCGCGACAGGCCTGACGGAGGCGCAACACCTGGCGCAGGTACGGCGCGACCTGGTCGCTATGGTGTCCGCAACCCCGGCAGGTGAAGGGCCGGTTAGCCCAGTACAGGAAGTCGGCTTCCGGGATCTCCACCCGCGTGCGACAGGCGCTGATCACCGACCGCTTCGGCGCCAGGCACATCAGGACTACTGCTGCAAACATCGGGCAGCCCTCCGCAACACTAAACGACACCCTACCATACCTGCAAGGCGGTTGCAAATTCGCACATGCGCGATGGCGTGGCATACCCCAATCTACTGAGAGGTCGGCATGGCTGCAATATCTAAACGGCGGCAATCGGTTGACGTGGAGAAGCGGCAACTCGCGCTCGACTTCGAGGCGGTGGTCGAGGCGGCGGAACAGGCGCGGGCGCTGGAAATCCAGGGCGGCTACGCGATTGAGCGGCAGTTTTGCGGCCTGCTCGCCGAGGCGATGCGCAAGGCGCTCGTGTCCGGCAAGAAGGCCGAGGCGGTGGCGTCGGACATGCGGCGGCTGCTGGGCGTGGCGGACGAGAAACACTGCTCGATTCATATGCTCCGCAATTACCTGGGTCAGTCGCCGGACAAGGAGCCGTACCGGTTCCCGGCGGCCTGGCTCGCGGCGTTCTGTGCGGCGACGGACGACGACGAGGCGTTGCGCTATCTCGCCCGCGTGCGGGGGTACGAGCTGGTGCCGGCGGAGGTTCTGGCGCTCGCAAAGATCGGCGAGATCCGGGTCCGGCGGAACGAGCTGACGGCGGAGGAACGACAGTGGATGCGGCGACTAGACGGGCTGACAAAGTCGCCGCGCTAGTGACGGCGCTCGATGCAGCGATAGGCCACTATCAGGTAGCGGCGCGTCATAACCCGCTGCATGTGCTGACGTGGCGGCTGGCCTGTGTGGCCAAGCAACAACTAGAGGATTGGGTGGCTGGACGGGCCGACGAGAGGAGGTGGGCGATGAGCAGGGGTTTGGAACAAGGGATTCATCTCTTGGAGGCGATTGCGGAGGCGGGGCCGGGCGGGACCAGTCAGAGCGACCTCGCCAGGAAGCTGAACACGTCTGAGGCGACGATCAGCCGCCTGTCGGCCACGCTGGAGGCGCTGGGCTATATAGAGAGGATGGCGCTGGGGGTGCGGCTGGGCAAGCTGGCGGCGCAGTTGTGGCTCGCGTACCGCAAGGGATTGAAGATCGAGCGGGCCACCATCGATGCGGCGCTGCGGGCGACGGCGATCGCCGAGGAGCCCCCGGCTGACCACGTGCCGGGGCAGGCGGAGCACGGAGGAGCGGAATGAAGCTGTCGATGATGGAGCTTGCCGAGCAGGCGGGGGCGCGGCCGATGGCGGCCTGTCCGTACTGCCTCCAGCCCCCACTCACCCGGCGGCGGCTCTGGTGGCGGCGGGCGATGATCGGGGTCGGGATCGCCTGGGCGGCAGGGTTGATCGGCCTGGGCGCGGCGATCTGGATCGAGGCCCGGATCGTGACTGAGCAGTGGGCGATGGTGGAACGCGCCACCACACTGATCGAGCTCGCGGACCGGACCCGGCACGCACGGTGAGCCGGTCACAAAGGATTGTGGAACTGACTTACAGGACAGATTCGGGAGTAAAACACCCATGCGGAGACGCTAACTATGCAAAAACATGCAGGAGCGCAAAAAAACGGCCGCCCAGAAACGGGAGCCGAGGAGCGGATGTTGGCCGCCCAGACCCAGGACGCGATCATGCAGGCTCGGGCCGCAGGCGCCAAGGAGGGGTATGTGAAAGCGCAGGAGTATGAGCGGTGTGTTGGCTATGCCCGTTTGGTCACAGCGCAGCGAGTCGAGGCTCAGCTCGCGGAGCTGGGATTGTGGGCGAGGATCAAGGCCGCCAAGCCGTGGAAAGCGGTCGGCCAGACCTGGGAGGAATGGGCCGAGCCGAACCTGGGATGCAGCTATAAGACGATCGACCGGGCGATTGAGGCGCGGATTACGATCGGCGAGCCGACCCTGAAACTCCTGATGGAGTTCGACATCACGAAGACCCAAGTTCGAGCGCTCTGCCGCGCGGTGCGGCAGGAGGGCCTACAGATCGAAGGGACGGTGATCCGAGATGGTGAGATCGTCATCAACATCGCGACTGAACCGGCTCGGGCGCTCGACTACCTCGAACGTCGCGACGTGGCCGATCGCGCACGGCAGGAAGAACTGCGCATCCTGAAAGAGGAAAGCAAAGCCAAGGATACGCGCCTGGCGGAGCATCAGGAGATGGCCCGCAAAGAGGCGACCCTGCGCCACGAACTGCTCGACGCGAAGCAGGCCCAGATCCGCGCGCTGAGCCAACTCCACCCCCCCGCCGACCTGGCTGCCGACGCCGATCGGAAGTCCTGGCGCGCGGCGCGCCAGGCGCTCGGCGAGTGCGACCTTCACGTCGCGGCCCTGGCGGCGCTGGCGGCCGATCCGCAGCGGACCGACGTGCTGCGCGCCCGCGTTGTGGGCCACCTGCGGATGCTCCAGGGCTGGATCCAGGCGGCCGTCGATGAGATCGCCGAGCAGATGCCGCCCGAGTGGGCCCCGACCATCGAGGCTGAGGAAGCGGAGTGCGCGGTGGCCCCTGCGCTGCCGCAGGAGATTGTCGAAGAGATCCGACAACGGACCAGGGCCAAGGGCGGCTTGACGCTGGTGCCGTCCGCAGGGCGCGATCACGAGCCGTCGCGCGACACGCTCACCGGTACGACACACTAGCCGCCCCATGCGCTTCAGCGACGACTTCAAGCGCGGCATCGTCCTTGAGCTCGACGGCCTGGACGGCCGCGATCGATCCGACCGGGTCACACGTCTGGCGACGTGGTGGGGGATCAGCAAGCAGGCGATCTCCACCTGGTGCCGGAAGGCCGGGCGGCGCGACGGGCGGACCGTGAGACGCGACAGAGGGCGCAGCGCGCTGACCGACGACCACCTGACGGCGATTGCGGGCACCGTGAACACCTCGAAGCGGCTGGACGGGAGCATGATTATGCCGGTCTGTGACGCGGCAGAGATGCTGCAACAGCGCGGCGCCTGCCCTGAGGTCTCACGATCCACCATCTACCGCGAACTGCGGCGGCGCGATCGGTCGGTTCGCCACCTGCTGAAGCCGGCCCCATTCCAGTATCGATCGACGGCGCATCCGAACGAGGAAATGCAGCTCGACGCGACGAACTGTGTCCAGTACTTCCTCGACACGGGCGGTCTCGGTGAGCGCGAGATCGCGATGGAGCTGCACAAGAACCACCCGCGCGAGTTCCGGAAGATCCGACGGGAGCTGCTGCGCTACGCGATCGTCGATCATCACTCCGGCATGTTCTGGTTTCAGTACTACTATGCCGCTGGCGAATCGGCCTCCGACACGCTGGACTTCTTCTGCCACGCCATCCAGCCGAAAGGCCACCACGCCTACCAATTTCACGGCGTCCCGCGCCGCCTCTTCGTGGATCGAGGCTCGCTCGCTCGCGCCAAGATGTCCACCACGCTGCTGGGGTTGCTCGACGTCGACCTCGTCTCGCACCTGCCAGGCAATCCGCGCGCGAAAGGCCTGGTGGAGTGGGTGCATCGGTTCCTGCTGCGGTTTGAGGCGCGGTTGAAACTGCGGCGGCCGGCATCGCTGGAGGAACTCAACCGGTGGGCCTGGGAGTACGCGGTCAAGATCTGCGTCACCAGGCCCTACCGGCAGAAGACCGACCCGCGCGGCCTCACGCGCCAGCAGCGGTGGCTGACGATCACCCCGGAGCAGTTGCGGATTCCTCAACCGGCGGACGTCCTGAAGCGCATGGTGAATGCCGGGACACAGCCGCGCACGGTCGACGTGGGGGGCCGTTTTACGTACGACGGCCTGCTCTACCGGATGCCGGATACCAACGCATGGGGCGAGCGGATCACGGTCCACTACAACCCGTATGAGTCCGGCCGCGCCGTGGTCGCGACCTGGACGACTGAGGACGGCGCGATACGGGGACAGTGGCGCTGTCAGCCGCTGCGCGCGCGGCCGGACGGCTGGCTGGAAGACACGAGTCTGCCGGGGACGATCCGGAGGCCGGCGGCGACCGCCACCCAACGGGCGATGCCGGAGCTGGAGGCCTATGCCCAGGAGACCTACGGGATCCGGTGGAAAGGCGCCGGCGACAAACGGTACGCCGTGGCGCCGCCATTGGGCGAACACAAAGACTCACCGTTTGGCGCGGACCTCGAGTCCTCATCACGGGTGGTGACGCCGCCGAAGGCGGGGACGCCGCACGAGGTCCGCGATCCCGCGGCCGAGCGGCGGCTGACGGTGATGGGGTTGCTGGGCGAGCTGTCGGAGATGCTCGGGCGGGCGCTGACGCGGGAGGAGAACGCCCGGATCCGAGCCGCGTGGCCGGCAGGGTGCCGGATGGATCAGGTGGACGATGTCATGGATCAGGTCACGGGCGGGGAGCTCCCCCGCCCCGACACGGAGGAGGAGCGACATGGGACGAGTGCGGTCGGGCAGGCCGGATAGACCGCTCGGGCCGGCGGCGTATGCGCTGCCGCGGGTGGCGCTCGCGCTGACCCGCGTGATGAAAGACTGTGGCGTGACCGACGAGCAGGCGGCGGCGGCGTTCGGGGTCAAGCGGACGACGTTTCACCTGGTCCGCGCACGCCGGGGGTACTACCCGGGGTACGCCGACCGGAAATCGGATCGACAGCAGGCGACGGATCGGGCGGCGTTCCGGGCCACGGTCGAGGCCTGGGTGGGGGGCCACGCCAAGATGGCCGCGTGGCTGTCGGCGCGGACTCTGCCGGTCTCGGCGATCTGGGAGGAAGAGGCGACGCAGGGACTCGTCCGCAGGCTGATGCCTGTGGGCTTTGCGAGGAACAAATGGAGCCCCGACCCTGCGCGGGCGCAGGCGGCGGCGGCAGAGGGGGCGCTGATCCCCTGGGAGGTGGCCATGATCGACACCAAGACACTGCGACATTTCAAGCTCTTTCGAAACCCGTTCTTACTCGACATCGAGCGCGACAAGGATTTATTCCTCGGCGAGGAGCAGAGCTACGTCAACGACTGCCTCTGGGAGATGGCCCACCACAGCGGGTTCGTGGCCCTCGTGGGCGAGGTCGGCGCGGGGAAGAGTACGCTGCGCGACAAGCTGTTCCGCGACCTGGCGCGCGAGGACCAGGTACGGATCATTTTCCCGCAGACCATCGACAAGACCAAGCTCAGCGCCGAGTACATCGCCGACGCGATCATCTACGACGTCAGCGGCGAGAAGCCGAAGATTCGGCTCGAGGCGAAGGCGAGGCAGATGACGCGCCTGCTGCGCGACCGGGCGTCCGCCGGGCATCGGCACCTGTTGGTGATCGAGGAGGCGCATCTGCTGCAGCAGCGCACGCTCCGGTACCTGAAACAATTTTGGGAACTGACGCTCACCACCGGCGAGGGCACCACGCGCCTGCTCGGGATCCTCCTGATCGGCCAACTCGAACTGAAGCAACGGCTGGAGGAGTCCGGCGAGGGCTTTGACATGCGCGAGATGGTGCGGCGCTGTCAGCTCGTCGAGCTGGGGCCCATGAACGGCGACACGCGGGCCTACCTGCAGCACCTGCTCAAGCGCGCGGGGGCGGAGCTCGACAAGATCATCGAGCTGGCCGCCGTGGACGCCCTGGCTGAGCGGCTGACCGTCACCGAGGCGAACCGGAAGAAAACCGTCAGTAACACCTACCCGCTCACGCTGCACCGCTGGATGGCGAAGGCGATGGGCGAGGCCGCGAAGCGAGGCGAACCGAAGGTCAGCGCCGAGCTGATCCGCGAGCTCGGCACGGGAGGAGCGAGATGAAAAAGGCAGCGGTCAGCGGTCAGCGGCCGGCGCTCGGCGAGCGGCTCCGAGCGGCGCATCGGGAGGCCGTGTATCGCGCCATGCGGATCCGGCGCCGGTGGGCGCGGTGGGTCCGGCGCGTGTGGAACCGGATCGTGGACGGGGCGGGCGACCTCCTGGACCGGATCGCGGATCGGGTCGAAGGGCGGCCGGCGTGGGATATGTGCGGGGCCTGCGGGCGGTCGGCGCGGGTGCTCTATCTGATGCCGACGCCGATCGACGGGGCCGTCGATCGGCGCTGCGACACGTGCCGCGAGACCTGGCATCAGGCGATCCGCGACTACTACGCGCACCGGGCGGCGGAGCAGGCAGCGGCGAGATACGACCGCGAGCGGAAGGAGGCAGCCTAATGGAGACGATCGAGCGCGCGACGCGACTGTACGCCAGCACGCGCGAGGTGCTGGCTGACCGCGTGCGCACACTGGAGTCGGAAATCGAGGCGATCAAACGCCAGCGGCTGCCGGGGATTAAATCTGCCCTCGCGCGGGCGGCCGAGGCTGAAGGGCGGCTGCGGCAGGCGATCGACGCCGCGCCGGAGCTGTTCGGGCGGCCCAAGACCGTGGTCCTGCACGGGATTAAGATCGGCTACCGCAAGGCCACGGGCAAGCTCGTCTGGGACGACGCCGATCAGGTGGTCACGCTGATCCGCAAGCACTTCCCCGACCAGGCCGATGTCCTGATTATCACCACCGAGCGGCCGAGCAAGCCCGCGCTCACGCAGCTCACGGTCGTCGATCTGAAGCGCGTCGGGGTCCGGGTGATCGAGACGGGCGAGGAGATCGTGATCGCGCCGACCGACAGCGAGGTGGATAAGCTGGTCGACGCCCTGCTCAAAAGCGCCCTGGACGAGCGGCCGGAGGCGGCGTGACGGTGATGGTGATCTGCGGCGAATGCGGCAAGCGCGCCGTCCTGGTTCTGCTCCATCCGGGCCGGTCGCCCCACAGCCGCGCGGCCATCACACGCAAGCGCGTCGCGCTGCGCGATCACGACCTGTGCCGGCGCTGCTGGCGGGCCATCATCGAACCGATCTACGCGGCCGCGCATGCGGCCAGGCTGGAGGCGTCCCGTGTCGCCTGACGACACCCGCATATGGGCGCTGATCGTGGACCGGCACGGCCGGGCTGCGGCGATCTCTGCGGCAGAGTTGGCGGCGCGCACCGGCCTGCCCGACCGCGCGGTCCGGAAGATCGTGAAGGCGCTCATCGAGGTCCACGGCGCGCCGATCGCGAGCAGCCCGAACCCGCCGGCGGGGTACTACATCCCCGAGAGCCTGAGTGAAATCATCGAGGTGACGGACTCGCTGAAGGGCCGCGCGCTGTCGATCCTCGTGCGCCTGGCCCGCCTGCGCCGCGTCGCGCTGCCGGAGGTGCTGCACCAGCTCACGATCGAGCTGGCGCGCGAGGAGGACGCGGCATGACCCTTCGACAGGGCTCAGGACAGGCTGCGCCGATAAGTAAGGGCCAAATCAGAGCGATCCACACGCTGATCCACCGGATCGGGATCGACGACGACCTGTATCGCATGATGCTCAGTCAGCGGTTCAACGTCCGGAGCTCGACGGCGCTCAGCTCCGACCAGGCCAGGGGGTTTCTCGACGAACTGAATGACAAGCTGAGGGGCACGGTCGGGCAGCGACGGACGACGATTGGCGGCTCTCGGAGGCCTTACCGCTGGCCCGCGCCGACACGCGCCGACCGGCCAGGCGCCACGATCAGCGCGAAGCAACAGGGCTATCTCGACCGGCTCTTCGCGAATCTCGGCTGGGAGCAGGTCCGGCGGGACGGATTTTGTCGCAAGGTCATCGGGCGAGCCTGGCCGCAAACCAACCAGGAGGTCACGCGCCTGCTGAATCTCTTACGAGCGATGGGACAGCGGTATCCGGGCGGGTACGATCGCGCCCGAGAAAGGAGACAAACATGATACACCGGGACGTGTTCGGGGCGCCGTCGAAGGAGGGTCGGGCCGATCGGGCACTGCGGACGCAGCTCTTCGCCGCCGCCCACGGGCGCGATCCCGTCGCGGCCCGCGCCGCGCTGGACAGCCTGCGGCGGCTCTATAGACTCCGGCTGCCGTTGGTGGAGGCGCGCCTCAACGGCGATAAAAGGAGCGTCACATGACGGAGATGCCCACGAAGCGCTATTACCGGCCTGATGAGGTCGCCGCGATCCTGCGGGTGAGCCTGGCGACGGTGTACAGGCGGATCGAGGACGGCACGCTGCCGTCCGTCCGGATCGGCGCGGTCTATCGGATCCCGGTTGGCGCCGTCGACTCGACAGACAGCTTTTCGCAGAAATAACACAAACCGCTTCACCTGCAGATTCCTTCTCAGCAGTCGACAGCCTCTTCACCCCCCCGCCCTGCCCTCCACTACAATGTCTCCATGCATACCACTGGTCACCCCACATTGCCGCTCGGTGTCTGGGAGCGCACGTGCCTGCACTGCGGGCGACTCCTGCGTCGCACGGACCCCGCGCAGCCGGTCCGCGGCCCCTGCGGGTGGGAGTGGGCATGACCGTCGACGAGCTGATTGCGCGGGCGAGATCTCAGATCGGGCTGAAGATCCGCTACGCCCTGGGCGGCGGATCGGTCAGCAGCGACTCCTGCCGGGACGAGCACGGCGGCTGCGATTGCAGCGGCTTTGTCCTGTGGTGCCTGGGGTGGCCCCGGCGCGATGCCACGGCCGCCTGGCTCAAGCACGCGACCAACGGCTGGCTCAACACCGACGCGATCTGGTACGACGCGGCGGAGGGGCCTGGGCAGTATGTCACGCCCTGCGACCGCGCCCCCGGCGCGCTGATCGTGTATCCGGCGGCCTGGATGTCGAAGCAGCCCGGCCCCAAGGTTGGGCACATCGGGATCCTGACGGCGCCGGATCGCGTGATCCACTGCTCGTCCGGCAACCAGCGGCGAGGCGGCGACGCGATTGCCGAGACCGAGACGGCGGTCTTCGACCGCGTGAGCAGCGCGCGCACCGTCCGGCCGCGCGGGGTGACGCCACCGGATGACCACGCTCCAGTGCAGGCGCATGCGTGAGGCGATCCGCGTGCTGGGCAGCGGCGGCGTGATCGCCTGCCTGCTCCTGGTGGGGTACGGCATCGGGTGGCTGGCGCACCGACGTCCGGACACTGACGAGGATGCGCCGAGCTAGGCGCGAATCAAAGGGGAGCACCGGCGGCGCCACAGCGGAACCGCCGGCCCCCGCAGAACGTAACACCCAACAGAGGAGGGACCTGACGTGGCAACCCCGACCGTAGCAACGAAACCGTTTTTCAGATCGAAGACCGTGTGGGCCAACGCGACGGCGCTGGTGGCGGCCGCCGGGGCGGTGGTGATGGGCGAGGCCGACTGGCAGACCGCCCTGATGCCGGCGGTCATGGCGATCATGAACATCGTCCTGCGGATCGTCACCAAGCAGCCGCTGGAGTAGCCGTGCGACGGGGAGGGGAACGATGATCAGCTCAGCCATCGTGCCGGCGCTGAGCGCCGGGCTGCAACTGGCCGCGTTTGCGGCGAAGAAGACGACGGAGGCGGGTGAGATCAACACCTACCTCGATCGCGCGGCGCGGGTCCACGAGCTGTTCGACCCCGACAAGCGCGACGAGGCGTACCGGCAGTTGTTTGCCGAGATGCAAACGCTGTGCGCCAGGTGCGGCATCACGCCCACCGTCTATTACGAGGGAGCGCCATGCCTCAACATTCCGGTCTCGACGCTCGTCGAGCTGATGGACGCGGCGACGGGCCGATGAGACGGGTCGCGGGAGCGATCCTGCTGGCGCTGCTGGCCGTGGGCTGCGTCCATCAGGCGCCGGGGCTGCCGAAGGGCCGACCGGCGCCCGCGATCAATACCGACCGGCCGGGGACCCTCACGCGCTAGGAGGACGCCATCGATACGACGGTCGTTGAATTGATCAAGTGGGGCGGCCCATGGGCCGCCTTCATCCTGTACGCGCTGAAAGAGTTCAAGGAGCGCCGCCAGATCGAGTCGATGCTGCGGCGATACGAGAAATTCGAGGAGGAGCATAACGCCCAGTTGTTGGCCAGCACCGGAATTTTGACGACATTAATCGAGCGTCTGGAGCCCGGATCGGCGCTGACGGAGCATATCAGCTACAGCACCCAGGTCCTCACGCGGCTCTGCGAGCGGATCGAGGCGTGGGATCGGAGGAGCGGACCGCGATGAATGAGGAACGGATGATACTACAGGGTCAGCTCGCCGAGGCGGAACGGGCGTTGAAGGACCTGGACCGCGCAGCCGACGGCCAGGTGTTGCTGATACGCATGCGGTCGCTGCCCACGTTGGCGCTGAAGGATCTCCGGACGGCGGAGATCCTGGCGACCGCTAAGGAGCTGCACCGGATCGCCCGGGAGGCCGCGGCGCAGCGGGAGATCGTCGCGCACTGCCGCGAGGCGCTGGGGCGTGCGTGAAGAAAGCCGCGCTGTACGAATCTGCGCGCGGACTCTACGTCGAGCAGGGGCTGACGCTGGCGGGGATCGGCAAATCGCTCAGCGTCTCGCCGACCACGCTGGTGGCCTGGAAAAAAGACGGCGACTGGGAGGCGGATCGGCGGGCCTATCTGATCGAACGCGGCTGCTTGCGGGATGTCCTCCGTAAGATCGTGAGGAAGATGGCCGAGCAGATCCTGGGCGAACTCGAGGGCGGACAGTTTGACCCGCAGCGGATCCACGCGCTCCGGTCGGCCCTCACGGGCCTCGCCCTGGAGCCGTCGCGGATCGAGGCGCCGGAGATTGTGGGCGAGGTGGAGAAAGCGGCGAAAGCGACCGGGTTGTCCGACGAGGTGGTGTCGGCGATCCGGCAGCAGATCCTGGGGGTGGCGTGAGGACGGTGAAACACGTTCGTGAGACGGTGAAGACGCCGGGCCGTGCCGATGGGCCGGTCCTGCTCCCCTTCCAAGCCCGCTGGCAGGCCGATCGATCGACCGTGAAGGTCGGCGAGAAGTCGCGCCAGATCGGGTTCTCCTGGACCGAGGCGGGCGACGATGCGCTGCTCGCCGCGTCCGAACGCGGCATGGATGTCTGGTACGTCGGCTACAACAAGGACATGGCCATGGAGTTCATCCAGGACGTGGCCTTCTGGGTCCGCGCCTATCAGCTCGCCGCCGAGCCGTACGAAGAGGTGGTCGTGGAGGACGAGGCGCAAAACATCCAGGCCTACCGGATCCGCTTCCCGTCCGGTTTCCGGGTCACGGCCCTGTCGTCTCGCCCGTCGAATCTGCGCGGCAAGCGCGGCAAGGTCGTCATCGATGAGGCCGCGTTTCACCCCGACCTGCCGGGCCTGCTCAAAGCGTCGATGGCGCTCCTGATGTGGGGCGGCCGCGTCGTGGTGATGTCCACGCACAACGGCGACGACAATCCGTTCAATGAACTGGTCAACGACATCCGGGCCGGGAAGAAGCCGTACAGCCTGCACCGGGTGACGATCGACGATGCGCTCGCCGAGGGCCTGTACCACCGGATCTGCCTGAAGCTCGGCCGGACCTGGTCGGCGGACGCCGAGGCGCGCTGGCGCGACGAGCTGATCCGGTTCTACGGCGAGGATGCGGCCGAGGAGCTGTTTGTCGTCCCCAGCCGAGGCTCGGGACGGTACCTCTCCCGTGCGATTATCGAGCAATGCCTCGATCCGACCATCCCGATACTGCGCTGGACGTGCGAGGCCGACTTTGCGCTCCAGCCGGACCTGATCCGCGAGGCGGCAGGCGCCGACTGGTGCCGTGCCAACCTGGATCCCCTGCTTGCGATGCTCGATCCGCACCGGCCCATCGTCTTCGGCGAGGATTTCGCCCGATCCGGCGACCTGACGGACATCATCCCGTTACAGCGTCAGCCGGATCTGACCTGGCGAGCCGTGTGCGTGATCGAGTTGCGCAACGTGCCCTTCAAACAGCAGGAGCAGGTCTTGTTCTCCCTGCTGGACCGGCTGCCGCAGTTCCGGTCTGGGGCCATGGACGCGCGGGGCAACGGTCAGTACCTCGCCGAGGTGGCGCAGCAACGGTACGGCACGCGGATCGAGGCGGTGATGCTCTCGGCCGAGTGGTACCGCGAGCAGATGCCGCGCTATCGGGCCGCCTTTGAGGACCGGACCATCGCGCTCCCGCGGCACGCGGACATCCTCGACGACCACCTGCTGGTCCGCTCGGACAAGGGTGTGCCGAAGGTGCCTGACGACGCCCACACCAAGGGCGCCGACGGCGCGAAGCGACACGGCGACTCCGCGATCGCCGGGGCCATGGCGATCTACGCCACGACGCTACAGTGGGGGCCGATCGAATACATGAGCGCCTCGCGGTCGGTCTGGCGGGACTCGCGCGAGGACGACGACGCCTTCGATCGCCGGCACAATGCGCCGGAGCCCGCGCTCGCCTTCTCCGGCTGGCGCGGCGCGCGGCATTGCGGGTGGTAACGATGGCCACGACGGAGACGATGAGGCCAGGGCAACTGCTGGATCAGTTCGGGCGGCCGATTGCGCCGTCGGAGCGGCCGGATCCGGACCGGCTGACCCTCGCCTCGATCCGCGACCTGTGGTACGCCTATCCCGCCCATGGGCTGACGCCCGAGCGACTGGCGGCCATCCTGAAGGAGGCCGATCAGGGCGATGTCCTGCGCCAGACCGAGCTGTTCGAGGAGATGCTGGAGCGCGACGGGAAGCTGTTCTCGCTCTTCCAGACGCGGCGGATGGCCGTTGAGGGCCTGGACTGGCGGGTGGAGCCGGTCGACGAGAGCCGTGAGGCGACGAGCCTGGCTGAGGAGGCCACCCAGTGGCTACAGGCGATGCCGCTACGGCGGACGATCGCGCAGTTGCTGGCGGCGACGCCGCACGGCTATGCGGGGGTCGAACTGCTGTGGCAGACCCGCGGCGCGTCGCTCACGATCGACGACGTGGTCGAGGTCCCGCAGCGGCGACTGACCTATCTGCCACGGTCGGCGGAGCCCATGCCGGAGACCCCGCGCCTGCTGACCGAGGACGAGCCGGTCTTCGGGATCGACCTGCCGGCCTGGAAGTTCGTCGTGCACCGGTATCGGGCGGCGGGTGGATCGCCGACACGGGCCGGACTGATGCGGACCTGCGCCTGGCTGTACCTCTTCAAACACTACGACATCAAGGACTGGGCGGCCTTCCTGGAGGTCTACGGCATGCCGTTGCGGTTGGGGAAGTACCAGCCGGGCGCCGGCAAAGAGGATCGCGACGCGCTGCTGCTCGCGGTCCGCAGCATCGGGCACGACGCGGCCGGGATCATCTCCTCCAGCACGGAGATCGAATTCGTTGAGTCGGCCAAGGGGACGGCCAGCTCCGACCTCTTCGAGCGGTTTGTGAATCTCCTCAATAAAGAGATGGCGCAGGCCGTCTTGGGGCAGACGCTCACGTCAGACGTCGGCTCGGTGGGGTCGCTCGCGGCGGCCCAGGTGCATGACGAGGTCCGATTCGATCTGATGGAGGCCGACGCGACGGCGCTGGCCGAGACGGTCACGACGCAGATCCTGCGTCCGCTGGTCGGCTTCAATCGCGGCTGGGACGTCCCCGTCCCGCGCTTTGCCTTCGAGATCGAGGAACCGCGCGACCAGGCTCAGGAGGCGACGACGCTCAAGACGTTGGTGGAGGCCGGCTTCGGCCCGGCGATCCCGCTGGCGGTCGCCCAGGAGCGGTTCGGGATCCGGCCGCCGAAAGACGGCGAGGCGACGGTTGGAGGGCAGCGGCCGGCTGTCAGCAATCAGCAGTCAGGTCTGAAGACGCTGGCGCTGGCGCGGCAGGTGACCGACGCGGACGTGATCGCGGAACAGGCGCCCATCGATGCGCTGGCGGTGACGGCGCTGCAGGACTGGCCGTCGCTCGTCGATCCGCTGCTGGCCCCGGTCCGCGCCATCATCGAGGGGTCGGCCACGCTGGAGGAAGCCACAGGGCGGCTGCTGTCAGCCTATCCGGAGATGGACGACACGGCCGTGACGGAGCTGTTGGCGCGGGCGATCTTTGCGGCCGATACCTGGGGGCGGGTCCATGCCTGATCCGTTGCCGCCAGGGATCGAGCTGCGGCCGCTGCCGCCGGAGGATGCGATCTCCTATCTGCGGCGCAAGCAGTTTCAGACGACGTTTCGGTGGCAGGAGATGTGGCAGGAGGATCACACCAAAGCCTTCACGGTGGCCAAGGCGATGCGCCTGGACATCCTCCAGGACATTCGGGCTGAGCTCGATCGGGCGTTGGCGGAGGGGACGACGTACCAGGAGTTCAAAAAGCAACTGACGCCGACCCTACAGGCGAAGGGCTGGTGGGGGCGGCAGATCGTACAGGGAGAGACCGTGCAACTTGGCTCCCCGCACCGGCTGGCCACGATCTTTCAGACCAACATCCAGACGGCGCTGCAGGTCGGGCATTATCGACAGATGACTGACCCAGCCGTGCTCGCGGCGCGGCCGTACTGGCGCTATGTGGCGGTGATGGACAACCGGACGCGGCCGATGCATCGCGCCTGGCACGGGACCATCCTGTCGGCGGACGACCCCTGGTGGAACACGCATTACCCGCCCAATGGCTGGCGGTGTTTCCCGGAGGGAACCCCAGTATTAACGCAGGACGGTTGGCGTCCCATTGAGGCAATATGCCTGCATGATCGGGTCATCGGGGGCAGTGGTCAGCCGCAGCTCGTAACCGCCACGCATCGCAACGATTTCCACGGAGGCCTCGTGCGGCTGGCCGCGAAAGGCTATGTGGTTACGGCGACCCCAAATCACCGTATTCTCACACTGCGTGGTTGGGTGCGGGCGGATGGCCTGCATGCAGGCGATGTATTGGTCCAAACGGCCGAAACGCCCGGCATAGAGGCATGCGTTGGTGATATAGACGATGCGCACGCCAATAGCGCAGATAGCGGCATGCCGTTCCCAGTCGAGCGGAAATCGGCCGTAGCTCTCGCACTCGACTGCCAGGTTCAGGCTAGGGATGAACAGATTGAGCCACTTGGGGCCGATAGCGGTATGGACAATGTGATTATGGAGCGGAGGCAGCCCCTTGGCGGTCAGATGGTTGAGGAGTATCCGTTCAGCTCGAGTGGGATTGGCCATGCTGGTCGCATGGCGCGAGACATGTCGGCGGATGGCGCGCCGATGTGCTACCCCAAGCTTGGCCCGGACCTCTGGGCGCCTGGCGCTGGTAGTGAGGCGGAGTTTAGCGGCGACACGACGCACGGTCTCATCAGTCTCGGCGGTCTTGCCGAGGCGCGAGTGCCGACCCTCGAGCGCCAAGCGTATCGCCAACTCTCGCATCATGGCAGCAGTGCGCCGTCGTCTCTCATCGGCGTTCAGCCACTGCACTTTCACGGCCTCGCTGCCCTTGCGGGGAGCGATCTCGAAGTGCCGCAGCAGCCGCATCAGGGTACGCACGTTGAGATGCCAGCGGGCGCAGAGCTGCCGGTACGTGGATTGTTGATCGAGATAGAGACGGCGGAGGACCTCGCCGGCGGGGCGCCCCTCGACCGCTTCGATACGCTGGAGGACTTCGCTACTTGGGCCTGGTCGCATACACACCTCCATGTGATTGAGTCGGTCACCACCATACCATACAGCGGCACTGTATGCAATCTGACCGTGGAGCAGGACAAAAGCTACATCATTCCCGGTGCAACGGTACATAACTGTCGATGCACGGTGGTGACGGTCAGCGAGGGGGAGTTAGGTCGCGATTACGGCGGGGCACTGAGTCGTCGGCCCGATCACGGGACGTTCGAATACGTCATGCCGCATACGGGCGAGGTGATCACGGTCCCGCGCGGGATCGACCCTGGCTGGGCGTACAACCCGGGGAAGGCGTCGGTGCTCTGGGACACGCCCCCTCGATCCGCGACCGTCCGGCCTGGGCAATCCACCTGGCGCGACCTGGGACGGGCTGATCTGCGGCAGGTGTCGGACGCGGGTCGGCACTCAGCCCCCGGGTTGCTGCAAGAGGCCGCCAGCCTCGATGAAGCGGCGGCCCTGGTGGCGCGTGAGATCGGGATCCCGGATGACCGCGCGTTTCGCACCATCCAGACCAAGGATGGGGACCTCGCGATCATCCACCGCGACCGGATCCCCCATATGGTCGCAAAGCGGGATGAGGCGAGAGAACGGTATGCGCGGTACATCCTGCCGACGCTGCAAGACCCGTACGAGATCTGGCTGACGGACTATGAGGACGGATTGCGCAAGCAGTACGTGGGGCTCTTCACGGGTCCGCGTGATCTCCTCGTCGTGATCCGGCTGGGGCGGGACGGGAGCGCACTCTGGAACATCATGCAATCGGAGAGCAAACGGCTCAACAACAATCGCGTGGGGACACTGCTCTATGGAAAATAAATCGACCAGCCGATTTGGCGTGCCCTCTCTTAGGTCATGGGCCCCACGGAGCGCCTTCACCCGGTTAGGTCCCCACAGACACCGGGATCTCGACCGCGTCGGCTGGTCTACCCACAGGATAGCGCGATCGGCTGATCGCGTCAAGGGGGAGTGATGGCCGGGATTCGGTTGACGGTGACGGTGGACGACGACCGCGCGCGGGAGGCGCTGGCGCGCCTCGCGGCGCGAGGCCGCGACCTGACGCCGGTCATGAAGGTGATCGGCCAGACACTGCGGACGAGCGCGGTGAAGAACTTTGAGACAGGCGGGCGGCCGCCCTGGCCGCCCACCAAGCCGCTCTCAGTCCTGATCGGCCGCAAGATGGCCGGCAAGGACGTGACGACACGGCGCGGGCAGGCCTCGCTTCTGCGGGCACAGCAGGGCAAACGGACGCTGCTCGACACGACCCGTCTGATGAAGTCAGTCACGGTGGAGGCCGGACGCGACGCGGTCGCGGTCGGGACGAACCTGATCTATGGCGCCATCCACCAGTTGGGCGGCAAGGCCGGACGGGGGCGGAAGGTGACGATCCCGGCTCGGCCCTACTTGGCCGTTCAACCGGAGGACTGGACCGAGATCGGGCGGCTATTGGTGCAACACCTGCAGAGGGCGCTGAGATGACCGACCCCGGATCGGTGTCCGGTGCAGGCCGCGTAGGAGGCCGAAATTTGAACGATCAGGACGGGAGGGCTATCCAGGTATGGGTCTGCTCCCGATCACACAACTTGACAGCGCTTGACACTGTCAACGGCGATCTCCTGTCCCTGGCTGTCCCCCTCTCGGGGGCCGACGGGGCCGCACCCCCACCGACCGAGATTCAGATCAGCCCGGGCGGCGAGGTGCAGACGGAGACGCAGGGCCGCTTTGTCATGGATGCCGAGGCCCAGGCCGCGCTCATCGCGCAGTTTACGCGCGCAGGGCACGATCTGGTGATCGATTACCGCCACGCCAGCCTGCAAGAGGGTCAGGCGCCGGCAGCCGGATGGATCACGCGCCTGATCAGTAAGGGCGCCCAGGGACTGTGGGCGGCGGTCAACTGGACCGAGCAGGCCGCAACCTACTTGCGGAATCGGGAGTACCGGTATCTGTCGCCCGTGCTGCTGGTGCGCAAGTCCGACCGGCGTCCGGTGGCCCTGCATTCGGTGGCGCTGACGAACACGCCGGAGACGCACAAGCTGTTACCGCTGGTGGCAAGTCACGAGGCTCGGGCGGACACACAGGTCCGCCCCTACACAGACGAGGAGGACCGGATGAAAGAGCGATTGTTGACGATTCTGAAATTGTCGGCCGACGCGACCGATGAGGCGATCATCGCGGCCATACTGGCGCTCGTGGAGCGGCCGGCCATCGCGCCGGAGCTGCGGGAGGCGCTGGCGCTGGGGGATCAGGCCACACTGTCGGACGCGACGGCCACGATCCATGCGCTGACGCAGAGCAGCGAGCAGCGATCAGCCGTCAGCGGCCGGCTCACCGCGCTGCAGGCTGAGGTCACGACGCTGCGCGAGGCCGCGGCGACGCGGACGCGCGACGAGTTGGTGACGATGGCGCTCAGCCAGGGCAAGATTACCCCCGCCCAGCGCGAGTGGGCCGAGGCGTACGCGCTGCGAGACCCCGAGGGGTTCCGGACGTTTACCGCCAAGGCCCCCGCCGTGGCGCCGGTCGGTGGGGGCGTGACCGTGCCGCTGTCGCAGCCGGCCGGATCGGGCGGGCTCGACGAGGGTCAGCGGGCGATCAATCGGGCGCTGGGTGTGACCGACGAACTGTACCTGAAGCACGCGCCGAAAGCGGCGTAGGAGGAGGACCGAATGGCAGCACTGACGCAGGGCCGTAACACCGCGCGCCGCGACGGCGATATCTTCGAGGTTCCGGTCGCGGCCAGTACGATCATCTACGACGGGGCGATGGTGGCCCGCAATGGCGACGGCAACGCCGTGCCGGCCGCCGATACGGCCGGCCTGGTCGTGATCGGCCGGGCCGAGGCCCGGGCCGACAACAGCGGCGGGGCCGCCGGGGCGATCACCGTCACAGTCCGCAGCGGGGTCTTCGCCTGGTCGCATGGCGGGCTGACCCGCGCCGACCTCGGAAAGGTGGTCTACGCGACCGACGACCAGACCGTGGCGACGGCCTCGGCCAATAAAGCCCCGGCGGGGATCCTCGTCGATGTGACCAGTGACGGCGCCTGGGTGAAGGTTGGGGTGGACGCGGTGATCGACCGGGTCGCCGCGCACCAAGCCGACTCCACGGCAGCGGATGTCGCCGGGCTGGTGACGAACTTCAACGCGCTCCTGGCGAAGCTGATCGCCGCGGGCCTGATGGCCGGCGCCTAACCGGCCGCCTCTGGAGGAGGAGCACACGTGATTATCAATCAAGCGAATCTGCAGAACCTGTACCGCAGCCTGCGCGTCCTGTTTCAGGACGCCCTTGCCGGGGTATCGCCGACGTGGAACCGGGTCGCGATGGAGGTCCCCTCCACCACGCGCCAGGAGGACTACGCCTGGCTGGGCGCCTTCCCAAGGATGCGCGAGTGGCTGGGCGACCGGATCATCAAAAACCTGTCGCTGCAGCGGTATTCGATCAAGAACCGCGACTGGGAATCAACCATCGAGGTCGACCGCAACGATGTGGAGGACGACACCATCGGGATCTACCGCCCGATCGTGCAGGAGCTGGGCCGGGCGGCGGCGGTGCACCCCGACGAGCTGATCTGGGGGCTGTTGCCGAGCGGGCTGACCGAGCTCTGCTACGACGGCAAGGCGTTCTTTGCCGCCGACCATCCGGTGGCCGGCGCGGGGGTGAGCAATCACGGCGGCGGGACCGGGACGCCCTGGTACCTGTTCGATGTCAGCCGCGCCGTCAAACCGTTGGTCTTTCAGTCGCGGCGCGCCCCGCAGTTCGTGAGCAAGGACCGGCCGGACGACGACAACGTCTTTCTGGCCCGCAAGTTCCTGTACGGCACAGACCGGCGCGATAACGCCGGCTTTGGACTCTGGCAGCTTGCGTACGTGAGCAAGCAGACGTTGAACGCCGCCAACTACGGCGCCGCCCGCGCGGCCATGATGGCCCACAAGGACGACGAAGGTCGCCCGCTCGGGGTCACCCCCGGTCTGTGCGTCGCGCCGCCGTCGCTCGAAGGCGTGGCGCGCGATGTGCTGTTGGCCGAGCGGGATGCCGCCGGCAAGACCAATATCTGGCGCAATACTGCCGACCTGCTGGTCGTGCCCTGGCTGGTATAACACAGGGTAGGGGGTAGAGGGTACACGCGCTGATGTACGCGACGCTGAGTGATCTGCAAGCGGTCCTGAGCCCGGCGGAACTGACGCAGCTTACGGACGATGCGGGTGTCGGCTCGGTCGATCAGACGGTGATCGATCGAGCCCTCGCCGACGCGCAAGCCGAGGTGGACGGCTATGTCGGGACGCGCCACCCCGTGCCGCTGCCGAGCCCGCCGCCGCTGGTGCGACGGCTGACGGTCGATCTGGCGATCTGGCAGCTCTATAACCGCCGCGATCTGGTGACCGACGCGCGCAAAATCCAGGCCGACGCGGCCCGGCGGCTGCTGAAGCAGATCGCCGAAGGGCTCGTGACGCTGGGCCTGCCGTCATCACAGCAGGCCAGCCCGCCGCCCAGCATCGTGAGCGGTGAGCAGCTCTTTACGCGCGACAAGACAAAGGGGTTCTGATGCCGAACCTGACGATTGCCGAGGCGCAGGACGCGATCCTGCAGCGGCTGCGCGATCGGATCGACGGGGTGGCCGTCGACGCCTATCCGGACAGGCCGGAGACGTATCAACTGAAGCATGCCGCAGGCGCGCTGCTGGTGCGCTATGCCGGATCGCGCTTCACCGAGCCCGAACCGACCGACGTGATCGTGCAGACCCAGACCGTGATGGTCGATGTCGTGACGGTCGTCCGCAATCTCCGCGACCACGCCGGGCTGCTGGATCTGCTCCACGCCGTCCGGACGGCGCTGACCGGCCTGCGGATCCCCGGCGCGTCGGCCTGTTGGCCGGTCAAGGAAGAGTTCCAGGATTATGTGGACGGCGTCTGGCAATACGCGACGACGTTCGAACTGGGCGTTCCACACACCGAGCCGCCCGTGACGCGGCCGAAGATCGAATTCACCGAGGGCGTCGGGTACGCCGACGATGTCTCGCGGTTCACCACCTAACAGAGGAGGATCACATGGCAAAAGCCAAGGACGAGAGCGCGGGCCCCGTCGCGCCGGCCGCTGAGGCGGCCACGACGCAGTATCACTATGTGGGCGCCACCGTGAGCTTCCAGGCCATCGCGGGGGTGGAGGTGAAGCTGGCGCCGGGGGACATCGTGACGCTGCCGAGCGCCGACCCGGTCGTGGCGCGACTGTTGAAGCAGCGGCTGCTCGTGCCGCATACCCGGCGCGTCGAGCGCCACGGATAGGAGGGACAGATGCCACCCAGTTTCCTGCACGGGTTCGAATTTATTGAGTCGGCGCTCTATCACCCGGTCACGATGGTCCGCAGCGCGATCATCGGCCTGGTGGGGACCGCGCCCATGGGGCCGATCAACACCCCGACGCTGATCATGAGCCGCCGTGATGCGGTGACGAAGTTCGGGGCGCTCGCGGCGGGGTACACCATTCCGCAGGCGCTCGACGCCATCATGGCCCAGGGCGACCAGATCGGGTTTATCGTCGTCATCAACGTCCTCGATCCGGCCGTCCATAAGACGGCGGTCGTCTCGGAAGCGGCCACCGTCGGGACCACCAACACGCTCACACTCGCGCATCCGCGAGTCGCGAGCGTCGTGGTGAAAAACTCGGCCGGGACGGTCACCTACACCGAGGCCACCGACTACACCGTGGATCCCACAACCGGCGTCATCACCCGCGTCGCGACCGGGGCGATCACCGCAGGCCAGACGGTCGCGGTCTCGTACGACTACCAGGACCCGACCACAGTGCTCAGCGCCGACATCATCGGCGGGGTCGACGCGACCACCGGCAACCGCGAAGGGATCGAGGCGTTGCTGGACACCAGCAGCGTCTACGGGTTTGCGCCGAAGACGCTGATCGCGCCGCAGTACAGCTCCAGCAAGACGGTCATGGATGCCCTACTGGCCAAGGCCGCGACGCTGCGCGCGGTCGCCATCGCCGACCAAGCGGTCGGGGCGACGATGGAGGAGGCGCTGGCCTACCGCAATCAGTTCGACAACGCGCGAGCGATCGTGACCTGGCCGCTCCTACAGATCACCGACCCGGTGACGGAGACGCCGGTCACGGTCCCCTTCTCGCCGTACCTGGCCGGCGTCATGTCGCGGACCGACAACGAGCTGGGGTTCTGGCACTCGCCGTCCAACAAGCCGATCCTGGGGATCACGGGGCTGGAACGGCCGATTCCGTTCATCAGCTTCCACAGCGCCGACAGCCTGGCGAACTACCTCAACGAGATGGGGCTGGTGACGGCGATCCACTTCGAGGGCTACCGGGTCTGGGGCAACCGGTCGGCGACGACCGATACGGCGTGGCACTTCATTGCGGTCCGCCGCCAGTTCGACGTCATCGAGGACAGCATTGAGCTGGGGACGCTGCACCTGCTGGATCGGCCGATCAATAAGGCATTTTTCGAGGACCTGACCGACTCGGTCCAAGCGTTCCTCAATTCGCTGGTCGGTCGCCAGGCGCTGATCGCCGGGACGGTCAAGGTGCTGGCGGAGGACAACCCGCCGGCGGAGATCGCCAACGGCCACGTGACGGCCAGGCTCGACCTCACGCCGACCTATCCGGCGGAGCGGATCACGTACAACGCGACGCTCGACATCGAGCCGCTGCGCACGCTGTTTCAACAATAGGCCGTGCCGGGGCGGGGTGACCCGCCCCGGCACGGTGTGGCACAACGATGGTGAGGGGGACCGATGGCGCTCATTGAGAAGATCCTGAATGCGAACGTCTACATGGACGACGTGAATTTCGTCGGGCGGGCGACCGAGGTCGATCTGGCCTCGGTCAAGATTAAAACCACCGAGCATCAGACGCTGGCCATGGTGGGACCCCTGGAGCTGTTCCAGGGTTTGGAAAAGCTCGAGTGCAAGATCAAGTGGGCCAGCTTCAACTACGAGATGCTGGCCAAGCTCGTCCCGACGCGGGCGGTGAAGCTGACGATCCGCGTGGCGCAGCAGGCCTATGCGCAGAGTTCTGTGGCCTACACCGACCAGGTCCGCGCGGTCATGGTCGGCCGGATGCGCGAGACGACCCCGCAGACCGTCAAGGCCGGCGAGGGGTCGATCGAGACCACCTTTACCATCGACTACTTCAAGAAGACGGTGGGGGGCTATGGCGGGATCGCCGGGGCGGACGTCCTGGAGATCGACGTCCCCAACTATATCTATAAGGTCAACGGGGAAGACATCTACGCCGACGTGCGCGCGGCGTTGGGGCTGTAGCCGATGGCGACGACACTGACATTGCCGTCAGGGAAGACCGTGACGGTCAGGACCGGCAAGGCGCGGGATCTGGTCAAGGCGCAGATGATGACGCAGACGCCGGAGGAGTTGCCGCTGGCGCTCGCCGCGCTGCTGTGCGAGATCGACGGCAAGCCACTCACGATGGAGGACGTCGGGGATATCGACTTGTCAGACTTCGTGGAACTGGTCCCTTTTTTGGGCCTTGCCCCCAGGACGCCGCCGGGCTCTGCCTCGCCATCGCCCGATTCGCCGGCTGGGGCTGGAGCGAGCTCGCGGAGCTCACGGGGCAAGAGCTGATCTGGTGGACGGCGCAGGTGGGTCGGTTGGTCAAGGAGCGCGCTGAGGACTAGCGGATGGCAGGTCTCGGATCGGCATTCCAGGTCGCGCTGACGCTCAAGGCCTACGACGAGGCCAGCGCCCCCCTGCGCCAGGTGCAGGAGGCGGTGAGGAGAACCACCGAGAAGATCGGGACGCTCCGTCACGCCGCCGAGCAGTTGAGCGCGGTCGGGTCGCGGCTCCGCGCGCTCGGGACCGGCGCGATGCTGGCCGGCGGCGGCGGCGCCGCGCTCTTCGGTCTGCACGATGTGCCGGCGCAGGCGATGCAGGCGGAACACCGGCTGCGGGCGCTCGGGAACGTGGGGGGGCTGACGACCCGGCAACTGGGCGCGATTCGGGACCAACTCCGGACCCTCGCGCCCGCGACGAATCAATGGCAAGGCGAGCTGATCGCGGGACTGGAGACGCTGGTCGCGTCCGGGATGGATGTCCAGCGCGCGATGGCGTTCCTGCCGGCCATCGGCAAAGGGGCGACGGCGATCCAGAGTGCGGTGGCCGATCTCGCGAAGACCCTGTTCGCGGTCTCGGACAACCTGAAGGTGTTGCCGGACGAGGGGGAACGGGCGCTGAACATCCTGGCCGCCGCCGGGAAGGCGGGCGCCTTTGAGCTGAAAGATATGGCCCGGTATTTCCCGACGCTGACGGCCGGGGCACAGCGCCTGGGCCTACAGGGGGTCCAGGGTGTGGCCGCGATCTCGGCCGCGCTGCAGGTCGCCAGGAAAGGGGCGGGCGATGCGGGCGAGGCCGCGAACAACCTGCGCAACTTCCTGCAGAAGGTGACGGCGCCGGAGACCGTCCGGAACTTCAAGGCGATGGGGGTGTCGCTGGAGCAGGAGCTGGCGCAGGCCACCGCGAAGGGCGCCGACCCGATTCTCCATCTGGTGCAGTTGACGGCGAGGCTGACCGAGGGGAACCCCTTCAAGCTGGGGAAGCTCTTCGGTGACATGCAAGTGCTGTCGTTCCTGCAACCGATGATCGCGAACCTGAAAGAGTACCAGACGATCAAAGACAACGCCCTGAGCGCGGGGACGGTCATCGACACCGACTTCGCGAACATGATGACCACGACCATCGAGCAGTGGAAGCGACTGAAGATCGCGATGGCCGCCCTGGCCGAGCCGATGCTGGCGCGGCCGCTACGGGTCATCACGACCCTCGTGCAGGCGGCGGCGTCCAACAGTACGGTGTTGCGGGCCATCCTGGGAGGGATCGGCACGGCATTGGTCGGGGGCGCCACACTCTGGGGCCTGGGGGCGCTGATTGCCGGGGCGGGGAAGGCCGTGGCCACGGTCGCGACGCTCCGGCAGGGACTCCTCTGGACGCGGGTCAGGCTGGTCGACCTCTCGACGGTCGCGGCCGCCGACCGGCTCCGCTACCTCGGCATCGTCCCGCAGGCGACGACGGTGTGGGGCGGGCTCGGCCAACAGATCGGGGTGACGTGGGGGCAACTGCAGCGGGTTGCGGCCGCGCAGTGGGGCTATGCGACGGCGCAATATGCGTCGGCCCGCGCGACGTGGTTGAATCTCGCCGGGCTCAAGGCGCAGGCAATAACGATGGGGACCACGGTGCGGCGATCCACGGTCGCCGCGAGCGCGGCGACGTGGGGGTTCGTGGCGGCGCAGTGGGCGAGCCTCACCGCCGGTCTCGCGGCGGCGGGCGGGATCCGGGCGCTGACGCTGGCCATGCTGAGCAACCCGGTGACCGCGTGGCTGGTGGGACTCGCGGCAGCGGCCGCCCTCGTCTACAAATTCTGGGCGCCGCTCTCGGGATTCTTCAAAGGACTCTTCAAGGGGATCGGCGAGGGATGGGCAGACATGGCGCAACAGTCGCTGGTACTGCGGATCATCGGGACCACGGTCTGGGCGATCCTGACGCCGCTCCGCTGGCTCTATAACCTGATCACCTGGATCATCCAGCCGGTGGAGGATGTCGGTCAGGCATGGGAATCGACCGGCGCGCGGATCGGCCACACGATCGGGAAGATTATTGCGACCATCGCCGACCTGCCCGCCGTGCTGCTGGATCTGGTCCGGTCGACCGCGTGGTTCCAGGCAGGGGCCAAGATCATGGAGCAGTTGTGGGCGGGGATGACGGCCTGGGCGCACAAGCCCGTCCAGGCGATGCGCGACGTGGCGACGTCGATCCGGAACCTCCTGCCGTTCTCGCCGGCCAAGGAGGGACCGCTCCAGACGCTGCACCGGATCCGCCTGGTGGAGACGATCGCCGAGTCCGTCCGGCCCGCCCCGCTGGTGAGCAAGATGCGCCAGACCGCGGCGGCGGTGGCGCTGGCCGTCCCGCTCACGGTGACGCCGGCGATTGCGGCGCTGTCACAATCTCCGGCCCCGCTGGTGCAGCCTCATGCGGCGCCTCGCCTCGCGGGGGTCGGCGCGCCGGCCTTCGCGGGTGTAGGGCCATTCAGCCTGACGATTCATATCACGATTAACGGCGCCGAGGTCGGCGGCAATCCGCAGGCCCTGGCGCAGCGCGTCGCGCAGGAGACCTCGCTGCAGGTCGAGAAGCTCATGCGGCGGAAGTACAGCATATGATGGGGCAGCTCGGGTCGATCGTGTTCGAGCGGCTGAAGGAGCCGACGGCGCTGACCGGCGCTAAAAAGTGGACCTACGCCGAGCACCCGATCATTCGCGAGGGAACCAAACTCCAGTATACCGGCCATGAGCCGCGGGACTACGAGATGTCGATCCGATTTCATGCGAGCTTTTGCGATCCGGATCTGGAGATTGGGAGGCTCGAGGCGGCCGCGCAGACCACGGGCAAGAACGGCCTGCTTGCGCCGATCCCGTTGATCCTCGACTCCGGCCACGTTCTGGGGAAGTTTGTGATCCAGGAGGTGAAGCGGGAGTATGTGAGGTGCTTTCCTGACGGCAAGACGCTCGAGTTGACGGCCAAGGTCGCGCTCCGGGAGTTTGTCTGATGCCACTCGACAGTACGGCGGATCTGCGGTTCGCGCTGTGGGAAGTGGAACTGTTGCGCAATGCGCGCCTCACGCGCGAGATCTCGGACAATACCGTGAGCCTGGAGGTGACCTTCTACGAGCACGGCGAGTGGCATGATTTCAACCTGGAGCTCGAAGACCGCGACGGGACGTTCTCGCAGCCGGACACGTTTCAAATCGGCGACCACCTCCGGTTCTGGGTCTGGTTTGCGGATCGCCCGGACCGCAGCTTCATGGGTGAATACACGATCGATGAACTCCATAACGAGGCGATGCCCAGTCGCGTCCGGGTGACCGGCCTCGCCGCCGACAGTGTGCGCGAGGACTTCCGGACGCTCAAGACGCGCGGCTTCGAGGGGATGACGCTCCAGGGCATCGCCGCGCAGATCGCCCGAGAGCACGACCTGACGCCGGATCTCCAGGGCCAGGATATCGAACTGCTCCGGAGAGAACAGAAGGGAGAGCATGATCTGCAGTTCCTGACGCGCATGGCCGAGCAGTTCGGCTATGTGTTCCGGATCGAGGGGCAGACGCTGATCTACTGGCAGCGCGGGATCGCCGAGGCCCAGGCGCCGCTGTCGCTTCAGGGGCTGCTGACGCGTCGGAGCTTCCGATATAAGACGTTCAAGACCTACCGGCGCGCCAGGGTGCGCTACGAAGACCCCCAGAAAAAACAGTGCATCGACGTCGTTGTGGAAGACCCGAGCGCCAAGAACGACGAGACGTTGGTCATCACGGAGCGCGTCGAGTCGCATCAGCAGGCCGAGATGATCGCGACCGCGAGACTGCAGGGCGCAAACATCCGCCGGATTGAGGCGGAGTTCGATTGTCTGGGCGTGCCGGAACTGAAGGGGGGCGGCAACGTCACGATCTCCGGCGAGGGGGCGCTGTTCGACGGCGAGTACCACGTCAAGGAGGCGGCGCACAAATACGACAAGTCGAGCGGCTACACGGTGCGGCTGAAGGCGTACCTCAAGGCCGGCGGCGCGCCCGCTGAGGCGATGGCGGCATGATCGAGCAGATCAAGGAGCTGTCGGGGCGAGTCGCCACGCTGGAGGAGGCGCTGAAAAATGTCCTGCGCGTGGGCACGGTGGTCGTCAGGGATGAGGCCACTTGCCGCGTCCGCGTGCAGTTTCGCGACAACGATCGGCTCGTCTCGTGGTGGTGTCAGGTCCTGATGAAAAAAACACACCTCGACAAGGTCTACTGGCTGCCGGATATCGACGAGATGGTGATCTGCGTGTTCCTGCCCTTCGGCCACGAACAGGGGTTTGTCTTGGGCAGCGCCTACAACGCGAAGGACCGCATCCCCCAAAGCGCGAATGGGGACCGGATGGTCCTGCGCGATCGGGTCGGCAACGAAGTCCTGATCGATCGGGTCTGCGGCAAGCTGCGGATCACGACGTCCCAGCTCCACGTCGTCGGGGCCCTCGTGGTGCACGGGGAGATCTACGACCAGGAGGGCACACTCACGCATCATACCAACAAGCACGCGCGAGACCCGAGTGGGGGCCCGCCTCCCTGGGATTGCGGGGCGTAATGCGATGACGAGACTCGGACTCTTTCCGGACGATCTGCATCGCCGACCGCCATCACTGTCAGTCCCGCTGGGGACGGGGTGGGCGTTTCCGGTGACGCTGCAGGACGGCGGCCTAGCGACGGCGGCCGAGGTCGATCACCTGATTCAGTCGGTGCGGCTGATCCTGATGACGGAGCGGGGGGCGCGAGTGCGACGGCCCTGGTTCGGCTCGGAGCTATGGAAATGGCTGGACGCCCCGATCAACGCGAGCACGCTTGCCGGGATGCGGCTCGCCGTCGTGGAGGCGCTGGACGAGGAGCCCAGGGCGCGGGTGACACGGATTGTGATTGAGAACCCGGAGCCGTCGCATCTGATCATGACGATCGTCCTGCAGACCGACCGGGGCGTGACGGTGGCCGTCGTGATCCAGTATGACCGCGATCACAAGCGCTGGCGCGAGCGAGGCTGGTAATGGGGCAGATTACGGAACCGGTCCTGTGGGGCAAGAAATTCTCTGAGTTGTATGGCCAGGCACTGGACCAGCTCAAGGCCGACGCGCCAGGCTACACCGCGCTGCTGCCGGCCGACCCCGGGATCGCGGTCCTTGACGCCCTGCTCCATCAGGCGCAGGTCCTGGGCGAGGCGCTGGACAGGCTGCCGGCTGCCGCGATGGTGAGTTGGCTGAACTACCTGGGTGTGGTGAAGAAAGGGCCGGTTGCGGCGACGGGGACGGTCGTCCTCACGCTGGAACCCGACCGCGCCGAGCCGCTGCTGATTCCGGCCGGCACGCGATTTCTGACGGACGTCTCACGGCCGAGCCCTGGCCTGGCCGAGGTGCAGATGTTCGCGACGGCGGCCGACATCGAGGCGCCGGTGGGCGAGACGACCGCCGAGATCCCCGTCGTCGCCGAGCGGGCCGGGACCGCTGGAAATGTCGGCCGGCACACGATCGCGTTCGTCTACCGGACACTGCCGTATGTGCGGTCAATCGACAACCCTCAACCGACCGCCGGCGGGACCGATTCCGAGTTGGACCTGGATGCGCTGGAGCGGGGCCGCAAGCTGTTGCGCCACCACCGGCGGGCCGTGACGCCGGACGACTACGAGCAGCTCGCCATCAGCGTCCCAGGGGTCAGCCGGGCGACGGCCATCGATGAGCCCGGAACGGTCCGGCTCTATCTGTTGGCGGACGATGGGCAGCCCGCGAACGACGCCCTGATCCGGCAGGTGATCACCGCACTGACCCCGACACGGGTCCAGGGGGTGGCGCTACAGGTTCTGCCCGCCGGGATCCGGCCGATTGGCATGACGGCGCGCATCCGGCTGCAGACCGGCTACACCCTGAGCGCCGTGCAACGCCTGGCGGAGACGCATCTGGCGCGCGTCCTGAACCCCCTGACGTGGACGTGGGGCCGTAAAGTGGCGATCAGCGAGCTGTTTGCGGCGCTCGAGCAGGTGCAAGGGGTCGACCTGGTTGAGGAGCTGCTCCTGCCGCAGGAGTCGATTAACCTGGCGCCGCATGAATTGGCGGGGTTCGGCACGCTGACGGTGATCGAATGACGATTGAGCGACAGTCACAGACCGGCCTCCTGCTGCCCGGCGTGTTCCGCGGCGAGCCGCTCCTGGAGTCGCTGCTCCAGACGGCCGAGCGGCCGATCGCCGCGACGTCGGCAGTCATGGAGGCATTCCTCGATCGGCTCCGCCCGGAGACGGCGCCGGCCTCGTGGCTGCCCTGGCTGTTCTGGGCCCTGGGCGGCGAGGACTACTACCGGCCGGATTGGTCGGAGACCAAGTCGCGGCTCGTCCTCAGCCGGCTCGTCGATCTGTACCGGTCGAGGGGGACCGTGGATGGCCTCGGGCTGCACCTGCGCCTGCTCGCCGATCAGCGCCTCCTCAAAGCCGCGCAGCCGCCTGGGAAGGCATTTGCCGGGGTGAGTCTCACAGCAGCAGAGCGCGAGGCGTTCGAGTCGCGCCACCCCGAGATCCGGATCTGGCCGTTTCAACACGCCGGGGTCAAGCGCTCTGCGTTTCTCGGGCGGGGCGGCGGATGGGTGGTCGCGCCGTTGGACGTCCCGACCGCAGGCGCCGGATGCTTTCCGGCCGCGACCGATGCGCCGGAGCGGATCGGGGATCGGTTGGAGTGGCACGACCCACCGGCCGAGACACGCGGTGACGGCCGCGCGGCCGTGAGGCGAGGAGCCGATGGCGCACTGGAGCTGGCGATCCGGGCCGTCGTCGCCGGCCTGTGCCTCGGGCGGGCGCTCAAGGGTTACACGGTCGATCACGGCGCGGCGACGCGACTGTACCGCGTGATACCGGATCCCGTGGGCGGCAGAGACCCACTGGCGCTACAGCCCTCGCTCACGCCGATCCGCGTGAGGACCGACGATCTCCGGATTGCAGGATTCGGCCTCGGCTTTTTTCTGTGGAATCGCTATACCGATCGCTATACGGACAGGGGCGGCTCACATGTTGACCGCCCGTTGGTCCATCGAAGAGCCGAGACGCGGCTGGGCGGGGCGCTCCGCGTCTTTGATCAGGCGAGGGTCGGGTCGGTGCGGCGGGGCGGACACCCCTTTCTGGGCGCCGTCGCGCTGGGGACCGTCCCGGCGCACGAGATCGAGGCCTGGGTGGAGATGCTCGGGACGGCCGGACAGGGGACGATCTGGCCAGGGCGACCGCTACGCGGCCACCTGGCGACCTCCGTCGCCACCCGACGCCTCGCGCATGGCCGGTGGGCCGGAGACCTCGCGAGGCGCGCGGGATGCCGGGTGAGGATGGACATCTCGCACAGGCGCGTGATCCGGCCGAACGAGACACTCATGTCCGGCGGGGCCACGGTCGGCGAGTATGTCATGAGCGGCGGCGCATAAGAGACGACAAGGAGGGGCTATGCCAGAGCGAGAGGTGGTCTACCGGGATCGGCAGGAGCTGCAGGCGGCCGATCTTAATAGTACGCAATCGTTCGCCGATGAGGCGATCCAGCACCTGATCACGGATTCGATCACCGCGGAGCGGCAGGTCGTGGGGTTGGTCGTCACGGCCTCAACAGTGACGGAGCTCTCAGTCTCGAGTGGACGGCTGTGGGCGGGGAGCGAGGGCAAGGTCTATCGGCTCGATCAGGCGCTCGCGCTCTCACTGTTCGGCTACTTGCCGATCACCGATAAGCGCTGGCTTGGCGTCGGCGTGTTAGGCCAAGGGGTGGAGACCGACATCCAGCCGCGAGATTTTCTCATCGATCTCCAGACCGGCCAGACCGAGCCCAGGGCCGTGGCCATGGAGCTGCTGCGACAGGTGGTCGTCCAAATCACGGCGGGGGTGGAATCGCCGGAACCTCAAAAACCACTCGTGCCCACGGGCCAGACCCTGATCGCCTACGTACAACTCGGTCCGGCGGGGATCCTCGCCATCGAGGATAACCCAACGGTACGGCTCACACGCCTGTTCAGCGTCAACCAGCGTCTGGAGGGTGTCGAGGGGTGGCGGGGTGTGGCCCAACCCCGCATTGCGACGCTCGGATCCGACATCGCCTCGCTCGCCGACGACCTCAATCAACTGCGGAAGGGCACCGTGGTGCGGCGCATCCACGAGTTGGCATCGGACGTGGCGCGGCTGCGGGAACTGGCCAATCTCCCGAGCGCCTATGCGGCCTACGCCAGCGACCGGTTCACTAATGAGAGCCTGAGCGATACGGCAGCCGCGGGCTATCACGCTCGGATCGATGTGGGGGGGCTCTCGTTCCCCTGGTCCGCGATCGCATCGGGCCAGCTCCAACTGCTCAACCCGCTGGAGGCGGCCGTGCAGACCGCGCCCCGCGATCTCGGCCACTATCTGCCCCGCTACACCGAGACCCCGAGGCTGCAACTGACCAACGCCACCGGGGATCTCGCGATCGCGCAGTATCAATATCAGACGTTTGAGGTTAAGCAGGGCTCCAACTGGGTGACCTTCCTCCGGTATGGGCCACTGTTGCGGAAGGATGTCAACTGGTGGAATCTGGCGCGCGGACTGGAGCAGGATCTCACGGCGGTGCTGGGGGTCGGGCTCGACGTGCAGGAGCAGGACGCGAGCTGGGTGACGTTTCGGTACTTCTATCATTTCGGGATTGACATCCCGTATCAGTACAATGCGCCGGTCACACAGCAGTTCTCCGGCTCTCAACTCGCCCAAACGTTCCTCGTGTCACAACACGGATGGCTGACGCGAGTCGACCTCACCTTCACGGCACGGGATAGTAGTGGGACCGTCTACCTCGCCCTGTGCGAGACGCAGGCGGGCCTGCCCGATCTCACGCGCACGATTGCGACGACGCAGGTGGAGGCTGGAGCGATCCAGCTCTCCCCGGCCGGCACAACCTTCCGCTTCCAGAAGCCGATCTACCTCGAGGCGGGCAAACGCTATGCCCTCGTGCTGACGACAGCAGGCAACCATAAGATCGCGACCGTGGCGGGCGCCGACCACACGCAAGGGACGATCTTCTACTCGCTGGACGGCGCCTATTTCCAAGGCGACCTCACCAAAGACCTGGCGATGACGCTCTATTATGCGCAGTTCGACGAGACCCGTGTGACGGTCGATCTGGCTCCGGTCTCGCTCCTTGGGGGGATCGCAGAGATCGCGCTGCAGGCCCGATCCTACGTCCCCAAGACCACGGAACTCCTGTTCGAGTACCAGGTGGCCGGACGATGGCATCCGATCGCAGGGACCATCGACACCGCCCTGTCCGGCCTCCCGGCCCTCGTGCCGATGCGGCTGACATGGGTCGGGTCGAGCAGCCTCATGCCGTTCATCTCGTCGGTGGGATCCACCCTCTCAGTCACGCGGCCCGCGACCGCCTTCACGCACGTCTCGGCAGCGAGAACGCTCGCGGCGGCCACGGGCTCGGTCGAGGTGCAGGTATTGATGGCCGGGTTCGACGCGACGAAACATACCTGCGCCATCACGCTGCTGGTCGGATCGACGGAGGTCACGGCCACGACGGTGACGGATGTGGGTGAGGGGAGTGGGATCAGGCGGACCGCGACATTCATCATCGCGCCGACGGCCACAAGCTATCAGATCAAGATCGCCGGCACGACCACCGATGCGCTCGCACCCTTCTCGATCACAGAGCGGATCGACATTGCGTTCTAACATGAGGAGGAGATAATCGATGTCCCGCAGGCTCGAGGCGTATAGAGTCAGGGACGGGAAAACACCCCTGAGCGAGCGCGAGTTCAACGCCAGGTTTTTTGACATCGACGCGCGGTTGCATGAGATCGAGGTCCTGCGCATCAGCTACGAGGAGGCGATCAGCCAGCTCCAGGCGGTGGTCGCCCAGCGGACCGCGACGGTCGTGCCGCCGCTCATCGCGGCCTACCAGATCAGCCTTGACTGGCTCGATGTTGAGAGCGCGCGGCTGCGGGCAGAAGCGGCCGACTTGGTGACCCAGCTCGTGGCCGACCGGGCGAGCCAGCAGGCGGCGCTCGATGCCGAGCTTGCGAGCCAGCAGGCTACCCTGGACGCCCTGGTGGCCCAATACCAAGGTAACGTGGTTCGCCCCAATCAACTGCGGGGCGGTCCGGCGAGCCTCGCCTACGATGCGAGTGGGAGGGTGAGCACCCTCACCCAGACGCTCCCGGCCGGCACGTATGTGCTCGACCACACCTATGCCGTGGGGGGCGAAGTGCAGGCGATCACGGCCACGCTCGCAGGGGCCGCGCTCTGGACGCGCACCTACGCCTACGATGCCGGAGGGCAACTCACCGGCTGGACGGAGGCCTAAGTCATGGCAGGCGAACTCGCAGACGCACTCATTGCGCGGATCGACACGCTGATCCGGTCTCGGCTCAATGCCGCGATCTCCTCGCGCCTGGCGGTATCAGACTATGTCGCGCCGGACAATTTAGGGATCGCCGCCGTCCAGACCAAGACCGATCTGATTCCCGTGGAGGGGCCGCCTGGGGCCGCCGACTACACGCCCGCGCGCGCGGCCCTACTAGACAAACTTGATGCGCTGATCTCCTCGCGTCTGGCCGCCTCAGACTACACCACACCGCCCACAGCCAACGCTATCTGGGCCGCCGCCGCCCGCACGCTCACCAGCGCACCCAGCGCCATAGCCTCCATCCAGTACGGCGAAATTTTCTTTACCCTAAATTCCGCCGCCACCCTAACAATCGCTCCGGTCGTCACCGCCAAAACAGTGCTCCTGTTCCTCGGCACCACAAATGCAGACACTACGTTTAACCTCGCTCTAGCGAGGTTATTCCTCGTCGACAGCACCACGGTGCGGGCGGGAAAATGGAATGACGGCGGCAACGGCACCCATATAAATTTTTGCGTCGTTGAGTTCACGTAGTAGGCACAAGGAGATACGGTGATGATGGCACAGTTCGGCGTGTTACAGGTCGACCGCGCCTCCGGCCAGCTCCGCGGCCGCCTCCAAGGCACTGCGGGCGATACTCCACTGGCCGCAGTCCGATCGGCCGCTCCAGTCAACGTGGAGGTCGTGGACACCACGGCCTACGACATCGAGGCGATGGGCGTGCCGGCCACGGCGGCGCTCGGGATGCCCTTCTCGTTCCAGGTGGCCTGGGTCGCTGTGGGACCCACCGCCGACCCGTTTCCCGCCTCACCGATCGCCGTCACGGTCGAGGGCGTATCCTTCCCCTACCAGCCCGACCCCCAGACCCACCAGGCGACCGTGACCGTGACCCCTGAGATCGCGGGGCCGCTCCAGATCCGGGTGGGCGAGGATAGCTATATCGTGGAGGTGGCCTGATGAAGCGTCGAGAGGTCGTGCAAACCGGCGGGCAAATCCACGTCCGCGAGCATCCGGGCAGCAAGGCCGAGCAGACAAAGCGTAGCAAGGCTAACGCACCCAACGCCGCGGTGGAGGACAAGCTCGACTACATCATTGCCCTGATAGAGGCCATCCATCAGCGCCTCGATGCGTAAGGCCTAATCGATGATTCCACCTGCAACCACCTTGCAGAATCGCAGCGTTTCAGCACCGAAAAGGGGTCCTGTTTAGCCAATTTCCGCAACCCGCTTTCACGTTCTCACCCCGAGTCATTTCCGGCGATTATCCTGCCATTCCCCTAAAAGTATCTCTCACCGCTTCAATTCTTTGGTCGAACGGCGGCGCAAAGCGCCGTCAGGTACATGTGGCTGTCAGGTCTGCGGTTTCCACCGCTCATCAGCGCTTCGCATCTTGTGAAGCTTACGCCGCCAGTAGATCGTGACCGCTCGTGCTGCGGTGCATTGTGGGGCTAACGACCAAGCGTGGCCGGCGCGAAACGCCAGCGGCTTCATTGCTGAGTTGGGCGCATCCGGTGAGGCCATGCGGACCTCGTCTTTGTCGATCGACTTAGAGTAGCGGTCCCGACAACTCTTTGAGTCCAGACCAGAAGCGTACCGGCAGGAGTTCGCAGCTTGCGAGTCTTCGGTTCAATGCGGTAGCGCCGATTCTTGGCGACCAGTGCATGGACCCACGGAAGATCGTTGCGGTAAAAGACAGTGTCCTCGGCACAGCGTACGATCAAACGGTTGAGCCCTACAATCTCGTCGTGACCGAGCCTGCGGTTGCTATGACGAAAGGTCGTGAAACTGAGGTCGACTTGATCCCGGTCGACCGAGAGGTCTGGTCTGATGCGCAACGCGAGATTAGGCGCCAAAGGAATAACACGGTTTAGGATGCGCGGATCGGCCGTCGTCTCGATGGCGACTGGAAAGTCGCTCGTGAAGAACGGGCTATGGTCCGAGTCGTTGCGTAGGATCTCCCACTCGAAGTTCCCGAAGAGGGCTGTCATCCGCAGAATCGACTGAATGCCGATTGCCTGAGAAAATTTGACGTCGACTGTGACCTCGACAGTTCCGTCGCGGAGAAGCTGACTGAGGCTGGTATCTCCTAGCTCAGCGGGCGGCGGTGACAGTGCTCCCTGAGCCTCCATTATGGCGTCCATCGGTTCGAGTCTTCGACTGTGAGAAGAAAATACATGAGCGCCCTCTTGATGTCTTCCTTCGAGTGCGGCAACTTACGTGCATCTGCAACGCATCCGGGCCAGGGCGCCGCTGATGATGCCAAGGTTGCACCATAGTCGTTCACGATTTGATTGAGTGAGGCGTGGGCCTCGAGTATTTTCTTGACGGCGGCCGTGAGGGTCGGCGAGTCGGAAACCGCTTGCGTAGTTTTGGTACGACCAAAAAGGCGGTTTAGCAGTTTCATCTCGCTCCTTCAGTTCCAGCAACACCGGACCATTGTATACGCTAATCAGCCTATCCCAACTAACCGTTTTTTGAGTCAGGGCAAATGGTACACCTTCTCGCATAGTTAGCAACCAATCCTTGCGCTGAGGTTGGTGTGCCCCAGGCGCTCCTGGACGGTCCGGTTGTTGTAGCGGTTTTCAGGGAAGTAGAGGGCAAAGGAATGCAGGTGAAGAGCGAGCAACGCGAATCCTCGGTCTACTGAAGCATGCTGCAATATGCTCCGCCGTAACGCCGACCTACGTGGCGCCCCACACGAGGCGCGCGCTACAGGTAGTGGCCGAGAGCGTGGTCGCGCTGCGGCACCGCCTGGCGCAGGCGTTTGCCGATCTCAGCGTATTCTCGCTCCATCGCCTCGGTGACAGAGGGCAGCGTCTCGGCAAGAGCGGCCAGGAAGTCGGCGTGGGTGACGACCTTGGCCTCCAAGTCCTTCCGCAAGGCAAGCTGGGCAGCCCTCATGCAGAGCAGGGCAAGGTCGGCCCCGGTAAATCGATCGGTCCTGCGGACAAGGTCCTTCAGATCCACGTCTTCGGCGAGGGCCATGCGGCGGGTGTGAACAGCAAGGATTTCGTGACGGGCGGCGGCATCCGGGATCGGAACGTACACCAGCGCATCGAAGCGCCCTGGGCGTAGGAGCGCCGGGTCGATGAGATCAGGCCGGTTGGTAGCCCCCAGGATGACCACCCCGCGCAACTCCTCCAGGCCATCCAGCTCGGAGAGGAGCTGATTCACGATCCGCTCGGTCACGTGCGGTTCGCCTGCCGCCATCCCACGTCGCGGTACAAGGGCATCCACCTCGTCGAAGAACACGATGGCGGGGGCTACCTGGCGGGCCTTGGCGAAGAACTCTCGAATCCGTTGCTCTGACTCGCCGTACCACTTGGAGAGCAGATCACTCCCTTTGGCCAGCATGAAGTTGGCCCGCGCCTCGTTGGCGACGGCCTTGGCCAGTAGGGTCTTCCCGGTCCCCGGCGGACCATAGAGCAGGACACCTTTGGGTGGCTTGATGCCGAGGCGCTCGAAGGCCTGAGGATGGGTCAGAGGCAGCTCCACAGACTCCCGGAGGGCCCTCTTCACGTCGGCCAGGCCCCCGACATCGTCCCAGGTGACCCGAGGGACCTCGATGAAGAGCTCCCGAAGGGCCGAAGGGCGGATCCGCCGCAAGGCTTGGTTGAAATCCTCATGGGTGACGATCAGGCGCTGCAGGACCTCGGCCGGGAACGTTTCAAGCCTCAAATCCAGATCCGGGAGGACGCGCCGAAGGGCATTCAGGGCGGCCTCACGGCAGAGGGCAGCCAAGTCTGAACCGACGCATCCATGCGTGAGGTCTGCCACCCAATCCAGGTTCACGTCTGGTGCAAGCGGCATGGCCCGCGTGTGGATCGTGAGGATCTGGCGTCGGCCATTGCGGTCCGGCACGCGCAGCTCAATCTCCCGGTCGAAGCGGCCGGGGCGGCGTAATGCCAGATCGATCGCGCCGACTCGGTTCGTGGCCCCGATGACAATCACGTTGCCGCGTGGCATGAGGCCATCCATTAATGTGAGAAGCTGGGCCACGACCCGCCGTTCCACTTCACCCATCACCGCCTCGCGCTTGGGGGCGATGGAATCAAGCTCGTCGATGAAGATGATGGCGGGTGGGTTGTCTTGCCCCTCCTGAAAGATGGCTCGCAGACGTTCCTCCGATTCGCCGTAAAAGCGCCCCATGATCTCGGGCCCATTGATGGTGGCGAAGTGGGCCTTGGCCTCATTGGCCAGGGCCTGGGCCAGGAGAGTCTTGCCGGTCCCAGGGGGGCCGTGTAGGAGCACACCCTTGGGCGGTGCGATCCCAAGCCGATCGAACAGCTCTGGATGCTTGAGCGGCAGCTCGACGACCTCCCGGATCTCATTGATCACCTCGCCCAGCCCGCCGATGTCATCGTAGGTGATATCCGGGAGGCGGGCCTCCTTGGTTTCCACGTACTCCGGCAGGAGCTCCACCTCTGTTTGGGGATTGATGCGCACAATGCCGGACGGGACGGTGCCGGCGACGACCAGGCGCACCTCACCCAGCCCGATCGCCAGGGACCCCAGCAAGCCTCGAAAGAGCTCCTCCGGATACATCCCGGGTGGGACGATCTCCTTCGAACGTGAGGCTGTCCCGACCGAGATCAGGTCGCCACGAACCACAGGACGGTAGAGGAGCGCCTGGCGGAGAACCTCGCCCGGGGCTACGGCACGCAAGCCTTTGCGGGCGGGAGCCAGCGTCACCTTCTGCGCATCCCGCCAGGGGGCCTTTCGGACCTGCACGTAATCCCCTATGCTGGCATGGGCGTTGGTGCGAATCACCCCGTCGACCCGGATCACATCCAGGCCTTGATCGGCCGAGCGAGCCGCCGCCACCAGGGCGCCCGTTTCCCGGTCCCCGATGATGGAGACGATCTGACCCCGCTCCAGCTCCAGGACGGCAAAGGCCGCGTCGCTGACGCGGACGATCCCGCGGCCGACGTCCTCCTGGCCCGCCTCGGCCACCTTCAGGCGGATACCCTCCGCCGCTTGAGCCTGTTGCATTTACTCTTACGCTCTCTTGGCCTAGAAGCTCATCTGACGCAGACCGAAATGCGCCAGCCTGGTATGCCGTTCCAGTAAGATTTCCCCCTGCCTCACGCGCGAACTCTACCAAGGGCGGCGAGTCGCGTCAAGGCCAGAGTGGAGAAAAGACGTCGTTGACGCCGCCTTCACCTTTTCGGGATAGAAAACCACCATGTGATCTCACCAGCCAGGCCTGCTTACGTAGGAGTGGCTGAACTGACGTAGGGGGAGGGTGCGTAGGGGCGCCCCTCGTGGGCGCCCTCACGTGGCCCGGAACATATACGGAGCTGTGTCGGAAAGCCTGAAAAAAGCAAAAGCCACAAGGCGTCAGAGATCACATCACCTCCGGGCAGAAGCCCGACACCTCATGGCTCTCTCGAGGAAGCCTCACTCGAACGGGTTCTGGTCCCAGGCTAAGCCCTCTTGCTCTGCAAGCAGATACTGCTTCGTGCTTGCTCGCATTTCTTCAGCCATTGCCCGCTCACTTGGGCTTCCCCACTACTAATATAGTGCGATAGCCGCTTATTTTCAAGGCCCACTCCCTGTCCACTTGGCCGATCAGCCCGCCTTCAGATGGGGCCGGACGGGACCTGTCCCTGCGACGCTGAAAGACCCATCAGTCAAGTGCGGGATGATGCTGTGTCCCGGAAGCCTAGTGGCTGCGTCTCCTTCACAAAGGCGGCGATGAAGGTTATACTTGGGAAACTTTCCCAGATGTTACCTGACAGGCACGCTAGAGAGTCGTCAGGACGATCTGCCCAGAGCGGATGGCAGCATAACCTGCTTGACGGAAGGAGCCAACATACCATGATACCGAGGTATCGGAAACTGCTGGTGACCACCGATTTCTCAGCCCTTGGCAATGGTGCCATCCCCCATGCCTATGCTATCCTGGCAGAACGCGGCGGGACCGTTATCCTCTGCCACATTACTGAGGTGCACGGGCCGCCGAACCCGCTCTACGCCCACTACTCGCCATGGAGCGGACTCTCGGGGCAGGAGCGAGCGGAGCTCCGGCAGACACTGCTCAGTTCGCTTGAATCACTTGTGCCTGAGGAGGCCCGCGTAGAGGGGATGGTAGCAACGGAGGTACGGGTGGTAGAGACCCCTTTGCTGGTCCATGAGGCGATCTGCCAGGAGGCCACGGTCCTGGAGGTGGACCTCATCGTGATGGCATCCCATGGCCATTCCGGGATGGCTCGCCTGCTCCTGGGCTCAGTGGCAGAGCATGTGTTGCGGTCATCCGATCGCCCCGTCCTCATTGTCCGCAGCCGAGGGTGAAGCTTCTTATGCCGGTGAAGGCGCAGCGCTATCGCGCGCGCCACGTCGACATCGCGCTTGCGTCAGGTCTCGGTAGGAATCTATAATACGTTGTGGGGTGACAGCCCATGCGGGGCGTTGCCGCACCACGGCGTACGAAAACCCCCAAACCCCCCTTTAGCAAAGGGGGGTTTGGGGGGATTTGACAAAGGGGATTTTCTAAGCAAGTTGCTTGGTAAATAGAGATGGTGAATCGGATTGCTTTTCCGCGGCACCTGGGACAGGAGGGAAGGGATGAAGCGAATGGTGATGGCAGCAGTGGCAGTGATGACGCTGCTCGCAGCGACCCCAGGGTTGACCCTGGCTGCCGGCTACGGCAACCCACAGTTTCTCGTGGATACCAACTGGCTGGCCTTGCACCTCAATGACCGGGATCTGCGGATCATCGACATGCGCAACAGCCAAGAGGAGTACGCGGCCGGACACATTCCGGGCGCGGTCCACCTTGCGGTCAATCAGGCCCGTCTGGCCTTGAAAGAGTCAGGCTTCGCTCTGCCTCCCGATTATGAAATCGAGGAGCGGTTGGGACAGCTTGGGATTACCAAAGAGACGATGGTAGTTGCGTACGACGACCAGGGAGGGTTCAACGCGTCACGCCTTTTCTTCACGCTTGAATATGCCGGCCACAAAAAGGTGGCGCTGTTAAACGGAGGCGTCACGAAGTGGACGGCCGAAGAGCGCGCCCTCTCGAAAACGCTGCCACAGGTGAGCAAGACGGTCTACCAAGTCCATGCTGAGACGCAGCGCGTCGCGCCGGCGGGCTGGATTGTGACAAACCTGGGGAAGCCGAATCTCGCCCTGGTGGACGCCCGGTCGCCCGCTGAGTTTCGCGGTGAGGATCTGCGGGCCAAGCGGGGAGGCCACATCCCAGGGGCCGTGAACATTGAGTGGACGCAAAACCTGACCGGTGACAAGACATTCAAGTCGGCTGATGAACTCACGGCCCTCTATAACCAGGCAGGGGTGACGAAGGACAAGACGATCGTGAGCTACTGTCAGACCATGCATCGCGCAGCCGTCACCTACTTCACGCTCCGGCTCCTGGGGTATCCGGACGTTCGTGGGTACGATCGCTCCTGGAGCGAGTGGGGTAACGACCCCACGCTGCCGGCGCAGTGGTGAGTGGGTGGTGGAGGTCAAAGACGCTCTGCGGCCGACGGCTGGACGCGCGGCAGGTCTTCACCGCGATAGGCTGCAGCCTTTTGCAGTGGCGTGAGGAGAGACATGGGTGAGTTGCGGCGCGATCCGGTAACGAATCGTTGGGTGATTATCGACCCAGAGCGGCCAGGTCGAGAGGCTGCCCTGAAGGCGGAAGTGCAGCCGCCTCCACCGCTTTCGGGCCCATGCCCGCTCTGTCCAGGCAATGAGCTGATGACCCCGCCTGAGATTGTAGCGTTTGGCGAGCCCTCGCGTCAGCAGAATCAGACTGGCTGGTGGGTTCGAGTCACCCCGGACCTGCAGCCTCTTTGTCGGATTGAGGGTGATTTCGATCGAAGGCCGGAGGGGCCCTTCGACGTGATGAACGCCGTGGGGGCCCATGAGATCGTCATAGAGAGTCCACAGCATCATTTAACCTGGGCAGAACTCCCGGAGCAACAGTTGGAGCGGGTCCTTCGCGCCTACAGGCTGCGGAGCCTGGATCTTCGCCTGGATGAGCGGTTCCGATCGCTGATCGTGGTGAAGAACCATGCAGACGCAGCGAGCATTCTCAGTCACCCCCATTCCCACGTGCTGGCTTTCCCGTTCGTCCCGCGCGGGATTGAAGAGGAACTGCGCGGCTGTCGGGAGTTCTATGCGAGAAAGGAGCGCTGTGCCTTCTGCGACATCATACTCCATGAACGGGTCTCCCGCGTTAGAAGGGTGGAGGAGACCGATCACTTCGTGGTGCTGGCGCCCTTTGCCTCCCGCTTTCCCTTCGAGACATGGGTACTGCCGCTCCGTCACGCCTCTGACTTCGCGACCATCAACGATGGGGATCTGGTCGATCTCGCCGGTCTCCTGAAGCGGATGATGCAGACGGTCGGGAAGGTCCTCGGCAACCAATCCTGCACGATAGTCCTCCACACCGCCCCGTTTGACGAACCACATACGGATGACTATCACTGGCATCTCGAGATACTGCCGAAGACCGCGACTGTGGCGGGGTTCGGATGGGGCGCGCGGCTCTTTGTGAACCCGGTTACACCTGAGGAGGCAGCCGCCCTGTTACGACAGGCGATGTAGGGTGACCCGATGTGCCCGCTGGGACCTCAGAAGCTCACCCTGGACCAGGGTGACGCCCTGGTCGTGGTGGACGTCCAGAACGATTTCCTGCCAGGCGGCAGCCTGGCGGTCCCGCGGGGCGATGAAGTGGTCCCGGTGCTCAATCGCTACCTGGCCGCTTTTGTACGCAGAGGGTTACCGATCTTCGCCACCCGAGACTGGCATCCGCCCAACCACTGTTCTTTTCAGCCCTATGGCGGACCGTGGCCCCCCCACTGTGTGGCGGGGTCAGAAGGCGCCGCATTTGCCCATGCCCTCAAACTCCCCGCTTCCACTGTCCTCATCACCCTCAAGGGTACCCAGCCCGAGAAGGACGCCTATTCCGCATTCGACGGGACAGATCTGGGCGCGCGCCTGCGCGCCCATGGTGTGGGGCGTCTCTTCGTCGGCGGCCTGGCTACCGACTACTGCGTGCTATGCACTGTGGAGGATGGCCTGAAGGCCGGGTACGCGGTCGTCCTCTTGCAGGATGCGATCCGGGCCGTCAATGTGCGCCCCGATGACGGGGAGCGGGCGGAGGCGGAGATGATTCGACGGGGGGCCATACCGATCCGACTGGAGATGCTGGCTGCATGAATCTCCCATCGAGCCTGCTGTTGACCGACCTCTATCAGCTCACCATGCTGCAAGGGTATGTCGAGCAGGGAATGGAGGAGCAGGCGACCTTCGAGTTCTTTGTGCGCAAGCTGCCGTTAAAGCGCAATTTTTTGCTGGCGGCCGGGCTGGAACAGGCGCTGAGCTTCCTCGAAAATCTGCGTTTTACGCCCGAGGAGTTGGAGTGGCTGAACGGTTGCGGTCTTTTTCGGCGGGCACTTGTAGATTACTTGGAAAAGCTGCATTTCACCGGTGATGTGCACGCGATGCCCGAAGGAACGGTCTTTTTCCCTGACGAGCCGATCGTACGGATCACCGCCACACTCCCCCAGGCGCAACTCGTGGAGACACGTCTGATCAACCTCCTGCATTTCCAGACGCTGATCGCGTCCAAGGCGGCGCGTTCGGTGCTCGTGGCCCCCGGAAAGCTCCTGGTCGATTTCGGTCTGCGCCGTGCCCACGGGGCAGAGGCTGGGTTGCTCGCGGCGCGCGCCAGTTACCTGGCGGGGTTCTCGGGAACCTCCACTGTGCAGGCGTCGCCCCTATTTGGGATACCGATCTACGGGACGATGGCGCACTCCTTTGTTCAGGCCCACGAGGATGAGACGGCAGCCTTCGAGCGCTTTGCGTATGCCAACGCGGACAATGTCGTCCTACTCATCGACACCTACGATACCGAAGCGGGTGCGGCAAAGGTCGTGTCGCTCGCGCCGCGGTTGCGGGAGAAGGGCATCGCCATCCAGGGGGTGCGCCTGGACAGCGGCGACCTCGCGGAACATGCCCGCAAGGTACGGCGGATTCTGGATGAGGGCGGGTTGTCCGACGCTGTGATCTTCGCCAGCGGCAACCTGGACGAGTCCAGCGTGGCGCAGTTGGTCGCCGCGCAGGCCCCGATTGATGGCTTTGGCATCGGTACTCGCATGGATACCTCCGCCGACGCCCCCTACCTGGATTGTGCATACAAGCTGGAGGAGTACGCTGGACAGGCACGTCGCAAGCGTTCGGAAGGGAAGGCCACATGGCCTGGCCGCAAACAGGTCTATCGCCGGTATGATGCCGACGGCCGTATGTCCGGTGACATCCTGACCCTGGAAGACGACCCACAGGAAGGCGAGCCATTGATCCAGCCGGTAATGCGCGCCGGCCAGCGCCTCAACGCTGCCGCCCCTCTCACGGCGCTTCGCGAGCGCGCGCACAACCAACTGGCGCGCTTACCGCAGGGGCTGCGGACGCTTGAGAAAGGGCCGGACTATCCCGTTCAGGTCTCTCAGCCGTTGTGCGACCTGGCCAAATCAGTGGATGAACACCGGCTCTGAATGGCTTGACCGCCTACGGCTGTCATGCTACAGTCGGCCCGTTCCTTCCGCAGTTGTCTTGCGCCCGTAGCTCAGCCCGGATAGAGCGTTTGCCTGCGGAGCAAAAGGCCGGCAGTTCAAATCTGCCCGGGCGCACCAATAAAATCCCCCTAGTTATATTTTCCCTTGCCGTCCTGCCGGGGCGCTACGTTCCGGTTCCTGTTTCGCCACCAAAAATCCATGACCGCCTCTCAGGTTTGGAGTATGGATCGTACTCGAGTGGCGCAAGAGCTGCTGGGCCACGGCGACCCCACTGCCTTGCCGCCAAAACCACGCAGCCGCATGGCGATAGGCTCCCGGGGGAGATGCGGCCTATGTCAGATGAGGCGGCGAGCCCGTCGGCCCACAGTAGACCGGTCTGTCTAATTGTAGTTCGGCCTCATAGGGAAAGACGCCGGCGCTCCGCTTGACATCACGAATTACTGTAGCTATCATAATGTCATGCGAATTGAGTTCGATCCAGCGAAAGATGCAACGAACCGACAGAAGCACGGTGTCTCTTTGGCGGTTGCCGGCGAACTCGATTAGGAATCTGCACTTGTGTGGGTTGATGACCGCTTCGAGTATGGCGAGACGCGAATGATCGCGCTGGCCCCAAAGACGACCATCCTATACTACGCGGCATTTGTTGACCGTGGCAACGTGCGAAGGATCATCGGCCTACGCCGTGCCAATCGTCGAGAGGTGAAATACTATGTCGAAAACGTCTAAGCGTCCTGCGATCGCGATGCCGACCGTAGAGGAAGACAAGGCAATTACCGCAGCGGCGAAGGCCGACCCGGATGCACAACCCCTCACGCCTGGTCAATTGAAGTCCATGGTTCCCCTTCGTGCATTACGTGGGCGCCCGAAGTCCGAGAACAAGAAACTCCTCGTGTCTGTGCGCTACAGCCGTGAGGTAGTCACGTATTTCAAGTCAACGGGCGAGGGCTGGCAGTCGCGGATGGATAGTGTACTTCGCGAGTACGTTGAACGTAAAGCGCGCCGAGTGTGAGAATGGGGCCGAACCCCGCCTCTTGCCACATATTCCGCCACGCTTTCGTAACGCACCGGCTGGAGATGGGTTCGACATCTGCACGGTGTACGAATGGCTGGGCCATACCGCGATGCCGGATAACAGTAGGTCGGGTTAGCGTAGCGTAACCCGACGAAGCACATGAGCCACCGACGCACATTCATTTCAACCCGGGAAGACACGGACCTGTGCCATCGGCGATGGCATGGCCGTATTCCAGTTTTCGCCGATATGTTGCAGCCGGGATGTATCCAGCGGATTGAGGACAGGGTGTGATGAATTTCGAGTGGGTGGGGCATGAGTGAGGGGATCGGATCGTCGGGTTACGCTACGCTAACCCGACCTACGACGCTGATGGTTCAAGCCGGTCTCGATAACAAGGCTGCCACCACCGCCACCTTGCTACCAAAACCCACGCAGCCACGGGGCGAGCCCGTCGGCCCTAAACAGATTAGGCCGGTTGTCTAATTTGGGTTAGGCTCACAAGTCAGCATGGGGAAAAGACGAGGTCAGAAGGCGTGGTTGGTGACGTGGGAGTGGGACGGTCCGCATGCAGCAGTCGAGGATCGCGTAGCGGCTATCCTTCGACCACGCCTGTCGCAGCGAGTCGTTGGCGAAATCGTCGAGACACTCTACGCCATCCACGCATACTCCCCGACGGAACTTGCTTTGCGGTCGAAGCAGCCCGGGAAGAATCCCTTCAAGGCGTGGTGGGACAATGGTTACTGGTGGTGTGGTCATAATCCCTCCTTGCGCGCTGTTAAGGTTCATGGCTTGGTTGTTGACGAGGATCCGAATACGGGTCTTGAGACCATTCGTTGGGTAGAGCCGCCGCTCTACCGGTTTAATCGGGATACCAGAAATGTGGATCAAGTTCGGGGGGATCTGCCAGATTTCGCAACTCGTACAATCACGGGTCCGCTTAGCGACGGAGAGATCGGGCGCTACAAGCCAGAGTGGGTCAGATAAAGTGACTCAATAAGCCAGGAGATGTGACCGGTCGGGGAGATAGGTAACAAAAAAGTCCTGGGACATGGGTGGCACCGTGTGGCGTGTTAATCTACCATATGCACCCTCGATACGCATGTGTCGTTCATGGAGCCGGCCGAGTGTGAGCGGGCCGAAGTAGACGATCCAGATGCCATCGTCGATTTCTTCCAAGCCTGCGTACTCCCCGGCGCAGACGGAGGTGATTTCCGCAGAACAGGCAGCGGCATGGCTTGGGTACCTGACCAAGCCAGTGAAGCTGACGTCGACTGTAGCGCCCGCAACGTATCAGCAATACCTTAGTCGTCTGATTCAGATGCGCCCCGATATCTTCCTTGACGGATCATTGTGTGTATGACAATATGCAGTAGATTACAATACGCGGAGGTATGACGATGCCGACGAGTGTGCGATTGGATCCAGGGCTTGAAGCGAGGCTGCGGAAGATGGCCAAGGCCGAGGGGGTGCCACTCTCGGAGCTACTCAGACGTGCGGCGGCCCGATACTGCAATGAGTTGGCGAATGCTTCGTTGGACCTGAGGCTGGCCGATGTCGTCGGCGTCGTGAGGTCAACAGGGGGACGAGCCCGCCGAACCGGTGAGGCGTTTCGGAAGGCGCTACAGAGGCGGTCGTGATCTTAACCGACGCGGGTCCCCTGATCGCGCTGCTCGATCGCGGAGAGCCTGATCACCTGAAATGCCAGGAGGCCTCCGTTCGGCTCCATGGTCCGTTGCTCACAACCTGGCCGGCGTTTACGGAGGCAATCTCCCTACTGGGGCAGGCCGGGGGGTGGATAGCACAGGAGCCTTTGTGGCGCCTGCTCCGCCGGGGAGATCTCATCGTCGAGATGCCCCAGCAGTTGGAGCGAATCGCCACACTGATGAGTAAGTACCAGAGCGTTCCGATGGATATGGCTGACGCCTCGCTCGTGGCTCTGGCTGAAGAACGGGGACTCACCACGATCTTTACCCTGGACCGGGACTTTCGCATCTACCGGCTTTCGCGTAACAGGGCGTTCACGATCATTCCGTAACACGGTTGTGAGCATCGAGCACTATGGCTTGACACCCCTCTGGCGTTCGTGTTAGCGTGCGCCTGTCAAGAGTTGGAAGGTCTTCGTAAGTCCTCTCTTCGAGTGTTCCTCACACATAATCTTCTGGTAACACTGGTGGGTCGAAGGGCCTGTTACGCCTGCTTGCGAACGAGGCTGGTGTACGGGAAAGGATGCTGGTCAGGGAGAGGTCGATGATGGAGCGGTGTGGAGGGCTTCAGCCACCGAAAGAGGGCTGCGCGATTACCGTGAAAGATGGCCAGTTGATCGTCCCGGACGATCCGGTCATTCCGTTCATCGAAGGTGACGGGACGGGCCGCGACATCTGGCGCGCCTCGGTCCGCGTGTTCGATGCGGCGGTGAAAAGAGCCTATGGCGGGAAGCGCCGTATCGTCTGGTTCGAGGTCTATGCGGGCGAGAAGGCGTTCAATACCCTCAAGACCTGGTTGCCGGAGGAGACCGTTCAGGCCTTCCGTACGTACGTGGTCGGGATCAAGGGACCGCTTACGACGCCGGTGGGCGGCGGTATCCGGAGCCTGAACGTGGCGCTCCGCCAACTCCTCGACCTGTATGTTTGCCTCAGGCCGGTCGGGTACATTCGCGGCGTCCCGAGCCCTGTGAAGCGCCCCGAACTGGTCGACATGGTGATCTTCCGGGAGAATACGGAGGACATCTACGCCGGGATCGAGTGGGAAGCCGGATCGCCAGAGGTCAGTAAGGTCATCCACTTCCTTCAGGACAGGATGGGCGTCAAGAAGATCCGCTTCCCGGAGAGCTCTGCGATCGGGATTAAACCGGTCAGCCGAGAAGGGAGTGAGCGACTGATCGAAGCCGCGATTCAGTACGCGCTCCGACACAAGCGGAGGTCTGTGACGATGGTCCACAAGGGGAACATCATGAAGTTTACAGAGGGCGCGTTTCGGGACTGGGGATATGCCCTGGCGGCCAGCAAGTACCGTCACGAGACGGTCAGCCTTCGAGAGAGCTGGATCCTCGACAACAAAGAAAAGAAGCCCAACCTCACGGCCGAGGAGAATGCCCTGGCCATCGAGCCCGGCTACAAAGATATGACACCGGACCGGCAGGCGAGGGTCCGCGAGGAGGTCGAGGCTGCGCTCGCGCTGTGGCCGACACACGGCGATGGGCAGTGGAAGCGCAAGCTGATGATCAAGGACTCGATCGCCGACATCACGCTACAGCAGATCCTGACACGGGCCGATGAGTTCGACGTGATCGCGACGCTGAACTTGAATGGCGATTATCTCTCAGATGCACTCGCCGCCCAGATTGGTGGGATCGGGATTGCTCCTGGGGGGAATATCAATTATCGTACCGGTCACGCGATCTTTGAGGCGACCCATGGTACGGCGCCGAAATACGCCGACCTGGATAAGGTTAATCCTGGCTCGGTTATCCTCTCGGGCGAGATGATGCTGCGACACCTCGGCTGGAACGAGGCGGCGGATTTGGTGGTCCGGGGGCTGGAGGAGACCATTGCTCGGAGACAGGTCACCTATGACTTTGCCAGGCTGCTGCGTGCCGAGGGGGCCACTGACGTCAAGGAGCTGAAGTGCTCCGAATTCGCCACAGCGGTCATCGAGCAGATGGGCTAGAGTAGTGTCTCATAAGTCTCTTTACTTTGATTGTCATTCCGGGCTTGACCCGGAATCCAGTCTTTCTGCGCTGGATTCCCGCTTTCGCAGGAATGACGACTTCGGAGTGAATTACCCCCCAGCAAGCTGGGGGGCATCTTCGTGAAAGAACAAACCTGAGAAAGACGCATTCCTCCCCTCAGCAAGCTGAGAGGTATCCTGCGGTGATTTTATGAATGTAAAGGAGCGTTGGGGATACTACACTAGGCAAGCTAAGACGTGAATACATGGGGGTGTTGATGCGACCGAAGGTGACCGTAGTTGGCGGTGCGGGTAACGTCGGAGCCACCGTTGGTCAGTATCTCGTCGCGAAAGAGCTGGCCGATGTAGTGCTCATCGATATCCTGGAGAGCGTCCAGCATGGACGGGGGCTGGACCTGCTCCAGACGGGTCCGGTCCTGGGATCTGACAGCCGGATCATCGGCACGAAGGACTATCGGGACACCGCCGGCTCCGACATTGTGGTTGTGACGGCCGGCATTACCAGAAAGCCGGGGATGAGTCGGGATGATCTGCTCCATACGAACGCCAGGATCGTGGGCGAGGTGATCGAGCAGGTTGTGGCCCACTCGCCGAACTGTATCCTCATCATCGTCAGCAACCCGCTTGATGCGATGACCCAACTGGCGCTCAAGCGAAGCGGCTTTGCTCGGGAGCGGGTCATCGGTATGGCGGGCGTGCTGGATGCTGCGCGACTGCAGACCTTTATCGCGCAAGAGCTTCGGGTCTCTGTTGAGAATGTTCATGCCTGCGTACTCGGCGGCCATGGCGACGCGATGGTTCCCCTGCCTCGGTTCTCCACGGTTGCCGGGATTCCAATCACCGAGCTGCTGCCGCCCGACCGGATCGAGGCGCTGGTGAAGCGGACAGCCGGGGGTGGGGGGGAGATCCTGGCGCTGCTTGGAACGGGAAGCGCGTATTACGCGCCGGGCGCCTCAGTCGTGGAGATGGTGGAGGCGATTCTGAAGGATAAGAAGAAGATCCTGCCCTGCTGCGTCTATCTGGAAGGGGAGTACGGGATACGCGGGCTATGCGTCGGTGTCCCGGTCAAGCTGGGCGCCGCCGGTGTTGAGCAGGTCATCGAAATCCGACTGACACCCAATGAAACGGCTGCCCTGAACCGGTCGGCGGCCGCCGTGAAAGAGCTGGTCGACATCCTGAAGCTCTGAACTGTAGACGGTAAACTGTGAACCCTTAACAGGAGGAGAACGGGCCGTGATGCAACTGAGAAGCAGATATCTGGGTTCCTTGGTGCTGGCTGTAGGGCTGTTGGTCGCAGGCTGCGGTCAGGAGATCAAGAAGGAGAATGAGCAACTGAAAGGGCAGATGGCAACCCTTCAGAAGGAGAATGCCGATCTCAAAGCTGAGACGGTGACGCTGAAAGGTGAGAACGACGCGATGAAGAAGGAGTTCGATGAGATGAAGGCGCAGATGGAACAGATGCAGCAAAAGATGAAGGGGGCCAAGATGGGCCGGCCCGTAAAGAAATAAGTAGCCAGCCCAGCCGATAGTACAACCGTTAGCTCTTCAGAGACTCATGACCGAAGAGCGGCTGAACAACCAGCGGAGACAGGTCGTGGCAGCAACCGCGCGAAGGGAGATCTGGTGGCTGCAGCCGATGCTGATCGTGCTGGCGCTAGGCGGGTTCATGGTCTACACGACATGGGCGGCCCTTCAGGGAGCCCACTATGATTACAAGAACTACCTCTCGCCTTTCTATCCATCTTTCGCCAAACCTGAATGGTGGCCGCTCTCACCGGCTTTCCTGATCCTCTGGGCCCCGGCGGGCTTTCGGTTGAGCTGCTACTACTTTCGGAAGGCCTTCCATCGCTCTGTCTTACTGGCCCCGCCGGCCTGCGCGGTTGCTGACGCGCGGGCCGGCTATACGGGAGAATCCCGATTCCCCCTGATCTTCATGAACCTCCATCGCTACTTTCTCTATCTGGCCATGGCCGAACTGGTCATCTTGTGGTATCACGCCGCCCGTAGTGTTGTCTTTGACGGGCGACTTGGCGCAGGGACGGGCTCACTTGTGATGGTAGCCAATGTCGCTTTGCTCAGTCTCTACCTAACCTCCTGCCACTCCTTTCGACACCTCATCGGCGGACGACTCGACTGTTTCTCACGCTGCCCCAACCAGCACGCCCTCTGGAGCCAGGTCAGCCGTCTCAACGAGCGTCACATGCTCTGGTTCTGGCTCAGTCTCTTTTCGGTGGGACTGACTGATCTGTACATTCGCCTCCTGTCGATGGGCATCATCAGCGATATGAGACTGTTCTGATGGCGCGGGAGCAGTACGAGACTTACGAGCACGATGTACTCATCATCGGTGGCGGTGGCGCGGGCCTGCGTGCAGCCATCGAAGCCAAGGTGCAGGGCGTCTCCGTGGGTCTTATCTGTAAGTCGCTCCTGGGCAAGGCCCATACGGTCATGGCCGAGGGCGGAATTGCTGCGGCGCTCGGTAACGTTTATCCAGATGACAACTGGCAGGTGCACTTCCGCGATACGATGCGAGGCGGCAAGATGCTGAACAACTGGCGGATGGCCCAACTGCACGCCCAAGAGGCGCCGGAGCGCGTCCTGGAGCTGGAACGGTGGGGCGCGGTGTTCGACCGGACCAAGGATGGGCTCATCCTGCAACGCGACTTCGGCGGCCACCGCTACGCGCGTCTGGCCCACGTCGGCGACCGGACGGGCCTTGAGATGCTCCGCACGCTGCAGCAGCACGCGGTGGCTCAGGGGATCGAGGTCTACATGGAATGCACCATAACGCGCCTGCTCAAAGACGGCGATCGTGTGAGCGGCGCGTTCGGCTATCGGCGCAGTACCGGTCAGTTCATCGTCTTCAGAGCGAAGGCGGTGATCCTTGCGACCGGCGGGATCGGCAAGCTGTGGAAGTTCACCTCCAACTCCTGGGAGTGCACCGGCAACGGCATCATGCTGGCCCTCGATGCCGGCGCGGACCTGATCGACATGGAGTCGTACCAGTTTCACCCGACCGGGATGGTGTGGCCGCCCTCGGTGCGGGGGACCCTCGTGACTGAAGGGGTACGTGGCGACGGCGGGACACTGCGGAATAGTAGCGGCGAGCGCTTCATGTTCCGATACATCCCGGAGTTCTTCAAGACCGAGACCGCCGACAATGAGGCTGAGGCCGATAAGTGGTATACGGACAAGACGCACAACCGGCGTACGCCCGATCTGCTGCCGCGCGATGAGGTAGCGCGGGCGATCAACTCGGAGGTAAAAGCCGGTCGCGGGAGTCCGCACGGCGGGGTCTTCCTCGACATCGCCTCGCGGCGGCCCGCGGACTACATCATGCGGCGTCTGCCGTCGATGTACCACCAGTTCAAGGAGCTGGCCGGCGTAGACATCACGAAAGAGCCGATGGAGGTCGGGCCGACCGCCCATTATATGAATGGGGGGATTCGGGTCGACGCGGACACGACAGCGACGGCGGTGCCCGGCCTGTTCGCGGCCGGCGAGGTCGCGGGAGGGCTACATGGCGGCAACCGCCTTGGTGGCAACGCCCTGTCCGATCTCCTGGTTTTTGGCCGGCGCGCGGGTCAGCATGCGGCGTTGTACGCGAAAAGCTTCTCTGGTGCGCCGACGGCTGATACGAGCCAGCTTGACGCGTGCGCACGTGAGACCCTGATGCCGTTTGAGGGTAAGGGCGCCGAGAATCCCCACGCTTTTCATGCCGAGTTGCAAGAGACCATGCAGCCGCTGGTGGGGATCATCCGGACGGAAACGGAGCTGCGGGAGGCGCTGGTACAACTCGGACAGTACCGACAGCGACTGCCGCAGGTTCGTGTCGAGGGTGGCCGTACATACAATCCTGGCTGGCATGCGGCCTTGGACCTGTACGCGATGCTCACAGTGGCGGAATGCGTGACGCGAGCGGCACTGGAACGCAAGGAGAGTCGTGGTGGGCATACGCGGGACGATTACCCGTCTGCGGATCCACGGTTCGCTTCAGTGAACGTGGTCGCCCGCAAACGCCACGGGGCGATCATCACGGTCCTTGAGCCGATCGTCGAGATGCCCGAGGAGCTCAGGCGGCTTATCGAGGAGAAGGGGTGATGCCGGTCATCACGCTGCGGCTCTTCCGGGGCGACGCGAGGGGCGGCGGTTTCACGGAGTACCGGGTAGAGGCCGAGGAGGGGATGGTCCTCCTCGACGTGATCCACCGAGTACAGGCGACGCAGGCGCCTGACTGTGCGGTCCGATGGAACTGCAAGGCCGGCAAGTGCGGCTCGTGCAGTGCCGAGATCAACGGCCGGCCGCGGCTTATGTGCATGACCCAGATGAGCCTGTTTCCTGCTGGTGAACCGATCACGGTCGCCCCCATGAAGGCCTTCCCGATTATCCGGGACCTGGTGAGCGATGTCTCCTTCAACTACGAGGTTGCCAAGACGATACCCGCCTTTAAGCCGCGCCTACCCGAGCCCGATGGCGCCTACCGGATGATGCAGGCAGACATCGAACGGATTCAGGAGTTCCATAAGTGCATCGAGTGCTTTCTCTGTCAGAATGTCTGCCACGTCATCCGTGACCATGAAGAGAACAAGCCGCACTTTGCCGGGCCCCGCTTCTTCGTTCGGATGGCGGCGCTGGAGATGCACCCGTTGGACACCCACTCGCGCACGGAAATGCTCCGGGCGAAAGCCGGGATTGGCTACTGCAACATCACCAAGTGCTGCACCGAGGTCTGCCCCGAGCAGATCCGGATCACCGACAACGCCATCATCCCACTGAAGGAGCGCGTGGTGGACGATTGCTACGACCCGCTCCTCTGGCTGCTCCGTAAGCTCACCCGAAAGTAAGAGTCGCCTGCCCCCTGCTTCAAGTTCCTCTGTCTACTCGACCGTCACGCTCTTGGCGAGGTTGCGGGGTTGGTCTACGTCACACCCCTTCCGTACGGCGATGTGGTAGGCGAGGAGTTGCAGAGGAACGACAAGGAGCAGGGGCATCAGGTAAGGGGAGGCATGAGGGATGCTTACCAGATGGTCGGTCTTGGCCATGAGGCGGGAATCGGTCTCGTCGGAGAGGGCGATGACGATCCCGTTACGCGTTTTCACTTCCTCGATATTGCCCAACACCTTCTCGAAGGTCCTATCCTTTGGCGCGAGAAAGACCACTGGCATCTCTTCAGTAATCATGGCAATGGGTCCGTGTTTCATCTCGCCGGCCGGATACCCCTCGGCGTGGATATAGGAGATCTCCTTGAGCTTCAGGGCCCCCTCCAGCGCGATGGGGTAGTTGATGCCGCGACCCAGGTAAAGGAAACTCGATGCGGCGTAGAAGTGCTCGGCCAGTCCTTCCAACGCGGGCCCGAGGGAGAGCACCTGCTCCATCTGCTGTGGCAGGCGGATCAGCTCACTGAGTAATTCCTGGGATCTCGTTCCATCGAGGCGTCCCCTGGCCCGGCCCAGGGCCAGGGCCAGCAGGTAGAGGGCGGCCAGTTGGGAGGTGAAAGTCTTCGTCGAGGCGACGCCGATCTCCGGTCCGGCGTGGGTGTACAGGATGCCATCGCTTTCGCGGCTGAGCGTAGAGCCGACCACGTTACAGATGGCGAGGGACTTACAGCCGCGGCGACGAGCCTCGCGCAGGGAGACCAGGGTATCCAGCGTTTCACCGGACTGACTGATTGTCAGGACCAGCGTCCGCTCATCCAGGATCGGGTCGCGGTACCGGAACTCGGAGCCGTAGTCCACCTCGACTGGAATACGCGCCAGATCCTCGATGAGGAATTTGCCGACCAGCCCGGCATGCCAGGAGGTCCCGCAGGCGACGAGGACGATCCGATCGATCGTCGGCAGCGTGCTGTGGAGTGACTCCAGCCCTTCGAGGTAGATGTGCCCACTCTCCAACGAGAAGCAACCATGGATGGTGTCGCGGATCGCTCTGGGCTGCTCATAGATCTCCTTCAGCATGAAGTGCTTGTATCCGCTCTTCTCGGCCATGATGGGGGTCCAGAGGATCTTCTGGACCTTCTTCTCCACCGGCTCCCCGGTCAAGGTTGTGACGTTGACGCCGTCATGGGAGAGGACCACCACCTCCTCGTCGTCCAAAAACAGGACATCACGGGTGTGGGAAAGGATGGCGGGGACGTCGGAGGCGATGAAGAACTCTCCGTCACCAAGCCCAACCACCAGTGGACTGCCATTCCTGGCCGCCACCAGTCTGTGCGGATCGCCCCGCCAGAGAATCCCAAGGGCGTAGGCCCCAACGACGCTGACCAGGGCGCGGCGCACGGCAACCTCTAAGTCTCCCGTTTCCTGAAGTTGCGCCTCGATCAGGTGGGCGATCACCTCGGTATCGGTGTCTGACGTGAAATGGTGTCCCTCCAACTGGAGCTTCTCTTTCAGGGCAAGGTAGTTCTCGATGATGCCGTTATGGACGACGACGAGATCGCCGGTACAATCGCTATGGGGATGGGCGTTCTCTTCGGTGGGCCGGCCGTGGGTAGCCCAGCGTGTGTGGCCGAGACCGACCTCTCCGGAGAGGTCACGACCCCACAGGGCATTCTCCAGCTCCTTGATCTTGCCCACGCTGCGATACAGGACGATCCGGTCCTGTTGGAGGATGGCCAGGCCGGCCGAGTCGTAGCCACGGTACTCCAGCCGCTTGAGTCCCTCCAAGAGGATCGGGACGACCTTCTTGTGTCCGACATACCCCACGATTCCGCACATCGCTCTACCCCTTTTTTGCTCTCGCCCAAAACGCTGCGCCGCCGCCGGCCTTATTGACCTGCTGTGCCCGGCCGAACGCCAGCGCATCGGCCGGCACGTCCTCCGTGATGATCGATCCGGCGGCGATGATGGCGCCGCGGCCCACCGAGATCGGCGCCACGAGGCTCGCGTTGCTGCCCACAAACACGTCATCTTCGATTACGGTCTGGTGTTTGGTAACGCCGTCATAATTACAAGTTATCATCCCGGCGCCGACGTTGACCCGCTCTCCGATAATGGTATCTCCGATGTAGCTCAAGTGTGGGACCTTGGACCCTTCGCCGACAACCGACTTCTTGACCTCTACGAAGTTTCCAACCTTGGCCCGTTGCCGAAGCTGAGTTTGGGGCCTCAAGTGCGCGTAGGGCCCGACCTGGCACCCGTCTCCGATCTGGCTCTCCTGGATAATGCACCCATCAAGGATAACGCTGCCATCGCCCACCGTCGAATTGCGGATCCGACAGCCGGAGTGGATCGTTGTCCCCTCCCCGATCACGGTCTGTCCTTCGAGGGTGACGTTGGGGTAGAGGATCGAATCGGGACCGATCCTGACAAATGGACCAATGTAGGTACACTCGGGGTCGTGGAGGGTGACCCCCTCGGCGAGCAGCCGCAGGGCGGCCTTTCGCCAAAGAAGGCGATGGATCTCAGCCAGCTCGGCGCGGGTGTTGACCCCTCGCACCTCGTCGGGGTCGAGCGCTCGGCAAGCCTGCACGCCCCCGTCGCGATCCCGCAGCAGCGCGATGGCGTCAGGGAGATAGAGTTCACCCTTGACAGCAGAAGGGCGAATCGTCTGGAGGGCCTTAAAGAGCGCGGGTGCGGCAAAGCAGTAGACCCCGGCGTTGATCTCGTGGAGTTGTCGCTCCTGTGGCGTAGCCTCCAGTTCCTCAACGATTCGTAGAAGTTCCCCTGTCGCGGATCGTACTATCCGCCCGTAGCCGGTTGGCTCAGCCACCTCAGCCGTGAGCACGGTGGCCAGGGCGCGGGCCTCACGGTGCGCCCTCAGGAGGCCGTCGAGGGTTGCTGAGGTGAGGAGAGGCGTATCCCCGGACACGACCAACAGATCGCCATCGAAGCCAGTGAGGACCTCCTGGGCGTGCAGTAGGGCATGAGCCGTCCCTTGCTGGTTTGGTTGGGACACGAATTCGACGACCTCGCCCGTCAGCGCCTCTTTCACGCTGTCGGCCTGGTAGCCGACGATCACCAGCGTGCGCTTCGCCCGGAAAGGGCGGCACGCTTCGACGACATAGGCGATCATCGGCAGACCGGCCACCGGGTGCACCACCTTCGGCAGCTTCGAGCGCATCCTGGTCCCCTGGCCGGCAGCCAGGATGACCGCGCAGAGATCGTTCACGTGCTGACACCCCTCCTCAGGCTATGGATTACAGTCTTCACGATGCTACCACACCTTCCAATGGCCGCAAAATCGATTGCGCAGACAGGCCAAGGAAGGTCGCAGTCACGGTGATGGCAGGTCGTCAAGTCCGAGGATGGTGTCTCGCAGCCGCGCCTCCTCTGCCCCGAGTGCGCGCAGGGCCGCCGAGATGACGAAGAGAGAACCGGTGACGACAACGGCATCCTCCGGATCGGTCACTGTCTTGGCCAGTGCGATCGCCTCGGCCACGTCTTCCAGGATCTCGATCTTTTGACAGAAGCGTTCGGCCTCCGGCAGACGGCGCGGATCGGCGGCACGTTCGCTCTCTGGACGGGTGAGGATCACCCGCTTTGCCAGGGGCGCCAACTCTTGCAGCATCGCGATCCAGTTCTTATCCTGCAGTACGCCGAACACCAGAGTCAAGCGACCGGCAAACCCTTGCTCCTCGAGAAAAGCCCGCAGCGCGATTGCGCCCGCCGGATTGTGTGCGCCATCCAGAACTACAAGGGGGCGACCGGGGAGGATCTGGAGACGGCCAGGCCATCGTGCCCGACGTAACCCTTCGCGGATTGAACCCTCCGGAATGACGGTACCAGCAGTCCGCAGGAGCCGGGCCGCTGCAAGGGCAGCGACCGCATTGATGACCTGATGCCGGCCGAGCAGGCGGATATCGAAGGTTTCGGTGGGCTGGCCCTTTTCGCCCAAGCTGAATCGCTGACCGGAGAGATCTGACCGGTGAACCCGCCAGTCGTATGAGCTCCGAACATCGAAAAGGGTCGCACCCCGCTTTCGACAGGCGTCGGTAATGACGGCCAGGGCCTCGGGGGCATCGACGGCGGTGACGACCCGTGTTCCCTCCTTAACGATCCCTGCTTTCTCTGCGGCAATCCCTCCCAGCGTCTTTCCCAGATACTCCTCATGCTCCAAGGCGATATTGGTGATGACCGCTACCTGGGCGTCGATGACGTTAGTGGCATCGAACCGCCCCCCCATCCCTACTTCCACCACCGCGTAGTCCACCTTGCTGCGAATGAAGTGGAGGAAGGCAAGAGCGGTCGCGATTTCGAAAAAGGTGGGGTGGGTAGGGGCGCTGCTTGCTGCGCCCGGTGCGGAGTGCGAGGGGCGAGGAACGGGGAAAAGCTCGGCGATGACATGACGAAGTTCATCGGTGAGGGCGGCGGCGTCGGCCCTCGCGATGGCCTGACCGTCTACCTGAATCCGCTCTGTAAACTCTAACAGGTGCGGGGAAGTATAGAGACCAACCCGATAGCCGGCAGCCTTCAGGATCGAAGAGAGAAATGAGGCGGTAGACCCTTTGCCGTTGGTCCCGCCGATCAGGATGGACGGGAACCGACGGTGCGGATCTCCAACTGCCCCAAGAAGTCGTTGGATATTCTCGAGACCCAGCTTCACGCCGTAACGCTGGAGCCCGTAGAGATAAGCAATCGCCTGGGAATAGGTCACATTGAACCTACAGAGGTCACTGACTCACAAGACTTTGAGCGCCCGGGGGGCTTGCCCCGGCGCTTCACCACTGCCCCGGTTAATGCGCTACCTGGCGCAGCGGAACCCAAGGTCGCTGAAGCGGCGATAGACGTGGCCGCTGGCGGTCCGCCGGGTCGTCCGCGCATGCCACTCGGGAGTGTACCACCCCCCACCTCGCTCGACCCTGCTGCCTCTGGCGGTGGGGTCTTCGCGTCCGTCACCGGGATCATAGGGATAGGGCTTGTAGAGTGACGATGTCCATTCCCAGACATTGCCGGCCATATCCATCACCCCGTAAGGGGAGGCCCCTTTTGGGTAGCTCCCCACAGCGGTGGCGGACCCGACCGAGTATCCGACGTTGGCCCGTTCAGCTTCGAAGGTATTGCCCCATGGATAACGCCTGCCATCGGTGCCGCGGGCAACCCTTTCCCACTCCGCCTCAGTCGGTAGGCGCTTACCGACCCATCGGCAGTATGCCACCGCCGCCTGGTAACTCACGACCGTCACCGGAAGGTTGACCTTGGTGGAATCATCGTATCCTCGGTTGGGCGGCCGGGTGCAGGCACCCGCCTCGATGCACCGGAGGTAGCGAGCATTTGTCACCTCGAACGTATCGATCGAGAAGGGCCCCACAAAGACCTTCGTGGCCGGTTTCTCATTATCGTCGGCCTCTGGATCATCGGAGCCGATAATGAATTCGCCTGCCGGGATGGCCACCATCTCGACATCATCCTGAATAGGCGCCGCCGTCTGGGCGCTCGTCGGCCCGTAGGTGATGGTGACGAACAGAAGTGTAGCCCCTGCAACGAGAGCCGCGCCTTTCATCCGCCACTCCTCCTTCAGGTGATGCTGTTGTTGTCAGCGCGTAGAGGCCTTCCCGACGGGCAGCCTGACGGCTGACAGCTTGTTTTGCGTGACCTACCAGAACGAGGAGTGCGGATGGCGCCGAGCCAACCAGCGGTCACATCCAAAGGAGCGACCGGCGCGAGTGAGGAAGACTACTAGCAGACCGGCCATAAACGCCTGGTCCGAGGTGGTGGCTGGCGACCCGCCCCCCTTGGCCAGGAAGAAATTGAGCGTCATGAAGATCCCCCCGAGCGCAGCCGGAGGCGTCAAGAGCCCAAGCAGGAGCGCCAAGCCAACCAGGATCATCCCCCAGGTGACCAGCCCGGCAAGGAGCTGATGATGCGGAATCGCCACGCCCGTGACGAAAGGCTTATACCAGACAAACGCTCCGTCGGTCTTGGTCATCAGCCATTTCTCCAGCACGCCGGAACGGGTAAAGCCGCCTATTAACTTCCCGAGGCCATCTTGGAAGAAGTAGTAGCCGAAAAAGATACGCAGGAGGACCACCTGCCAGAGCTTCGTTTCTATCTGCCAGTTGCCCAGCAGTTTGGTCACAGATGCTCCTGATGAGTGTCCACGCTACAGCTTCTCGACCTCGAGGACCCGGGTGCTGTCCTCTTCGCGGGTTGAGAGGACCTTCAGGCCGACGTTGCCCAGCAGTGATTCGAAGATCGCGGCCGGAAACTGGAATCGTTCGGCGTCGAAGACAAACTCCACCCGCTCGCCAGGCTGAAGCTCCTCGGCATGGATTCGAAGGGTGCGCTTCAAGAAGGTGACGATATCCGCGCTACACGCGGGAGCCCTGACAACAATGCGCCGCATCGGCCTGTCCTCGACCCCGATCGAGGATCGGGGGCTCATGCTAGATCTTTTTCCGCATCAGGTACCAGCGGTCGGCGCCTGCCTTGGCCCGCTTGTCAGCCTCATCGATCGTTTGCGGCGGGGGAACGATCACATCCTGGCCGGGCTGCCAGTCAACCGGGCAGGCGACGCCGTACTTGTCGACGGTCTGTAGCGCCTTTAGGCTCCGCAGGATCTCGTCGATGTTTCGCCCGAATGGGATCGGATAGTACATGGCGAAACGGACGATCCCCTCAGGGTCGATGAAGAAGACGCCGCGGACGGTGAGGCCGACCTCGGGGTTGATCAGGTCGTAGAGGTTGGCCACGACCTTCTCGGGATCGGCGACCACCGGGAAGTCGACCTTGACCTTGGCTGACTCCTCCATGTGGCGGAGCCACTCGATGTGTGAGTAGATACTATCCACGCTCAGGCCGATCACCTCGCACCCGAGGTCCTTGAATTCCTTGTGTCGCTTGGCGAACTGGATGAACTCCGTCGTGCAGACCGGCGTAAAGTCGGCGGGGTGAGCAAAGAACAGGACCCACTTGCCGCGGAACTGCGACAGGGCGATGGGACCCTTGGTGGTGTTGGCGGTGAAATCCGGCGCCTTCGATCCGATCTTGACCATTGTGATCTCCTTTCAGGATTCTTTTATGCAGTTGTCAGAATTGAGCCTTGTGCTCCTCGTTCCAATTAGCTTAACCGTTATAGATTCAGAGCTATCAATCCAACACTATTGTAGTCCATAGTTCGCCCTAGGCGAACAACGATTTTTTGGTTGCTCAAATATAGAAGAGATTGACAGCGCAACCCGTTCATTTAGCCGTCATTGCGAGCACCCGAAGGGTGCGCGGCAATCTCACAGTTCTGTTTTCGTGAGATCGGGGAACCTGGGGACCAAGAACGGTTGGATTGCTTCGCTGCGCTCGCAATGACCCATCCCAATCTCTTAGGTGATCGCACTCAGAACATCCCATTCGCCCGACGCAGCCATCGGAAGAGCCACGCCATTACGAGCAGCAGGCTTAGCAGCGCAACCGTCATTTGCGCCGGTGGATAGTCGTAATGGTTCGCGAGCACAAAGCCGATCGCGCCAGTCATCACGGCCACGAGCGGGGCCACCAGGAACATAGGGCGAACCTCGTGGCAGATGTTCTTCGCGACAAGGGCGGGAAGCACCAGGCACCCAAACGTATACAACATCCCGGACGATCTGATGGACAACCCTACGGCGAGACCGAGCAAGGTGGAGATGACTGCTGCCCAGCGAGCGATGTTCATGCCCACCGCCGCGGCCATGGCAGGGTCCATGAGGAAGAGCAGGGTGCGCCGATGGGTAGCCGTGAGGAAGAGCGCGACCAAGCCGGCGAGCAGGCCGAAGGTCCAGACGTCGGCTCTCGTGGCTCCGATGATACTGGAGGAAAGTAACCGATGGATCTCCTCGAGCCCGTGCGGACTCCTGGAGACGATCAGGATGGAGAGGCTGGCCGACGTAAGGAACACCCATCCGGTGATCACCTCATGGCTCTCTCTCGACTCTTCGCCTCCGCGCGTGGTGATCAGAGCCGCGATCACGGAGAACGCCACGGCCATGGTGGAGAGAAATCCATCCGAGCGGAACCAGGGAAGGGTGGCCGGAGCTGCCCAAGCCCCAATCCACATCGCGAGAGCGATGCCAAGGGTTGATGCCTGAGAAATGGCCGCGCCGATGAAGATCTGGTCACGGGCCACTGCAAGCACTCCGACCAACGAGAGTAACAGGGCGATCGACCAGCCGACGAGGTACGTGTTCTGAAACAGAGGCCATGATGAAAGGAACTCCTCGATCACGGATGTTCTCCCGGGGGGTAGACGTGGACTGCGACAGCGCCCGATGGATCGCGGGTCACCTCCACGCCCACCCCGTACACCCGATCGAGAACGGCCCGATTGAGCATTTGTTGGCGCGGTCCGGACTCGACGCTGCCCGAACAGAAGAGAGCCAGGTGCGTGGCGTAGCGCGCGGCAATGGCGATATCGTGGGTAACGAAGAAGAGGGTCAGATATTCCTCCCGGTTCAGGTCGGCGAGAAATCGCAGGAACGAGTCTTCCGTCGAGAGGTCGAGGCCATTGGTCGGTTCGTCGAGGATCAGCAGGCCAGGCCGTCGCACGAGGGCTCGAGCCACCAGCGCCCGTTGCCGCTGCCCGCCCGAGAGGGACCAGTAATCGCGTCTCGCCATCCCCTCCAGACCGACCTTGTGCAGCGCCCATTCGAGGCGCTCTGCTTCCTCTTTCGTGCCGAGCCGAATGCCCACGAGCCCCAGTACGACAAATTCCCGGACCGTGGTGGGGAGGGCGGGATTCAGATCGCATCGTTGCGGGACAAAACCGATTCGCTCCCGGAGTGCGAGATCCGGGTGGAGCCATAATTGTCCAGCCTGGGGTCGAAGGATCCCCAGTATAGCGCGAATCAGCGTGGTCTTCCCAGAGCCGTTCGGTCCGATGAAGAACCAGAACTGCCCCTTTCGGCACTCAACGGTGACGCTTTCGAGCACAGTCCGACGCGCGTAGCCCACAGTCAGCCCTGTCGCTTTCAGGACGACATCAGTGTTCTCCATGTTCCTCCGATGCTGTGTGTGGCGGTCGCACCTAGCGTAGTGCACCCAATGCTTCTTTACATCATTTCCGAAGCCGTCATTCCCGCGAAAGCGGGAATCCAGCACAGAAAGACTGGATTCCGGGTCAAGCCCGGAATGACAATTACTGTAGAGGGACTTATGGGACACTACGCTAGCGCCGTTCCAAGGCTGCGGTCATCTCTCTCACATTATAGTCAATCATGGCGAGGTAGTCATCGGTACTATCGCGTGCCCCTACCTGGTGGGCCAAGTTCACGACCCTGGCGCCGGTTTGTTGCGAGATGAATCGAGCATGGCGAGGGTCATAGTAGCTCACCGTCAGAACCGCCCCGACCCGTTCTGCTCGCATGAGGTCCACCAGCGTCCCCAAATGCTTCGTCGTTGGAGGGACCCCTGGTTTCGGCTCCATGAACCCGATGACTGCGATCCCAAACCGGCGAGCGAAGTAGGGCCACAAATTGTGATCGGCCACGACCTTGGTTCCGAAGTGAGGAAGCATCCTGCCCAGCCAGCCCCAGAGGAGGGGTGCCTCTCCCTGGCCCTTTAGGAAGGGGGTAAGTTTGCCGTGCTCGTAGAGCAGGGCGAGCTTTTCGATATCGTACTTCTTAGCGAGTTTCTCGCCCACCAACGCTGTGCCCAGTCTCAGGTGAAAAGAGATGTAGCGATCCTCGAAGTATGGCTTCCTGTCCGGTCGCAGTTCAACCAGCTTGTCGCGGATCAGCCGCGCCACTTTGAGACCATTCAATGGATCAAGCAGATAGTGTGGGTTGCCCAGGGGGTGAACATCGCCCATCGAGCGGTCCACCTGGCCGGTGAGGACTTCCAGACGCAAGATGGCCCTGGAGGCGTCGATGTAGCCGCGTCCGCCCGGCAAGACCGCCCCGTTCCTGGCGTTCTGCAAGAGGACCGGGGCCCAACCGATTTCCAAGTCCATCCCTACCTGGAGATAGAGATCGCACTGACTCAGCGTCTTGATGAAGCTGGGCTTGGCCTCGATGAAATGCGCGTCTTCCGTCCCCTTGGCGAAGACCGTGACCAAGATCTCTTCACCACCCACCTCCCTGGCGAGACTGCCCAGGTCTGACACGGTGGCGCAGACCTGAATTGGCGTACGGCCCTCTTGGGCGGAGGCGCCTGCACTCACCAGGCTGAAGGATCCCAATACGCAGATCACAACACCCCACACAGATGGTTTTTGCAGTAGTCTCAGCATACGCAATCCCCCTGGCGTCGTTAGTACTTGTGAGCAGGGTGGGCGCCGTAGAGGAACTCGACCCCCAACCAAACAGAATGAGCGTCCTGGCGTTCCAGGTGATCTGCCCGGTCGTAGTTATACTGCAAGCGAATCCGGGAGAACTCAGAGGGATGCCAGGCAAGAAGCGGCGAGAGGCGATGCCGATCGTCGCGGAAGGGGTCGGCCTCTCTACCATTATAGACAAGCACGCTCGCCCCGCTGCCGGTAGCAAACTCGTAGCGTAGCCCGGCGGCCCACCCGTAGGAGAACCCGTACAGCGCCTGGGTGTAGAACCCCCAGTCCCGTAAGGTCTTGCGCGGCAGGTCGGTCACCCTGTCAGAGAAACGATCGGCCACATAATCTCGACCCATCACCTCCGACTGCCAGAGAAAGAACGGCCAGCCGCGGAAACTGGTGGCCGGGCGCCATGTCAGCTTGAGGTCGGCGCCATAGATGCGTGTGTGTCCGTCTGGACCGGAGGCGTTTGGACCAAAGAGCCCTGAGAGACCGGACTTGGTCGTGATCGTGTCGCTCACGTTCCAGGAGTTCACCCAACGGGTAAGATACGTGAGATCCTTCAGACTCCTGACGTCACGATTGACAAACGGGCGCCCACCGATCGGCCGCTCCTCGAAGAACTCCTCGTTCGCCAAGAAGCTCGCCATGGTCTCGCCGTTGGCGTTTTGGACCCCGACTTGGAACTCGGAGAACCAGGGCAGGGGTGTCAGCCACCCCAACCGAACGCCCGGCGCGCGCATCCCATCAGGACCGAAGAACCTGGTATTGATAACCGGTTCATCCAGCCAGTGCCACTGATGGGGATGTTGGGGGTTGATCTGGCCGAACTCGGTAAAAAAATGTCCCCCTTTGATCTGCAGGCCGTAGGGGAGCGCCTGCGTGGTAAAGAAGGCTTCCTCCAGCTCGACCCTGGTGTCCCCAACGATAGGGTCGATGAGGTAGATGATATGGGCCTCGCCCGTAAGGTACGGGTCCACGGCACCTGTAAACGACAGCTCAACGTTCTGAACTGTGAAGCCGCGCTTACGGGGATCGTGGTCGCCACCCTCAAGTTTCTGGATCGAGGCCTCCCGCTTAGTGGAGGTTCCCGCTGCGAACAGCGCATCCAGCGAGATGTCGATCAACCGAAATGTGGTTCCACCGACTTGACGGGACACGAGGTCGGTCGTTACGGGCGCCGGTGCCTCTATCCCCTTCAACGCTTTCTCGAGTGCCAATTCAGGGATGACGGGTTTCTCCACTGTCGGCGAATGAGATCGCATCGCTTCAACCTGACGCTGGAGATCCTCCAGCTTCCTCTGCTTCTCGGCGTCACGCCGGCGAAGCTCTTCAACTTCCTTCTTTAGGGCCTCCAACTCCGGATTCTTGACCTGTGCCCACGTGGCTCCCGTTCCGATAATTAGTGCAGCTAGGGACGTCATTGCAATCAGGCCTAGCTGTTTGGTGGAGAGGGTAAGCATCGATTGTTCCTCCTCAAGAGACGACGGCACTGGCCGGGGCCGGACCACCCCATACGAAAGGGCAACCGAGAAGGTAGGGGTATTGCGAGCTTACCGACCGCAGGCCAGAACGATTCGGATGCTAGGAAAAAACAGGCGGGGCGCGGCTGTGAAACGATCCGAGGTCTGTGACGTAGGGAACTGTAACGAATGGGGGAATGCGGAAGAGTGATCCGAGAAAGAATCGCAGCAGGAGAGCAAAGAGGAGGCCGGTCGCGGCGATCTGCTGCCAGAAATGGATCGGGCAAGACCCGTTCGCCTCCGGCTGAGGCTCGTCTTGAGACTGATAAGGATCAGTAGTCTGGCTCGAGTCGGGGAGGAGCAGCCGGAGCAACCCACCGAGGGAAGCGGCATCGCCGTGATCGTGCGGATCAGGGACCAGCAGCAGAAAGCCGATGGCCACGACCACCAAGGCCGCAGCCAGTCGCTCTCTTTTGCGCTGTCGCCCGCTTTGCGGTGAGTTCCGACTGAAGCCTGTCATCAGTCTGCCGATTAGAACTGGACTTGCAACTCGGCGATCCCTTGATGAGCGAGCTCGCCGTGTTCGCTATTGCTCAGCCCGACGGCATTGCGGCCTGGCCTGAGGTCGGTGAGAATGTAGTTACCCCGCAGCCGGACGCTGGGGTTGAGATACCAGGTCAGACCGAGGGTTCCAGAGCGCAGCTCCATCGGCCGCTCGTTGGTGGCCGAGTCAGGCGCAGTAAATGCACCGTTGTGGTCATCGACCCGCAGGTGCTCGTAGCGGAGGTTGGTCAGTAAGCCATTGCGCTTGGTGCCGAAGAGCCAGTAGCCGATCGTCCCATAGCCACCCTGCATGATGAGGTGATCGAGATTGCCGCCGCCAGCACCCAATTTGTCACGCTCCTGGGAGGCGTAGGCGTACTCCCCCTTAATCACAAACGGATAGAAGTCGAACACGAGGTCGCCGCCGCCAGTGACGCGGTCGCCGTTGATCCGGAAGCCGTCCTGGGTCCCGCCAACGCCGTTACCGGCCAGCCTGACGCCGGTCGGACCGACCGGGTTGAAGTTCTCAAAGCCGCCAACGACTCTCGTCACCGAGTTGGCATCGGTCGCACCTTGCCCCTTGGCGTTGACCCTGAAGGTGCGATGATCGGCGTTCAGCCCGATGGTGAGAGTCCCAAAGGGCATCGGGGGGGACACGGCCACTCGACCGGTGAACTCTTTCTTCCCGTCGTTGTCGATGGGGCACTGATCGACCCGCCCGCAGCCGTTATAGATTCCTACCCCATAGTAGACCAGTATGGTGGCGAGCTTCAGCGTGCCCTCGACGGTGGCGCCAAGCTGCTGGTCCGGGGACAGCGCCCTGGAGATGACCGCCCGCTCGGCGAAGTCCAGGTCCCGAGCGGAGGTGAGCATATCGAGGCCGAACCGGGGCTTGTACTGCCCAAAGGTTGCTTTGGCCCACGGCGCATACGTGTAGCTGCCCCAGCCCTCTTCGAGCCGTGTACCGATGGCACCGCCCGAGATCTCCGGCTCGATGTAGAAGCCGAAGTCGTTGAAGACCTGGCCGCTTACGATGAGCCGGGTACGGCGGATCCTAAATGTGCTCGGGTCGTGCCGTGCCAGCCCTGCTGCCGTGAATGCAGCGGGGAACTCTTCATCATTTCGCGCCCCTTCAACTTGCATCCAATTCTGGATGTACCCGCGTAGGCTCAGTCGGAACTGATCATCGGCTGACTTCAGGAAGAACCCTTTCCCGGGCTCATACCCGGTGAGCAGTGACGATGCTGCGGCCTCTGCCGCCTTCTGCTCCACCTCCATCACGCGCCTGTCGATATCGGTCTGCTGCGCGGTCCGGTCTTGTCGCAGGCGGTGCATCTCCTGCTGCAACTGCTGTAGCGACTTCTGCTGCGTCTCAAATGCCTGCTCGAGCTCCGTGAGCTTGTCGGCCCACGCCCCCACCGGGGCGAGCAGCAAGGCACTGCCCAAGACGACACCGCGAACCCACCACTTTCTTTGAGCCACGATTCTCCTCTGTCTGTGTCGTTCGGAAGTGAAGCGCGGCATCATCGCTTCCAGAGCCTCTGGTAGCACCGGAGTCGTTGCATTATGGTCGAGATAGATCAGGAAGCGATGTATTCTAGTTTCCCGCAGGCGAAAATGCAAGGCTTACAGGCTTCCGATCCGATCACGCAACTGACCATGGATGTCCGAAGGGCTCGCCTTGCGAGGACTCGGAGAATCCAGTATAGTGAGCATACTTGACTTGTAGGGGCGCTGGTGACTGTTGTGGGCGGGATGGGCAGCGGAGAGTTGAGCAGGTGTTATAAGGAGTTCATTGGTAAAGTGACACCATGTCATTCCCGCGAAGGCGGGAATCCAGAAAGGCTCTGGATTCCGGGTCAAGCCCGGAATGACAAATTTATAAGTGCGGGATACAGATGACTGAAGTGTCAGATCGATTGAGAGAGCTTGAACAGATGTTGCGGCGTCGCATCGTCATCCTTGACGGCGCGATGGGCACGATGATTCAAGCATACAAGCTGGAGGAAGCAGACTTTCGGGGGCAACCGTTCGCCAGCCATCCCTGCGACCTGAAAGGGTGCAACGACCTGCTGTCCATCACGCAGCCCGCTATCATCGAGGCGATTCATCGTCAGTATCTGGAAGCCGGGGCCGATATCATCGAAACCAACACATTCAATTCCACGTCGATCTCGATGGCGGATTATCGGTTGGAATCGCTGGCTTATGACCTGAATGTCGCCGGCGCGAGAGCAGCGCGCAAAGCCGTCGAGGCCGTGATGGCGACGGACCCGAGCCGTCCGCGCTTCGTGGCCGGCGCGATCGGTCCGACGAATCGCACGGCATCGATGTCGCCCGATCTCCATAACGCTGCCTTCCGGGCCGTTACCTTCGATCAGTTGGTCGCAGCCTATACCGAGCAGGTCCGTGGGCTCCTGGACGGCGGAGCGGATCTCTTGTTGGTCGAGACGATCTTTGACACGCTGAACGGCAAGGCCGCGCTGTTTGCCATCGATCAGTACTTCGAGGAGCTCGGCCGACTCGTGCCGGTCATGGTCTCGGTGACCATTACGGATCGCAGCGGTCGCACGCTCGCCGGGCAAACGGTAGAAGCTTTTTGGAACTCCATTGCTCACATGCCGCTGCTCTCTGTAGGCATCAACTGTGCGCTTGGGGCGAAGCAGATGCGCCCATACATCGAGGAGCTTGCTCAGATTGCCCCGGTACTCCTGAGTTGCTATCCCAACGCCGGCTTACCCAACGCGTTCGGGGGGTTCGATGAAACACCGGCCATCATGGCTGCTGACCTGAGCGACTTTGCGAGGAGCGGCTGGCTCAACATCGTCGGTGGCTGTTGCGGCACGACCCCGGCTCATATTGAGGCGATCGCGGCCGCCGTCCAGGACTTGCAGCCGCGCATTCCCTCTCAACCTCAGCCGCACACCCGATTAAGCGGTCTGGAGCCATTGACGGTTTGTCCCGACGTGGGTTTCGTCAATATCGGGGAGCGGACCAATGTCAGCGGGTCCACGATGTTTGCCAAGCTCATTCGGAACGGCGAGTACGAGGCCGCCGTCTCCGTTGCGCGGCAACAGGTCGAGGGTGGCGCCCAGATCATCGATGTCAACATGGATGAGGGTATGCTGGACTCGAAAGAGGCGATGGTGACGTTTCTGCACCTGGTCGCCACCGAGCCTGACATTGCGCGGGTGCCCATTATGATCGATAGCTCTGACTGGTCGGTGATTGAGGCGGGGCTGAAGTGCGTACAGGGCAAGCCGGTGGTGAACTCACTCAGCCTCAAAGAGGGCGAACAGACGTTCATCCAGCGAGCCCGGCTCATCAAACGATATGGGGCTGCGGTCGTGATCATGGCTTTTGATGAGCTTGGTCAAGCCGACACACTGCAGCGCAAGATCGAGATCTGTGCCCGCGCATACCGGATTCTGATCGAGACGGCCGGGTTGCCGCCACAAGACATTATCTTCGATCCGAACATTCTGACGGTGGCGACCGGGCTCGAGGAGCATAACAACTATGCGGTCAACTTCATCGAGGCCTGTCGCTGGATCAAGGCCAACCTGCTTCACTGCAAGGTCAGCGGCGGGATCAGTAACATTTCGTTCTCGTTTCGTGGGAACAATCTGATCCGCGAGGCGATGCACTCGGCATTCCTGTACCATGCCATCCAGGCCGGCCTGGATATGGGGATCGTGAATGCCGGGCAACTGACGGTCTACGAGGAGATTCCCAAGGACCTGCTTGAGCTGGTTGAAGACGTGCTGCTCAACCGCCGTTCCGATGCGACCGATCGGCTGGTGAGGTTTGCGGAGACTGTGACACAGCAGGGGCAGGTTGCCGGCAAAGATGAGGCCTGGCGACGGGGAACGGTCGAAGAACGGCTCACGCATGCGTTGGTGAAGGGGATCGTGGAGTATATCGAGTCGGACGTGGAAGAAGCGCGGCAGCAGTATGACAGGCCGCTTCAGGTCATTGAGGGTCCGTTGATGGCCGGCATGAACCTCGTCGGCCAACTCTTCGGCTCCGGGCAGATGTTCTTGCCGCAGGTGATCAAAACCGCGCGTGTCATGAAGAGGGCGGTGGCCTACCTCCTACCCTTTATTGAAGCCACGCGCCTGGCATCTGACAGCCAGAGCGGTCGGCGGAAAGTCCTCATGGCCACCGTGAAGGGGGATGTGCACGATATCGGCAAGAACATTGTCGGGGTCGTACTCGGATGCAACAACTATGAGATCATCGACCTGGGGGTGATGGTGCCGTGCGACACGATCCTCAAGACCGCCCGGGAACAACAGGTGGATATTATTGGTCTGAGCGGGCTGATCACCCCGTCACTCGATGAGATGGCGCACGTAGCGCGGGAGCTGATGCGAGAAGGGCTTCACGTTCCGCTCTTGATCGGCGGCGCGACCACCAGCAGAACCCACACGGCCGTGAAAATCGCCCCACTCTATGACCAGCCGGTGGTCCACGTCTCGGATGCCTCCCGGGCCGTTGGGGTTGTCGGTCATCTCTTAAGCCAGGAACAGCGATCGGCGTTTGTCGAAAGCAATCGAGTTGACCAGGAGCGGGTAAGACAAGCGCACCAAGACCGCGAGCCGAGGGCGTTGCTCACGCTTACCCAGGCGCGAGACCGGAAATACCCCATTGATTGGGGGGTAGCAGACATCCCCAAGCCGTCCTTCACCGGTATCCGTGTGCTGGACGGGTTTCCACTCGACCAGATCGTGCCGTTGATTGATTGGACGCCGTTCTTTCATGCGTGGGAGGTGCGGGGCCGGTACCCTGAGGTCTTACAGAAGCCCAAAGCCAAGGAGTTGTTCGAGGATGGCCAGCGCTTGCTGGAGCAGATTGTCAGTCAGCGCTGGCTCATCGCCCGGGCGGTCTATGGGTTCTTCCCGGCGAACAGCGTAGACGACGATATTGAACTCTACACGGATGACTCGCGGTCGCAGGTGCTGGCGACCTTTCACACCCTCCGCCAGCAACTGCGAAAGGCCGAAGGGCAGTTCAATCTGGCGCTGGCCGATTTTATCGCGCCCAGATCGACTGGACTCCCGGACCACCTCGGCGCGTTCGCCGTGACGACCGGCCATGGTCTCGATGCCCTCTGCAAGCGATATGAAACCTCCCATGACGACTATACCTCTATTCTGGCCAAAGCGTTGGCCGATCGCCTGGCAGAGGCCTTCGCGGAGTGCTTGCATCGCCGGGTTCGAGCAGAGTGGGGGTATGGAGTCGGAGAACAGCTCAGCAACGAGGATCTGATCCGAGAGCGGTATCGAGGGATCCGTCCAGCTCCTGGCTATCCAGCCTGTCCGGATCACTCTGAGAAACAAATGCTCTTCGATCTTCTACAGGCGGAGCGCAACGCCGGCATGTACCTGACAGACAATTGCGCGATGGTTCCGGCCAGTTCGGTGAGCGGGTTCTACTTTTCCCACCCTGAGGCGACCTACTTTGCGGTCGGAAAAGCCGGACGGGATCAGGTGTTGGACTATGCCAGGCGCAAGCGGATGGATGTGCGGACGGTGGAGCGCTGGCTCTCACCGAATCTGAATTATGATCCGGATTCCGCGGGTCAATGATCTGATCGAAGGGCCATGAAAAAGGCAATGGGCAGGAAGGAGACCTTCCTGCCCATTCCATCTCTCTCGATCGAGTAGAGAGGCGTCCTTACTTTACTGCTTTGAGGTGTCCGAGCGCCCCCTCAGCGGCCTTAGTGGCGACATCGGCATGGCCCGCCTTGCCGTGTTCAACGGCCCCCTTCAATTCCTTGATGGCCGCAGCCGTATGAGGATTGGCCTTTGCCTTCTCGGCTGCCTCAGTATGCTGCAAGGCTGCCGTCGCGTGTGTTGCTAGCACATCTGCATGCCCCGCTTTGCCGTGCTCGATGGCTGCCTGGGTGTGGTCGAGCGCCTCGGCCAGATGGGACTTTTCAGCCCAGGAGATACCAGTTCCCATGAAAGCTACCGCCCCCAGGATCAATGCTGCTGCTGCAAACCTCCGCCTCATCCTGACTTCCTCCTCGTGATAGATTGCCCACTTTTCCCTTTGACGTGCGTGTTCCTATTTCGCCGCTCCTGAAACCATCATGTTGCAGAAGCTTAACACTCTACCATAGAGGTTTTTCAAGTGTCAAGGGTCCGTATCGCGCCGTCTAAAATGTTACTGAGCGAGGAATCATCGCGCCATTTAAGATGTAACCCACACGGTCATCCCGCCACAGGAGGGTTACATCATGAGTCACCAGGCCAGATGGGAATACCTCAAA
>Ga0209515_10000233_pt1 | contig 105958 bp, 100 predicted proteins | sample Subgroupgradi54m_FD_187454 | JGI IMG/M metagenome (GOLD analysis project Ga0209515, IMG submission 187454) | Subsurface groundwater microbial communities from S. Glens Falls, New York, USA - GMW60B uncontaminated upgradient, 5.4 m (SPAdes)... ... | reverse complement strand
TAAGCCCCATATTGGCATACTTTAGGCTCTTGAATCAACCCTATGGTATACTTTTATCAACCGAAATTGATACGGTGCCCCCCCAACGCATTTTGTTCAGTTTGTGCATTACGAATAGCTTGATACTCCGAGCTAAACTGCTGGTTCGATGGTATTAACGTTGAGGACCCTTAAGAGGCACCGTCCACCATTCGGTTGGTGAAAACAATACTTCTTCTTGTAAGAATAGCATAAAGTAGTGCAAGATGGGGCATATGAAGAAATACAAATGCCCCCAGTGTGCATCTACCGCATCAGTCATTCACTATGGATATCGAAAGAAAGTACTCAGATTCCTGTGTAGAGCATGTGGTAAACACTTCTCTGTCAACACGTACTATCTTGACCGGAAAGAGCTCTTGAATGATCATCTGGATGGTATTTCTTTTAGAAAACTCGCCGTTAAGTATGATATGAGTAAATCACATGCGTGGGATATCTGTCATGAAGAACTGAAGAAACTGCCCGATAACAACGAATTAACTCATACTTACTGTCGTAGATTCTCTCAAATACTCGTCTGCGATGGGAAATATATCCATATCAAAGGATACGCTGACAAGATACCGCTTCTGTGGGGAGTGGATTACCTCAGTCACGATATTCCCATATGTGTATTGGCTGTAGCCGAAAACTATCAAGGGTGGGCAAAATACTTCTCATTCTTTCGCCTCATAAATTCCTATCCTCGCTTAATAGCATGTGATGATAGTAGTAGTCTGAAGATGGCAGCAAGAAATGTGTTTCCGTCAGTCAAGATACAAACCTGCTACATCACTTTAAAGAACACATACGAGATACATTGCGGGTGAGAACAGACAGAACTTATCAAGATTTTATGCGTCGTATTGAATCTATTTTTTCTCGAAAACTCCCTGATGAAACCTTTAACCACTGGTTGTTTTTGTTGTATCGAGATTACTCATCTGACCCCCTTTGTGTTTCTGTCTTAACTTCAATTGAGAAATACAAGGGAGAACTTTTGGCTCACCGGGGAATTCCTGATGCACCGTTAACAACGAATATTATGGAGTGTTTAAACTCACACCTGCAGGGACGACTACTTTCCTTAAAAGGATTTGAATCGTTCTCCCATGCCAAGCTCTGGCTCAATGGATATATCTTAAAGCGAAGGTTTACTAAACTTACTGATTGTGACGGTAAATTCAAGAAGCTGAATGGGAAGAAACCAGTCGAATTAACAAAAAAACTGGAGATTGCTCTCCCAATCCTTTTTTAGTGATTACCAACCGTTTTGTGGACGGTACTCCCTTAAGACCTATAGTTTGACACTGCGTGAATTCTTGCTATAATTTAATCTCATGAGTAGAGCAGAAGAACAACCTAATCCTATTGAAAGCGCAACTCGTCGAATGGCTGATCCATCGTGGTTTATGCTTACCGCCCTTATAGATGGTAGTATATTACCAAGTATAGGTATTGCTTCTAAGGTTGAGGATATGTATGCTCGAGCCGATTATCCTATTAGAGAAATTTTACCTGCAACTGTCCATTATGCACTTGAACGACTGCAGAAAATGGACTTAATAGAAACACGAGGAAACGAAACTGTAGACGTTCCTGGTCCACATGGATCGATACTTAGACAACCTCGGGACTTGTATCAAATCACTGATTTAGGGAGACAGGTAATGGTTCATAGAGTGCGATTGTTCAATGTAATTTCACAAATGGTTGCTGCCTCCGATAGTTCTAATACTTATAATACGCTCCAAGAAGGCAATCGAACACCAAGAGAAATTGTAAATGTAAAACTGGATAAACCATTTGGTCTACCTCAAAGATTTCATCTAACTGATCCTCACAGTGACGCAGTAATAGTATCCATGGGTGAAATAGACTTAAATATTGAAGGAGTTGGTCAAGGAAGATTAAAAGTATTAAGAATTGTGGACGATGGACAATGGATTGGACGCATTAGAACACCTCTTGGGCCGATCGAAGTTAAATACGCACGAAGAGATAATATTAAAGAAGCAGTTCCTGAATCTCATCCGCTTTCCATTGAAATAGACATCACAGAACCAACGGTAAACTCATTAAAAGCAGTTTCATGTGGAATAGTGGTAGGAGAAACGGTCTTTCCAAGTGCCCCACTGGGAGAATTTGCAACTCAAGAACGTCCCGATGGATCACTTTATACCATGTTTGACTATTGGATTGACCCCTCAACAAATGAAGGATGCCAAGTATGGTTCCCTCAGGATCCGGGAGCGGAAGCAATTAAGCAAAACATTCAGTTTGTCATATCTGCTTCACCAGCTGGAAAAAGCTCAGAATAAGGTTCGAAAGGTGTCCGTCCAGTCATCTTGATGTTTCGTAGGAGATTCTTGTGGTGCAATAGATAACGGTTTAGACTCTCGTTTGAGAGTTTTGCCGCAACCTACCACACCACTTGGGGAATTACTGAAAAATGAGAAAGCGTGTTATCTCGGCAGGATCCTTCCAGATGATAAATGTGGTCGCGCTGCCGTTTGGACCTCCTAGACGAAGAGTGTATTTTGTTATGTTGGGTTGTACAACGTCCAGGTTTGTACCCTGATTCTCGCCGGTCAGCACGATGTAGTTGCCTTGAATCTTGAGGCTATAGTTTCTGATGCTAATTCTGTCGGTGGGAATTGCCCGTCGTCCTTCGTTGTACATCTTTTCAAGCTCAAGCGGAGTAAAGCTCCCATCCTCATGTACACTAAACTGTACGCCTTCATCCTCTCCTTGGGCGATTAAGGTTGCATCTTTCTTGCATTCACCCTCGTAGCCTGTGCCAAGTCGACAGCGGATGAGACTGTGAGTGGATGAGAAAGGTTGCATCTGGGTAGAGACGAGATAGTATACTCCCGCAAAGAGTATCAAGAGAAACGAGACTGCCGCGACGACAACAAACCTTATCCGATTACCCCGAGACATGGTTTCTCCTCAATTCAGTAAATTCTTTCGCACTCTCATTTTTCACGAGTGAGGTGGAAAAAGTAGCTGCAAGAGCTTGCGTTGGTGCTCTGTTGTTACTTTATATCTCTCCTCATGAAGTGTTAAGGTGCTTAAGTAACCTATAGTATAGACTACCGCTTTGTAGTTGTCAAGAAAGTTCGAAAAGCGTCCGTCCAGTCACTCCCTATATTTTTAGATTCAAGATAATCCATCGAGTTATTACACGGCAAGACCGAGTTCGCACCTTTGGTATAATACCAAAAAGTGAAGATTTGGTACAATAAATATTACGAAAATAATCAAGGAACAAGGAAATATGTCAACAATCCATTTTAACGCTACACTATTTAAGATCGGCTCCTGTACTCTTCTCAAGCTACCAAAGAGCGCAAGTGAGAAGCTTCCGTCGCGAGGTATGACAATGGTTGAGGGAACTATCAATGGCTCCCCTTTTCAAGCCCCGCTCGAACCAGACGGTCAGGGAAGCCACTGGTTTAAGGTCGATAAAGCTCTACTGGAAGATGCTAAAATAAATGTGGGGGATACGGCAACACTGAAGATTGAACCAGTAAAAAAATGGCCGGAGCCCGAAGTACCGGAGGACTTAAGACAGGCGCTTGCGAATTCTCCACAAGCATATGCCACTTGGATAGACATAACACCAATGGCCCGTTGGGACTGGATCCGCTGGATACGCGCTACCAAAAATCCAGAAACACGAAAGATACGAATTGAAAAAACATTTTCGAAATTTAAATCTGATTTGCGAAGACCGTGTTGTTTTAACCGTGCTTCATGCACCGACCCGTATGTATCGAATAATGGGATACTCCTCGAGCCGACGCAAACGACGGCAGTAAAAGCAAATCTTGTGATTGAAGAAAGCTGACCCTGGATTTTTATTTTTTAGGTTGGTTGCTTGCGTCTCTTATAACATTTCTAAGCTCACTCACTCCTCGTTTCGTCTCACTAATACCACCCATCAGTGTATCTTTATCTCCTACTGTTCTTGCATGTACCGTGTCTTCAACACCATGACGTATCATACTTACAGCCCAAACCAAAGGAGTTGCCGGCACAAAAGGAATAGCGCTTGCAATACCATAAATAACACGAGCACCAAAATCAAGATGGTCACCTGTCAGCAAGTCTCGTCCTGATAATGCTCCAACCACAGTAACAAGATCCCCCGGACCATATGCGATGGGCGATGGAATCATTTCTATGGCTGTTTTTGCAACTTTTCCAAGCGTAGTACTAAAAGCCCGCTGGATCGGAGTTCTGTGTCTATTTCTTTCTTCGGCCTCCAATCTTTTCGCTCTACTTACCAATATGGCCTGCTCTGCAACTTGAGGTGCGTTGCTTGCTACTGACTGAGCTTTTTGAGCAATCTTTTGTACTCGAGCACTCTGGGGAATATCTCGTACTCGTTCTACTCCGCCGCTCACTCTTTGACCTACTTCACTCGTTGTTTCTGAAATTAACGAACGCACTTGTGAAAGCTTTGATAAAGAATTATTTTGTGCTTCAGGGGAAGGAACCGTCGAGGAAGAAGCTGTATCCGAAGACTTGAGTAGTCCAGGAGAAGGAATTTGAGATATATTTTCTTGTTCTTCTGACATATGTTTACTATCTCAAGAAACACCAGAGAAGTCAAAACATTTTAAGCTTCTTTCCATGCTTTATCTACTTGAGATTTTGCAAATTCGTATGGGACAGGACATAAATATATCCAACTTGAGAGGATTTTTGCTTTCCTTACCAAATCTACCGGTATTTTATGTTTTTTAAGGTACGTAAAAGAAGCTTTATTGGAAATGAGTTCTTCGTTAAACCGAAAGTGGGGGAGACAGAGATATTTAAGACCAAATTGTAATACTCCTATTTGCTGTATTCTTTGTACGTGTGTTTGTTCATGGATCAAAATAGAGATGTTTTTAGGATCTGGATGAGAGGAATGTAAGTCATCATAAATATCTTGCCTTAAATATATATTCTCACCAATGGTTATTCCCTGATAACGAGAAAGAAATGGTAAGAAACGAAATATCATAGGTTGAGATTTAACATTTGCTGAAAGGGTCATATTCCTAATTATATCTTAGATGAAATATGGATTCGAAATTCATTTTTTTAAGAAAGAAAAAGTGGTACCGTAGAGGAAGAGGGAAGGAGTTCAAGGCTGAATGAAAACAGCGATCGTCTTAAGAAACGACCATCTTCCTTCTTCACTCTACGGCGTGCGGATTACTTACAACGTCTTGGAAAAATGGAAGGCTCGCTATAGTCTTTCTGTCGTCTTCGTGTGTCGAAGAAAAAGTACACGGTAAGTGAACATCCCTCTCCGACCAAATAGCCAATAGCGATCGGCCCAACGATGAGGGCAAGGGGGCTCAATGGCGGCACCATTTCATGGTAGAACACCACTCCAATGAGTCCCAACACTCCGTATACAAGAAACATGCCTCCCAAGATCATATGGAAGACATGATTCACGAGCGCCATGCGATACTGATAGTCGCTCAGGATGAGCAAACTACCTCCTCCCAGTAATGCAAGGACGAGAAAGAAGTAGTAGGTCAATACAGTGGTGTCCATGGGAAACTCCTTTCACTTATGACTGTCTGCCGAGAATGAAGAAGACATGGTAAAACAGGTACGCGACCATTATACTAAGCGCCACCAGGCCACAAGTAAGGGCTACTATCCAGTTACCTGTTGTTAAAGGATGAACACCATACTGTAGGACGAGGATTGCAGGAATGAAAAAGTGGATTACCGGGTGCGGCATACTCCCATCTCCTTTCTTCATGATTTCAGATTGCGTGTTAGGTACGAACGACTGAGCGATATTTGAGCGAGTCATTAACTTTCCTCCCATTGTATTTTTATTCAACCGACGGTGATAATCACAAGTAATTATGAATAGTACGATCGGTTGAATATGTAATCCGCAACAATGTTAAGGTGCATGAGAAATAGTTATCAGAATGCTTTATTCCGATTATTCCCCTCCCTATATGTAAGAGGTAGTATATATCTTTTAATTATGAAGCGCAAAATATATAGTGGAAACGGGTGGAGGGTAAAGACTACAAAGTGGAGAATAGGGTTCTAAAATCCTCCGTCCAGTCACCCTTAAGACCTATAGTTTGACTTCCTCTCCTTGTCTGCTATAATTTCATTTACTAATTTACTCACCCTAAGGCTCGTGTTTTTTATTTTTCCAAATCTAATACTTCATCTATCCGTATCTGTGCGACGAATTCTTCTACGTGCGAGACGAGAATCATCATACCCTGATAGGTGCTTAATGCTTCCGCGATACGGGGAAGATGTCGGAAATTAATATGATTGGTCGGTTCGTCAAGTATGAGAAGCCCAGGTTTTTGTAAAACTAATCTGGCAAATGACACTAATCCTTTTTGCCCCTCAGACAAAGAGCCAATCCGAGCATACACAAACTCGTTTGTTATAAGAAATCCTGCCGCAACAGAGCGAATATGTTGCTCGTTCAGAACACCATCTCCCTCTTTCACCGCTCGTGAAAAAGATTCGTATACCGTATCATTAAAATTAAGTGTGGAAAAATCTTGACGATAATACCCGATGCGAATTCCCGGGGACATCGAAACTCCTTTGGCTGTTCCATTTGCAAGAGATTCAATGAGAGTGCTTTTACCAATACCATTTGGCCCCACGATACGTACGTGTTTATTTTTTACGAGAAATATTTGAGCGCTTTTCGTAATTTCCTCGTGATCTTTCATTATGGTGAATGATGTTATTCTCAGTTCTTCATTGACTAAACCTTCTTGCGTGGGAATAATAAAGGGACGTATAGTTTTATCTTCACGGCGTACCGCAACTTTCTCACTTTCCATTTTGTCTGCTTTTTCTCGCATTTTCTTCGCAACCAACCGCATCTTGCCACCCTTATTGGCAAAGTAGTTTGAACGATCTTTGTTTTCTTGAATTCCCCGTTCCATTTGAGCATTTTGTCTACGCTCCCGCTCAATGCGAAGCGCAATTTGCTCAACCACATCATTATAATTCCCAGCATACTGTTCAATTTTTTTTGTAAAATTATCAAGATATAAAACTCCCTCGGTAAAAGCATTTAAAAATATCGCGTCGTGCGAAATAACTACAACGCTTTTTTTATAGTTCATGAGAAATTCTGTGAGGTGTGCAATACCAGTGTGATCAAGATTATTAGTGGGCTCATCCAGAAGAAGGAGGTCTGGATCTTGAATGAGCGCTGAGGCAAGAAGAATGCGCGCCTGCTGACCACCGGAAAATGACTTGATGACCTTGTCCATCGGCGCCTTCAGATTTACGACAGCTAAAACAGTATTTACTCTTCTCTCTAATTCGTGCGATTCCACATTTCCTAAATATTTATTAAAATACTCTGCAATGGTAAGGTTCATATCTTCCGAAGGAATAACCTGATGAGCTGTGGCAACCACGAGCCGTTTGTCCACTGAGATATCACCCGAAGTGGGTTCTAATGTTTTCGTAATGAGCTTGAAAAGAGTACTTTTGCCAGCACCATTTTGACCCATGAGAGCAACCTTCATGCCCCGTCGAACAGTAAAACTAACTTCATCGATAATGGTTTTTTCGTGCCCGTAGTCAAAGGAGACTTTGGAGAACTTTATGATAGTTTCCAGAGGTACTATTGTACCATTTTATGGTAGACTATTCTATAAAGCACACCCCTCTCACCACTATTACTGAATTAAAGAATGAGTTTGGCCCTCCTCAGAATGTTAATACTATTCATAGAAAGAAATTAAGTACTGTTGATAAAATTGCGTTATTTGTCACTCAACGGGTGGGTACCATGGAATTTTTCCTCCTTATTTTTCTGTGGACCGTTAGCTGGTTGGGGTGGAATATTTTGGCTCCTCAAAAATATCAATTCGATCCATTTCCCGCTTTTGTTTTATGGTTGTTTATTTCTAATCTCATTCAAATACATCTCATGCCCCTTATTATGGTGGGCCAGAATATTCAAAGTAAACACTCTGATCTGCGAGCTGACCATGATTATGAAACAGATAAAAAAGCCGAAAAGGAAATCGAGAGCATTTTGCTGCATTTAGAAAAACAACAAGAACTGTCTTTGGAGATATTACGACGAATCGAGCGAATAGAGTTAAAAAATAAATAGATATGGAGGAGGATATAACCAACGAACTAAAAGAAAGTCTTGAGGAAATTAATGAACGAGGAAGTTGGGGAAAATACATACCTATTTCTACTGCGTTGATTGCTGTTGTTGCGGCAATAGCATCGTTAATTTCAGGTACCTATTCAAATGAGGCTCTTATTGAAAAGAATAACGCGGTACTTTATCAGAATAAAGCCACAGATGCATGGAATTTTTATCAAGCAAAAAGTATAAAGAAAAACATTGCAGAAAATTTTTATGAACTAAATAATAGTGAAGCGTCAAAAAGTAAAATTTCACGATACTCAAAAGAGGAGGAGGATATAAAAAAGCAGGCTGAAGAGTATCAGAAAAAAGTTGAAGAGTATGATAAAAAATCAGATGTCTTATTGGCGAAACATCATAGTTCTGCACTCTCTGTTACTTTATTTCAAATTGCAATCGCTTTATCTGCAATTACTGCATTGCTACGAAAACAAAGCTTTTGGTGGTTTTCGTTACTCGCCTCGGGTGTTGGCATAGTATATTTACTTCTCTCCTTAACTAAGTAGTATAATTTTGAGCATGCCGCTATTCATTCCGTCTAAAACAAGTCAGCTCATAAAAGATATTGAGTCAAAGGTATAATCTTTATGGATATGCTATACATGTCACTTTTGTTCATAAAGATAATGGAGAAGATAGTGTGACCTACGTTAGTGAGTGGACATAAATAGTCCAGTAAGTTAGTCTGAAAATAAATTTAAGCTTTTATTTGATAACCTCAACGACTTCGTTGAAATCCCGACGTATTTTTTTTCTCTCTGCGCTAGGATCTTGCCCTCGATGACCTAAGGCTAACATAACGGTAGATCGTAAGTTTTTTTCTTTCAGACCCAGAATCTCATCGACCTGATCCTGGGAAAAGCCTTCCATAGGACCAGAATCTACGCCCAATAGTGCCGCCGTCTCAATCATTATGCCCAGAGGAATATATGCTTGTGCTTGAATCCACGCGTCAAGTTCTGCGTCCGACCTACCTGCGATTGAACCATCAATCATTTTTTTGAGACTGTCTAGCTCTTCTGTTTTTTTACCCACAATTTTCTCTACTCTAGAAACTTTTTCCTGACTAATATTTTGTCTTGCATCTGTGCGGCGGGCAATAACAATAAGTTTGGAGGCGTCAGTAACTTTTGGCTGATCGTATGCAGCGCCTCGTAATTTGGTTCTTATCTCCTTATTTTCAACCACTATAAATTTCCAGGCCTCTATACCGAATGAGCTTGGGGACAAACGACCCGCCTCTAATATTGTGTGGAGTTCCTCCTCACTAATAATCTTCGTTAGATCAAATATCTGCCCTGCGTACCGCCAATTAAGAGCCTTCAAAATTGTATCTTTCACACCTTTATTTTAGCATAATTTGCAGACGATATGTTAAGGATGAGGTATCCTACAATACCTTTGGGAGTGAAAACACTCACCCTCTCGCCTACTTTTTTCCCTAAAAGCGCGCTCCCTATGGGAGATCGAATTGAGAGTTTACCCTCACCAATATTCGATTCATAGCTACCAACAATGGTATAAACAAATTGCGTGTTTTGGTTTACGATAGTCACCTGACACCCAATATCAACCATTCCCGTGAAAGGTCTATTCACCACTATCGCGTTCTTTAAGGTACGCTCAAGTGCTCGCGTACGACGATCTATGGAGGAAAGTTTCCACCGGGCAGATTTATATGCGGCGTTTTCACTCCGATCGCCCATGTCTCGTGCAACCGTAAGTTCCTCTACCGCGCTGACGCGTTGTTTTTTTAAATCAGCGTATTCCTTTTGAATATTTTCCAACCCCTCCGCCGTAAACTCTATTTTTTTCCTTACCATATGTGTACAATTTCCTCCGTCTTATTTACTTTAATCACCTCAAAACTACCAACAGGTAATTTTTGAGAAATGATTCTCCATCATCAATCTGTCCCACGAGCCAATGATACCTTTGAAACTGAATGCCACGTAATAATTCGTACTCTCCAATAAATGGTACAATCGCAACCTGTCTATCAGAATAGTAGATAGTTGCGGGATATAAGTTATCCATTCTCACAATAATCTCTGTTGGTTTCGTAAGTTTTTTTATCACCTTACTACTTTCTACCTCGTCGCGGATGGGAGAGGGATGTAATGTTGGCGCAATTGTTGTCACATACGTTCTGTAGGTGAGAAAAACTACAATGGAAATAATACCGAGCCAGATAAAAAGGGGTGGCTTATCAAAATAGGCACCATAGTTCCAGTATGTTACGATAAAACTCCCTCTCTGCATCATCTCTTTTGCCATCTCGGCATACCAGGCCTCATCCCAGTTCTCAAAGGGAAATGATCCGAGACGGTAAAATAAAAGAGAGGAAGTAATAATGGTGACGAGAGTAAGAAATCGTTTCACGTCTTCAATTATACTAACACCTAAGATCAAATCTCTTGCTTACTGGTAAATAAAAGACTATACTGAAAGAGTTGTTCATGAATATACAAACTTCAAAAAATAATCTTCTCAAATATGTCTGTTATTTTTGTAAAAGTAATATAAAGGCCTCCAGTAAAACTGAGATATTTTATAGAAGTTCATGGATTAAAGGGTGTGGGGAATGTTTCGTGCTCTCGATAGAAAAAACAACTGCAATGGATTTTCAACAGAAAAATTATTAATGTTTTCTCTATGAATTCGCTCGCATATTTGGGAGTTTTTAATATCTTCGCAATCCCCTTTATCATCTACGCGCATATAAAAGGCGAGTGCATACTCCTTACGCAAACGCTTGGCGGCGGCGCGCAATCTATCTGTGACGGGGTGACAAATCCGTTTCTCAATCTGGTATACATAAATATTCTTTTTTTCTTACTCTCACTCGTTGTCTATGCAAATAGTCAGGTAGTATCTACTCCTCAGCACGCAAAAAAACCACCCGGCAAACATTAAAAAAAGGCCGCGGACAGGTAAAAGATAACAAGAAAGTCATCATTTCAACCCGCCAACGGCCGATTACCTACACATGCGAAATCCGCTCAACTCCTGCGAAGTTTTGTTGCGACCAACTCATCACTCGAGTGCTGAACCTCCGATGCGAGTCCGAGCCTTGCGAAAAGCCGGATCACCACATAGGAGGAGTCAAAAAGTATCCACTGCCACCAGTGCCGCGCCCACAATGCATGTCGGGCTGATCGAGGTATTGCGTGGTGACCATTATGGTTGCCTTCACCTCCTGAGACTGCCGCGACAAGTAGATTGTCACGACTCTCATCATTAGTAGCGAATGTTTGCGCACCAAAGACATGACAAATGGAGTTGATACTCCAGGTGACATGATGTACCACTGCGATACGTACCAAGCCGCCCCAGAGAAGTCCTGTCCATCCTCCGATTAGGAAAGGAATGAGGAGGGACAGCACCAACCAAACGGGATAAAATTTACTAATGAGTACTACATCGGAATCCGTCAAGAGATGCTTAGCATACACTCGTGGATCGGCTTGTTTCCCAGAAAAAAGCCACCCAAAATGCGCGAACACCAGCCCCCTAAAGATTGATTCTTCGTTGTGGGGACTATGAATGTCGCTCACCGTATCGGAGTGAGTATGATGAAAGATATGATCGGCTGTCCAGGGAATAGGTGCTCCCTGCCAACCAAAACAGCTTAAAATCCCAAGCGCCCACTTCAGTGGGCGAGACGCTACAAAGGAACGGTGAGTAAATAAACGATGATCTCCGATGGTAACGCCGTACATCGTGCAGAAATACAGCATGATAAAAAGGGATACATCCCTCCATCCTGCAAAATTACTCCATACCTGTAGTAGTGCGATGAACACACCAAGCAGCGGCACGACCACCACAGTTACAAGGATAAGTTTGTAGATCGAGGATATTGGTTTGTAGACAAGCTCAACCATCTTCTCTCTCCCTTCGCTAAATTACGGTAAAAAGTATGAAGGAACATATCAATCACACTACTTACCGTAATTACAGGAGGGTAAAAAATTCCGCAAGCTTTTAAAGTGCAAACGAAGACGTTCAAATAAACAGCATGAGTTTAAAGAATGTCTTTCGCATAGATAGTATACAGGAGATTTAGCGTGCTGCGGCTTTTCGACGACGATGTAGTTTGCGAATTGCGCCATGCATTTTACTTTTTACAACACGCTTCGCTTTTCGATTCGTAGCTTTCCTTTTTGTAGACATGTCTAACAATACCAGGAAAACAGTTTGGTGTCAATTTTTACTTCTCAATCGCCATCACCTGAAGGTAAGAATTGCGTGACTCTAGCGTTCCACCACTTGTTTTGGAACGAATCTCAACAGTATGATTACCTGCCGCAACAGAAACGAAAGCGTTCACTGAAACGGGAATGGACATATTGACAACTGAAAGATTTGCTTCTGAGCCGATTGATTTATCTCCTCCATCAATAAATAACTCATAGGAGTGAAGGTACCCTGCGGAGGAGTTGGGGACTGCTTGATTTCTCGACGCGGTGTTAAAGTTTATCCAGAAGTTGCAACTTACTGAACAATTGAGGTTCACCCACATTCCCATTGGTCCAAACTCAACTGAGTTAGTAGTAAATGAGGAATTGCTTACGCTTGTCGCCGCAAGAATAGATTTTTTCGTACCAAGCGCAGTGATTGAGGATGTGTTTGTGGCAACTGCGCTTTGGACAGTTAAAATATCTGTGGCAAGCTTATTTTGTTTTTCTTCAAGGGAAGTGAGGTTTTGTTGCGTAGATAAGACTTTACTTACCAGTTGTGTGCCTATTTTGTTTTCTTTCGTTGGATCCTGTGTGGTAAAACTGTCCTGCGTCTGTTTATCAGATGAAGGAAATATAATAAACTTCTTGCTGGCAACAATGAGCGCCAACACAAAACCGATAAATATTGCAACGAGGGAGATAAATACTATCTTAATGTGATGCACACCTATTAGTATATTACGTTTGCAGACAAAATGGGGGATTGCACGTACTCGTAGACTGACACTTTAAGAATACCACCGTGATAATCATACTCAAATACTATAGGATTAGGCTCAGTATTGGTTATGTACAAATTCTGAAGTGCATTTGCTCCCTTTTCCTGAGGGTTACTATAGATTGCAGTACCAAAGACTTTTGGAATTTCAGGAATAGCAGCAAAATTATGATTAGTGGGAGCAGCAACCTGCAACCGTGATGCTCGTGCAACCCAGTTGAGAAGAGAGGCAAGATGACAAACGCCATCTCCAATAAGATAGCCATCAGATTTAAATCCCTCAGCAGAGTTAAAATGCGCATCAGTAGTTTTTACGACCTTTCCCCGGTATTCAGGCAACACATCATCATGAAATGCAAACACCTCACCCCGTTTAAGGGTAACCTCATAATGGAATGGCTTTGTCACCTTTTCCCACTCAATTGCGTCGGGCCGAGCTTGACGGGCCATATAGGCAATAGTAAGGAGAATATTATCTTTAAACACATCGTTTACGTACTCATTGCTGTAGCGTTTTTCCAAAGACATCTCGCGGCTGGCAAGCAAAAACTTGGCAGGTGCCTTTACGGGAGTTTTTCCCATAAAAGGCATGAGAATTGCCACAATTAAGGCTGCAAACGGAAGAATAAATATGACTTGTTTCACGCATTTCATAAGAGGTAAGTATACCATACTATAGGCTAATATGCAAGTCGCGGCTGGTGTGGCTTTACATCTGATAAAAAATTGAGTAATCTGTACATACATGGTAAAAAAATAACCTTACAATGTATATGAAAATCGGTTTTATTGGCTTAGGACTCATGGGCAATCCCATGGCAAAAAATATTTTGAATTCTGGATTTGAACTCCATGTCTATAATCGCACCAAGCAGAAAACAAACGAATTGAGAGACCTCGGTGCCATAGTGTGCGACACTATCTTAGACCTTACTTCAAACGTCGATGTTTTAATCACCATTGTCACCGGCCCGAAGGATGTGGAGGAAGTTTTATTCGGAGATGGGGGAGTGGTGAGTGCAAAAAAGAAAAACATAACAGTTATTGATATGAGCACCATTGGTCCGACTGCCGCGAAATCTATTGGGGAAAAATTAAAACAACACAGTATTGATTTTCTTGACGCGCCGGTGACGGGAAGCGTACCTCGAGCAATTACTGGTGAGCTCACTATTTTTATCGGTGGTGAAAAATCAGTGGTCGAAAAAATTCGCCCAGTACTTCTGGCCATGGGAAAAAGTCTCCATCATATTGGTCCCGTTGGCAGTGGGCAGGCAGTTAAACTTATCAATAATCATCTCGTTGCCACAACAGTAAGCGCGCTCGCCGAGGCTATACTTTTAGGCGATGTTCTACAAATTGATCGAGAAAAAATTGTAAGCGCACTTGTGGAAACACCGGTCTTTTCTCCTTTTATGAAATTGAACCTTCCTAATTTTGTGAAAGATGAGTACCCAACGGCCTTCTCAGTTGCCAACATGTACAAAGACCTTGCGATTGCACTTGAGGAAATAAATAAATCAAAAACTGAACTCCCCATTCTTGAAATGGTAAAGGAGTTTTATAAAAAGAGTATTGAAAAAGGGTTAGGGAATGCGGACATTTCGTCGGTAATAAAAATAAATCCATGAGGTAGCCTCAGCAACTGCAACTATTGCAACTAAAAGCATCCATACATCATGTACTCCTTGCAAAAAAATATGGGCGAAGAGAATCCACACAATGAAATAGACCAAAGAATGTAACCGTTTCCACCACAATTTTAAATGAGATACGCTGTAATCATTTGAGGTAAGAAACAGAAGAAAAAGACAGGAGAGCGCGATAAAACCCATGAATTCAAAAAGGCGAAACGAAAAGAAATTTGATTTTACCAAAACAGCGTGTGTTATCGCACACATAAATACACTGATTCCCAGATAACGGCGTATAAATTGTAGTGTGGTAAAGAGGGGAGACGCAGCGCCAAATCTTCGAGAAATACCGGGGAGAAGGGTAATGGACAAAAATATGAGCGCAGTTCTGCCTAAGGTTACTCCCAACATATAAAAGAAATTTGACCAGCTACTCTCTGTATAAATTGCATACCGTCCCACAATCATAACTACAATGAGGAGGAGATAAAATAACTTAAAGAGAGCGACAATTCGATTCTTATGCTGTATTGTAAACGAAAGCATGTTATAAATTATACTTAACTTTTTCTTACCTATCCCTTACCATTCTCTTATCGAATCCTTATGTCTTGATGGCAATCTGTAAGTATTAATAATTTTTGAGGAATATGTATACAAATATAGAACTTGAAGTTTGGAGAAAAAGTATAGAAGTTATATTAAAAGATTTTAGTAGTTTAGAGTAAGTAAAAATATATGCTCGATATTATCGCGACAATTATTATTGGTTTAGTCTTTGCATATTTTGCAACACAAAATATTACCGCAGTACCCGTAAAGCTTGGATTTTTAAGCTTGAGTAGTGTTCCACTATATCTGGTAGTGCTTGCCTCACTCCTTCTTGGTGTAGTTATTAGCTTTATTATTCATCTTATTGACGCAGTAGGCGCTATGATGACTATCATGGGGAAAAATACTGAAATAAAAAACAAAACAAAAGAGGTAGTGGCGCTTGAGCAAAGAATTCATGACCTAGAACTTGAAAACGCTCGGCTGAATGGAGATACGGCCGTTCCTCATCTCCACCATGAAACTGCAAAAATATAGTAACACGGAAATTTTATAAAAAGTAAGAACTATCTGGATTTTTTCTTCACCAGTTTTGTCACAATAACAATTTCGCGCACATCTCCATCATCGCCTACAATCTGGTTTATGCCCGTTGATTGGTAAAACTCACGCAAATACCCAGACAAGGCATCTTGCGCATCTTTAATCTGGTCTTTGGTGTAATTAAGCTTGCTTTGAAGGTCTGCGAGCGCGGGTTGCTTTACCATTTTTTGACGGATCTCAGTTTTTTTTCTTGTCTCTTGCTTCACTTTTTCTGCCTGCTCCGCGTATACCGGATCATTGTTAAAAGCGTCTTCAAACATTTCTTTCTGACTTTTCATCTGCACGCGCAATTTTTCCAAATCGCCAAGGTAACGTTTGATAAGTGTTTCTAACTGAAGAGTATCCTTCACGGCGCTCGTAGTCTCAACCACTTCCGCGTCCTCAATTTGATCGGTAGTATCATCCATAAGAAGCTCTAACTATATAGGCTCGAAGATAGGTAAATCAAGTAGTATTTTCTATATCAAAAAACTAGCTAGTGATGATTCTACCATCAACCACTAAGAGAGAAGATGCGGTAATAAAAAGTGGATTGATATCAATCTCTTTTATCTGAGGAAATTGTTCCATACACATTCCGATATTGCTCACTATTTCATACAACTTGGCGGAATCAATAGGTGAACTTCCCCGAAATCCGCTTAATAGTTTGTGTAGTTTTGTCTCAGAAAGCATTCGGCTAAATTCTTCAAGAGAAAATGGATACACGCGATAACTTACCTCTTTTAAAAGCTCAGCGTATATTCCGCCCAATCCCACTACAATAACTACGCCAAAATTTATATCTCGTTTTGCACCAATAAATACTTCATAACCAGAAACCATTGATTGCACATATGCACCCTTAGATTTTCCTGAGGAAACAAGGTGCGTAAAGCTTTCTCTTAACTCATCGAGTGATTTAATATTTGGCATAACACCACCAACTTCTGTTTTGTGGGTTACAATATCTGAGGCGATTTTGAGAACTACGGGAAATTGAATAGTTTTCGAAACACGCTCCAATGTTTCAAGAGAATCAATAAACATCAAGGGTACTGTTAGAATACCTATCTGCTTAAAAACAGTAAGGGAGTCTGGTAGGTTTACAAATGGTCTACCTTGCCACTTTTGCAAAATGGTTGTAATAGTATTTTCTTGTGCTTTAAACGCGAGCGACTGTATGAGAGAGGGAGAAGAGGGAAGTGAAAAAATAAACGATTGCTGCCACAATACTTTTTTTAGACAGATCGGGATAAGGTCATAATTCACAAAAGTTGCCATTTTATTTTGCTCAAAAAGATTTCGCGCCGTATGTACTGAAGCCTCTCCCATAAAGATTGGATAGAGAGGAAAGGGAGTCGAGTTCTGTTCCTCAATGAGGTAAATTGCAGTTTCATCAACTTGGGTATTGGCCTGGGGAGTGAGAAGGACGCAGACTGCGCCAATATTTTTTTCATTCTTCAAGCTTTCAATAGAATGTTTGAAATCAAAAGCAGTTGCGTCACCCAAAAGATCAATGGGGTTATGAAGGATGGGCTTTTTTGTGATATTTGCCGAGACAATTTTATTTTCCGCGTCCGAACTTACGAGGGGAAGCTGTAGTTTGTTTTCAATCAACTCATCCGCAAACAGCACTCCAACACCTCCTGCGTTTGAGATAACAATAACGGTATTGTTTTTTGGTAATTTACCATAACTGTACAGTTTCAAAAGTGTGGTAAATTCAGAAAAACTTTCTGCCCGAATTACTCCATACTGTTTAAAAATCGCGTTGTACACCTGATCATCCCCTACCAAACCTCCCGTATGAGAAAGCGCAGCTTTTGAACCTGCGGCAGTGCGACCAGATTTCAAAACGATAATTGGTTTCTTTCCCACTGCTTTCTGGAGAGCACTCGTAAACTTCTTGCCGTTTTTCACATCTTCCAAGTACAAACCAATTACCACGGTATTTTTGTCTTCCAGTAAAAATTCAAGGCCATCAGTCTCATCGAGCGAAGTTTTATTACCCAGACTAATAAAATATGAAAATCCCTGATTTTTATGGCCAGCAAAATAATCAACCATCACACTACCCAATGCTCCTGATTGAGAAATAAATCCAATATTGCCAACTGGTGAGGAATGCTTGAGAAATGTTGTGTTTACTTGTAGCGCAGTATTTATGAATCCTATGCAGTTTGGTCCGAGAAGATTCATCTCATATTTTTTAATCTGATCAATAAGTTGTGTTTCATTGCTCTCCCCGTTTTCTCCCACCTCTTTAAATCCTGCAGCAAACAGTACGACGTTTTTAATACCTGCCTGTGCAAGTTCCTCAAAATAGGGGAGTGCTGCATGAGCGGGAATGGCAAGAACTGCTAAGTCTATTGGCTTTTGAATTTCTTGAATGTTGCGATACACTTTTTTCCCCAAAATATCCTGCGTGTCATTTTTATTTATAAAATATGTTTCCCCCGTGAAGCCTTGCTCGAGAAGATTTTTTGCGACAAGATAGCCAACTTTTTTCGGATCACGTGACACACCAACAATCACAATTGAGGAGGGATTAAACAACCGATCCAGGCTCATATGAAGATTATAGCAGTAATAAAGACGCTGAATTACGCCGCCGCACCTTGTATTTGTCGGGGATCAACCACATGACTATTTACTAGTACCACTTTCGGTTTTATTTCATGTATCCGGAGTCTATGGTAAAGATCAGGATGCATGCCAGTACCTTGGGATGCTTGCCAACGAGCAGCAGCATCCACAAACGACAATCGTTGTCTTCCATGAGGGTCGGCAAAAAATCTTCCATCAACTGCAGGAGCAATGTCTTGTAACCATAAGATATTAGTACTTCTATCTTGCCGTATAATAGGATTCGCTAATGTCCGCGATATCTGCCAACCAGTTTCTTCAAGCATTCTTTTCACAACGCCCTGATCAAACCACTCACTGAAAAACATAAGTACCCGGACATCTGGTGACGCAGCCACACGAGCATTCCTCATGAACTCTGCTCGTAAAGGGTATCCATATTTGCCGTATTTTTCTGCATACTCACTATATTTTATTCTCCGGTAATTATCAGCTGTGTTAGTCAATCTTTTATCATCCGAGGGAACCTGCGGTAAATTTGCAATCACAACTCCAGTGAGGCTTCCTGGTGCAAGTTCCGCAACGTAATCAACCGCATCCCCTAAAAATGGTTCAAAATATTTCTCTCTTCCATTGGAACGATTCCAGACCTCTGTCATTTTTTTGGAGATAGCGTCATCCTGAAAAAAAGCTGCAAATGCTAAGTCAAGATTTCTGCCCTTAATATCTACGCCATTGATCTTCTTCGGTCTGGGTCCAATGACAATTTCTTCAGCACCATTACCAATACCACAATCAGTAAGATCTCCATCAAAGTAGTGTGGTTCTTGCTCGAGGAGTGTCACGAGTACTTCTTTAAAAACACTACGTATAGGATCATCCATAGGATAATCTGCCTGATCATATGCTCTTCCCGTACGGGGGACGGTAAATTCTTGCATTGGTTGCCGAGAAGATACAGGTCGAGGAATATAACGAACTACAGAAGACTGAGACTGCGCCAGTCTATCTGAAGTAGCGTAAACAAGTTGCGGAGATAATCGTTCTGCTGTCATATATGAAAAACCCTCTTCTTCTGGAGGGCAATATTTACTTTATAAAAAATATTGACCTACGTTTGAAGAGTAATTTTGCAAATATAATTAATGGTTACTATTTCAAACTGCATAGGTATGATTATAGCACATTCACAAGCTAATTATTTTTTTGTGTATAATAATGTTCATATGAAAGCTCAATTTTTCCCGTATGCTTTTTTTGAAGGTAAAGTTGTGAAAACAGAGGACGCGAAAGTTTCGATTATGACGAACGCTCTCCAATACGGCACGGCGCTTTTTGGGGGAATGCGCGCCTACTACAATAAAGAAAAGAAATTTCTCTCACTCTTCAGAGTAGAGGACCATGCGCAACGATTACTTAATTCTTTAAAAGTTATTGGGGTTTCAATTCCCTATTCTCGTCAACAACTAATAGATATAACGCTCGATCTTCTTGGAAAAAACAAACCGCAGACTGATACGTATTTTCGTCCCTTTGCCTACGCCGCAAGTCTCAATCTTTCCCCTAACCTTGAGCGGGACTCGGAATTCGGTTTTGCACTTTACATGATTCCGTTGGGAGAGTATCTACCGACTGACAAAGGATTGTCAGTTTCTGTATCCTCATGGCGAAGAGTTTCAGATAATGCTGTTCCAGCACGAGCGAAAATCTCCGGATCTTACATTAATTCAGCATTAGCGCGAAAAGAGGCAAATCAAAATGGATACGACGAAGCAATATTTTTGACAGAAGATGGACATGTAGCTGAAGGTTCTGCTGAAAATTTATTTATTGTGCGCGATGGAGTATTGGTGACTCCACTTGACGATATCCTCGAGGGAATTACCCGCCGTACCATTATTCAGTTTGCAAAAGATAATAAGATTCTCGTGCAAGAGCGTCAGATTGATCGTTCTGAACTCTATGTTGCGGATGAAGCATTTTTCTCGGGTACTGGGGTGCAAGTTGCCTGGATCTCACATATTGATAAACGACAAATCGGTAATGGAAAACGGGGGCCAATTACTGCCAAACTACAAGATCTTTATTTCAAGACAGTAAGAGGTAATGAAAAGAAGTACGAGAAATGGTGTACGAAAATAAAGACCTAAGGTCTTGCATTTTAATAAATTCCTGTTACAATATTTTCTTATGAACGCACAGGTTTTCGCAAACATTCTCATCATTATCACCCCTCAACGGGCGGGATAATGGTGTAATTAAAAGAAAACATCAACCCGCCGCAAGGCGGTTTTTTTATTTTGTGCTTTAAAGCACAAAATAACCCCTAACGAAGCTCGTTTGAGCGAAGTGGGGACGAAGGGGGATACTTGTACTTTAACAACTCGTTCTCTATCGGCACTGACAATAACTATTGTTGTTAGCGCCGAGGTATTCAGCAAAAAAAAGGGAGGACTCAGTGGGAACTTGGATTGATCAGGACACGTCGCAGATCGCCACGCGAATCAACCCTCATGTGACGAGAATTCTTGGCGCCCACAGTGACATGTGCCCCACCAACAACAACCTTGGTGTTACTTGTGTGAGAGCGGAAGGAACCACCCCATACTGGTACGTTGTCACGCAGATCGGCTTTGTGCATGTCCGCTTCGCTTTTTCTGACAAGCTCAAACTACATCTTGAGGTACGCCACGAGCGTGGCCCTATGTATTTTCACGACGAATTTGCCGGCATGCTCCGCTACTCCTGCAACCTTCCAGTTATTGTAGTCTAAATTCGCCAACTGAATACTATCCGAGAGAGGGGAGAGAAAAAAAAAGAAGAGCGTAAAGCTACAAAAGTGAGGTCCTGACACCACGCTTGTCAGAAACCAACTTTTATGCGCTTTGCGCCTACATTTATCTATCCTATTTTCATTCCAACTCTCCCCTCTTACTTTCTTCTACACCACGTCATGCTGAACGATTAATGAAGCATCTAGCGAAGCGTTCCTCTTGTAATTGTTGAAATTATTGTTAGAATAGTATTTATCATGTACGCAAAAACTTTTTCATTCCTTCTCGTCCTTATGCAACCTTTGAGTAGGCGGGGAGATTAACTGAAAAAGTTTAAGAAATACCCGCCGAAAGGCGGTTTTTTTATTGTATCGCACTTTTACATCTGTTGGATATCTCACTTCTAGGAAGAAACAGCTTCTTTCTGGAAATAGAGATATCCAATAAAGGGAGGTTAAACAAAGGCAAACCTAGTGATTTACCAGCCCTGTGAAAACAGGAGCTTCAAAAAAAAGAGGAGTGATCCTAATGACCACCGTAGTCGACCCCGAACTTACTGTGAGCGCGACCCCATCCCCATCATTACCGACAGGCGCCCAAATCTGTGCGATGGTCCTCCGGAACTTCGCCTTTGATCAGGAGGATCCTGACGTCACGGTCCGACCGCTGTCCAATGGGCGATATGCTCTTGAAGTCGGGCCGTTTTACGCGTGCCTGATGCCCGATGGAAGCCTCCTTGTCGACTATTACGGCCCTCCTGGACAACAACCGCAGGCGGTACTACAAGTCCTCGAGGATTTCACCAAATTGCCTATCAGTCCAATGAGTGGTTTTCAGATAACCATTAACTAACTTCCCGCATTTCCCCTATGGAGGCGAAGGAAAGAATGTGTTTACGGCTTTACGCCCATGGTTGATCTCACCATAAGATCAAGACTGGTCATATCGCACCACACTCTCAAAACTTTCCTCGCCTCCTTCTTTTTTTATTGCATTTAAAATCTTCTCTGTTATAATTTTCCCTTATGGACATTGAGAAGTTTTTCTTTTTCTTTTTTACCCAGCTTATACGGCGGGAAAATTCTTAATGACCTAAAAAAGAAAATTCACAAACCCGCCGAAAGGCGGTTTTTTTGTTATGTCGCAAGACATAACAATCCCTACCGAAGCTCTGACAACTGAGCGAAGGGGGATATAACTTATGAAAGAATTACTTACACAACGAGAATTATTACAGCGTGTGCCGCAGATTGGCTACTTAGCACCGACCGGCACTTTTACTGAGATGGCTGCGCGTGCGGTCGAACAGAGTGCGGGTAGACCACTAGAGCTCATAGGAATCTCAAAAATTTCAGAGATTTATAGGCTTGTTAGTGACGGTACATTACCATGGGGAATTGCACCACTCGAAAATTTTGATGATGGGCATGTTATCGATTCAGTAATAAGTATTGTGCAAACCCCCAATCTCTATATTTACGGAGAAGTTATCATACCTATTGAACACCATCTCTACTGCCATGATCCGAGTAAAGTGAAAATAATAGCGTCCAAAGGAACCGCTATAGAACAGTGTCGAGTTTTTTTAGATAAAACATTTCCTGGATGGGAAAAGAAAGCGGTCGATAGTACTACAGCCGGAATACTGCTTGCCGCTGAAAAAGAAGAATATGCTGGTATTGGCAGCGCTATTGCCGGCGCCTCATTAAAATTGCCTGATGATTTTCGAAAATATGGAGGCATACAAGATAACCCAAATAACGCAACGCGTTTTATTCTTTTCTCTCATGTGAAAAAGGACCTTGAACGAACAGGAAATGATAAAACTGCTTTGCAGCTAGATCTTCCTGACGTACCAGGTAGTCTCTATCGCACCTTAGAGATTTTCTATCGCAGTGGTATTAATCTTTCTGAAATTAAATCAGCTCCAAAAATGGATGGAGCTGTACCGTTTCTCATTACGGTGGATGGTCATATGCAAGATACTGCTCTGCAAGCTGTGCTCGGAGAGCTTAATTATTTTTCAGAAGTACGAACGCTCGGATCATATCCTCGATATCTGTATGAGCAAAAGGCGCTGGCCAAGCCGGTGGAGATTTCGTATATCGCCGAAAAGTTAAAACTTAAAATGCTCGAAAATAAAACACCCACTGGTCATGAGACCATTGTGGTGTATACGCTCCAAGATAGAAGCGGAGCACTACATGATAGCCTATCACCATTTGCAAGCCGAAATATTAACCTTACCCAGATAGATTCTCTTCCCACCGGCATTGCTGGCCAATATGCATTTTATCTCGGCTTTCAAAATGATCTAGCACCCAAAGATAAGGAAGCGGTGATTACGGAACTAAAAGCTCAAGCAACGCAACTCACCTCATTTGCGGCGTGACATAGTTTGCTACAATATCACTGTGAATAAGTATCTTGCCATTTTTAAAACGCAGATGGCGATTTATTTCGTCTACCGCCTCAGTTTTGTGCTCTGGCGGGTGCGAAGTTTACTGGGATTTTTTGTTATCTACTTTTTATGGAGTGCCATATACAGTAATCGGGGAGTGGTGTTTGGCTATACACAGGAAAAAATGATTACTTACATTTTTCTTGTTGGTCTCATTGACTCTGTTGCAATCTCATCTCGCACCGCAGACCTTGCCGGAGATATAGTAAATGGAAATATTATTAATCATCTCTTAAAACCAATCTCTGTTTTTTCAATAATTGGCATGAGAGAGTTTGTAGATAAACTCGTAAACGGATCATTTGCACTTATAGAAATAGTTCTTTTTATTCTCATTCTTCATCCTCGTTTCTTTTTCCAAACAAATATTTCTGTATATCCGTTTATTGCTCTCGCTGTTTTACTCGGTACGCTCATTGCCTTCTTTATGTCACTCTCCTTATCGCTTATTGCTTTCTGGACTTCTGAAATCTGGGCACCCCGATTTATCTATTTCATTCTTATATCTATGCTTGCCGGCACCGCCTTCCCCCTCGACATTCTTCCCTCAAAAATATACAACCTTCTTCTCCTTACTCCGTTTCCGTATTTTGTTTATTTGCCTGCAAAAATTTATCTACAAGGGGTAACAGTTGAAACCATTCCTTCATTTATTATGGCCGGAGTATGGTGTGTTATACTTTTTTTCGTCGCAAAAATTACCTGGAACCGGGGAATTAGACAGTTTAGTTTTTTTGGAAAATGAGACGCAATTTGCAGATATTTTTTCTTTTTAGTAGGTTCGCACTGAAAACAATACTCTATCAACCGGTCGGGGCGATATTTTTTTTGATTGGAAAACTACTGCGCTTTGGCATGTACTTTTTTTTCGTGTTTTACTTAATTAGCAACACCAAAATTCTTGCCGGATACTCTTTCAATCAAACACTCATTTTTTTTCTCACGTTTAATGTAATTGATACCGCAGCACAGCTTTTTTTCCGCGAAGTCTACCGCTTTCGCCCACTCGTTGTGTCGGGAGAACTCGACTCAATTCTCATCAAACCGTACCATCCTTTTTTACGCATACTAGTTGGCGGAGTTGACTTACTGGATTTTGTATCAATTGTTGTATACATCGCGCTCCTCGTTTTTTTCATGTCGAAGATATCACTCTTTTCTATAAATATTTTCTTTTTTATTCTCCTCATATTAAATGGCTTACTCATTGCGACTGCTTTTCATATTATGGTTTTGGCGCTCGGCATTCTCACCACAGAAGTTGACCATACTATTATGATTTATCGCGATCTAACCCGCATTGGCACATTTCCGATTGATATTTACCAAGAACCATTACGTAGTATTTTTACTTTTATTTTGCCCATTGGTATTATGATGACATTTCCGGTAAAATCGCTCTTCGGTTTTCTCTCTCTGCAAACTATTACGGCAAGTTTTGCCGTAGGAGGTATACTAATACTATTCGCACTCTTTTTGTGGGACCGTGCGCTGAAAAAATACCAGAGCTGGGGAGGATAAAGTGAGCGAAGTATTATGATAACAATCAAAAATCTTTCAAAAATTTATAAAACACCTCTTAAAGGAGAGAGTTTTTTGACTAACCTTATTCATCGGAAATACGAAGAGAAGAAAGCTGTGGATAAGATTTCATTCGATATTGGGTCAGATGAATTGGTTGGTTTTATTGGTCCAAACGGAGCTGGTAAAACCACCACCATGAAAATTCTTGCCGGCATTTTATATCCAACTACAGGGACTATTAACGTTTTGGACTTCACACCTTTCGATAAAAAAAAGGAATTTTTGAAACAAGTCGCATTTATCATGGGACAAAAAAATCAACTCTTATGGGAACTACCCGCAAGCGACTCATTTGAACTGCAAAAAGCTATTTATGAAATCGATGACCATGCTTACAAAAAAAGGCTTGCTGAACTTGTAGACCTTCTTGAGGCAAAAGAGCTCATAAATCAACCGCTGAAAACCTTGTCTCTCGGTCAGCGTATGCGCATGGAACTTATTGCTTCTCTTCTTCATCAACCGAAAATATTATTTTTAGATGAGCCAACGATTGGTCTCGACATTTTTGCGCAAACGACAATTCGAAACTTTATTAAGCATTATCAAGAACAATATAAGGCAACTATTATTCTTACCTCCCATTACATGCAAGATGTGCAAAAATTGGCAAAACGAGTAATTCTTATAGACAATGGCCATATTATTTTTGACGGAAATTTAAGCACCTTAGTTGATGAGTACTCTGATGAAAAACTTATCACTCTCACTATTGATGCTGAGGATACCTTAAGCGCTCGTAATCTCAAATTTCCCTACGAATTTACGCCGCCGCTATTAAAAATAAGAGTGAAAAAAGATCAGTTAAGCACTGATTTACCAGAAATTCTGAAACGAGTCCCGTTTACTGATTTAACAATCGAAGACAAACCAATTGAGGATGTGATTAAGGGTATATTTACGAAGAAAAAGTAATAAGTTGAGCGAGCAAAAACTATTAGTACTTCTCAAAATACAACGTTACAAGAGAAGTTACTGTTTGACTTCCTGGTTCAATTTGCGGTCCACCCCCTCCGAGTCCTTTCCCCTCCGCCATCATCATGGGCACCATTGGTGATCCTTGATTTGACTCAACAATGTTCACAATTTTTCCTAAACGGATGCCTAGTGATTTTGAAAGTTTTTCAGCTTGGACTTTTGCGTTTTTTATTGCCATGTCTCGAGCCTGTTCTTGAAATTTATTTGGATCATCAATTTCGAAGCGGGCACCCTGAATTTGATTTGCACCAGCCTTTGTTGTCTCCTCAATTACATGCGAAGTCAAATTGGTATCTCTTACTTTAATACTCACTGTTACATTCCCATTGTATCCCGCTATTTTATTCGGTTGAGTTGGATCTGTTGCATAATTTGGGTAGAGAGAATAATTGGAGGTTTTAATATCAGATTTACTTATATTCAACCGCCCCATTGCACTTACTATTTTAGTATTCACCTCATTTATCATAGATTGCGCCTCATCAACAGATTTTGCGTTACTCACCACAATCCCCGCATCAACATACGAAACGTCTGGTCTTGCCTCAACTTTCCCCTCTCCAACAACTGAAAATTCTGACGATTTATTTGAAATAGTAACTGACACTGGAAAAGATATGTGAAGGATTTGCATTATCACAAGGCTAATAATAACAAATGCGCCCGATAATAATAATTTTGAAATTGACATACGTGTATGGTACAAAACTTACCATCTTTTTACAAGCTTCAACAAGTACTTGTATCTGGTACTCCAGATGAGTATAATGAAATAAGGAAGGGAGGTGAAAAAAATGGCATACACTCATAAAAATAAAAAAGGACAGACATACTACCTTCACATGCAAAAAGTTACGTTACGCGGAAGTGGAAAAGAACAGACAATTTACTTTTTTGCTCGTGATATACGAAAAGGTGCAATTGATGAGGTACCTACGGGATACAAAGTTAAGGAAATAGAGCGAACCGGATTACCAATACTCAAAAAAAAGTAAAACTGTACCTATTTTCGTTTAAAGATTTGCACTACTGGGTGGTCGAACACGCTCCATGTTTCTTCTGCCCGATTGTCTTGTGCGGCTGAGAATTCCGCAACTTTTTCAAAACCCATCTCACCCGAGAATAATTTTCGATAGTAATTATGTACCAGAGGATACATTTTCTCCAGTTCCTCACACCGCTTATTCTGATACGCTAAATCGTCAACCCACGCACAGGTATGATTGTCATAAATTCTCCCCGAAGGCACCACGATATATTGTGCCGCACTGATTGCGCTCTCTAACTCGGTCGCTAAATTTGGATCTGTGTCGAGGTCGTAAAAATTAAATGGAATGTAGTTGTAATAATAGAGAGGTTGTTTTATGACAGAAGGAGAGATCGGAAGGTTTACCACATTTGCCGTCTCACCAAGTATCACTGAGTTTGGAGGTACGTGCTCGTAAATCCACCGGGAAGCCGCAAACCGCGTATCTTCACGCAAATAAACCGACAGGTATTGTATTCCTGGAATTATCATAAGTAAGATCAATAGGTATGTCATAACATTTCGTAGAGACAGGTCGCGACCTGTCTCTACCAATCGTTGAATAAACAGAACGGCAAACACAATCATCACTGGAAAAACTGGTGCCATAAACCGCGTCCACTTCGTGAAAAGAAATGCGGTGGGGAGAAAGTATACGAGAAACGCAAGTCGGAGCAGATTGTAGCTTTTATTTTTTGGCAAAAAAATGAAACCTACGATAAATAACATCGTCGTTACCGTACCAAGCGCGTAGGAAAATATTTTTGTAAACTGAAATAAAATCGGAATACTATTAAAAAATTGCCGCGTGTAAAAAACAGAAGTTGTACCGAGAGCAACTGCAGATTCATACTGAAGAGAGTTCAAAAATTCCTGAGGAGATAAAAAATTATACGGCGAACTAATCATTGCAACAAACACACTCAATACACCAAACAACATAACGCTCTTAATAAAGGTACTCACATTTTTAAACTTGCTATAGCAATATATATATCCAATAAGCGGAACTACTACAAAAATAGTTGATGAGACTTTCACGCCAACACTTAAACCCACCAAAATCCCAGAAAAAATAGCAAATCGTTTCAGAGAAATACGAGAGTTAAGTGCTAACAGGGTAACCAGAATAAGTGAGGTATAAAAAAAAATAAGCAATGATTCTGTTGTCCCAAAATGCGCAAACTGAATAAGTCCAGGGGAAAAAATAAGGAAGATACTCGCAAGGATCTCACATGCGTGAGAGATCCCTCGACTTCGCTCGGGATGACATAATCGCACAATCTTCACTCCCACAAAAACTGTTGCAACTGATGCTGCAGCCGAAATAATGCGAAGCGCGATAACTGCTTCAGAAAAATCTATTGCTTTGCCAATCTGCAAAGTTATGAGATGAAACAACTGAATTCCCAGGTATCCAAGATAAAGCGGCAACTGTCCGTATGCAAAGAAATGCGGATTGAAACAATCTGTGAACTGTGAACAGTGCAAACTAACCAACGCGTCCGCCATGTTTCGCTCGTCTGGGTGAAACGGGTAGGGGAGTCCCCATCCAATATTCACAAAGCGAGTCACAATAGCACAAAGGATCAGTATATATGGTAAAATACGCTTGATTTTTGACACAGTAAATACTATTATATAGAAGTTAATCATTCGATGAATGCATATCTCATGACCCGTTACGAACTGACTTTTCTGCTCAAAGACGAAGAAGAAGTGAAATCACTTTCCAAACTTCTTGAATCCTTTTCAGGAAAACTAATTGAGGAAAAAAAATGGGGGAAACGTCAACTTGCCTACCCTATTAAAAAAGATACTTCAGCCTCATACTTTACCTGGAAGATTGACCTTGAGAATAAAAACTCAGAAGAATTTAAGAAAAAGCTTAATTTTAACGAGAAATTAATGCGCTATTTACTCTTAGAGTCTTAAACCTATGGCAAGCAGATCACTCAACAGAATTACACTTATTGGCAACTTAACACGAGATCCAGAGCTCAAATACACTCCTGCAGGTACCGCAGTCTGTACGTTTAGTATTGCAACAAATAGATCGTGGACCACTGCTGAAGGACAGATAAAAGAGGAAACCCAGTATCACCGCGTGGTGGCCTGGCAGAAACTCGCGGAGCTCTGTGGTAAGTTACTCAACAAGGGTCGAAAAGTGTATGCCGAAGGTCGTATGACCTATCGTACATTTACGGGTAAAGACGGCCAACAGCGTACTATGTCGGAAATTGTGCTTGATGATTTTATTGTGTTTGGAGACGCGAAAAAAACTACGAGTGGGGAAGAAATGGTCCCAACAGAGAGACCGGCTGAAAATTTCGCCGCCTCTGAACCCACACCCACTCCTAAAACCGTAAGCGAGGATGTAAATCCAGACGATATACCATTTTAATTATGTATTTGTGTCATAAACCTATATGAATAAATGTTTTTTCTGTAAATTTAATACCATTCCAGATTATAAAGATAGTGAAAATTTGGAAAAATTTTTATCCCCTCGAAAGAAATTACTCGGGAGAGAAAAGACAAATGTTTGCGCGAAACATCAGCGACAACTTACCAAACATATTAAGTATGCTCGCTTCCTGGCCCTCATCCCCTTTGTTTCCTACCACGGTGTGAAGTGATAGCTGTATAATGAATGTATGACGCTCTCATTTACTATAGCAACAGATGCTGACCTACTCGTTAAAATCGGACAAAAAGTTAATTTTAACGATCCCCTCACGAAGAAAAAATCTTCTGAGGAGGTAACAATTCCCTTATCCTCCCTTCTTGGCCTTCGACCGAACGCTATTTTTAAAAGTCTCAAACATTTTGTGGGAGAGATTATCCACAAGGGAGATCTCATCGCTCAAAATAAAGGGTTGCTTTCCACAAAGAATTACTTTAGCGAAACTGATGGAATTATTAAAGAAGTGAATCACCAAGACGGATCCCTTATTATTGAAAAAATAAGCCCAGAGGAATCAATGAGCTGTTTTTTTAAAGGAGAGATTGTAGACGTGAAAGGAAAAACAATCACCCTTAAAGTAGGCAAATATGCAGAATATCTGCTTAAGCAAGCGTCAGAAGATTTTGGGGGCGAGGTAGGCATAATGACAAACGAGGAAGTAGAAGGAAAAGTACTTCTTGCCGAACGCATCCAACCATATGAAACAGTAAAACTGGAAACTTTGGGAATCATGGGGTTTGTTACCCTCTACGCCTCCTCACAACAGACTGAGGTACCAAACGCGGTAATTAAGCAAATTGCAGATTGGGAAAAAATAAAAACACACGAATTTCCCTATTGCATAATCAGTAAGGAACGCAGTACAATCTACTTCTATGTTTAAAGGTTTTAATGACTCCCGTAAACTCACCAACATCCTGCTCTACCTTTCCGCGACTATTCTTATTTTCGGCTCTGGCTACTCACTGGGTGAGGCGCGAGCAAAAAATAATCGTATGGATCGAGCGGGATACGACATTTACAACAGTACCCCACCTAACGATAAAAGCTTAAAAAAAATTGATTTTTCACTCTTTTGGGACACGTGGGGAAAAGTAGAGAAAAAATTTGTGGACAAAAAAAAGCTTGATCCACAGAAAATGTATTTTGGCGCAATTAAAGGAATGGTCGCCTCACTTGAAGATCCCTACACATTTTTCCTCACTCCTGACGAAAATAAACAATCAAAAGATGATCTCGGTGGAAAATTTGAGGGAATTGGCGCACAACTTGGACTGAAAAATAATCGGGTAGTGGTAATTGCACCTCTTAAAAATTCACCCGCTGAACGGACGGGAGTACGATCTGGTGATTATGTAAGTAAAGTTGATGACCAGTCTACAAAAGGTTGGACACTCCCCCAGGTGGTATCAAAAATTCGCGGGAAAAAAGGTACGCCAGTAAAACTGACCCTTGAGCGGGATGGAAAAGAAAACGACCTGACAATAACCCGAGATCAAATTGTTGTCTCATCAGTGGAACTCTCGTACGAAACAAAATCTGACTGCACTCAAAACTGCCCGAAAATTGCCCTCCTTAAACTCAATCAGTTTGGCGAAAATACCAATGATGAGTGGGATCGAGCAGTAGTTGAGATTGCGAATAAATGGCAGAAAAAAGAGATTAAAGGAATGGTACTGGATCTTCGCGATAATCCAGGAGGTTACTTAGATAGTGCGGTATATTTGGCCTCAGAATTTTTACCCCAAGGCAAACTTATTGTGAAACAAGAATCAACAGCGAACGACTCTAAAAATTACTACTCAATGCGAACCGGCAGACTTCCCGACATTCCCGTGAGTGTAATTCTCAATAAGGGATCAGCCTCGGCTTCAGAAATTTTATCAGGCGCACTTCGCGATTATAAGCGCGCAGTATTGGTTGGAGAGAAAAGTTTTGGAAAAGGATCTGTGCAAGAAGCGCTTGACTTAAAAGACGGCGCAGGCCTTCACGTGACTGTTGCGAAATGGATTCTTCCCAACGGCGACTGGATTAATGGAAAGGGCATTGAGCCAGAAATTAAAGTAGATAACCAAATTCCAACTGGCAACTCCTTGAGTAAAGAAAATGACGCGCAGCTTGATAAAGCCTTCGAACAGGTCTTGCGCTAGATATTGTATAATAATACTATTATGAGGCGCTCATTAATTTTACTAGCGTTTTTAATCTTTCTTCTTGTCATTGGCCAAAAATCACAGTTCTTTCCTAAAACCAATGTACCTTCCCTCCCTACTGAAAAACGCACTGTTGTAGAAGAAGAATCTGTAGTAACTCATGTTATAGAAAACTCTCTTCCCTCTGTTGTTACTGTTGGCGTAACGAGAAATACCTCAACAGGAGGAGGCTACTATAGTTTTGACCCGTTCAATCCATTCTCGCCAAGACAAATACCAGGGGGGAAACAGAACGTTGAACAAAATATAGGGAGTGGATTCATCATTGACAGTCAAGGACTCATACTTACCAACAAGCATGTCGTATCTGACAGCTCAGTAAAATATACCGTACTGACAAACGATAGTAAAAAATTCAATGTAGAAAAAATTTATCGAGATCCTCTCAATGACGCGGCCATTTTAAAAATAAGCGCGTCGAATCTTAAGCCACTCAAATTCGGTGATTCAAGTTACTTAAAATTAGGACAGATAGTACTGGCAATCGGAACCCCGTTAGGACAATTTACTAACACTGTAACTAAGGGAATTATTTCAGGACTTGGTCGAGGAATTACTGCAGGATCTCCTTATGAAGGCGCTGTTGAAAAACTGGATAACGTGATTCAGACTGACGCACCCATTAGCCCGGGCAACTCAGGAGGACCACTCATCAACTCAAACGGAGAGGTGATTGGCATGAACACGGCAATTGCCGCCGAGGGACAAAATATTGGATTCGCAATCCCTTCAAACGTACTCCATGACCTTGTGGAAGTTTTTAATAAACAGGGAGGACGATTCGAGAGACCCTATCTCGGAGTCCGCTACAGTATGGTAGATAGCGCACGCGCTCAAATAATACGAGTAGTTGAAGGCGCAGCAATTGCTGAGGTTGTGGCAGGATCACCTGCAGATAAGGCGGGTTTACAACAAGGTGATATTGTTGTTGAGGTTGATGGACAGCAGATAAAGGGAAATAGTGATCAGAATTTAGCAAAAATCATCAGCCAGAAAAAAATTGGTGACACGGTGCAAGTTAAAGTCTGGCGCCAAGGTGAGTACAAAACCTTCCGCCTCACCCTCGAAAGCGCAAACCAATAAACTAGAAGTTATCTCTAAACCTCATATTTGTAAGTCATTCTGGCAAGGTCCGATGTTCATCGGACCGCGTCCAGAATCTAAAATAATATTTATAGACTCTGGATGACCCGCCTTTGGCGGATCACCAGAGTGACGGGTTTTGAGATACGTCATATTTGCTTCTCTATCTGCTTAAGAGTATAATTTGGATCGATATAAAGCTCTTAAATGGCAAACGCATGCCATCTTGAGAGCATAGGCACTTTTACAGAAATCATTGAGTGGGAGTAATTGAGAGAAAATCATTTCTTTCAGCTCACGCCCACTTAATGGAAAGGAGTTGAGGAAAATGTTTAAACCGTACACGTGGCGTTGTCCAGATCATTCATTTATCGTCTCTCGGGCAGCTGGTACCTGTGGTGCTCTGATTACATCGTTCCGATGCACTAAATGCGATCAGCTAAACCCAAGAATATACGAGTTGCCTGATAGCGAAGTGAAGAATCAAATCGGATACCACCTAGGAGGATGCACGGGAGTAGTTGTAGACGAGCACAAGACCTGTGACAAGCTACGCGTTAAAGTATACGGGAGGTGAGAAAGAACAAAAAACTCTCGAAAGTCGATGAGAAACAGTAGTGGAGGAAAAGTGGCTAAGGCAGCTCTCTACCAGATAGCTCCCGGAGTTTGGATTACTCCGGAGTTAGTTCACGAAATCGCGGATGCGCGAAGAGTGGGATATAGCAGTTTCGCTCGCGCGCCGTATGTCAGATTCGAGACGATCTGTGTTCGAGGAATTACCCTCTGCGTCGAACTCGGCGACGGCAACGCTGAGGCGGAAAATCTCTGTTTCAGCCTCTGGTCTGACGACGACTTCAAGCTGAGGTTTCTCGAGATGCTCAGAAAATTCAGCTGGAAAGGCGCGTGGATCATCGGGTTATTCGAGCAGTATGAGAACAACTTCACTGCGGTCCGCAATGAACTGATCGCACGTACAGCGTAAGACAAACACCAACCCTCGCATCGAGGAAGTCTAACGGCACTTGTACCGGAAAACAAATCGATGCGGGGGAATTTTTTTGTATTGCTCCCCTGCTCCTGCTATAATTTCCCCATATGAAAAACAAAAATCAGCCACAAACGCTAAAAGGTTTTAGAGATTTTTTCCCAGAAGATGCTCTGAAAAGAAACTTTGTCATTTCAAAAATTACCCAAGTTTTTGACTTGTATGGTTTTGAGCCTCTTGAAACGCCTGCGATTGAGTATTTAGAGACGTTCACAGGAAATATTGGGGAAGATGAAAAGCTGTTTTTTAGATTTGAGGATCAGGGTGGACGAAAAGTCGCTCTCCGCTATGATCAGACTGTTCCAACGTGCAGACTTATCGGCCAGTATAGGAATAAAATTCAGTTTCCCTTTAAACGCTACCAAATTCAGACAGTATGGCGGGCCGAGAAACCGCAGAAAGGGAGATACCGAGAGTTTTTGCAATGTGATGCGGATATCTTTGGAGTTACCGGAGCCGAAGCAGACGCAGAAATCATTGCTCTTTGTATAGATATTTATAAAAAGCTTGGTTTTAAAGAATTTAAAGTTAAAATAAATGACAGAGCTCTTTTTGAGTCAATTCCTTATCCTGTTATAGTGGCCATTGATAAACTATCCAAAATTGGAAAAGATGGGGTAATAAAAGAAATTACTGGGAAAGGTTTTTCAGAAAAAGAAGCACAAGAAATACTGGAACGAGTTCTTGATGCAAAACCGAATAAGACAATTCTTAAAATATTCGATTACTTAAAAAATCTTGGCTTTTCAGAAGACCTTTACGTATTTGATCCATCTATAGCGCGCTCATTTAATTATTCTACCGGACCAATTTGGGAGGTAGTTATCCCTGGGTTTATGTCAGGATCAGTACTCGGAGGAGAACGATTTGACAAACTCGTCGGAAGATTCTTAAACGAGGATATTCCAGGAACAGGATTTGGTTTGGGTTTTGACAGAACTCTTGAGGCAATGGAGCAATTTAATTTAATACCTAAACAAATAATGAAAACAAAAGTGCTCGTAACGGTCTTTTCAGCCGAACTTATGAATAAATCTTTAGAGGTAGTATCTATGTTGAGAAAAAATAATATCAATACAGATATCTACTCAAATGTCGGCGCTAAATTAGATAAACAGTTGAAATACGCTGATAATAAAAAAATACCGTACGTTGTCATTATTGGACCTGAAGAAGCAGAAAAAAAAATAGTAAAACTTAAAGATATGAGTACCGGAGAACAAAAAGAAATGACACTTGAGCAACTCATCTCATTCTATGCAAATAAATCCTAATGTCGCAATTATTGAAGCGTATCCTGGAGCCGGGGGAGACGAATCCAAAATTTGGGAACGTGAACTCCTCTTGTCGTACGTTCGATTTGGTGAACGGAAAGGATTTAAGTTTACCTACCTCGATAGTGATATCGTAAAAATCTCTGGAGAAAACGCATTTAATTACTATAAAAATGAGACAGGGGTACACCGCGTACAGCGCGTTCCGTCAACTGAACGAAAAGGAAGAATTCATACCTCAACTGCAGTGATCGTAGTTCTCCCTCAGATTGTACAGTCTGAGATTCGTATCAGTCCTGCAGACCTTGACTGGCAATTTTACCGGGCCGGTGGGCATGGGGGACAGAACGTGAATAAAGTGGAGACGGCAGTACGCTTAACTCACAGACCAACGGGAATTGTGGTGACTGCAAGTCAGGAGCGCTACCAACAGGCCAACCGTCAGATCGCGCTTGAGTTGTTAACAAGTAAGCTGTACCAACTTGAGGAGGAAAAAAAACACGGTATGACATTTTCCTATATGAAAAACATCGGCTCTGGTGAACGAGCTGAGAAAATTCGAACTTACAACTTTCCCCAAAACCGGCTCACTGATCATCGCATTGGTAAAAGCTTTCATAACCTTGAGGAAATCATTGAGCAGGGAAAGTGGGATAAGGTATTTACCAGTTAAAATTTGTGGTATAATTAACGTCTTATGCAATCTGCAATTCACCCGAAATATTTCACCGACGCAAAAGTAACCTGCAACTGTGGGAATACTTTTGTGACAGGCTCAACCGCCCCAACAATCTCAGTGGAGGTATGCTACAAATGCCACCCGTTTTACACCGGGGAACAGCGTTTTCTTGATACAAAAGGACGGGTAGAAGAGTTTCAGCGCCGACAGAAACAGGCACAGGAATATAAGGCTAAAAACCAAGAAAAAAAAGCAAAACATCAAGAACGAAGTGAGCGACAAGGCAAATCTCTCCGTGAACTTTTAGGCGAGGTATGATATAATTAAAACTCACCAAAACTTTTGGTACAAAAATAAATTCCAAAAGTTATTTCGCTTCGGCGGGAAAAGTGAAATACTATGGTCTCTGAAAATAAACAACTTCAAGTACAGTCTCTTATTGACGCGATTGAGCAGGGGAAAAACTTCGCCCTCATCAAATTTGAGAGAACACTCCACACCTCACTGGAAGCACTGCGCCGTGAACTTCACACCACTAAGGGACATATACAGATTGTAAAAAATAGCTTATTTATCAAAGCACTCAACAAACTCTCATCCAAAAATAAAAACTATAAAATAGTGCGAGACCAGGCTGCCACCCTCAAAGAGAACACCGCGGTATTATTACTGGGTGAGGAATGGAATAAAGGTTTGAATACTTTTGCAAAATTTACAAAAACTGAAAAAACCCTTTCTTTCAAACTCGGATTACTTGATAACACCGTATACAATAGTGTTGATCTCGCTAAAATTTCGCAACTTCCTGGAAAAAATGAACTTATTGCAAAACTTCTAAGCACATTTAAAACACCTGTCTCTAACTTCAACTACGCATTGAAATTTAATATGCAAAAGTTTGTTTACATTTTAAGCGAAAAAAGCAAACAAACTTCATAGTTATAAATAACGATAAACTATATTTGAGAGGAGGTGTAATTATATGGCAGAACTTTCAGAAAAATTACAAAAACTTGCAACCTCAATTGAAGGATTGACAGTCATTGAAATGGCTGATTTATCTAAGTATCTTGAGGAAAAATTTGGTGTCTCCGCAATGCCTATGGTAGCCGCAGGAGCAGCACCCGCAGCCCCAGCAGGACCCGCTGAGGAAAAAACTTCATTTACTGTAGTCTTAACCGCAGCCGGTGAAAACAAACTGGGCGCGATTAAAGCAGTTCGTGAAATCGTACCAACTCTCGGTTTGATGGAAGCAAAGAAACTCGTTGAAACCGCACCTCAAAATGTTATTGCTGATGTTAAAAAAGACGTAGCTGAAGACGCAAAGAAAAAACTTGAAGCCGCAGGAGCTAAAGTCGAATTGAAATAAAAATCTTGCAATACTGTGGGGACAGGTCGCGACCTGTCCCTTACTGTTATATAATGCGTATATGACTTGGCAAATACTTTTAGGGATAAGTATTGTTACAACCTCACTTTCAACTATTTTACAGCGCGTTCTCCTTAAAGATGTAAAGAGTGACCCAAAAGCCTACGCTATTTTATTTCAACTCCTCACGGGAGTACTCATCGGAATCTTTTCAATTATCCGAGGATTTACTATTGTGGGACTTGAGAAATATGCATTTAATTTAATAATCATCACAGTTTTGTATGGAGCTGGAACACTTTGTATTTTTCATGCGCTTAAAAAAATTAGCGCTTCAGAATTTACTGTTATTTTTGCCAGCCGTGCACTCTGGACTATTATTACAGCGCTTATTGTGCTTCATGAAGTGTTTACAATCAATCAAATCATAGGCAGTTTCCTCATTTTTATAAGTGTAGTTCTTGTTTCATGGAAAGTGAAACATTTCAAATTAGGCGAAGGAGAATTGTATGCACTGGCTGCTGCTTTTTTGTTTGGTATTGCCTTTGTAAACGACGCGCTCATACTGAAAAAGGGGTTTGATGTCCCCTCTTACCTCACGATAACTTTTATTTTACCGGGAATAGCTATTGCTGCCTTCTCCTATAATTCACTACCAAATATAAAGGTTTTTCTTCAGAGAACATTATTTTTTAAAATGCTTCTCATGTGCTTTGTCTATGCGATCGCAGCAATTACTATATTTGCCGCATATCAAGCAGGAAATAACGCAGCCCAAATTGCTCCCTTAAATCAAACCTCCATTATTCTTACGGTACTATTAGGCATTCTGTTTTTAGGAGAAAAAGCTTCCCTTCTTAAAAAATTGTTGGGTGCACTATTGAGTATGTTGGGGATGATTTTAATAAAATAAGCAGTAATCGATCGTTCACTAAAGCGCGTGTTTTCCCCTTAAAAATACACTAGAATTCATTGAAAAATTCCTGTACAATGAGTAGGTTATGGCAAAAAAAGATCAAGAGTATAGTGCATCTTCGATTCAAGTATTGGAAGGACTCGAGCCCGTTCGAAAAAGACCAGCAATGTATATTGGCTCCACCTCTCAGGTTGGCCTTAACCACTGCTTAAATGAAATTGTAGACAACGCAATTGACGAGGCTTTAGCAGGATACTGTCACCAAATTCAGGTAACTGTTCAAGAAGACGGATACCTTACTATTTTTGATGACGGTCGAGGAATTCCAGTAGATAAAGTGTCCAAGTACAACGTGTCTGCGCTCGAACTTGTCATGACCAAACTCCATGCTGGTGGAAAATTTGGAGACGGCGCTTATAAAGTTTCCGGAGGACTCCATGGTGTGGGAGCATCTGTGGTAAATGCACTCTCTGAACACGTAGTGGTTGAGATAAAACGAGAGGGACAGTTTTATCGTCAGGAGTATAAAAAAGGAATTCCAACAGGACCAGTGCAAAAAGTAAAGGAGTCAAAACTACATTTTCCTTTTGACAATGGAACTGCTTTTTCTTTCAAACCTGACGCTGAAATTTTCAAAGAAACAACTGAAATCAATTTCGCCTCATTCAAAAAACAAATTAAAGAACGCGCATATCTTGTCTCTACTGTTTATTTTAAAATTCTCAACGAAAAAACTAAAGAACGGTTTAGCTACTATTTTGATGGCGGTATTATCTCACTTCTTCACGATATGAATCGAGGGAAAAAGGTTCTTCACGACTCTATATTCATTCGTAAACAGACAGATGATAAAGAAATTGAAGTTGCAATTCAGTATAACGACTCAATTAATGAGCATGTGTATTCATTTGTAAACGTTATCAACACTCATGAGGGAGGTACTCATTTAACGGGATTTAGAATTGCGCTCACCCGATCAATCAATATATATGCTAAGAAAATTTTAAGCGAAAAAGATGCGACAGATGCGTTAACGGGTGATGATGTGAAGGAAGGACTATCGGCAATTATCTACGTAAAAATGCCATCAACTAACCTTCAGTTTGAAGGACAAACAAAAACTAAACTGGGTAACTCAGAAGTACAGGCAGTTGTACAACAGGCAGTAGGCGAATATCTTGACGTGTATTTTGAAGAGAATCCAAAAGTGGGTCGCGAAATTATCGCAAAAATTTTACTTGCACAGCGCGCACGGCTTGCCGCAAAAGCTGCAAAAGAAGCAGTACTTCGTAAAGGTGCACTTGAAGGCGCAACTCTGCCCGGTAAACTCGCAGACTGTCAGGAAAAAGATCCCGCGTTATCTGAACTTTTTATGGTCGAGGGTAACTCAGCCGGAGGTACCGCAAAAATGGGGAGAAACCGCAAATTCCAGGCAATACTTCCCCTGAGAGGTAAAATTTTAAACACTGAGCGCGCATATCTTGACCGAGTATTATCGTTTAAAGAACTGAAAGATCTCGTTATTGCGCTTGGAATGGGCATTGGTGAAAATGTCGATTATAAACGACTTCGTTATCATAAAATTGTTATTATGACAGACGCAGATGTTGACGGCGCACATATTCGTACACTACTTCTCACATTTTTCTTCCGTCACCTCCCAGATGTAGTACACAAAGGACATATTTATATCGCGCAACCCCCTCTCTTTAAAATTCAAACGGGGAAAAAAATAGAGTACGCATATTCAGATGAAGAACGGGAAAATATTGTTAAAAAAATTAACACTGCGAAAGAGGGAACAACTCCCACTATTAATATTCAACGATATAAAGGGTTGGGGGAGATGAATCCGGAACAACTTTGGGAAACCACTATGGATCCAGCACATAGAGTTTTAAAACAGGTAACAGTTAATGATCTGGAGGAGGCCGATCATATTTTTACTATGCTCATGGGAGATGAGGTTCCACCGAGAAAAAAATTCATCGTCACCCACGCGAAAATGGCAAATTTGGACGTATAGTCCGCATTATAAATTTTTAATTTCTTATGGATATCGCAAAACTATCAACCGGAAAAAATCCACCAGAGGAAGTGAATGCCTTTATTGAAATTCCGCAGGGATCTTCTATTAAGTATGAACTTGATAAAGATTCTGGAATAGTTATGGTTGATCGCTTTAACTATACTGCGATGAATTATCCATATAATTACGGATTTATTCCTGGCACACAAGCTGAGGATGGTGATCCACTTGATATTTTAGTTCTGTCGACCTACTCTGTTCAACCGGGATGCGCTATTCCTGTGCGACCCATTGGTATGCTTGAGATGGAAGATGAGGAGGGGATTGATACAAAAATTTTGGCAGTGCCAACAAAAAAAGTAGATCCTTTTATGACAGACATTAATGATGTTGCTGATTTAAACGAAGCCACGAAGAATAGAATTAAACATATGTTTGATCACTATAAAGAACTCGAACCCAAGAAATGGGTAAAAACTAAAAATTTTTTACCAAAAGAAAAAGCCTACGATGCAATTAAGAAGGCAATGAAATGACAGTTACATTAAAATAATGGACGACGAAGAAAAAAAAGAACAACCAGAAGAATCGCAATTAGCACCAAATACCACTTCCAACACCACAACCGAAATTGGTACGGAGATGAAACGCGCATACCTTGATTACGCGATGAGCGTTATCGTATCACGTGCGCTTCCTGATGTACGTGATGGTTTAAAACCAGTACACCGACGTATTCTTTTTGCAATGCATCGACTCGGTTTATCCGCGAGCGCTCGATTTTCAAAATCTGCAAAAGTCGTTGGAGAAGTCTTGGGAAAATATCATCCCCATGGTGACGCCCCAGTATATGAAGCCTTAGCTCGTATGGCGCAAGACTTTTCAATGCGCTATCCCCTCATCAAGGGTCAGGGAAACTTTGGCTCAATTGACGGTGATCCGCCAGCGGCAATGCGATACACCGAAGTAAAACTTTCCAAAATTGCAGAGGAAGTGCTTATTGATATTGATAAGGAAACAGTTGGATGGATCGATAATTTCGACGGATCTCTTCAGGAGCCACTCTACTTACCTGCAAAACTACCCAACTTACTCCTTATGGGAGCTGAGGGAATTGCGGTGGGCATGGCAACGAAAATTCCACCACATAATTTATCGGAACTGGTGGACGCTATTATGTATGCGATCGATAATGCAAAACACATAGAAGGGGATACTGAAAAAACAAAAAAACCGAAAGAAGAAAACTATAGTAAATTGAGTGAAGCAGAAAGAAAAAAATATATTACATTTGATGTTACTCTTGATGGGTTACTACAACATATAAAAGGACCTGATTTTCCAACTTCCGGAATAATTTACGGAGCAAATGATATTAAGGAAATGTACGCAACTGGCCGGGGAAAAATTCTTATTCGCGGCCTTGTTGAGGAGGAAGATCTAGGAAAAGGAAAAACTGCAATCATTATTAGAGAACTTCCCTACCAAGTAAACAAATCAACCCTCGTTGAAAAAATTGCGCACCTTGCTGTTGATAAGAGAATTGTTGGTATTTCAGATCTCCGCGACGAATCTGATCGTGATGGCATACGAGTAGTTATAGAATTAAAACGCGACGCATCCTACAAAAAAGTTTTAAATAATCTGTTCAAATATACAGAACTTCAAACAACATTCCCGGTAAATATTGTCGCTCTTCTTGAAGGAATCCCTCAAACGCTTTCATTAAAAACAATTCTTGAGGAATATATAAAACACCGCGTAGATATTATTACAAAACGGTCTCAATTTGAGCTTGCACAGACAAAACATCGAGCCCATATTTTAGAGGGATACCTTATTGCACTTGATCATATTGATGAAGTAATTAAAGTAATTCGTGGATCAAAAGACGAACCAATTGCAAAAGCTTCGCTTATGTCAAAATTTGGATTATCTGATATCCAAGCTCAGGCAATTCTTGAGATGCAACTACGACGTCTCACCGGACTTGAGAAAAGCAAAATTGAGGAAGAACTGAAATCGTTAAAAGCAATCATTGATTATTTAGAAAGTTTACTCAAAGATGTTTTCAAAATGTTAAAAGTTATTAAAGATGACCTCCTTTATTTAAAAGAAAAATATGGTGATGAGCGAAGAACAAAAGTAATTAAATCAAAACCAGGTGAGATTAGCGATGAGCAACTCATTGAAAACACTGAAGTAATTGTGGTTCTTACCAAGGAGGGTTATATTAAACAAATTCCTCGTGAAACATTTAAAGTACAACACAGGGGAGGGAAGGGTGTTTCAGGAATGGAAACAAAAGACACTGATAACGTATACTACATTACCTCTGCAAAAATGCATGATCACATTTTGTTCTTTAGTAATCAGGGACGAGTTTTCCAAACACGAGTATGGGAAATTCCCGCAGGATCTCGCACCTCAAAGGGAAAAGCAATAGTAAACCTCATTACCCTTCGCCCTGATGAAAAAGTTACCTCAGTCCTCACCTATGACGCAACAACTGATATTAAAAACAAAACTCTCTCAATTTTCATGATCACCAAAAAAGGAACGGTGAAGAAAACAGCATTTGAAGATTTCGCAAACATTCGTTTAAATGGAATTATTGCAATTAAGCTTGAAGCGGGTGATGAACTTCTGTGGACCCATTTCACCAATGGCTTAAAAAATGTCATTCTCATTGCGGAAAAAGGAAAGGCGATTGTCTTTAAAGAACCAGAAGTAAGATCTACGGGAAGATCATCTATGGGAGTACGGGGTATGGAGCTTGAGGCAGATGATGAGATTGCATCCGCTGATGTTTTTGATAGTGAAGAATTTAATAAAAACATATTTGTCATTGGTGAAAAGGGTATTGGGAAAAAAACAAAATTAGCGTTTTTTAAGGGTCAGCATAGGGGAGGGAAGGGTGTGAAAGTTACATCAGTTGACGAAAAATTTGGACGTATTGGATTTGTGCAAATTATTAATCCTGAGGATCAAACAGTAATTATAACGAGTACATTTGGACAGGTTGTAAAAATCCCGCTCGCATCAATTCCATCTCGCTCCCGACAAGCAAAGGGAGTAATACTTATGCGTTTTGCAAAAACTCAGGATAGAGTAGTAAGTGCAACATTTGTGTGATATAATGAACTATCTTTTTTATGGTTATACCATGCCACACCATCGCGCGGGTAATAGAAACTCACCTAAAAAAAGAAGTGCAGCAGCTTAAAAAAAAAGGTAAAGCACCACTTCTTACGACGTTCTTGGTCGGCGAATCTGCAGAACAACTTTCATTTGTCGCGATTAAAAAAAAGCTCGCAGAAAAACTGGGGATTAAGTTTGATTTTATTCATATAAAAAGAACCCCTTCATTTGAAGTATTTGCACATATCCTAAAAGACAAAGCGCATAATCCAAATGTAACCGGAATTTTAATCCAACAACCCCTCCCGCCTCTCCTACAAACAGATAGTGTCTACAATTTTATACCCTTACAAAAGGAGATCGAAGGGCATAAATTAAAATCTCCTTTTTCTCCTCCAATCGGACTGGCCACACTTACTCTCCTTAAACATATTTTTGGAAAGGGGAAAATCGACGAGCAAATAATTGTGGACTTAGAAAAAGATAAAGTATTTTTCAAAAATTCATTAAAACATAAAAAAATTGTCATCGCAGGTAGAGGGCTTACCGGCGGACAACCTATTGGCAAATGTTTTTCACAGTTGAAAATAAATTATCTCAGTCTCAATTCTAAAACGTATAATCCTGAAGAATATTATAGAGACGCAGACATTATTATTACTACAACGGGCAAAAAAATTCTCAAAGCCGAAAATATAAAACCTGGTGCAATACTTATCAATATTGGCCTCAGAAAAGAAGAGGGAATACTTAAAGGCGACTATGATGAAAAGGAAGTTGATAAAATTGCAAGCTACTATTCTCAAACTCCTGGAGGGCTCGGTCCCATAGATGTTCTCTATCTCTTCAATAACGTTATTGAAGCCGCAAAGTTGCAGAAATGAAGAAAGTAGTCATTATTACCGGACAGACCGCAACAGGAAAAACTAAACTCGCTCTTCAAAAAGCTAGGGAGGAAAATGGAGAACTCATAAACTGCGATTCGCGACAAGTCTACAAAAAACTTGACATAATTACTGGTAAAGATCTAACAAATCACAATTTTCTATCTGTAAAAAAAGAAAATAACTTTGATATTGGCTACTACGAACTAGAAACTATCAACTCTAATCCCGTCAAGATTTGGCTCTATGATATTGTCGATCCTAAAAAATATTTCTCTTCATTCGACTTTCAAATACTTGCAATTCCACTCATTAGCAAAATTATTAATCGTGGAAAAACTCCAATCATAGTTGGAGGTACCTATTTTTACTTACAACATTTGCTTTATGGTATTGAGACATATAATGTAACTGCAGACTGGAAATTACGAGACGAATTAAACTGTAAATCCGTAGTAGAGTTGCAAAAACAGTTAATAAAAATCAATAAACCACTTTTTGATTCACTTAATAATAGTGATAGAAATAATCCACAAAGATTAATAAGAAAAATTGAAATCTGCCGTCATTCTGGCAAGCGTAGCACGTCCAGAATCGATTCTGGAGTAGGGGTGCATCATGATGCACCCCTACAATTGTCAACAAAATTGAGAACGAATATTCAAATCGAATATCTAGGTCTTCGATTTAAAAACAAGGACTTTATGCATACCGCAATTAAAAAGAGGGTAGAGGAACGGTTGAAAAATGGAGCAATTGAAGAGGTAGAGAATTTATTGAAAGACGATTACACCGAAAATGACCCCGGTCTCAAAACAATTGGTTATCAACAAATTATCAAATACATCCAAAGAAAAATAACAAAAGAACAGGCAATAGAAGAATGGCGCATTCGCGAGCACCAATATACAAAGAGACAGTATACTTTTATGAAAAGCGATTTGAATATTGCATGGCAAGAAGTATAATAAAAATATGGATCAAGTATCAGATCATGAACCCGCAACACCTCATGTAGAAATTCCCAAACATCCGGTGGGAGCATACTCACTCCTTCTTATTCTCATAATTCTTGCAACTGGAGTAGTAGGTCTCCTATTTTTTCTCCTCAAACACTAATTTTTATTAAACAGTTTTAAAAAGGCTTCTTTTGGCACTTCAACTTTTCCAATCATCTTTAACTTTTTCTTTCCCTCTTTTTGCTTTTCTAGAAGCTTTCTTTTGCGACTAAAATCCCCTCCTCCAACGCTCTTACTATTTTTTGTTAGCACATCTTTCCTAAATGGAGCTACCCGCTCAGACGCTATAATTTTACCCTTAAATTTTGCCTGTATCTTCACCTCATACTGCTGTTTAGGAATAAGCTCTTTTAATCTCGAGGTTAACTCTCGTCCTTTTTCCTCAGCCCGCTCCTGTACCACAACCTCTGAAAACTCATCAACTGGATCTCCATTTAGTAAAATTTCTAGCCTATCCGCTTGCACTACCTCGTATCGTAAAAACTCCCAGTCAAGTGAAGCATATCCAGACGATACGCTCTTTAAGTTATCAAAAAAATCTGAGATCATTTCAGCAAGAGGCATCTCATAGTGAATTGAGGTCTGATTTTTATTGTCCATCGTAATAAAACGCGCGCGATATTTTTCACACAACTGCATCACATTTCCGACATAAGTATCAGGAGTTATAATAAATATTTTCACGATTGGTTCCAAAAAGTCATTATCTTCTTTTCTATACTCAACCTGGGGAGGAGTGAGAACAAGATCTAAGCCGTACTCTCGCTCTAAGCGCTCTCGCACCACATCAGCATGGAGGAGTCCTAAGAATCCTACGCGAAATCCAGCGCCCAGCGCCTGACTGTAAATAGGTGAAAACTCAAGAGAAGAATCATTTAAATATAATTTTTCCAGAGCCTTTTTTAAGTTAAGGTAATCAACAGTGTCTGTCGTAAACATTGACGCGTACACCATGGGGTTTACTTTTTTATATCCGGGAATCTGCTGTAAGGGAGCTTTTTCGTCTATGATAGTATCACCAACGCGTACCTGGTGAATGTCTTTTAAATTGGTGACTACATATCCTATGTGGCCTTGTGACAAATCAGGAGTGGGGGAGAGATTTGGTAAAAAAGTTCCCACCTCATCAACCTCAAAAACAATACCATTTGCTGACAATCTAACTTTTTTATTTTTTGTCAACTTTCCCGAAAAAACTCTCACAAAAGCAATGACACCCCGATGCGAATCGTAGTAGGAATCAAAAATTAAGGCCTGTACTAAATCGGTTTGGGTCGAGATGGGTGGAGGGATTTTTTGAATTACATTCTCTAATAGTGCCTGCACATTTTGTCCAGATTTTGCAGATATTTCAAAAATCTCATCTTCCCGCACCCCCAAAAAATCTACGAGTTGAGCTTTTGTTTTTACAACATCAGCATTTGGCAAATCTATTTTATTTATTGCGGGAATAATAACTAGGTTCTTCTCGAATGCTTTGTACGCATTCGCGATTGTTTGTGCCTGAATTCCCTGTGTTGCGTCAACCAATAAAATCACGCCCTCAACACATGCAAGTGTTCGATCCACCTCATAGGAAAAATCAACATGACCGGGCGTATCGATTAAATTAAGAACAAACTTTCCCTTATACTCCATTCTGACTGGCGCAAGTTTAATCGTTATTCCTCGCTCACGCGATATAGGATTTCGATCCAACATCTGATTGTCATGTCCTCCCACTTTTACAAGATTGGTTATCTCAAGTAACCGATCAGCGAGAGTTGATTTTCCGTGATCAATATGAGCAATAATTGCAAAATTGCGAATGTGTTCCATACTATAACAAATTATATCAGACAAGCTTGTTTTCCAGAAGTGTTTTTATCTTATGAAGACTTGTAGACCCTTCAAAAAATTCATACATAAACTGAAGAAATGGATACTTATGTAGTTGAGTAATTTTATTGAGTACTTTTATCGTAAAAACGCCCTCAACCGTTTTATTATTCATTTCCATTGTAACGAGAACCTCCGCAACAGATTTTCCTTTTCCAATAAGTACACCTAGTTCTCTATTTCTTGTCACACTGGTACAACTCATCCATACATCGTTACCCCAGGAGGGACTAGAAAGTAAAAAGGTATCTTTCTGTCCGCCGAATTCACCCATAATAAGCACCTCTATTTCACAGGCCATTCTCGTTACTGCAAAAATTTCTGTTTCAAGAGAATAACCATACCCATGGAGAATTCCAGAAAAAATTGCAAGAATATTTTTAAACGCGGCCGCATATTCTACTCCTGAAATATCAGTAGTTGGTATAACAGTAAATTCTTTCGTACCAAATAACTCGACAAGTTGAGGAAGAAGTTTCTCGTTTTTACATGCAATGTGAGTGCCGAGGGGTGTTGCCTGAATTAAATCAACTGCACGTGTTGCACCCGCCAGAAGCGCATAGGTATGTTCTTGATCATAAAGAATTTCTCTAACAACTTTTGAAAAGGGATCTCCCGTCCGATGATCTAGTGCTTTTGCAGTATTTACAATAACAACTGGCTTCGTAATACATTCTCTTAATTTGCCAACAACCTCTGAAATCGTATTTGATCCAATAGCCAAAATAATATACTCAGCTCCTTCTATAGAAGTTTGTAATGTAGCCTCTCCACGTCGACTATACCCAATAATCTCAACCTGATTATGTGAGAATTTACGGTTAAGATGTTTGAGAAGAGCTAAACCAAAACTACCTAACCCAACAATACATATCTTTTTCATACCAAATTATGTTCCTTCTTCCCATGAGGTAAGATATTTTTTCTGTTCACTCGTGAGTATGTCGATCTGCACACCCTCACTTTTTAACTTGAGGCGCGCAATATTTCTATCGAGTTTTTCAGGAAGAGTATACACTTTTGGAGAAAGCACCCCCTTATTTTTCCACATGTATTCGGCGGCAAGTGCCTGTCCTGCAAAACTCATATCCATAACTGATGCCGGGTGTCCGTCAGCTGCGGCCAAGTTTACAAGCCGCGCGTCAGCGAGCACGTATATTTTTTTGTTCCCCAAATCATACTCATCTACCATCGGCCGAATATTCGTAATTTTTTTTGCTAATTTTTTTAATGCCGGCTTATTTATTTCTACATCAAAATGACCTGCTTGGGCAAGAATGATCCCATCTTTCGCAACACGTATATGTTTTTCATCGATAATATGTTTATTTCCTGTCACCGAAAGCACAATGTGCGCGTGTTTTATTGCCTCCATGAGGGGCATTACACTATACCCATCCATTTTTGCCTCTAGTGCTTTTATTGGATCAATTTCGCACACCACAACCTGCGAACCCATTCCTGCGGCGCGCATTGCAACTCCACGACCACACCATCCATATCCACATACAACAAATGTTTTTCCAGCAAGAAGAATATTGGTTGCACGTAAAATTCCATCGATCGTTGATTGACCAGTACCGTACCTATTATCAAATAGATGTTTTGTTAAATTATCATTCACCGCAAGCACAGGAATTTTTAGCGCTTTATCTTTTTCCATTGCGCGAAGACGTATTACTCCTGTGGTAGTTTCTTCTGTTGAGCCCACGACATTTTTGAGAAGATCAGTTCGCTTCGAGTGGAGAAGCCCCACAAGATCTGCACCGTCGTCCATTGTAAGATTCGGTTTGTAATCTAATACTGCATTTAAATGTTGGTAGTATGTTTTATTATCTTCACCCTTAATAGCAAAAACAGGGATATTAAAATCTTCAACGAGGGATGCGGCAACTGCGTCGTTAGTCGAGAGGGGATTTGACGCGCAAAGCACAACCTCGGCACCACCCCTTTTGAGAGTGATTGCAAGATTTGCGGTTTCTGAAGTAACATGCAAACACGCACCCAAAAGTACTCCCTTTAATGTTTTATTTTTTGAGAATTCTTCTTCTATCAGTTTAAGTACGAGCATATCGCGAGCAGCCCATGCAATTAATTTTTTTCCTTCTCCTGCGAGCTTGCGATCTTTAATATGATGTTTCATACAAGTGTTTAAATAATAATGAGTGACGACGCTCGTTTTTTAATTTCGTCTTTTGTGGGATTGTGATTTACTGTGCCATATTTTTGCACTGCAAAACTCGCCAAAGCGTTGCCCCATTTAAGTGATTCTTCAAGTGACTGATCTTCCAATAGTCCCGCAATAAACCCCCCACGCCATGCGTCACCTGCGCCCGTTGGATCTAAAATTGTTTCTAGTTTATAGGCGGGGACAGTAATATTTTTCTCTGCGTCCTGATAACATACTCCTTCTTTACCCAGCGTTGTAATTAGGGCTGAACCTTTTTTTATAAATGTTTCGACATTAAAATCAAATAATCGCTGCAGTTGCGCCACCTCATAATCATTTCCGATAAGCATTTTACAATGATTAACTCCTTCCTGCAGAGCTTCCTTAGAGATACGTGTCATAGCAAAACCAGGATCATATATGTAGTCGAGACCAAGTTTGATTGCTTGTTTTTGCAAACTCATCATAGCCTCAGATTCTATAGCCCCTAACATAACCAAACTATTTTTATCGCTAATTTTTGATATCTCAATTTTTTTAGCACTGTTACATGCGCCGTCATAAAAACTCCAGATCTGGTTATGATTCATATCAGTCATGACTCGACCGCTTGCCGTATATAAAATATCATCAACAACAAGGGCGCTGGTATCAATAGCATGCTTTTTAAAGAAATTCATAAAAACATTTCCATCTTTGCCAATACCACTGAGAATAATTTTCTTTTTGTCAGTCATAAGCGACAGATTGTAGGCAATATTTGTAGCAATTCCTCCTAATTGTTTGTCGAGACGTGAGACATTGAATGATATATTTATCTGATGGAGTTTGTCAGGTTGGATGAAATCCATAAATTTTCCTGGAAAATCTGCAATTTCATCGAAAGCAATTGAGCCGGTTACTAAAATAGAGGAATATTTTTTATTCATAAAAAAGAAAGTTTATCAATAACCCATATGTTATGCAATGGCTAAGGGATGTCTCTAGTATACTATATGCATGAAATCCCTCTTACAGAAAATTTCAGATAATGAATTTTATAGGGGAGGCGCGGTACTTACTGTCTCATCATTTGCCGTTAATTTTCTCAACTACATTTTTAATGTTTTTGTTGGTCGAAGTGTAGGACCAACAGGCTTTGGTGAAATTGCCACACTACTCTCTTATACTGCAATCGTATCGCTTCCTCTCTCTATCATCTCAACTATAGTTGTGCAAAAAATAAGCGCAGCTGAGGAAGATCGATATAATATTACAAAATCATTTGAAAATTTCTTTTGGATTAAAATTCGCAGATGGTGGTTTTTGCTGGCGATCAGTCTTATTTTTATTCCATTTGTACACCGTCTTACCAACCTTAATGAATTTAGCTCCTATTTATTAGTACCTCTTATGCTGCTTGGTGTTTTTTCATCTTTTTATCAGGCGGCAGTGCAGGGTCTACGACTATTTACTGCAATCTCAATTATTGGGGTAGTTGCGACAATACTTAAAATGCTTGGGCCAATCGTTGGAATATTTTTTCCCTATACGCTACAGATAATTATTTTATTTCTTCTTGTTTCATTATTGTTTTCATATATCGCGCAAAAAATTATAGTTCAAAAAGAAATTTCATCTCATCGTATCAAAGTAATTGTTATTGAAAAAAGGATTATCACGTTATTAACGAAAAGGCAATTTTGGATAACCACCTTATCAGTGTTTGCAGTCACTCTTTTTACTAACGTCGACTTCGTGTTTGTTAAAAAATTTCTCACGGGATATGAGGTAGGAATTTATAGCGCGTGGATGCTTCTTGCAAAAATTGTACTCTACGTAGTGGGTCCTATCACCTCACTGAGTTTTATTTATTTTTCCAGTGCCAACAACCGTGCGCAACAAAATAAAACATTGGTAATTTCTCTCTTTTGCTTAATTTTGCTTGGAATCATTATGGTTACCAGTTACAATCTGTTTGGTAACTTTATTATCACTATGCTTCTGGGCAGTAAATTCTTAACAGTCGTACCCTTTCTGGGACTTGCGGGAATTTTCGGTACTCTCTATACCGCAATATTACTTTTTAATAACTATTTTCTCGCAAAAAATAGCATCTACACGATTCTATTACCACTCGGTATGCTCACCTATATTGTAATTTTGTTTTTTATACCAAGGGGAATTAGTTCGTTCTTTTATTTGAATATTATTTTTGGCAGTATTATTACTGGACTTTACGGAGCTGCTTATGTATACACGGAGTTCAAAAGTTCGTAGGTAAGAAAAGTTATACTTTTATACGAAAACGCTTGATAGTTTTTTTGCCAGATTTAAGATCCGTAATTACCTCAAGGCGTGCATTGGTAATATTTGTGTGATATCGACAGACACCGGTTGAGCAGGTCCCGAAAAGAAGTTCTCTGGTAACGGCCCTTTGTGAAACATCAGCTGATCCACTCGCTCCCTCCTCTTTTCCATTTGTTTGATATATGAGGGTAAAAGACACACTATTGGCGAGTTGTAGATTGGAAAAATTCACTATCAACGCATGTCGATCTACACGCAGTTTAGGATATATTCCAACAGACACCGCCGTTGTTCGAGCAGGTGTGTTAGTTTTTTGAAATCGCGGCAACACCTTTGCAAATAGGGGAGAGGCTGCGATTGAAACAAAAATGAGTGATAAAATAAATACACTTCGCATATGTATAGTGTATCATACTGTTATACTAATAACATGAAAAGGATTTTATTTGGCTTAGTAGGAGTAGCAGTCGCAGTATTTCTTATTATCGGTATAAAAACACGTTATCAGGCGACAACTACTACTATTCCTCTCTCTCCAACACCAGAAAAAAAAGTAAACACCTCGCTCAAAGAATATACCGACAGCGCAGGCTTCACTTTTAAATATCCAGATAATATATCAACTACAAAAAAAGACAGTAACACTCTCTATGCTAGCCTTGAGCTTACAACAGCAGACAATGGGGGAACCCTTACCATTCAGGCGGAAGACGAAAATGCACGGGATATAGATGCGTATCTGATAAATAAAAAGATACGTACTGACACTCTTAAAAAAGTAAAACTCGGAAATCTTGACGCGAGACAATATACTCTAGATACGAAGACTACCACTATTGCTCTCGATAGCGGAGTCTTGTTTACAATTATAACCGACTTTCAAGCAAGCCGACCGTACTGGACAAAAGCGCAAGATACGGTGCTTGCAACTTTTGCGTTTGTCGCACCTGACGCAACCAGTCAGGCAGGTAATCAAAGTGGTAACACACGTGATGTTCAATATGACGGCGAGGAAACTATCGAGTAATCAAAAATACCATGGATACAAAAATTGCTACTCATTTTCTTACCCTCATTGTTCCCGTCTATCGGCAAGAAAAAATTATCGTTTCCAATCTTCAACAAATTAAAATTGTCCTTGACAGTATTCGCTACGATTATGAAATTATTGCGGTAGTTGATGGCAATATTGATGACTCATATGAAAGAATAAAGAAAGCAAAAATTGAAAAGCTCGAATGTCTAACCTACAAACAAAATCTGGGAAAAAGTTTTGCAGTTCGCTTAGGAATGAGAGAGGCCAAAGGGGATTATATTATGTTTATAGACTCTGGTATGGAAATTGATCCTAATGGTATTTCAATGCTTCTTGAACATATGGAATGGTATGACGCGCATATCATTGTGGGCTCAAAGCGTCACCTTGCATCTCAAGTACACTATTCTTCAATGCGACGAATATTAAGTATCGGCTACTATGTATTAGTAAAAATGCTTTTTGGTATTAAGGTCCGTGATACACAAGCAGGTATTAAAATATTCAAGAAAAATGTACTTGCTGCAATACTTCCTCGACTTGTTGAAAAAAAATTTGCGGGAGATCTGGAAATGTTAGTGGTTGCGGACGCGCTTGGTTTTAAACGAATATATGAGGCGCCTATTAAGCTCGACTATAAATTAGGTACGGTAACCTCTGCTGCAACTATTAAATCGATTGTACATATGTTTATAGATACGCTTGCAATTTTTTACCGGAAAAACATTCTTCATTACTATGATCGTCCCCAAACAAAACTTGCCCTTCCCAAGGATTTAAAAATCATAAAAAGTTAATGAGTACTGTAAAAAATCCTTTCGTTTCTGTGGTAATTCCTGTTCGAGAGATCAATTATTTTCTTCTCTTTGAAAATTTACCCGCGTTCCTTCGCCAAGAATTTAAAAATTTTGAAGTTATAGTACTTCCCAATGAGCATACCCAATATGATCTTGAACTTTTTAAGAAATATTCCTGGCTTCGTATTATTCCCAGTGGAAAAATTACACGTCCTGCAGAAAAGAGAGATCTCGGTGTAAAAAATGCAAAGGGAGAAATAATTGCCTTTATTGATGATGATGGGTATCCGGATCCTCTCTGGCTTAAAACTGCAGTTACTCTTTTTAAAGAAAAAAAAGGTGGGGCAATTTGCGGACCAGGTGTTATTCCCCCAAACAGTACCTTTTGGGAACAGGTATTTGACGCTGTTTTACAATCTCCTCTCGGGAGCGGTAAATATACTTACCGGTTTACTCCTCAAAAAACACGATTTGTCGATGATTATCCCTCAATGAATTTTTTAATTGAAAAAAAACTATTTGAAAATTTAGGAGGGTTTAACAGCGACTACTGGCCCGGTGAAGATAGCAAACTATGTAATGATCTCGTGTATAAAGAGAATAGGAAAATTTACTACCATCCCGATGTTAGAATCTACCACCACCGTCGAAATAATGTACGTAACTATTTAGAACAGCAGGGGCAGTATGGATTTCATCGCGGTGTATTTTTTGCAGAAGGTGACAAAAATTCACAGCGACTTGTTTACCTTATACCAACGATGTTTGTATTGTATCTTGTCTCTGTGTTTTTTGTATTCGTGTTTCAGAGAGGTCACCTGCTTTCACCATTCTTCGACCTGGTATACATCCCCGCAATTATCTATATGTTGTGTATAATTTGGCTCTGTTTTACCTCTTTTATCAAATCTGGAAGTATAATGATTGCCCTTGCAACAGCTCCTATACTATTTCTCACTCATCTACTATATGGTATAATGTTTATTAAGGGATTTGTAAAAAAAGCTATACAAAAACAGGGTATTTATGATTAAGGATAACATTGAAATTGTGAAGCAGGGCGATATAGAAGTTCGTATTACGCGGGCCGCCTGCATTGGAGCGGCAACCTGTGTTGTATATGCGCCAAGCACCTTCGATATTGATGACCAAAATATTGCGATCATGAAACGGGGCGCTTGGGATCGTCTTGAAAAAATAGTCGCCGCCGCAACCTCATGCCCTGTGCTCGCAATTGAAGTGTATCAAAAGGATAAAAAAATATACCCAAAAGAGTAAGACTTGACAGAGGTTACGATCTTTGGGATACTTAACTATGCTTAAAAAAACTGCAAAAATAAAAGTTGTAGTGGGCTACCCACCTATCGAATCAAAAAAGGGTACGCCGCTTCTTTCCCAAAATAGACAGTTCCAATTTTTTAACGCTCCAACCTATATCTATCCGATGGTACCGGCATACGCTGCCTCAAACTTGCAAGATAAGGGATATGAGGCCTACTGGATGGATGGTATCTCAGAACACAAACCTTATGAGCAGTGGATGAAAGATTTAGAAGTCATTAATCCCGATTACTTGATGGTTGAAACAAAATCTCCCATTGTAAAAACTCATTGGAAACAAATTAATGATCTGAAAAAAAGGTTTCCCCACCTCAAACTTATCTGGGTGGGGGACCATGTCTCTTATCTTCCCCTTGAGATTTTTGAAAACAGCAAACTTGACTATGCTATAACAGGTGGAGATTATGATTTTGTTGTAGTAAATCTCCTTAACCATATTTATAAAGGTGAGGAGTTAGAAGGTGGAGTATACTGGCGAGCAAAAAATAAGGATATCAAAGCAAAACCAAAAGGTACAAGCACTCTCTCACATAACGAAAAAATCCACAATAGTGGTCCAGCGTCCCTCAAACACAATCTCGATACCCTTCCATTTGTAGACCGCGATCTTACCAAATGGCACCTCTACGCCTATGAAAATGGTAATTATAAATATACTCCCGCAACTTATATGTATAGTGGTCGTGACTGCTGGTGGAATCGTTGCACATTCTGCGTCTGGGACCACACAATTAATCCGCTGGGCTCCTACCGCAGCTTCTCTCCCGAGCGACTATTTGCAGAAACAAAACACGTAGTTGATAATTACGGCATAAAAGAAATTTTCGATGATGCAGGTACTTTTATGATTGGCCCGAAGTTGAAAAAATTCTGCCAACTTCTTATTGATAGTGGATACAATAAAAAAGTACGGTATGGTTGCAATATGCGATTTAACGCACTAAACCAAGAATATTATGACCTTATGGGAAAAGCCTGCTTCAGATTTATTTTGTATGGAATGGAGTCTGGAAATCAAAAAACGCTTGATAAACTTGATAAAGGAACGAAAGAGGTAGACGCTATAAATGGCCCCCGCATGGCACGAAATGCAGGATTAGATCCGCATATTACTATCATGCTTGGCTATCCCTGGGAAACATATGAAGACGCTCGACGTACGATTGAAATTGCAAAATACGCGTTTAAAAAAGGCTACTACGAAACAATGCAGGCAACAATTGTTATTCCCTACCCCGGTACTCCTCTTTACAAAGAATGTAAGGAAAAAGGATGGTTACTCACCGATAATTATGAAGATTTTGATATGCGCCGAGCTGTAATGAAAACACCATTTCCTGTTGAAAAAATCTATGAACTCGAACAGGAATTATATTCCTGCTTCATGACACCTCAGTATGTCGTAAAAAAAGTTCTCTCCATCAGAAGCCTTCACGACTTCATGTATCTCTTTTACTCGGCAAAGAAAGTATTTGGACATCTTCTCGACTTTGATCCAAACCAAACCAAAGTGAGCTATACTTCTCCTCGTTTCTGGAAAAACGCTGCGACAAAACTTTTTACCCACCTCTTTTCTCCTAAAACCTCCGTAGATAGTGAAAAAAGCGCTATCAAACTCGCCGATAGTGCCATGAATTTGTAGGTTCTACTTCACCATTTTTATATATTTATTTGCGACTTCATCTTTAGGATTTATTTGTAATGACATAAGGAATGCCTTTTTAGCTTTTTCACTCTGACCCGTATTTAAATAGATGATGCCCAGATTGTTAGTTAAGTCTACATTTCCTGGTGATAGTTGAGTCGCTTTTAGCATATTTTTTTCTGCCTCTGCGTATTTTTTCTGTTCAAATGAAATAATTGCGATATTTTGGTAAGACTGCCAAAGATTTGGATTTAACTCTAATGCTTTGTAATAACTATTAAGCGCATCCTGGAGGCGTCCCATCTTATAATACACATTTCCTATATTGTGGTACGCGTCTGCGTATCCTGGTTTCAAGAGTATTGCAGTCTTAAATTCTCGAATTGCTTTCTCATTCTCCCCATGTCGGTAGTACATATCACCCAAATTATTGTGATTGGTAGGGCTTGAGGGGGACGTACGCGCCGTCGCAACCCATAAGCTATCCTCACTTGCCCAGTCAGCATTTCGAATAATCGTACGGATAGCAAGTGCACCAACGATAATTGCAAAAATCGTGTAAGTTGCCCATTGATATTTTTTGTTATCAATAAATTTTTGAAAGGGAAGTATAGTTGCGGTAATAAGACCTAAGGTACCTAAATACACATACCGCTCCGCATATACCCAGGAAACTTTAAGAGGAAGGAGCGTTGGACCAAGGGAAATAAAAAAGAAACTTAACCAAAAAAATATCTTTCTATTTTTTTTGAAGCTATATATAAGTATTCCAAGATATATAAGAAACACTAGTGCCCTGATCGTAAACTGTACTGGTGTGAAGCGCAGCTCTGAATGATATAGCGATAGTCCATCTGGCCAAAAAAATAGTTCAAAATAGGAAGTAATAGCTATTGGAATTTGCGTTAAAGGGTTATCAATTCCTGTTTTTTCATAGTAATCGTGCTGGAGGGCGGTTACTCTAAACAGATAACCTCGACCAGTACCAATTCCACTTATGTAGAAAGAGGCGAAAATTGCTGTTGCTATAAAATAAGGAATAAGTTTTCGCCAGTTTTTTTTCAGTAAGCCGAGAGCAAACTCGTAGATAAAAAATAACCCAAAAACGGCAACTGCCTTTTCGGTAGTAAATAGTGAAATAATGAAGCATATAATTGACACTACATACATCGACTTTTTTTTATTTGCCAATAAATATAGAAAAAAACTAGTGAGCGCAAAAAAACTATACTGTGCATACGGCCCACCAGAAATCCAGGTTACAGATTCTGCCAGGAGGGGATGAACAGCGAATATAGTTGCCACAAATAGAGCGATTTTCCTTCCCACAAGACGTGCCACAATAAGTAAAACTGCAAAAGTAGATCCAATATGGAACAGAATATTTAATCCTCGATAAAATCCAGGAGTTAAACCTCCAACATGGAAAACAGAATAGAACAGGATATTTCTTGCAATTCCAAATGGAGATGCTAGGAAACCCTTCGCGTATCCAATATTAGGATTTTGAGAGATTGCTGCGATATCATCAGAAAGAAATGCGTTGTTAATACCATTAAAGTAAGTTATTAGAATAAGTAAAATGAGACCTACGCAATAGATCCAATTTTGCTTCATAAATTTTCCAAAGGAAAATATATCTTCTCTAGATGTGGTTTGTACTTCTGGAACTGAGCGATCTTTCAAATATTCTCTTATCTCACTCTCTGATATTCCCAGATTTACTACAAGATGCTCAACCGACATTTTTTTGAAGTTTTTCTTTAGAAACCGCTTTTGGCTATGGGTAAGGCTCATATTATATGATAATTCATATGTTATACTAAATATCGGCATTTTTTATAATCCACATACCTGATATACGTAATTATATTGTATCATCTGAATTATTGTAAAACACAGGTTAAAGTGGTATAGTTTGTAGTCATTCATTTAGCCTATAGTAAGATATGCAATCTAAAAACCATAAAAAAAAGATCATCTATGCATTTATGAATGCCTATTCTAAAGGCAGGAGCGGTGGTGATATTGCTATCATAGAATTTCTGAAGCGCTTGCATATAAAATTAAAAATCGTTGTCACCTCTCAAAAAGGAGTCGAGCTTTGCCGAGAAAGAGGACTCAATACAACATTCGCTATTACCACCCATGAGAAAGATTTCCTAAATCCTATCTTCCTTTATATTCTACGAACGGTACGAGGTATCAAACTCGTCTGGCATGTAAATAATGCCATATTTCTTTCAAGTTCAGATTTTTTTCCCGACGTAATTGCTCCTTTTTTTTTAAAGCGAGAAAATACATGGATACAAATAGTCCATCATATATATCCTCACTATGGTAAACGGGGAGGAAATAGATTAATAAACTTCGTCGCATATTACCTTCAAAAAGTATCACTTTTCCTCATATACTTAAAGGCTGATAGAATTATCACCGTCAGTGAGGTAGTAAAAAAAGAATTAGAACACCATGGTATAGAGAGTAAAAGAATATATGTATGTCATAACGGAGTTGATGTTAAAGGACTCAAAAAACTATCACCAAGTCCAAAACATTATGATGCAATATATATCGGAAGAATTAACCACAGTAAAGGAATTACCGATCTTGTAGATATCTGGAGGATTGTCTGTAACGAAAATCACAAAGCTAAACTCGCAATTATTGGAGAGGAGTTTCAAGGTATAAAAAAACAACTACTCTATTCTTTAAAAAAATGGCGTATCCAAAAAAATGTGAAATTTCTTGGATCTCTTCCAACAGAGAAAGCATTCAAATTAGTTAAATCAGCTAAAATATTTGCCTCTGCCAGCAAAGAAGAAGGCTTTGGAATGGCTTTAGCTGAAGCGATGGCCTGTGGAATTCCAGTGGTTTGCTGGGATTTAGATATTTTTAGAGAAATTTTTATTGATCACGTAGTGAGAATACCTATTAATGATAAGGACGCGTTTGCCCACAAAATTAAAGAGCTTTTGGCAAACAGTAAAAAACGTCGCTCTATTGGTGAGCAGGCTAAAAAATATATAGAAAAATACTCATGGGAACATGTCTCTCCACGATTTAATAAAATAATTACCTATCAAAAAGATCCATGAAACCTCGTTTAAGTGTCTGCATTCCAGTCTACAAAGGATCTGAATTTCTTAAAAATGCGCTCGATAGCATTGTGCAAGATACTTTTAAAAATTACGAAATTATAGTGTGCGATGACACACCATGCCAGCTACAAGGTGAACGAAAAAAAATAGAAAAAATCGTAAAATCATACAAGAATCTTAACGTAAGGTACTACAAAAATTCACGAAATATTGGGGCTCAAAAAAACATACAACGACTTGTCAAACTTGCGAAAAACGACCGTATCGTATTCTTGTGTCAAGACGACGTATTTATTAATAACCCCCTTCAGAAAATTGCAGACGCATACACAAAATATAAAACTATTGGTGCAGTCACGAGACCATACTATTGGTTTGATGACAACATCTCAACGGCAGTTCGCGCTGAGCTTCCCATCAGTTATAAAGAAGATGTTCTTATTTCACTTCCCACAAACGAAAAATACTATACGACAATTTTAAATTCCCTTGGTCAAATATCAGGCTTATCATACAGAAAAAGTTTTATTTCCATACCTTTCCATAATGATATTTTTCCTGGCCATATATATCCGTTTTTAGGTATTTTAAAAAAACATTCTTGTATTTTTCTTAAAGACTTTATTGTTGCTGTAGGAATTAAATCCAGTCAAACACGATCTAATTCGACACTATATGACAAGTCCCCTACACTTTCTTGGATAAAAATGTTTGATACTGTTTTTTCTGAGAAACAATACAAATCCTTAAGAACCTGGGGAATTGAACATATTGCAAAACACTATGAAGGACTTGTGCAGATAAAAAATTATGGGAGTGAGATGGCGGTGCTTAAAGAAATTAAGATTTTATTAACACACCGTTGGATGAATATTTTCGATATAAGATTTTGGCTTTATGCGGCGACCACATTAGTCATGCCTAAAATCTTGCTCCGCCCCCTTACTGACGCATATAAGCGTATGTTTCTTGCACTAAAGCTCAAATTTATCCACGAGCGTTATTTCGTTCAGCAACAAGATACATCCCAGGCATGAGAAATCGGAAAAAAAACGCTAGATTGATTATAATACGAATAATAAATTCTGGTAATTTCACCATAGTGAAGTGAGTACGAATAGCGACTGAAGATATAGGTGAATATTCAAACTTTTTAATAGTGAATCCAAAATGTTGAAGAACGTCTACTAACGACCTCGGAGTTTTAAGATTTACATGTCTTTCCTCGGTCCACTTATCTCCACTGCGAATCCTCTGTAAGCTTATTTTACCGGCAACAAAAAATATAAAGAAAACAATAGGCTTAATAAATAATAAGTAGTATTTATTATCTGTATGTATTAAGAGAGTTATTTTATTCTTATTCCACTTAATAATTTCGCTTAAAACGTGATGAATTTCCTCCTCATACATATGTTCCAAAACGTCAGCTAAATATACGTGAGTTATATTAGTTAATGTAGGCAAATTGTCATTAGAATGGCATGCAAAAGTGATATTTTTTATCTTTCGAAAATCTGTACGAGCTATTATTTTCATGTTTTTTTGGGCGATCTGTATAGCGTCTTTGGAATAATCAATACCAACTATATTAATTCCAGATGGATATTTTTTAGCTAATAAAAAATCGAGATCACCCATTCCACAACCGAAATCGACTATAGAATCTCTAACCGTGTGACGAAGAAGCGAGATAATGTGAAGATGAGTTTTTTTGAATTTTGCTTTTTGTAAGCCTTTTTTGTAATCTATGAAACCAAAATGTTGGAAATAAAATCTGTTATATTTTTTTGGACTCACTGATTTCATTATCTTTACTAAATTAACGACAGTGTATTGTATAATACTAACAATTATAACAATAAAAAAGTAGGGATATTTATTCTTAACTATAATAGCAAACTGTCATTTAAGAACCTGGGGAATTGAACATATTGCAAAACACTATGAAGGATTAATACAGATAAAAAAAACTATGGAAAACCTGCTATACTATTGCGTGAGATAACAATCCTTATGAAGGATAACTGGAAAAATATTTTCAGTTTTAGATTTTGGCTTTATGTGATTATTTCACTTTTACTACCAAGATTTTTATTAATTATCTTCACGAGTGTATATAAAAACTATGCCCTCTCAAGAAGACTAAAATCTACCCTATAGTTATTAGCAGCTCAAAAAATAGACTACCGCAGGAATCATTATGGAATCAATTATGGGAAATGTACAATAGCGCGCCATTTTTCAAACCAAATACACAGGTAATTAAAGAAATCACTCGGTGTTTCAATTATGACTTAAGAAATAAAAAAATATTGGAGTTGGGGGCAGGCTCTGGGTGCGATATTGTCTCTCTTATTAAAATGGGTGCGAGAGGATATGCCTTAGACTTCGCACAAGAATCTGTTAAGACAATGAAATATTGGTCTTCCAAAGAAAACGTAAAATTACAAATCATCCGTGGAGATATAAGGAAGATGCCATTCAAGAAACATACTTTTGATATGGTTTATTCTGTCGGTCTCATGGAGCATTTTGAGGACCTACTACCATTATTAAGAAAGCAAATACAGATAATCAAACCTGGAGGATTTCTTCTTATTGATGTACCTCAGAAGTACACCTTATATACTGTTGCTAAACATATTCGTATGAGAAGCAATAGCCACCCTTTCGGTTGGGAAACAGAATATTCTAGAGAAGAACTCATAGGCATTGCAAAAAAGTTGAAGCAGCAGGTTTCTCGAGTGTACGGGAGAGACTCTGATATTATCCAAAAATTCCCCGTGAAAATTCGCCCGATATTTAACAATATATACAGTTACATCATAGAAAATACGTTTATTTCTCCCTATGTAAGTTTGAATATTGGATTGATTGTTAAAATAAAATGACATCTTTGCAGAAATGAATGATAATCCCAAAGTAGCACTCTTCATACTTAACTACAATAGTAAAAGCTTTCTTGGGGCTGTAATAGAATCATGCAAAAAACAAACCTACCGTAATTTTAAAATTATTGTTATTGACAATAATTCAGCTGATGAAAGTATTGACTTTTTAAAAACTCACTATCCGAACATCGAACTGATTACTAACAAAAAAAATATAGGAGTCGGCGCTGGATTTAATAAAGGCATAAAAAAATATCTCAATAATTTTGAGTACATGGCTTTTTTTAACCCTGATATGAAAATTCATAAGCACTGGCTGAAAGAAACGTTGTGGTCTTTGGAAAACGATCCTCAGGCTCAAACATGTGCCGGATTACTCACTGATTGGCAAGGCAAACACACGGAAAATGCAGGCGGCATAATTGTTAATATATTTACTGGTATTTTCGGTGGATTTTTATCAGGAATTCCAATAAAAAAACTTCCTAAACAGTACAAAAATAAAACCTTCCCCGTATTTTACTCAACTCTTACGAGCATGCTCGTCAGAACAAACGCTTTCAAAAAATATGGCCTCTTTGATGAAGGTTATTTTATGTCATCTGAAGAGATAGATTTTTGCTGGAGAGTATGGATGAATGGAGGAAAGATACTCTGTAATACAAAAGCGAAAGCCGCTCACTATATACATGGGTCAAATCCATCAACAAACATAAAGCTTTACATCTTTAAACACACTGAAACAAACATCCTTTTAACTTATTATAAAAATCTCTCAACCTTAACATTTCTCTTACTTATTGTTCCCCTCATTATATTCCGATTAACTGCATCTCTGCTGTACATTCCAGTTTCTCCTCGCATTACTATCACAAAACTAGAAGGCATATTGCTATTTTTTCCTCAAATGCTTACAAAAAAATACCGTACTCATCGCTCTTTTATCTCACAAATAAAAAGACAAAATGACTGGATAATATTAAAATACAATCCAACTCCTCTTTTTTCATTTACACCTATTTACACATCTATGAAGAAGTGGTTTGCAACTATCCGCATCTCGTACACACAAAGCCGTAAAGAAAAGTAAAGTATAATACTCATTTATAGTTAAGTTAGACTTAACTACCTTTATGATGAAATTCTATTGCGAAGGTCAATTTTTAGTATACCTCGAGCAAAAACGATAATATCAACATATGAAATCACAATTCAATGACCATATGACTACGACCTTTACAGAAAAGCTTTCTCAGTTAGCTACTCAAATTAAAGACGCAAAGATACTGGATATTGGATGTGGAACAGGGCATTATACTCAACTGTTTGCTATTAATAATAACCATGTTACAGGTTTAGATGTTCAAGATATACGGGAAAAAAAGCATATCAAAAGATATAAATTTATACGAGGAAGCGCAGAACAGTTACCTTTTAAAAATGAGTCCTTCGATGTTGTACTCAGTTTTGATGTAATTGAACATCTTGCTAGCGATTTTCTCTTTGTTAAGGAAGTTAAAAGGGTTCTCAAGAAAAACGGAAGAGTATACATAGCTACTCCAAACCGGCATAGATTGGCTGTAATTTTGCAATCGTTACTGGGAAAATCCAGAACTTTTCCACTAGTTATTCACGAAAAAGATTTGATCGGAGGAATTCATTATAGAGAATACACCTCAAACGAGTTAAAAAAATTATTTTCCAATGCACGTTTTAAAAATATATCTATTGAACATTTTTGGCTCGGTCTGAGAGGAAAGATTGATATAGGTATTTCTTATCCTCTTATAAAAGAACTAAGTCAAATTCTAATAGTAAAAAATTGGTGACGGGGGGAGAGTATGTCGCAATCCTTGTTGTCCTAACTACCTTCTTTTATTATGATAATCTGCTCCATAACCAACACATTTTAGATTAGAAAATTACGATATAATGTGATGTTTATAAGCATTAAACTATGAAGACCGTACATAAAAAATTGAAAAAGGCCTATATATTGTTTAGTGAATATGTTAGGTATATTGTTACGAAACCTCGCCTCATATTTTCAATACCAAAAAGATTGGGAGAGGAATTTTTACTACATGTAAGGTACATTGGAGCTAAAATTACTAAAACATCCAATAATATACATCTTATACAACAACTAGGAGCTTTACGTACCGATATGGAAAAAGCCAATCCAGTTTATACGCCCTCTGTTTTGTGGGATGATTTATACGATCAGTTTGAACGAGTTCTACACGTTGAAGATATCAAGAATTTTAAAACACAAAGATATAATCGACGTTTTTCTGCCTTTGCTCCAACGGATCCTATATTTTATAAGATGTTTTTATGGTTATATTGGCAAAATATAAAAAAGAGAGACTCTCTTAATTTATTAAACAAACTAAAAGAGCCACAACTTGGTAATCCTGATACTTATATCATTAAAGGAACGATAATGTCGCATGATCTTCTTCAGTCTCTAGATGAATTTTATGCTATTTATCCTAGTTTAAAACAAATAAATAAACACTTAATTGTTACCGAGCTAGGCTCAGGTTATGGAAGACTTGGATATGTATTTTTAAGTGCAATTCTAAAATCTACATATATTATTGTAGATCTACCAGGGTCATTAATAATAGCATAGTACTATCTGTCTCGAATTTTTCCTCATTATAAGATTCTTACTTTTGAAAATTCACGCAAAGTAAAAAAATTTAACCGCACATTATTATCAAAATATAAAATAGTTTTTATGGCACCCTGGCAATTACCAAATATCGTTGATAAATCACTTGACGTCTTTGTAAATATCTATTCATTCCAAGAAATGACTATGCCACAGATTGAAAATTATTTTTCACTAATTGATAAGAAGTGTAAGGGTATATTCTATACAAAGCAGTATTACGATAGTGTTAATCATAAAGATCGGATAAAACTAACGAGAACTGATTATCCAACAAAGAAAAATTGGGAAACAATTTTTGAAAGACCCTCTACTATTCACCAACTTGTTTTTGAAGCTCTTTATAGAATTTAAAAAGATATACTCCACCTGAGCGAAATGCAGGAAAGTATCACTATTAATGGAATCTCCATCATAAATGACGGAGAATTTACTCCTACGTCATGATTTGTTCTGGGTCTCATTCACACTTCCTATGCTTTCGGCAAAGTAGCCATCACACCAGAAACTATCTCCCCACAAAAACTCTTCAAGCTCGACTAGATTCTATTTTATATTGATTGACGGTTTTTTTAATGAGTTTAGCCGGATTTCCAGCTATTAATGAGTGGGGAGGAAATGACTTTGTAACCACACTGTTTGCCCCTACTACGCAGTGCTTGCCCAGATGTACACCTTTCAAAATAAAGGAATGTGCACCTATAAAGCACGCATCTTCTATTATTATTTCTTTTCCTTCGCTAACCCCGGTATCAACTGGCGCTATATTAGGCGTAAATTTATGATCATGATCCATAAATGAGACGTTGTAGGAAATTAAGCATTTGTTTCCAATCTGTATTTTTTTTACAGCGGCAATAAAAACATTTCGCCCGATTGTTGTTGCATTGCCGATAATAATATGTGAATGGTTATTATTGCCACCTGTTTGAATCCAGGCGCTCCCTCCGATTAGCACATTATCCCCAATAATTAGGCCATGAAAATTCACGAAGAATAAATCATACCCAAACGCTATATAACTATTTTTCCCGAATTTAGCGCCTTTCATTCTAGCAGGGATAGAGATTATATACCCAATAATTCTTAACAAAAACTTCATATTTTATACTTTAAATTTTTTACTCTTAATAATTATACAGCATGACTAATCCACAGTATGCGAAATGTCACAAAAACTGAAGAACCTAATTTAAATGATGGAGACTAATACAGGTTTTAATTTTAACTTCCATAGGGTTAAGATTTGATAAATGTGATAGAATGGTGGGGTGAGAAAAAAAATCTCCCTCATTGTACTTAATTACAATGGATTAATACATCTTAAAGAGTATTTTGAATCCGTTTTCAACCAAACTCTACTACCAGACGAAATAATTATGTTTGATAATTTATCAACCGATGGAAGTAGAGAATTTGTCAAAAAAAAATTTCCTTCAGTAAAGATAATTACAGAAGATCGTTTTAACACGGGCACTGCACTTGCAATAAATACTGCTTTTTCTCATACTCACGGAGAGTATGTGATTTTGCAGACCAATGATATTTGTCTTGATAAAAACTGCATCAAAGCACTCTATAATGCACTTTTGAATGACCGATCAGTAGGGATTGCGTCCAGTGTTGTTCTTAAATACGACCACCACAAAAAAACAGGCGAGCAGATTGTCGATAATGCAGGTGGCTTTATTGATATGTACGGATTTGGCATGCAGAATTATCCGAGCATTCCTCTTAAGGATATTCCGATTAGAGGTGAAGTATTTTTCTCCTATGGAGACTCGCTTATTGTTCGACGCGAAGCATTTGAAAAAGTGCAGGGATTTGATACGCGACTTTTTATGTTGAATGACGACCTTGATTTTTCATGGAGAGTGCGACTACAAGGATATAAAATTATTTATACACGAAAATCATTTATTTATCATAAAGGCTCAGCAACGTTACGTATTCTCTATAAACGAGCGCAGAAACGATACTGGAGCGAAAGAAATAGTATTCGAATATACCTTAAAAATACCTCTTTTAGTCATTTACTAAAAGCTTTTCCTTTTTATGTTTTACTCCTTATTGCTGAAATGTCTTATTTTTTATATAGAGGAAAATTCGAACTTTTGTTCGCTGATATAAAAGCAATCGGATGGAATTTATATCATCTGCCTGAAACATTACACCTCCGATTATCAAATCATTTTCATTCAAAAAAAAATAATATTGACGATCTGATTGTACGTAAAAGTTTTAAGCTTATGCTATTTAAAGACTTTAGCAAATCGATATAAAGAATTTGCAAGAATTCATGTTCCCATTCTATGAAAGGATTATCCTCTCTAATATACATTTGCTGAAAGGAGAAATTATTCTTCTTACTGGTAGCAATGGTCTTATTGGATCTAATATCTTAGCATTTCTTGATTATGTAATCCACGCGGCCACCTACGAACAACCAAAGATATCACTTGAGGGCGGAATTAAAAGAACCTATGATTCTTATCTTCACTCTATTCGTAAATAGGGGATTGTAATTATAAACTGTCCACCTTTTTCTCTATATGTTTGCTGTTTTTTTATAATCTCATCAGCAAAATTCCAGGCTAGTAACAATACATAGTCTGGCATATCTTTTTCTAGTCTTGTTTCAGGAACAATTGGAATATGGGTACCAGGAGAATATTTTCCCTGTTTGTAAGGAATTGAGTCAGCAATGTAGTCCAAAAGGTTTGTATCGATTCCACAGTAATTTAAAAGTACGTTTCCCTTCGCTGAGGCGCCATATCCAACAATGCGTTTACCTTCCTTTTTAAGACGCTTTAGATAACTTACGATGTCACGTTTTATTACTTTTACTCGTCGTGCAAATTCGTCATATGTTGCTCTTTTATCTAATTTTTTTAGGCTTTCCTGTTGTAAATATTCCTTCACTTTATCGGTAGGTTTATGTTTAGAATCTTTTTTAGCTACGTAAATTCTAATAGATCCTCCATGTACGGGTGTCCGTCTTATATCAATAATATGCATATCATGAGCTTTAAAGAGTTCAGTGAGTGGTCGAATTGCAAAGTAAGAAAGATGCTCGTGATAAATAGTGTCAAACTCATTTTTATCAAGTAAATCTATAAGGTAAGGAAATTCTGTGATAAATACTCCCTCTAGATCAAGTAAGGTACGCACACCCTCACAGAGATCGTGAATGTTATGAATGTGAGCAACTACGTTTGTCGCGGTGATTATTTTTGCCTTACCCTTTTTCTCCGCAACTGTTACTGCTAATTTCGCTGAAAAAAAATCATCTATAGTGTCAATTCCCTTCAAACGAGCCACTTGGGCTAAATTAGAGGCTGGATCTATCCCAAGGACCTGCATTTCTTGCTCTTTAAAAAATCCAAGAAGCGTTCCGTCATTGCTGCCAATATCAATGATAAGATCTTTTGGTTTGACACAAAAGTCTTGAATAATATCACAAGCCATGGCTTTAAAGTGTTCAAGCATTGTTGTTGAAGTTGAAGGAATATAGAGATAGTTTTTAAACATGAGATTTGCAGGCACAATTTTGCGTAGCTGTACAAGCCAACAAACTGTACAGACATTTACCTGTAATGGATATGTTGGCTCAAATAACTCGAGATCTTCTTTTGTAAGAAAACCGTTAGGAATAGGCTGATCTCCCAGAGATAAAAAGTGATACAGTTTCTTACTTTTGCAGATTCGACAAGGTGTAAAAGATTGAATGGATTTTACCATGTGATTTTTATACTGTGTGTATTGTAATCTATTTTCATTGCGATTTGAAGATCTGCCAATTAAAATACATCTATATGAAAATCTCGGACTCAAAAAGACTTTACGCACATTCTCCTTTAGTATCTGTTGTCGTAACCACACGTAATTCGGCGCAATTTATAAACAATTGTTTTACATCTATTCTCGACCAAACCTATACAAACATCGAACTACTTGTCGTTGACAATAATTCATCGGACGATACTAAAAAGATCGCATTCCTCTATACAAAGCAGGTATATAATTTTGGACCAGAACGGTCAGCACAACGTAATTTTGGTGCTAGAAAAAGTAATGGGTTTTATTTTCTATACCTTGACTCTGACATGACTCTCAGCCGCACCGTAATTAGCGAATCTGTTGAAAAACTTGAAAAAAATCCTGATCTTCTCGCTCTCTATATTCCCGAAATTGTTACCGGAGTAAATTATTGGTCACAAGTGAGAAGATTTGAACGGAGCTTTTACGACGCAACCGTTATTGACTGTGTTCGGTTCATACGCACAAATGTATTCAAAAAAATAGGAGGGTTTGATGAAACAATGTCGGGACCAGAAGATTGGGATTTAGATAAAAAAATACGAAAGACAGGGAGTGTTGGCAGTGTCAAATCTCCGCTATACCATAACGAAGAAGAATTTAAAATACAGAATTATCTTGCAAAAAAACGTTATTATACGGTGAGTTTTAAAAAATATATTGAAAAATGGGGACCCAATGATACTGATATTCACAAACAGCTTGGTTTAAGATACCGTTTTTTTGAGGTTTTTACTGAAAATGGCAAATGGAGAAAAATAGTATCGCATCCCTTTTTAAGCATTGGAATGTTCGTACTAAAGTTTATTCTAGGATTCCAATATCTCATAATGAAATACAAACATTGATAAAGTAATTACATTGTAACAAAGCTATAATGATGGTAAAATAAATGAATGCCTGATACAATATTGATTACTGGTGGAAATAGTTTTTTGGGAAGAAATTTATTACAGCGACTCACGCATAATGATTATAAACTCTATGCTACTTCGCAACATATAGATACAGCATTTAATATACACCCCCTTGATCTACTTAATATTGAAGAGGTGAAAAAAACAATTCATACAATAAAACCCTCGATTATCTATCATTTAGCAGCTAACGTCGACCTCTCTCGTGACTATGAAGTCGGAAAACTCTGTATAGATGTAAATATCCAAGGAACTTTGAATCTTTTAGAAGCTGCTAAACTTCATTCTCCCACTAAATTTATTTACACCAGCACGGAGGAAATTTATGGAAATAATCAAATTCCATTTACAGAAAATCAATTACCAGACCCACCATCTATATATTCAATTACAAAACTTGCTGGAGAAAAACTCTGTGAAATATATGGACGAGATGGAAATTTTCAAGTATGGATATTCAGAATAGGTACTATGTATGGACCGGGACAAAAGAGTAACCGACTCATAGCTCAAATAATAGCAAAAGCCTTGCAAAACGAGCCTATTCTCCTTAATTCTGGTATGAAAAAGCGTGATTATATCTTTGTAGAAGATGCTGTAGATGCATTAGTTGCTGTTTTAAAATCACCAGAACATTCCTCTAGAGAAACTATAAATATCGGAGGGGGGACTACCTATTCGCTCATTGAATTAGTTCAACATATTCTCGATCTGTCGAAAAGTAAATCGCAAATGAAGGTTGGAATGTTGGCAGAACGCTCTGGTGAAGCGCAAGAGTGGCTCCTTAATATTGAAAAAGCAAAACAAAAATTAAATTGGGAGCCGCGCACTCCATTAAAGAAAGGTGTAAAGATTACTTTACAATCTCTTAAAAATTCGATTAAATAATCTCAATGATACTATTAGAGGAAAAACTTCGAAGAGAAATTAACGATAAAATCGTTCAAATTTTTGCCGAGAGAAAAAGAAATAAAAAATTCATTCCAGGAAAAACGTGGGTTCAGTATTCAGGAGGAGTATTTGATCATAAAGAAATAAATGCAAGTGTTAGTTCACTTATTGACGGATGGTTCGGATTGGGAAAAAAAGCAGAAGAATTAGAAGGAATGCTTGCAAAATTTGTTGGAGCTCGCGGTTCTATTTTAACAAACTCCGGTTCTAGCGCTAATTTATTAGCAGTAGCGTCTCTTATGACAAGACTTTTTTCTCAACATCTCAACCCTGGTGATGAAGTAATTACCTCCGCATGTGGTTTTCCCACCACCGTAAATCCACTCGTTCTCTATGGATTAACTCCTGTTTTTTTAGATGTAAATAGAGATACTTATAATATAAATCCTGGTGATTTGGAAAAGGCACTCTCATCTAAAACGCGTGCAGTAATAATTGCTCATACGTTAGGCAATCCAAACGATATGGATCCTATTATTAATTTCTGTAAGCAGCATAATCTTTTATTAATTGAGGATAATTGCGACGGTTTAGGATCGGAATATAATGGTAAACGTACTGGCGGATTTGGTATTCTTGCAACACAATCATTCTATCCACCTCATCACATTACAATGGGCGAAGGTGGAGCAATTCATTATCAAGATATACGATTTGGGATGCTAACCCGCTCCCTTCGAGATTGGGGACGGTCATGCTGGTGTAGAGGTGACGAAAAACGAATGCTTGGCGCCTGCGGAGTACGATTTAATTATAAAGTAGGGGGTAAACTCTATGACCATAAATATATGTTTAACCAAATAGGATATAACCTCAAACCTATAGAACCACAAGCTGCGATGGGTGTTGAACAGCTCAAACGAATGCCGAAATTTATCAAAGCTCGAGAAAAAAACTTCGCTCGATTATACAACTACTCTAAACAATGGGAAAATTATTTCATTCTTCCTAAATCGTTACCTCAGTCAAAAACCTGCTGGTTTGCATTTCCTTTAACAATACGAGATGGAGTTCAATTTTCACGTCATGAAATCACTATGTTTCTTGAAAAAAGAATGATCCAAACGCGTCCTCTTTTTGCTGGTAATATTACTCAGCAACCTGCGTATGCAAATGTTAAGTACCGCGCAATAGGTAAATTAGAAAATGCGACGCGAGTATTACATAATACTTTTTTTGTAGGGATCTATCCTGGGCTCGGAGAAAAGGAAATAGATTATATAGCAGAATCCATATCAAATTTTCTCTCTGAGAATAAATCTAAATAACTATAACTTCTTTAAGGCATTTTCAATTTGCTTCTTAATATCGTATTCTTTGGCTAACGACATACATTGCAATTGTAGCCGTTTAAGATTTGTCTGTTTTAAAAATGTAGACAAGGATTTATCGTTTGGCAACTTGTTACCAGGCTTGAGAAAATAAGCGACGCCAGATTTTTTAATAGGATTAGAAATTGAAGGTTCGCTTGATATTATAAAGGGCATGCCACAAAGCATAAAGTCCCATATTTTTAGCGGTTCTATGAAACGAGTGGACTCAAATTTATCATCGTATATTGCTATACCTATGTCGCATCGAGCAGCAAATTGTTGCCATTCAGATCTACTATGCAGCTCTAGTACCATTGCCCGCTTTAACTTATATTTCTTGGAAAATAGCCTGAATTTTTCATAGTTGCTCGTGGGAACAAAGTAAAATTCCAAATCAGGACGGATTTTCTCGATTTTTTTCGCCACTGAAAATAAAATATCAAATTGCTTTTCGGTAAGAAGACTACCCGTCCAGGCAACTTTATTACCCGTCTTCAGTTCTTTATGAGTTTCATATATTCTTCCGTCGAAGATTGAGGAATTAGGAATATACAACGCATTTACTCCGTATTCTTGTTTTTTTTGATCGATTAAAGATTGGCACACTGCCCAAACCTGGTCTGAGAAACGGCTCGCAAATGCATCGCATTTTTGGTATAAGACTGGTAAGAACGAGTTTTCAAACCTACTGCTGTTATAGTCAACACTATAAAATACGAGTTTAAAATTAAGAATTTTTTTTAGAAGAATAAGGGAAATACATGATAAAGAGTCAACACCAATAACTATTTTTTTTTTATCTTTATTGTTCCAATAAAATCTAATTACCATAAAAAACACAACAGCTACATCAAATAAGTATTTGATAGTCGTGTACTTTGTAAGTATGCGTGGGAGATAGAATAGACTTTCTTTCCCGGGGCTGTTATATAAAATTGGCTTTTCGTATGATCCCAATGGCGTCAAACAAAATGTTACAGGAATATTTAATTCTGTTAAAGCTTTGCAAACTGAGCTGTAGGGACCTTCCAAAGGCGTGTGTGAAGAACCTGTGCGATATATGACGTGTGAAACCACAAACGCGCTAGAGTAGTTGGCCATAGTCTAAAGTATATATGCTATTATATAGCATATGTGGTTTATAAAACAATCTTTATGGCTTGATTACGCGCTTCTTTTAATATCACCTTGGCCTTTCTACAAGAAGATAGTATTTATTATCAAGAAATATTATCTTCTCATTTTTCATATCTTTAAAAAATTTGAGATTGGAGAAGACTGCATTGAGTTGTTTGGCGATACTATCTATTATGATTCACCTTACGGAATAGCAGGATATCAAAGCATGCTCACTCGCCAACAAAAATTAATTCAGTTACTGAATATAACAAATCCCGATGTTGTTATTGATATAGGAGCAAATGTAGGGTTTTTCTCTAAGTGTATGAGGAACCTCTTTCCTTACGCTAAGATTTATAGCATTGAACCCATCCCTCTCATATATAAATGTCTGGAGTTAAATTTTAAGGGAGATAAAAAAACTTATCTATTCAATATAGGAATTTATAATAAATCTGGACATGCAAAAATGCAATTTGATAAAAATCTTTCTTCAATAAGTCATTTGAGTAATCACGGACAGATAAGAGTTTCACTGGAGACATTAGACAATTTCGTAGAGAAAAATGAAATTAAGGCTATTGATATATTGAAAATCGATGTTGAATCATTTGAGAATTTTGTATTACAAGGAGGATCAAAGGCTTTAGCAATAACAAAATTTCTACTTATGGAAATTACTATGGAGAATAATACTAATTATACTATTTCTTCGCTCTTCAGACAGCTATGTTCAAAAAATTACAATTTTCAATTAGTTGGTTTCAGAAACTACGCAGACGTTAGTCTTGGAAAGATACCCGTTATGGATAGTCTCATGAAAAACATCTTATACAAACCATAAATGATGGTAAAATATAGATGTGAAATCACTTGAGGAGATTATAGGAAAATATTATAGTCGTATTAACGTACAAAACATAGATACGTTAAAAAATAAGGTTTTTCTTATTACAGGTGCGAGCGGACTCGTGGGGTCAAATTTTACTGCTTATCTTGACTTTATCTCAAAAAAACGAGAGTTAGATATAAAAATCATCGGTATTGTAAAATCAACTCCAGAGTACTGGTTACCTCACTCTAAAAATATTAGATATATTCAAAACGATCTTAGCACTACATCATTAGATGAGAATCTTAAATTTGATTACATTTTTCACTGTGCAACATACGCTCAACCTAAAAAATTTCTTCAACACCCTCATGAAACAGTAACGTTAAATATTGAGGTACTTTTTAGATTGCTTGAGCTTGCAAAAAAAAATAACGCAACCTTTCTTTATCCCAGTTCTGCAGAAATTTACGGAGAAGCTGATGAGAAACATCTACCCACAGAAGAAGATTACTTTGGGTATGTAAATACATTATCTGAGAGGGCAATCTATGCTGAATCAAAACGTTTAGCTGAGACTATTTGTTATTTATATAGCAAGACGACAAAGGTCAAAATCGCCAGGTTATTAATATGCTACGGCCCCGGTATTAAGTTGGATGACCAGAGAGTATACTGTGAATTTATCAAAAACTCACTTACAAAAGGGGAGATAATAATGATGGATGCCGGCACCGCTCAACGGACACTGTGTTTTATAACAGACGCAATAGAAATGTTACTTAACATTTTATTAAATAGTAAAGAGATGGTATATAACGTTTGCGGAACTGAAACGGTAACTATTCGCGAACTCGCAGAAATGATAGCAAAAATAAATAGGGCAAACGTAAAGGCTCCTACACAAAAAAAAGACATAACAGGCACACCAAATCGATCTACGTTAAGCAATAAAAAATATCGAAACGAATTTAATAAGGAATCTTTCGTTGCTTTAAACGACGGATTACAAATAACATCTGGATGGTTCAAAAATTTACTTAACTTTTCATGATGACTAATAAATTAGAGACACATGCCGCAGAGATACGGAGACAGATTGTTACTATGATCTATAATGCACAAAGTTCTCATATGGGATGCTCGCTGGGAATAGTAGATATTCTTGTCGTACTGTATTTTAAAATCATGCACATCGACCCTCAAAAACCTAAGTTAGAAGATCGAGATAAATTTGTGTTGAGCAAAGGACACGCGTGTGCAGCATTATACGCAACTCTGGCTGAAAGAGGATATTTTAATAAACAAAAACTTGCAGAGTACTGTAAGAATGGTTCAACTATGGCAGGACATGTAACATACGGGTCTTTGCCGGGTATAGAATCAACTGCCGGATCACTGGGACATGGGTTGTCAATGGCTGTCGGAATGGCGCTCGCGGGGAAATATAATAAAAAACCAACCAACGTCTATGTTCTTGTGGGAGATGGAGAATGCGCTGAGGGATCGATTTGGGAGGCGATATTGTTTGCTGGTCACCATAAATTACACAATTTAACACTTATTATCGATAATAATGATTTTCAAATCATGGGTCAGGTAAGTAATATCTTGGATCTTTCTCCGCTAGATAAAAAATTGGATTCATTTGGGTGGGATAATATAATAATTGATGGCAATAACATTGAAGAAATAGTTGCTAGTTTAGAAAAAAAACATCCTACTAAACCGCTTGCAATTATTGCAAAAACAATAAAAGGGAAAGGGATCTCCTTTATGGAAAACAAATGTGAATGGCATGGTAAATCTCCAACTACTCAAGAATATGAGTTAGCATTACGTGAACTAAATTTATAGATTATGAGATTTGCGGTAGTTAACACTATTTACAAAGCGGCGTTGCAAAATCCTAATATTATTTTCATGACAGGTGATCTAAGTCATGCGAATGAAAACGAATTTCGGACGAATCTTCCCAATCAGTATATAAATGTAGGTATAGCTGAACAGAATATGATTGGAATTGCCGCAGGATTGGCTTTATCCGGAAAAAAGGTATTTGCATATTCAATTGTTCCTTTTGTTACGATGCGATGCTTTGAACAAGTTAAATCTGATCTTTGTTACCAAAATTTAGACGTTACTCTCATAGGGGTGGGTGGCGGATTCATTTATGGGCAATATGGCAACACGCATTGTTCTATAGAGGATATTGCTGTGATGAGAGTTCTTCCTAATATGAAAATTGTGTGTCCGGCAAATCCTCTTGAATGTGAAATACTTACTAAACAAATTATTAGTCTGAATGGGCCTACCTATATACGAATTGGAAGAGGAAAAGAATCCATGCCCTCAAATAAATATAACGTTAATTTTGGGAAAGGCTACTATGTGTATAAAACTGGTAAGATCGCCTTATTTTCTTATGGTACTATACTAAGCGAAGCTGAAAAAGTAGTAGCTGCTCTTAAGTTGAAAAGCATTGATGCCCAACTCATCAATATGCATACAATTAAACCCATTGATATAGATGTAATTATGAATACACTTAATAGTTGCGATGCTATTTTTACTATAGAGGAGCATAATATTATTGGCGGACTAGGATCAGCTATTGCAGAAATTATCAGTGAAGTAAAACAAAAGCCACTGTTATTTAAACGGTTTGGTGTACATGATACATACCTTAAGGAAATTGGTACGCAAGATTATTTAAGAGATAAACATGGCATATCTGCCGAAAAAATTACTGAGGGAATTCTCTCATTGCTTACTAAAAAGTTAACCTATGAATAAAAAACTCGTATGGAAGCTCCAGGAAAATATTATTGATCACAAAAATATTGAGACTCTCATTCATTTTATAAAAACAACGTCACGCTATACACAATTTACAGAGGTAAAAAAATTTGAGGACGCTTGGTCAAAATGGCAGGGATGCAAATATAGTGTTTTTGTCAATTCCGGCAGTTCTGCAAATTTAGTTATTATTGCGGCGTTAAAGGAGTATTTTGATTGGAAAATAGGAGATGAGGTACTGGTACCTGCAGTGACATGGATTACAGATATCTCTACGCTTTTACAACTTGGTTTAAAACCAATTTTCGTCGATATTAACCTCAAGGATTTTTCGTTTGACTATGACGACCTCTCTGCAAAAATTACTTCCAAAACTAAGGCGATTTTTCTTACACATCTTATCGGATTTCCAGCTGATATTACCAAAGTTAAAAACATTATTGGCCAGAGAAAAATTTCACTTATAGAAGATTGCTGCGAGTCTCATGGCGCCAAGATTTCCAATACTCATATAGGAAACTTTAGCTTAGTGAGTTCTTTTAGTTTTTATTGGGGTCATCATATGACCACTGTAGAGGGAGGTATGGTTTGTACTGATAGCGAAGATATTTATCATTTAGCATTGCTCAAAAGATCCCATGGATTAGCACGAGAACTCCCTAAAAAGCTACATACTTACTATAAAAATAAATACAAAGATATTGATTTTAATTTTCTTTTTCTTACTGATGGCTTTAATCTGAGAAATACTGAATTAAGTGCAGTCCTGGGAACATCTCAATTAAAAAATCTCGATGGCTACATCTTGAAGAGAAATGAGAATTATAAGGAGTTTTTACGAATATTAAAGAAATTTAACAACTATTTTCACACTCCCTATAAAGAGGGTATTTCATCCTTTAGTCTTCCACTTATTTTAAAAAAGCCAAAAATGAAGGATAAACTACAAAAATATCTACATGTAAACGGTATAGAAACAAGACCTATTATTAGTGGTAACCTACTTCGCCAACCTTTTTTAAAAAGTTTTTCAAACATTGGAAATTTTCCTAATGCTGATTTCTTGCATGAAAACGGTTTTTATATTGGTAATAATCAATTTGTAGATAAAAAACGCTTACACTATCTTAACAATCTTTTGGATAAGTTTTTCATTTCCTTTAGATAAGCTATGCAAAATTCAAGATTCTATATTGCAGGACATAAGGGTCTTATTGGTAGTGCACTCCTTCGCAAGTATCGTCGGGAAGGTTTCACAAACATTATTGTAAAAACACGCGAAGAACTTGATTTGTTTGATCAACAAGCAGTAATAGATTTTTTCAAAAAAGAAAAACCTGAATATGTCATACTAGCCGCTGCAAAAGTGGGAGGTATTAACGTGAACATAAAACATCCCGCATCATTTATGTTTGAAAACTTATTAATACAAAATAATGTAATGTGGGCAGCTCATAAATCCAATGTTAAAAAGTTACTTTACATATCCTGTGGTTGTGCATATCCGACAAATGCGAAACAACCTTTAAAGGAAGAGTATATACTAACCGGCCCTCTTGAGACAACAAATGAGGGATTTGCTATTGCAAAAATAGCAGGAATGAAGGTATGCGAAAAAATTCAGACAGAATTTAATCAATCCTTTATTTCTTGCATTGTATCTAATACATATGGAGAAAATGATCATTACGATGAAAACCGTTCACATGTTATTTCTGCTCTTATTAAAAAATTTCATCAAGCAAAAAAAGATAATCTTCCTGCTGTAACGATTTGGGGTACTGGGAATGTTATGAGAGAATTTATATATGTTGACGATCTTGCTGATGCTTTATTTCTTCTCATGGAGAAGTACTTAGATAAAAAAACAATCAATATTGGAAGTGGAGAAGAAATCAGTATCAGAGAGTTAAGCGAAACTGTTCAAAAAGTAGTTGGGTACCTAGGGAAAATACAATTTGATCAATCTAAACCGGATGGGATGCAACGAAGAGTTTTTGATACAAGTAAAATGAACGAGCTCGGTTTCAAACCACACATATCGCTTGAAAAGGGGATTAAACGTGCTTACCAGTACTATCTTACCTATTCCTCATGAAGTACTCAACCATATGTCTTATTCTGCTTGAAACGACTCGTCAAACGGGAAATTTAGAGGAATACTTTATTAAAAATACTAATCATTTATACCTTTATATCTTTCCTACTTCATTTATAGAAAAAAGAGCGTTTCTAGTCTATTACGAAAATGGGGAAAAAAAATATGAACACTTTTTTTTTTGGTATAAGGGAAAACAAAAACTTTTAAAAATCATTTTTTATTACTTGTATTATTCCTATATTGCATTTTTTATTTTGCCAAAAAAAACTATTACGATTACCTATCAACCGCTATTTTGTATTTTTAGTGGCATTTACAGACTCCTGAAAAGAATAGAAACAGTTTTTTGCGTAGGTGATTATTTCGCAGTCAGAAAAGATATTATTACGAATGTATATCATTACCTTACATTACATTATACGAGGGAGTTACCCTACGTACTCTTTCCTAGTTATAAATTCAAAGAAATCTATCTTCCTCGTCGGAAAAATCTAACTCAACATAGAAGTATGCTTCTATATGGCATTAAAAAAATTCAAATCAAAAATGATAGGGAAAAAAATCTGCTCGGATATATCGGTCAACTTCGGCCGGGACAAGGAGTGGAATTGCTATTTCAGGTATTAAAAAACAACCCTAAACTTCATCTTGATATTATCGGCTCTGGGATATTATTGGAAAAACTAAAACAAAAAGCTACAGAAATGCAAATTAATGAGTATGTTACATTTTATGGATTTTTGGACGAAAATAGTATGGAAGATATAGTAAAAAGATGGGAAATAGCAGTAGCCCCCTATGATCCAAATCCAGAAAATATGACTTTCTATGCTGAACCAAGTAAGGTAAAATTGTATCTTCAGTATCATTTACCAGTAATTATGACGTCTATTACCTATATGTCAGATGAGATTAAAAAATACAAAGGAGGCGTCGTGGTAACGTATGACGTAAGTAGTATCCTTAGGGCAATTGAAACGATTCAAAAAAGTTATTCCAGTTATAAAAAAGGTGTAGAACAACTCATTGATAAATACGAATACAATACTTATTATGATAAGCATTTTAAATTTTTATCGACACTTTTTGCATGAAAAATAATCCCGTTAGTTTGGTAACAGGAGGAGCAGGGTTTATTGGCTCACATGTAACAGACCGCCTCCTTACAATGGGACATACAGTAATCGCATTAGATGATTTAAGCGGTGGTTTTGCTCAAAATGTATCTTCGCGCTGCGTTTTTATACAAGGATCAATTAATAATGAATCTCTTTTGAACGAATTATTTGAAAACAACACCATAAGTTATGTGTTTCATCTGGCAGCGTATGCAGCGGAGGGACTCAGCCATTTTATTAGAAAATTCAACTATGAAAATAACCTCATTGGATCGGTTAACCTCATAAATAGAGCGATCAAATATAAGGTAAAACGATTTGTTTTTACCTCAAGTATCGCAGTATACGGAGCACACCAAACACCTATGGTAGAATCCTTAATTCCACAACCTGAAGATCCTTATGGTATTGCTAAATACGCCATCGAGCTTGATCTTAAAGCAGCACATCATATGTTTGGCCTTCAACATACTATTTTCCGGCCTCATAATGTATATGGTGAACGACAAAATCATGGTGATCCTTATCGAAACGTATTGGGAATTTTCATTAATAATATTATGAAGGAGAAGCCTATGACCATTTTTGGAGATGGTACACAAACACGAGCTTTTACCCATATAGATGATGTTGCTCCTTATATTGCTCGCTGTATTACTAATGAAAATACAGTCAATGAAATATTCAATATCGGAGCTGATCAACCCTATACTGTTCTAGAACTTGCCCATACGATAGCAGATGCTATGGGAGTCAAACCAAATATTGAATTTCTCCCACCCCGCAAAGAAGTACTACATGCTTTTTCTGATCATACAAAACTGCATAAAACCTTCCATATAGACGATTATATCAATTTAAAACAGGGCATTAAGCGTATGGTTGAATGGTCTCGAAAGGTGGGACCGCGGAATATTAAAAAATTCAAAAATATTGAACTTACTGAAAATCTTCCTCCGAGTTGGCAAAAATTAACGTGATGATTTTATGAAACAGCAAAAAATCAGCATCATTCTTCTGAATCATAACGGTCTTCATTTTTTACAGAAATGTATTCCGACTATTTTGAAGCAAACATACAAAAATATCGAGATTATAGTGACAGACAATCATTCAACAGACGGTAGTGTTGAATATGTAAAAAAAAATCCCCGTATTACCCTCATACAAAATAAGGATAATTATGGCTATTCAAAGGCCAATAATATAGCGGCTCAACTAGCAAAGGGTGATTTCTTATTCTTTCTTAACAACGACACTGAACTTTTGCCTACGACCATTCAAAAACTTATTGAACAGTCTGAGGAAAAAACTATATTAACAGCACACCAAATTCCAACCTGGGATAAGAAAGCATTAGGAAGTTCTGGAGCAGGAATGGATATTTTTGGATATCCTTACGTGATAGATGATATCAAAAACATGAAAGTGTTTTATGCAGATGGTGCAATGATTTTTATAAAAAGATCTGATTTTTTGAAATTAGGCATGTTTGATGAGGCTCTCTTCATTTTCCAAGAAGATATTGATCTTTCCTGGAGAGCTCAAATTTTTGGGTATAAAATTAAATCCTGTTGGAATGCAAATTTATATCATTATGGGGGTGGAACTGTATTGGGAGGAAATACTGGTAAAAATAAATCAAGCCGATATACATCGAGTTATTTGAGAAGATACTTAAATGAAAAAAACATCATTAGGAACATACTAAAGAATTACAGTTATCCTCTTGGTCTAGTTATCTTATTATTTTTATTACTACTTCACAGCGTTGAACTTCTCGCTTTGGGGATATTACTAAAATGGAAAGTAATTAAATGCTATCTACAAGCATACTGGTGGAATTTTATACATTTACAGGAAACGTTACGTGTGCATAAAAATATTCAACAATACAGAGTGGTTTCTGATTGGGAGTTGATGAAGAGAATGTACTGGTCTTACTCAAAAATTAATGCCTTAATAAAAGTTGGTGTACCGCAATTTAAATAACTACATACCCTCATAAAGTTAGATTTTACATGATATAATGAAAATTCGTATGTTCCAAAAAGATCTACTTCTTACCATGGATTCACGGGCAACAAGTCCACATAATTTGATTCCGAAACTTATTAAAGAAAATTCTATCGTTTTAGACGTTGGCTGCAATACTGGTTTTCTGGGAAAAAAGCTAAGGGAAAAAGGCATAGTAAGTGATGGTATCGATATCAATGAAGAAGCATTACGAGAGGCGAAAAAATATTATAGAAAAGTATTTAGAAGAGATCTGTATAATCCGAATCTCAAGTTAAATAATAACAAATATAACTATATTGTTTTTTCAGACGTTTTGGAGCATCTTCCCCGTCCGGATATACTTCTTACTAGATGCAGAAAATATTTAGAAAAGGATGGATTGATCATTATTTCTATGCCTAACATTGCTCGAATACAGATTCGATTAGGGCTTCTTTTTGGAAAATTTGATTATACGCGGGGGGGGATTTTAGGAGAAGACCATCTTCGTTTTTTTACTAAAAAAAGCGCAACTAAAATGATAGAAAATTGTGGTTATAATGTTATTAAGGTTATACCGACCGGTATTGGAAATAGGATAAAGTTTTTTTCTACTCTTATAGCGTTTCAATTTATTTATGTGTGTAAAATTAATCACTCTCATATATGAGAAGTGTTAACGCACAAAAATACAACAGTGAATATTTTTTAAACATACTCAACTATGTAAATTACGATAAACCAGTTGCTATAAAAGATTTTAAATTTATTCATCAACATTTAGTTTCAATATTTCCACATACTAAAAAAGATTTTGTTGTTGACTACGGTTGCGGGAATGGGGATCTTACATTTTTACTGGCAATGATGTATCGATGTCGAGTACTTGGTATTGATTATTCACCTGACGCAATACAGATTGCCAATGAAAATAAAAAATTACTTAAAGAAACTGGCTCTCTTAACAACAAGAACGTTTCTTTTATTTGTACTCCTAATAACAAAGTCCCCGCACTCCATAACGTAACTAGTGTCTATCTTGCCGATGTGATTGAACACCTATATGATGAAGAAATAGATATCATAGTTAAAAAATTTATACAGTGGAATGACAACATTAAAATTGTCGTGCATACTGATAATAGCTCATATGTATACTATGTTCGGCCCCTCATTGATCTATTAACTCTTATTGCTGGGAAAACCTCGATACAAAGTATTAAGAATCGAAATAGTTGGGAACGAGACAGACACGTTAATCTTATGACTCCTCGAATTTTATCGCAAAAGTTAAAAAAATATGGTTTTAAAGTAGTTAAAGTTGAATATTCTCCCGTTTCTATTAAACGAATACAGACACAATTGGGACTTACCAGAGCTTCAACATTTATAGCACCTATTATGCTTAATATTGGAAAGATCTTTAATTACTTACTTCCAAGTTTTTACATGGTATTAGAAAGAAATAACTAACAGTATGAAGAAAGTTATCCAGATACTTTGTCATACATTCGAAAATGATGTAAAACTGAAATATCATGTTTTTGGCAGCTGGCCGACACGACAAGCAAAAAGTATTCTTCAGTATTCTACAGCATATCAGTGCGAAGTTTGGTACGCAGTACGCCATTTGAAAAAAACACAAACCATAACCCATGAAAATATTACGTTTAAGTTATTTCCCGCTAAAACGCTACATCCTTTGCTTGAATCTTTTTTTGGTGTTATTAACGCCCCAGAACTTTTAAAGAACTTAGAAAAAGAAGATCCTCAGAAGACTATTATTCATTTTCAGGGTGAAAGAGGAACACTATTGCACACTGTTTTAAACAAATACTCCAATTTTCCAATCACTATTCAATATCATGGATATGGACAACCACCATGGTTAAATTTTCTAGAAAAATATCTCATAATTCCTTTGGAAAAGAAAAATTTCCCTAAAATTAAACATTTTTTTGTACATATCCAAAAAAAGATCAAGTATCTAAAATCTGAATTGCATATAGATCCACAACGTATTAGTTTTCAAAACAATGGTGTTGATTTTAATACTTTCATTCCTTTAAGTAAGAGAAAATCAAGAACGAGGAACCATTTGCCTCTTGATAAATTTATCATGCTGTATATTGGCGCAATGGTACAGACAAAAGGAGTTGATAGGATAATGAAAGCATATCAATTCTTGAAAAAAAAATACCCACAACTATATCTTGTATTTATAGGTGCCAATACTACCGATCCGCTTTATAAAGAAGCAAAAGATATAGCAGATAAGGTTGTGACGCTCATCAAGAATCAGGAAACTGTACATTACTACAACGCGGCGGACGTCTATTGTTTTTATGGAAATAGAAAAACAATCGAATATGCAGGTGTTGGAACTGCGCCGACAGAAGCGCTAGCTTGCAACTTAAATGTTGTCTCGACCAATCTTATTCATTTTCCTGATAAGATTAATACCATAGTGGGGCTCATTCCGAAGGACTTTGATGATTTTGTTAATAAAATTGAATACCTCATATTGCATCCTAAAACTAAATTTAATGCTAGAAACATCGTAGCTCCGTATGCCTCTTATGAATACACGACTAAAAATATAATAGATACATATGATCAACTACTTTATTAAAAGAACCACTCACGAAAATAAAATTTTCTCTCTTGGCGTAATAGTCGTACTCATTGTCATCTCAATTATTCCAATCTACCAGACTTATGGACGACTTACTATCGGAGGAGATACCATTATTCCACTTATCCCTGAATTTGCCTTTCATATTGGTTATGAATGGCTCGATACGAACAATGGACTCTATGCTTCAAATGACTACTTCAGTTGGGTATCAATATTTTACCTTTTAAAACACCTCGGATTATCATTATATCAAGCAGGATTTACACTACAGTTTTTAATTTTCTTTTTCTCTGGATTGGGGTTATATAAACTATATAACCTCTTTAATGAAAGAAGTAGATTATTTGGTCTTATACCCGCTATTGCGATTATTTATTCCCCCCATCAGTACGATCATATGATTTATTTTCATGCAACCGCATCGATTATATGGCTTGCATATTTTCTGTTCAAGTTCATTAAATATAAAAATATTACTTTTACAGATGTAATCTGCATAAGTATTCTTCCCACGTTCCTCGGTATTCCTAATCCAAAGTATGTGTTTCTAGTAGTTTCAATGTATAGTATAGCAATTATTGGCGCCCTATTCATCAAGCTCATTAGCTTAAAGGACATTAAGGCAAACCTTAAATTCTTCCTTCTTATTTTCGCCATGACAACATACTTAAGTCTTCGCTTTATCTATTTTGGAGCTACATTTGCCAATGACCAGAGCGTCGTAGTAAAAACTACACAAGAAGTCTATGGTAGAGTACATGCTATGGATTTCGGAGGTGCATTGGTAAGTCAGATGATTCGGCTTTGGCATACGCCTAGTCTCAATGCGGTAGATCGCGTCCGGATGGATGAACCGCTATTTGCTCTTGGTTTCTATGCCTATCCTATTATAGTTCTTGGATTATTTCCGTTTATTTTGCCATTATTTAAGAAGGAGAAACGCAAAGTATATTTTTTATTTTATCTACTTGCGCTTTTTTTTGTCTTCCTTTCAAAAAGTTCAAACCCTCCCTTCGGTTTCTTTTATGATTGGATGGTCCTTTCTGCGAAAGTCTTTGCTTTTATGAGAACAAGTGCGGGGATGGTGATCTTTGCCGCAATATTTTATGCATTAATATACGGAATAATTGTAGAATACGTTTTCATAAACTACAGAAAACATTTCGTATTCTTATTTTTTCTTTGCTTACTTTTTATCATCCCATTATTTACTGGTTATAATATGTGGTCAGGAAAATATGTACTCAATCATTCCGTTGTTAACCCTTATATAGATAGAACTGCGCATGGACTCATTGTTCCTCAAGATTACTTTAACTCAGCCTACATGATGGAACATTTACGTTTAGATACAAAAGTAGATATTTTTTTTGGAGTAGACGCTTATCAAACTAATAAATGGGGCTATTTTGGTCCCCCTATCTACACTCATATATTGGATAGACCTATGGTCAGTTCGGATAAAACAAAAATAATTCCAATTGATAGTGTAAACACTAATGCACGGTATGTTTATCATGATAAGTCTCTTTATGGACCAGAAGATTTTGATAATCAGATACATGATGATTTTATTACAAAGATATACGCTTCTTCTCTTATCGATATATATCGAAAGGCAGATACTCAATTTATTCCTCATTTCTACGTCCCTCTTAAAACTACTGTCGTAGATCAAATTCCACAAGCTACACCCTCTAAAGATGGGTATAAACTTTTTCCAACAACATATCTTAACGACCAGGACAAAAATGTACTTGCACTTATACCACAGAAAACGGAACATCCTCCCTTTATTGAGTTTAAAAAAATTAATCCTACTAAATATAGAATACATATACATAAGGTAACGGCACTGTTTCCTTTAATTTTTACTGAAAATTATCATAAGGAATGGAAGTTGTATTTAGTTCAAACTACGAAACCAAAAATAGAAAGCTCCTTCATTAATCTTTCTTACATTGATAACCTGTATAAAGTATTTAAAAACAACGAGGCAGATCAAGCAACGTCATCGGAACTGAAATCATTTATCAATGATGGTTTACTTTCGTCGCTTGGCGATATGAAACATAAGACAAGAAATCATTATCAGTTTACCAATGGAAAAGAATATTTTGATTATAAAGAAAATTACGCTATCGATTTTATTTCTAAAAACTTTAATGGGACTATTCAAAACGACAATCTACCTAACGGACCACTGTTTGAAACTTTTATGCAGAAACCTGTAGATAATTTATCATATCATCTGAAAGCTAATGGATTCTCCAACAGTTGGATTATTGACCCTGAAAAACTTTGTCCTAATACCAGAGATACAAAGTGCACTAAAAATACAGATGGAACTTATGATTTTGAATTAGTGGCAGAGTTTTGGCCACAAAGGCTTGCATATATTGGTTATTTCCTATCTGGAGGAATAATGTTTCTAGGACTCTTTATCGGATTTTTTCGACTTAATAGGAATAAATAATTTATGGAAAAATATCTAAATATGAAGTTTTTATGTATTTTTTTGCTTATACTTTTTGTGTGTTTGTTTTCTATAATGGCCTTTTTTGGTGCTTTTTCACTTCTCTTTCAAATAGGTTATATTGTCGGTATTGCTTCATATATAGGTGTATTTATCTATTACATAGGATTTTATACAAAAAAAAATAAACTTACTTTAAAAAAAGTGATCATTTATCTTTTTTTTGCATTATCTTTAATATGTGCCCGCCCATTGATAGCTCCATATGTAAGTTTCTTAAAAAGTGAGGCAAATTCAGGCACAATGCTTTTTTACTTATACTTTTTTTTCCTTCTATTTCTTCGCATTCCTATACGCATCAATGCATTATTCGCTTTAATATCTTTATGTATGATTCCCATGTCAATGTTACAAAATCATTTCTATACAGCTGAGGTATTTGGTATATTAAGTTTTTCCCAACTCATTACTGTTGCACTACAAGAAATCATTGAACTTCGCTACAACTTATGAAGTATATTAAAAAACTAAGCATTATTTCAATCTTAAAGTACGTATCTTGCGCATTATCGCTTGGGATTATTTTATATACTCTTTCAGCTTATACTCTCCATCTCTTAACGCCCAGTGGAATAGTATTTTATCCGAATCTTTTTGACACACAATACTTGCAAACATTGGTGTTATCCGCTTTTTTACTCGCTTTAATAGGATGGAGTATATCGCTTATGCAAAACAACTTAAAAATTACCTATCCTTTTTTGTGCCTATGGGAAGAAAATGTAGTTTATATTGTTACAGCAGTTCTTTTTGCAGTATTTTATAAGAATATTTTCTTGTTGCGAGGTTATACGTTGAATATCTTTTTTGTCATATTGTTTGTATTTTTTTATCTTACAATTCCACAGCTTGTCAACTTTTATGTTAGGGCACTAGATCATTTATATCCGTTTGTCAACTTTTATGTTGACGTGTTTAAGCGTTTATATAGGAAATATGTTTACCCAAAAATAGCGATTTTAATATTTAGTTTTGTTCTTCTCAAAGAAAAGCAGATACATAAAAAGAAAATCCTCTCTATATCTTTAGGTACTATATTATATTTACTTATTATAATAGGCGTGCTTATAGTCGCATCTTATATACCAATTGCAAAAACGTACGGAAAATTAAGAATTGGTGGGGATACTATACTACCTCTGATACCAGAATTTAGTTATCAAATGATATATCAATGGATCCCCACCTCAAATGGTCAATATGCTTCAACTGATTTTACCTTTTGGATTGCAACAATCGATTTTTTCAAAAAATTAGGATTAACTATATATCAAGCAGGATTTTTTTACCAATTATCAATCTTTTTTCTATCCGGCTTAGGACTATATAAAATTTTCACCTTGTTTAACAAACAAAATAGATTTGTCGGACTGATACCAGCAATTTATTTCCTCTACTCGCCTTATCACTTTGATCATATGGTTTTTTTCACTGCAACGCCGGTTGCTATCTGGTTTACCTATGTGCTTATGAAATTTATAAAATCGAAAAAATTAACTTTAATTGATACTGTAATTATTTCTTTTGCCACAGGATTTATCGGTAACTTACCTAATCCTAAATACCACTTTCTTATAGTGCTTATTTATATCGTGGGCATTATCGCCGCATTGACATTAAAGTTACTTACACTGCGAGATATAAAAGCAAATACAAAATATTTTTTGTTAATAGTACTTATGACCACTTACCTTAGTCTTCCCTTTCTTTATTTTGGAAAATCATTTGCCTCTGATCAAGGACTAATGATAAAAACTACTCAGGAAGGTGGGGCAGAACAACATGCTTTAGATTACGGAGCAGCCTTTATTAGTAAGATGGTGAAACTTTGGCATACACCCAGTATGGATTATCATGTTGTTGACTTTATGAATACTCCATTATGGGGAATTAATTACTATATCATACCCCTATTGGTACTTGGGCTATTCCCATTATTACTTCGTACTTTCGATAAAAATCGTCAGAAGATTTACTTAATTTTCTATGTTCTTGCACTTTTTTTTGTATTTCTTTCAAAAAGCTCGAATCCTCCATTAGGGTATTTCTATGATTGGCTTGTACTTTCTGCGAAAGTCTTTGCTTTTATGAGAACAAGTGCGGGGATGGTAATCTTTGCCGCCATATTTTATGCTCTTTTATACGGCATTATTGTCCACTATTTCATACAAAAATATCCAAAACTGTCCATCTTACTATTACTGGCCTCACTCATATTGATCCTCATACCTGGTTACCATATATGGTCTGGAGAATACTTTAGAAATTATTCTCCCGTCAATCCACATATTAATAAGAAAGAATATGGATTAACTATTCCAAAGGAATATTTTGAATCAGCATATATCTTAAATCGGTATCAACTTGATAGTAAAATTGATATTTTCCCATCATTTAATGGTTATTTGGGTACTAAGTGGGGATATTTTGGTTTTGGAATATATCAGTGGTTATATGATAAAGCAACTATTTCCTTCGACAAATCTAATCCTGACGGATTTGCGCGCAGTCAAACTAATACAAAGTTTATGATCAATGAAAAAAGTATAGATAATGAAGCGATATATGACCAATCTAAAGAAAACCCAATATATCAATCTAAAATTCTTGATGTATATAAATTACCAAATTCAAAATTTTTACCACACTTTTATATACCTTCTCATATATTATTTTCAACAAATGCTGCAGAGTCTCTATCTCATAAGGAGTATCCGGAAACATATGGTATTTATTATAAAGACCGCTCAAACGCCGTATTTAATTCACTTCCTAAAAATATCTCAGATAAACCAATTATAGAATATAAAAAAATCGACCCAACGAAATACAGACTACGTATTCATAATGCAAAAAATGTTGTTCCACTAATCTTCCTTGATAATTATCATACTGACTGGAATTTATATTTTAATTCCTCTAATTATCCCAAAATAAATTTTAACGCAAGCGATTATACAAGTTTTAGACATAACGAAGACGAACAGATTGGACTAGACGAATTACGGCAAGATATTCTAAATGGTTGGATCAGTAGTCTTGGAGATTTAACAGAAAAAACAGACACCTACTACCGATACGTAAACCAACAAAAAATATTTGATTACACTCTATCATATAAAATCGACTTCATCTCTAAAAACTTTAGCGGAACCATACAGAACGATAATCTTCCAAATCGAAGCGTGTTTGAAACTTGGCTTAAAAAACCCCTAGAAGCTAATCATATGATTGCGAACAACTATGCAAATAGTTGGATATTGAATCCGAGTCAAATATGCAAAATCAATAATTGTACTAAAAATATCGACGGAACTTATGATTTTGAACTAGTGGCAGAGTTTTGGCCACAAAGACTTTCAACTCTCGGATACTTACTATCGTTTATCCCTATGTTACTTATAATCGCAGGCGTTAGTACAAGATTAATTATTAAAAAACTATGAAACGGTTATTAAAATTTCTTCAAATACTATTGATTATTAGCTTTTTAAGCATATGTATACTCACATATAACACCTCACGAAAAACAAAAAAACAACATTCTGTAAGGAAAATCTCGCTCACTGATACGACTAACATACCTATTGAGTATTTTTTAACTCCTGCAATTCCTCAAGATTCTCCACTGGAGAAAAAAATAGAAAATCCTCCTCTTGAAATTAGTCCTAAGGATATTAGATATGTGCTAAATGATTTGAATGAACAAAAGGATATAGAAAATAGGAAATACCCTTATATCTTCTTTGCGCAAATAAAAGCAGATGAGATTCAAAAGTGGGGGAATCAACTTATGATATGTGGTAATTATCAAAATTTAGATCAACTCCAAAACTGGTGGAAGAAAGTACAACCTTCCTTTATAAGAATTGACAAATTTAAAAATTACAATTATTGGGAAAGTTTTCTTGCTCGATATTATGAGCTCGCAAATAAGGAACTTACAGCTGTTATCACTACCCATTCCTATTCATCGATAATTGTATTTGAGTTAAATAATTCAGCAATAGATATACAAAAGTTTCAAGTATTGAAAAACAAAACAGTGTCACAAAAAAATGAAATTAACAATGCGATCAAAAATTCATCCTACTCTGATGAAAAAAAGGCATATTTATATAATATATCAAACGATATATTCGATCATTTTTTTTCCACACTTGATCCTTATCTTGCTGATTATGATCCTCATCGACTTACATACCTACTTAATAAGATAGTAGAAAATCGAGATTATGGAATTTATAAAGTTACTTGGGCTACTGACATAAATATCCCCCTCAATAACCCTCAAATTACAATCGACCCGAATATTACTAAGTATTACATTGATGTAAAATCTGAAAATATATTGTTAGGTCAAAAATGGCGAAAAATAGAAAAACAACTCTTGAATAAATATCATCTAGATATACCACTCAAAGAAAGTAATGCTGGTGAGCATATACTATTTTTCAATAATAGAATTTCACAACCCTTTAATTTAAAAATAACGAGTTACGAAAATGAACATGAGAATACGGAAATAGAAAAAGATATCATCCCAAATGAACAAATGCCCAGTTATAAAATAAGGGTGAATTTGCATTATAAAAATAACGTAAAATACACACTTATTTTACAAGCAGAATCTCCGATATCTGAATCTGAACTTGAATCAATGAATATAGAGCTGCATTCATTTTTTCATCCTGAAATTAAGCTAACAAAAATTCAGAACATACCTACCCTTGCTGCTCAAATAGAATACCGTAATTTAGATTCTAACCATTTGACAGTTGTTGGTCATCATTTGAATGCATTGGAAACGCAGCAACTTTTGAGTTCATTTAATTTTGGCTGGAATACCTCTGCAATTAATCTTCCTGATGAAATGTATCAATTAAATGCTTACTATTGGAAACCCGACTTATTGAAAAAGTTCTTTTACTTCGTACTTATTACATTTACTTTATTCCTGACTTATTTGCTGAATTTTCGAAAAAAAATACCCTATCAAATTATTCCCCAATTACTTCAGTATAAATCTTTATTAACTTCTCGAATAAGTAAAACGGTGGAATCTACGACTTATTTTTTTGCTAAAAATATACGTAAAAAAACTCATTTATTTATTCTTCTTTTACTCATACTGGTAATCGTCGATATCTTTAAAAGTGAAACAACTTCTGAGTTATTTCTACAGCTCTTTATGATATTTTGGATAGTTTTAATGATAAGTCATAGAATTCAAGCATATGTGTCTTTTATTATTGGTTTTATACTGTTAGCATTCACACCTCTTTTTTATTTGCTAGAAATGCCTTCTCTTGCTGAAAAATGCAGTGTGTGGGGATTTTTATTCCAACTCATTGGAACCTTACAAATATTGTGGAATATAAGACATAATCAAGAATATCTTGTTAATATTTCCATGCTATTTAGTGACATTTACCATTCTACGCTTACCACCCTTTTAAAATTATTAAGAAATGTATATCACTCTAGAGTTATCACTACTATTGGGAAGATAGAATTATTAAGAAATGTATATCACTCTAGAGTTATCACTACTATTGGGAAGATAGAATTATTAAGAAATGTATATCACTCTAGAGTTATCACCTTTTTAAGATTATTGAGTCGGATATGTCATACTTGGCTTGTTCTTACTTTTAATAAAACGAGATTATATCTACTCATTACGCTAAAAGAGGTTAAACGGCTATTTTCCAAATCAACAAGACAAGGCATCCAGTTTTATTTGAATTCTTATTCTCAGAAACACAAAAATATCCAATCTTACCTCGTAAGAATATCAGCTATTAACATTGCACTAACGTATTTAATATTTTCTAGTTATAAGAGGATCATACCCCACTACTTAAACCTTTACACTATAAAACCAAAAGCTATGCGATCTTATATTATAAAGCTGTTACTGGTCAACATCGTGCTCGTATGCTTAATATTGTCCCTTTATGAAGTAGCAGCAATACTTACGTTTAGAACAAACAAACTTCATGAAGAAGCGGTATTGAAGTCAAAAAGTCCTTTTATCATGAAGGTTGAACCCACTCTCTTTTATCACTCTACCAATGGGATAATTATCGGTAAGAATTTTGGTTGGAAACAAAATGAAACAATAGAGATGAGACTCGACGATAATGGCGCTATGATGACCTCCACCACGTCTTTGTGGACTGACTCAAAAATTATTTTTCAGGTACCTCTCCATTGGCATAAGGGTAGTATTAGTCTGTGGGTAGAGAAACCCATATCCTGGAAAGGTAAAATAACTGTACTAAAAAGTAACATAATAAAAATTAGACTGCTGCCCAACTCGTCTACTTTCACTCCTGATGATGATGCCTTCTTTGAGCAACTAAAACATGTTGATAAAGAGGTGCTCAAACTTAACGGTTACAAATAAAGTGGCAGTATCGTTTTGTATAATAATGTATGCATTATTTAAGAAATTTTTATCTCGTGCTTCTTTTTTTTCTTATCTTAGCGGGAGCCTTTTATCGTTTAAAAGGTATTAGTACCAATCATTCTTTCTGGTCAGACGAGGCATATATTTCTAGTTTCGCACGAGAAATTCTCAGTGGTAAGAATATTTTTCGTAATTTACAAAATTTGCAATATCAGCAATTACAGGTACTTATTACTACTGCTTCGTTTAAATCTATAGGAACAACAGAGTTTGGAGCTCGTTTTCCATCTGTCTTATTTGGAACAATAGGCATACTGTTTGCCTACCTACTTACATCCTCTCTTTCAAATAGAGAGGGAGGATTGCTCACGGCTTTTCTCTATAGTTTTTTACAAATAAATCTTGCCAATTCAACTCAAGCAAAACCGTATGCTCTTTTACAAACATTGTCACTTATTGTCATTTATCTCATTGTCCGTCTCAATATACATCGTCGATCTCGTCTCTTGCATCTCGCAATACTGTTGGTTTGCACTATATCTTCTCTTGTTCATTCCCTTGGAATACTCATCTGGATGCCTTACATAATCTATTCTGCTATTACCTACAAAAAAGATATAGGGAATATGTTCACCTCAAAAAGAATAATTTTCATGGTAATGGGTATACTAGCTGCTATCTTCGTTTTCCAAGTACCTCATTTAATAGGTTCGTTTTTTTCCAGAGGAATGACCTTATTCCCTTACAATCAGATAACTTATTTGCGAGAATTATTATGGAGAAATTATGCATTTATAACACTTCCTGCAATAGTGGGTTGCTTAATTTGTCTCTCTCGCCATAGATTACTTACCTACAGTGTGATGAGTTTTGTTTTTGTCTATCTATATTTATGGAATTTCCACAGTTATTCCCATAATATACGGTATCTCTTGCCAGTTTTTGGCATATTAATAGTGTATTTTGGTGTTTTTTGGGCAAGGGTAGGGGAAACGTTATTAGATAAAAAAAGTGGTATTCTATGCCTTCTTATTGCAATACTCTTGTATGCTGGCGGATATAAATTAGTGCGAAAACCCGCAACCTATTACAGTCCAAACGCTGACTTATATGGTGATGTTCAGAATGCTGATTACAAGTCAATGTATGAAAAAATTAAACAAAAATACCCTCATACCGATAGCTACGTTATTTACAACGACGGACCGGATACTCAGTTATGGTACCTCAATGGAAGGGCACCTGATGGAACTTTTCTAAAATCTTATGTTGCAAATATTCCGTACGGACAAACAAAAAACCATGACGCAACAGGCAAACCAATATACACGTCAGTATCACAATTTGAATCGGTTATTAAAAATAATCCTAAGGGTATGATAATTGTAGAAGACTGGGAAAGCTATCTGCCTGATGAGATAAAAATATACGCGAAACAACATTTAAAGTTTGAATTTCGAATCGAGGGATTACCCCAGGCACAAGGCGATAACTGGCCACTTGAAGTATATACCTGGGGTCTGTAACATGAGGTATGTTTAAAAAGAGCGTACCAATCACCATTATTTTTATTCTCTCAACTTGCATTCAGCTTATTAGTCAAATAGTTATTACGCGACTTTTCGGTGCAAAAACTTCACTAGAAATTTTTCTTGCTGCAGTCACTGTCCCGACTATTGCCGTCACTGTAATATACGGCACTCTTAATGATGCTTTTCTTCCATTTTTTGGCAGTAAAAAAATACAGGACCCCTCGGCAGCAGAGGACTATTTTTACACAACCTTTGTAGTATTAACTACACTTTCAATACTATGTGCGTTATTTATTAGTATTCTTACTCTACCCATTAGCCTTGTTTTGTTTGCTGCACGGGGGACGGAATTCGTACAAGAAGTAAGTGTTCAAATGCGATATATGACGCTTGCTATTCCGCTTTCTGTCGTTGCTACTTTATTTGGTACTTATTTTTATACTCAAAAACAGTTTATCCGTTTTCCTATCGCCCAATGTATTGGCAGCGCTGCAAATATTATTTTGATTGTACTGCTAATTCCAATGTTTGGAACATTGTCATTGGTTATTGCATTCGTTGCAACTATTTTTATTCAAATACTATTTGTTCTTCCTGGATCATTGGTTCAATTTCGTTTTAGAAAAGTGAATGTATTGCCTCTTATCTACGCATGGATCCCGCTCATTATAGGAAACATTGCTCTTCGCAGTGACACAATTCTTATCCGCTCATTTGCCACATATCTCCCTGAGGGATATATTATATATCTCAATCTTATCTCAAAAATTTTCGCTCTTTCAACAAGTGTGATGACTATTGGGATTCAAATCACGCTCCTTCCACATCTTGTAGAATTTTTTGAGCAAAAAAAGATAAACGAAGCCGTGAGTCATGTTAATAAATCAAAAATAACCGCCATCATGGTTGCTGTAACAATTACTTTTCTTATCATCCTCATTTCACCAATGGTGATCCAATTTTTGTTTGTAGGCGGAAAATTTACTGCTCAAGACGCCCAACATGTCATTGCATTGTTACCGTTTTTTGTATTGCCTGCAATAGGATGGGGGATTAATGGAGTTTTTTTCCAACCACTCATTGCACTTCATAAGCAGTTCCAATTGGGAATACTTAACGTTATAGCACTCCTCTGTGGTTGGGTCGCCGCCTCGATAACGATATCTATAGGTCCGCTCTTTGCTATCTCCTTTGGATTGATAATTCTTCTGTTTACTGGCATAATAGGGAGTGAACTTTTATGGCAGTACTACAAAAAAAAGCTTCTTCAAACCTAACCATTAGCGTTATCATTCCCACCTACCAACGACCAAAATTGGCTATGCGGTTGGCCGAACAGATTAGATCAATTCATACACAAGCGCAAATTATTATTGTCGACCAGGAATATACATTAACCATGTCTTCTATTGCCCTCAAAAAACTAGAAATAGAGCTCTATCATTTGCCACAGGCCAATGGTTCTATCGCGAAAAATAAGGGACTTGAGGCATCCCGTGGTGACATTATTTTTTTCTTTGATGATGACGTAGAAGTTACTCCTCATATATTTGAAAACCATTTAAAACATTACGCTGATCCAAAAATCATGGGGGTAGCCGGACGAGTACTAAACGATGGAGAATCAATACCAACAAATTCAGATGTGGAGACAGGAAAAACGAATTGGTTGGGAACAAAATTTATCTGGCAGTACTGGAGCACACGTCGACAAGTAGTAGATTTTCCTTATGGGTGCAACATGTCTTTTCGTAGATTAGCACTTGAAAAAATAAAAGGCTTTGATGCTCGATTCTCTAAGATATTTGATGAAATAGATTTGGGAGTGCGCATATCTACAAAAATGGGAGTCCTATTGTTTGAACCCGACGCACTCGTTTATCATCACCGGGCACCTATGGGTGGCACCCGAACAAAAGCTATAAATAAAATGAACATGATCTATGCTCATTACGGTACCTACATCGCCAAACATGTGCCGTTTCCATTTTCGCTTATTACTCTTGCTCTTCGGTCTCGATCTGCCCTCAAAGAGTCACCTTATGCGCTTGGCTCATTGTATCAGTCGTATATTCGTTATTTTTTAAATCCATTAACTGCTATCCTACTAACTATTTTTGTGATTACTGCACTCTTCCGGTTTTGGAAAATACCAGAAAGATTTATATTTGATATAGACGCTCAATACCAAGCCCTCTTTGCGAAAACTATTATTAACCATTTTCATATTATTTGGATAGGAGTCAGCGCATCTAACTTAGGCTATTATCTCGGACCTGGCCTTGTGTATATGACTGCTTTTCTTTTATGGCTATCAAAGGGAGACCCTATTATTCTGGGATATTTTGCATCGTTTCTTGGATTATTAACCATATTCAGCATTTTCTACATTGCAGATAACCTTTATGGCAGGAAAGTCGGAATCTTGTCTGCGATCATATATGGTGCCTCATTCTTTATCTCTTCATACGACCGAAAATATTGGCCTATTTTAATACCGTTAATTGCTGTATGGATTTTTTTTAGCCTGGCTAAAGCAGAAAAGCGACCTCAATGGCTTTTTGTGGCCGTAACTCTCATCTCGATTGCATATCACGTACATTTATCTCTGTTCATGTTCTGGCCATTTATCCTGTGGCGTTTTTACAGATTATTCAAAAAAATTGATCTGAAGACCTGGATAGGCTCAATACTTGTATACTTCGCCGTAACGTTTCCACTTCTTGTTTTCGATTTGCTTCATAATTTTGACAACCTACTGACCCCTATGAGGTTTTTTCAGATCAAACAAGGAACTTCGGGGTTTCAATCACACATTGTCTATCTCGTAACTCTTATAAACAAAGTCTGGTTCTCAGGTGTCCAAAATGTAGCTTTTATCCAGATCTTCCTTACACTATTTTCGGTTTTATTACTAGGATACGTGGTAAAAAAAAGGAAGAAGTTTTCTTTATTAACGGGAATTATGGTAACTTTTACCCTTTTATTTTCATTCTACCCAGGACCCATACAAGAATACTATATTGTTTTACTCTTTCCCTTTTTAGCTATTACTGCAGGATTATTGCTGAGTAATCTATCACAAATGTATACAGTTAGTCTGCTTTCCCTATTCTTATTTGCAAATATCTTTACTTTAATTACTTTCCAAACTTCACGTGGACTCAATATAAAAAAAGACCTTGTTGAGAAAACTTCCCGACACATTCAGGAACCATACTATCTTGACTTTGAGGGAGAACTTGACATGGAAGGCTGGCACTACCTTTTTACCGCCTACGGAAAACAGTCGGCTCAAAGCAAAACTGACAATATGTTTGGCTGGCTTTACCCAAATGAAATATCAAATACCAAACCAAAATTGAGAGTATATATCTTGAATGATTATAGAAGAGATGAAGCTCTAAAAAATATTATTCTTACTACTAAGTCTGGTCCCTATACTGCTTATATAGTTAGATTCTAATATTACTTCGTAACATGCCACCAACTCTGAATCCAAAGGAATGAAACCATTGTTATAAACTGAATAGAAATGAGAATGAAAAGTAGTTTTCTCATTAATTTATACTTTGAAGCAGCTGCGATACTTAAGGCGTAGGACAATACAATACCCATAACATAGGTTAGCCTTACTGAAGAGTAGGTTATTCCCTTTGAGTTGAAATATACAAATATCACGAGAGTTGAGAGCACAAAAAAATTAACTATAGTCCCATAAAGTCTATACTTTTTCTGCAGATATATTGCACCATACAACCATAGTGGGAAAAGAATAAAACCTAGAATCCATAGTACAAAAGCCTTCTTATGGAATTTTATAAAAGGCGTAATGGCATTTTGTCCATCATTCCAGAAACTATTCCATGCGCCACCAAGAAGCGAATAGTAATGGGCGTTATACATATCAACTTTAGGAATCCAATCAAGACGATAGTAAAAAATGAGGGGCCTCTGCTCTGCCTTTGCCGTCAAAACATACACAATGTTATCAGCATGTTCTCCTCCTGTATAACCTCTTTCCAAGATAGGTAACGTGAAAGCACCTGCAATACATGCAGCACAGAACATGAGAAAAAATGTTTTTGCTCTGTTATTTTTTCTTTGATATAAGGCCAATATAAAGGCAATACATACCGTTGGTATAAGTGCAAAAATAGATATTTTAGTCCATACACCCAACACAAAACTTACTACAAACCAGAGAAGAGAAAGGATAAGCTCCTTATCTTTTTCCGCGCTCACAATAAAAAGCAGTGAGACCATTGTGGAGATAATCCAAAAAGTGCTTAATAGTTCATTGGTGATCATTGCTGGAAAAATATTAAGCATGGGAAGCGCTGCTAATGAGTACATGCCAATTAATACTTGATCCCTATTTTTAAATACTTTCTTTATGCCAACACCTACCATACCGATGATAAACCAGAGTACAAATGTATTTATGTACTGAGCAATCTTCCATGTGCCAGTGAACAACATGAGGAATGCGCCAATTATGTAGTAAAGTGGTGATTGGTGAGTTTCCCAACCCAAATTAGCCGGTGGTATTTGTTTATTATGAATGAGGTATTCCAAATAAAAAACATGTCCTGATCCATCGAATCCATGATTAGGGGCATATATTGTGGCATTATGTAATCCAAGCACTATCGAGGAAATGAACACTACTAAACAGAAAAGTACCAGGAGTGGTTGTTTTGTTATTTTTTGTATAAGAAACATTGAGTATATTCTACAATACTTCCATAATCTATAATAAGTGGTATGCAAACTATAACTGCAATAATTCCTGCAAAAAATGAGGAGAAGAATATTACCCGCTGCATAGAAAGTATACAATGGTGTAATAAAATAATTGTCCTCTGGATGGGAAACGATAAAACTGGACCAATTGCTAAAAAACTTGGAGTGGAAGTAGTAGAAATAAACAAATCAGAGAAAAACGACTTTATTGCCGTTCAAAAAAATATCAACTGGGCAATCGATCATTGTAAAACTGACTGGATTTTAAGAATTGACGCGGATGAGGTTGCAACAGATGAATTACGAGAAGAAATACAATCGATCTTACATCTTGAATCTCCCGTGGCTTATGGAATTCCACGAAAACAATATTTTAATGGCGGCTTTTTACAAGGAGGGGATTGGGCATATGATCGATTAGTACGACTATTTAAACCTAAAAGTGCTCGATACAATATTCAAAACCATGTCCATGAACAACTTGCCGTACAAGGAAAAATAGGACATCTAACAAACGCACTACTTCACTACTCTCACCCAACACTCGCTGATGCACGAAGAAAATTCCAGTCTTATACTGATATGCAGATTAACGATCTCCACGACCATCTTTTATCAGCATTATTGAAAATTGTATGGATGCCACTTTACGTTTTTCTGCGATGGATGCTTTGGCATCATGGGTATAAAGATGGTATAAGAGGAGTAATTGCTGGTTTATATCGTGGATGGTATGAGTATCTTCTGTATTCAAAATATCTGAAAAAGATACTTGAACATGGAGTGGCTTAAAACTCTTATTTATTATTGACAATTTTCCGATAACGCTCTAAATCTGCCTCAACCATAAGTTTTACTAAGTTGTCAAAGCTCATTTTTGGTTTCCAGTTGAGAATTTTCATTGCTTTTTCGGGTCTTGCTTTCAGAAGAGGAACCTCAGCGGGGCGTTTAAATCGAGGATCAATCACAATATATTTTTCCCAATCATTAAGTCCTGTCGCAGCAAATGCTTTTTCTAAAAATTCCTTAATGCTATGACTTTCACCAGTTCCTACAACATAATCATCAGGCTTTTCTTGCTGAAGCATCATATACATTGCTTCAACGTAGTCACCTGCAAATCCCCAGTCGCGCCGTGCTTCTAAATTACCAAGTCGAAGTTCGTTTGAAAGTCCTAACTTTATTTTTGCCACCCCGTCGGTGATTTTTCGTGTTACAAACTGAATTCCCCGAAGTGGAGATTCGTGGTTAAAAAGAATACCATTTGCAGTAAAGAGATTATATGATTCGCGGAAATTCACCGTCATCCAGTAGGCATATACTTTTGCAATGCCATACGGACTGCGCGGATGAAAGGGCGTATGCTCGTCTTGGTACCCATTCGTCTGTTCTGTACCAAACATCTCAGAAGTTGATGCTTGGTAAAATTTAGAGGTCGGAGCAAAATATTTTATTGAATTCAAAAGGTAGAGAACTCCAAGGGCGTTAATTTCTGTCGTGAGTGTGGCCTGTGTCCATGAAGAACCCACAAATGATTGCGCAGCAAGGTTATAGACCTCATCTGGCCGAATATTTTTAATAATGCTAATGAGCGAAGACTCATCACTTAAATCGCCCTCAATATACTCAACTTTATTAGTAATACCGAGATAGTTGAGATTATCAAAGTTGGGATTAGAATACCTACGGATCATTCCATACACTTTATATCCTTTTCCTAAAAGCAATTTTGCCAGATACGGACCATCTTGTCCTAAAATGCCAGTCACCAATGCAGTCTTACTCATGTAAGCATTATAGTAGATAATTATCAAAAAGAAAATCATTTTTTCCTGACAAAATATCACTTGACAGAAAAGTGTATGATACTATATGATAATTTCTATGTCAGCTGAGGATAAAAGAACTCCAATCGGAGTAGAGGGACCTGGGAAGATTGGCAAAAGATTTATTTACCATGCTATCCACAACCTACCCTTAGGTCTTGATGTAAAAGCTCTCGCATACAAACCTCCAGATAAAAAGTTTAAAGACACATTTGATACATACGCTCAAGCAGTAGGAGAATCGCTTATTGTAGATTCTGACTATGGCGCACCTCTTGATGATCGAGTTAATTACGACCCGCCATCAAGAGAAATCACTATCAATGGTCAGGGAATGAAATTTTTTGCAATCGAAGATCCTGCGCAAATACCATGGGAAGGAACACCTGTTGAAATAGTAGTGGATACGGTACGTGAACATGAAAATCCTGCAGATGCCCGACTGAATTTAAGAAGTGAGGGTCATCCACATACGGTAGTTATAACCTCTAATGGAAAAGATGGAATTCCAATTTATGTTTTCGGGGTAAACCATCCTCATTATCTTCACCAAAAGCCTGACGTACTGGCAACTGGATCTTGTAGTACTAATTGTTTTGCACTAGGACTAAATCCATTCATTAGATCAAATTTAGGAATAAGAACTGTTGAAGCACTCTCAAACCATGATATTACGGGTGATAATCAAATATATGATCGTGTGGCTAAGGGATTGAGAGGAAGAGGAAGTGTAGGAAATATTTTAAGAGATAAAACTGGTGCTGCAGATTCACTATTTAGAGTCTATCCGGAGCTTCAGAAAGAACTGACGGAAGAACCTGATATAAGAGCATACAGAATGGTTGCGGATGCCTCTCTTCTTGAAGTAACATTACGATTAGAGCGAAGCGTTTCTCGAGAAGGAATAGTACAAATGTTTGAGGAGGCTGCTGATACCTACCTAAAAGGATCACTAGCATATTCACCCTATGAATTAACACCATCTGATATTAAAGGTTGTCCACGGGGCGCAATTATACCAAAGCCTTTTATAGAAGTGAGTCGAGATGGTCATAAGGTTAGGTTTATAGCCTTATACGACAATGTTGATGGGTATGTAAATCAAGCTATGCTCCTAACGAGATTTGTGGGACAGAACAGACTGGCAGCATAACTCTTTTTTTGCTACAATTATCTTAATGCATCCGAGACTTCTTGCCTTTATTAAACGACCAACAAGTAGACACGTACTTATAAATACATTAGGAAATTACTTAAATGTTTTTTTCTACGCCTTTTTTGCCTGGGTTCTCGTACGGCTCTTAACTCCAGAACAATACGGGGTGTTGAGTGTGCTTCTGGGAATTGCGTACGTTTTGGCAAACGTTCTGGACTTTGGCACAACGGCCACAATTTATTCATACCTTCCGCCGCTTCTGGAGAAAAAAGATAAAAATATTTATCGATTTATTAAAAGCACTTTTTACTACCAATCAATTTTTTCGCTCGTAGTCATCGCGGTACTGTTTATCAGTTTTCCCTACCTTGATAAAATCTTCTTCAACACCGGAGCTCCGGCTTGGGAACTGTATGTTACGTCCATTTCTGTGCTGTTTTTGATATGGCAAAACTTTGTCTTAAATATTTTGTTCGCCGCGAAAAAATTCTTCAAAGCAAACCTCTACTTAAATATTTCCAACATCTTGAAAACTGTCGTTCTTCTTATTATGATGGTGAGTAAAACCGTAACGGTCGGAAGTATCATTTTTGTGTTTGGCATTGTAGGCCCTCTTTTTTTCTTTCTCTATCTATTTATTGAAAAAAGAGAGCTCGTATTTATTCTCATCAAAGCAGAGGTGAAGCGAGAAGAGTTTCGCTTTGGGTATACCATTACATATTTTGTCGCGTCACAGTTTCTCAATTTAGGACTCCGCATGGATTTGTTTCTCTTATCGCATTTTAGAAGTAAGGCTGAGGTAGGGTACTATGGCTTATCTCAAAAAATAATTCTCACCATTATTACAACCATTATTAGTATTACTCAAGTACTCTCGCCGGGTTTTTCAAAAATATCAAATAAACGAGACGCACGCTCCCACTTAAAAACTGGCTTTCTCTATTTGCTTGTTCCCACATTATTATTTTTACTTCTCTTTTTATTTCCACCTCAAATCTACAATCTTTTTTTTACTGACCGGTTTGCGCAAACTTCATCTATTACCAAGGCTTTAAGTCTTCCTTTTATTATTTTTAGTTTAAGCAATCTCCCGCTACTTTTTATTCTCTACACCATTAAAAAACCAATCCATATTCTCATTTCGAACGTAGTATTTTTTATTTTACTTACGGGAGGGTGTTATCTCTTAATTCCACGACTCGGCGTATTCGGTCCACCCTATGCAATTACGCTCGCTTTTGCAGTAAGCACTTTTATTATGACTGTCGTTTCAGTAAGGGAGTATCGAAAACTTCCTGAGCATTCACCATCGTGACCATTCCTCAACAGTCACCTCATGGTAATTTTTCATAGCCACTTTATGTAATCCGCGTTCATGTAATGCATTCTCATAGTCAATTCCATAAATCGAGACACCATAGGGAATAACAGTAATTTTTGAAGGAAGCGCGTTTACTATTCGTAAATCCTTAACCACTATATCGGGACGATAATAGAGTAGGGGATCGGCAAATGAGGGGATGAGGTACACACTCTCCTTCGCTCCTAAGGACATACTCGCGCCTTTCCAGTCTTCCCGGTGAAACTGGGGAATAAGAAGATATGCGAGTGAAAAAGACATAAAGCCAATGAGGATAATTTTTCGTTCTACTTTTTTATCAGCTCCCACACTCAAACCGATACTTACGACAATGAGAAGATAGAGGAATCGAAAGTATTGGAGAAGGGGAGAAATGAATGAAAAAATAAGAGCAGTAATAATCGGATAGAAAAACAAAAATCCAAAAATAGTTTGACGTCGCGCTCCACGAATAAAAAAGAATGAGATGATTATAGTCCACAAAGTTGCGAGAATATAAAAGACTATTTTTGGATTAAAAGAAACTCTACCGGTTGAGAACTTAAGGGGAATAAGGAGAAGATTTTTAATACTCACAGTTCCCAATACTAATGACCACTGGGGAATGAGAGTTAACGTTGTTTTAGCATTTAAAAACTGCAAAAAAAGGAGTGGAGCGAGGAGAAATATGGCTAACCACAATCCCGGATGAATGAGAAAAAATAAACGATATTTCTTTTTAAGCAGTAACCAAATAAAAATACCGCTGGTAAAAAATATTGAGCCATAAAAACTAAAAAAACTTAAGAAAAAAAATAGATTAACAAGCAAAATATTTTTTAACGACATGTCTTTTTCCCGCATTGTACGAAGAAAAAAATATAATGACGCGGCTAAAAAGCATGTAAGCATCATATACATGCGCGCTTCCTGGGAATAGTACATGATGAGAGGATTAAAGAGAAAGAAAATACATGCCCAAGTTCCCGTTACCTCATTTTTGACAAGTTTTCCAATCTTATAGACTATATACCCGGCGGCTAGTGAGAAAATAACTGATGGCATGCGCAGCGCCACTTCAGAATAACCGAAAATACTTGACCAAAATTTCATGAAGAAATAGTAGAGTGGTGGATGAAAATCAAAGCGAGAAAAAAGCGGGATTATCTGCGAATAACCAAATTCTCGAACAACCTTTGCAGTTATAGACTCATCTAACCAGAGTGATTGATTAAGTGAAATGAGGCGAAAGAGAAAGGCAATAACGAACACTATCAGAAGTTTCTTCGACATCCTTCTATTGTACTGCAGATTTACGCAGAGATTCATCACCTTCGGCGGAGCGAGCCTCGCTCTTTTTTGCAAAGCAAAAAAGAGGGCACCGTATCAATTTCGGTTGATAAAAGTATACCATAGGGTTGATTCAAGAGCCTAAAGTATGCCAATATGGGGCATATGAAAAAATACAAGTGTCCCCTCTGTCTCTCAACTGCATCAGTTGTGA